>Ga0310345_10003624_pt1 | contig 14578 bp, 15 predicted proteins | sample HC15DNA20500_MG_FD_204667 | JGI IMG/M metagenome (GOLD analysis project Ga0310345, IMG submission 204667) | Marine microbial communities from station ALOHA, North Pacific Subtropical Gyre - HC15-DNA-20-500_MG | ecosystem: Environmental > Aquatic > Marine > Oceanic | place: Pacific Ocean: North... | reverse complement strand
GTCGACGAGTGTCTTGTTGCATGGAGCTAACTGTTCAATACTGCTACTTTAGCATTTTCCAATGCTCGCAGGAGAGTCTTTTATGTCAGATACGATTAGCCCTGAAACTGCCAGGTCGCTGATTGGGCGGGAAACCGGTGTCAGTCCCTGGATAACAGTCACTCAGGAGCAAATCGACCGATTCGCCAAAGCAACCGGAGACGACCAGTTTATTCATTTGGATGCCGAGCGAGCGACAAAGGAAACGCCTTTTGGCGGCACCATCGCTCACGGCTATCTGACCTTGTCGCTGTTGACGCGAATGGGATCCGAGGCGGCGAATATTCGTCTTGACGGGACTCGCATGGTTATCAATTACGGGTTGGACAAGGTGCGATTTCTGACACCGGTTCGCTCTGGTGCACGTATCCGCGCCCGTTTTGTATTGTTGCGGGTTGACGAAAAACATTCAGGCCAGTTTCTTTTCAAGTATCAGGCAACCGTTGATATTGAAGGTAGCGAAAAGCCGGCCTTGATTGCGGAAACACTGAGCCTTGCCATTACCAAGTAAAGCCACGTCATCCGCCGGTCAGACGGTCACTATCTCACCTTAATCCCATCGCTTGTCGGGCAAACCAGTGCCTTGCTGGTGGCAACAAATCCATACTGATCAAACCCAGATTTCGACCCAGCGTCAGGGCCGGTTGCTGATTGGAAAACAGTCGGGTGGTGAGGTCGCTGAACAGCACTGTTCGCTCCTGATCCTGGCGTTGTCTGTCGAGATACCTCTCCAGTACCTGATAACTGCCAATATGATGGCTGGGTTCATCCCCATTGTGAGCCGTTGATACACCCTCTTTGGCAAGAATGGAAGCCAGTGCTTCACAATCTCGCAATGCCAGATTTAACCCCTGACCAGCAACCGGATGTAGTGTGTGAGCTGCGTTACCAAGTAACACCAGCCCAGGTCTAATTTGCTCACTGGCTTCAACCAGACTCAGTGGATAGGCAATGCGTTCGCCAACCTGGGTTAGGCGGCCCAGGCGATAACCAAACCTCTCCTGCAAGGCATTGAGAAATGCCTGATCAGTCAAGGCCAGTGTCTCGGCTTTATCCGCATCAGGGACTGTCCAGACCAATGCAGCGCGATGCACCGACCTCCCTTCGCTATCCTGAATGTCAGGTAACGGCAACATGGCCATGGGGCCGGCATCGGTAAAGCGCTCAAATGCCTGTCCCTCATGGGGCTTCTCGATGGCGACGTTGGCAATAATGGCGTGCTGGCCATAGTTGCGTTTTTGCGTGCTGATGCCCAGGGACTGCATAAGTCCGGAGCGACCTCCGTCAGCAAGGACTAACAAACCGCACGTGATTTGCTGTGAGCCACCCTGATCATCCACCTGAAGTGTCATACCCTTGGGTTGAGGCTGGATATGGGAAACCTGGGCAGGTGTGCAGGTTTCCAATGTTTCATGGCTAAGCAGGGCAGACTGAATCGCTTTGGAAAGGTATTGATTTTCAATAACATAACCCAGCGCATCAACATCCATTTCACTGGCTTGCAACCGCGTGACACCAGGGTGGCCACGATCAGATACATGGATTTGATCAATCATGGCTGAGTGTGATGCCAGGTCAGGCCATAATCCAAACCTTTCGTAAATGCGCCGACTGCCCCATGACAAAGCGGTACTTCTGGCATCAAAATCAGCCTGGTCTGAAGTATCATGGGAAGTATCAAGCGGGCGTGCATCAATGAGGAGCATCTTGAGTCCGCTTCGGGCTGCCAGCTGGCTCATCATAATGGCAAAACTGCCGCCCACTAATCCGCCGCCGGCTACGACAATGTCGTAATGTTTGAGTGTGGTTTCCACAGTGCTCTCAAGGCTCCTGGCGTGTTGCCATCAGGGCTTCAATCTCGGAAATGGTCTTTGGTACCGCATCGGTCAGCACCCGGTTGCCGGTGCGAGTCACCAGGACATCGTCTTCGATACGTATGCCGATACCACGCCACTTCTTGGCGACCTTGCGATTGTCGGGGGCGATATAAATGCCGGGCTCAATGGTTGTAACCATGCCCGGTTGTAAAGGGCGGGTTTTGCCATCGATTTTATAGGCGCCGACATCGTGAACATCAATGCCCAGCCAGTGACCGGTGCCGTGCATAAAGAAGTCGCGGTGTGCACCTGCTTTGATGAGGGCGTCGGGGTTGCCTTTGAGCAGGCCCAGTTCCACCAGTCCTTCGGTAATAATTCGGGTAGCTACTTCGTGTGGTTTGTCGGCGGGGTTGCCCGGTTTGACAGCATCAATAGCTGCGAGCTGCGCTTTCAGGACAATCTCGTAAAGGGCCGTCTGCTCTTTGTTGAATCGGCCACTGACAGGATAGGTGCGTGTGATATCAGCCGCGTAGTGCTCATATTCGCAGCCAGCATCAATTAATACCAGGTCACCGTTTCTCAAGGTCGCTCGATTCTCGATGTAGTGCAGGATACAGGCATTTGCCCCAGCAGCGACAATGCTGCTGTAAGCGGGGGCACTGGCGCCGCTTCGCAAGAACTCGTGTTGTAGCTCTGCCTCAAGTTGATACTCGGTAACGCCTGCACGAGATGCCAGCATGGCCCGGCAATGTGCCCTGGCAGAGATGTCGGCAGCTTCCTGCATCAGGTTGACTTCAGCTGCACTTTTGATCAGTCTCATTTCATGAATGACCGGATCCAGGTGCTCAAACTGATTGGGTGACTGAACACCTTGTCGAGCCTGACGTCGAACCTGATTAATCCAGCCATTGACGCGCTGATCCCAGCTGGGATCAACACCCATTCGGTAGTAGGTGACTGCAGTCTCAGCGAGCAGTTCCGGGAGTAAAACGTCTATGTCAGTGATGCTGTGTGCAGCGTCGACTCCTAGCAACGAGACGGCCTTGCGGGGGCCCGTCAAAATTCCGGTCCATAACTCTTTGGTTTTGTCTTTAGGCTGACAAAACAGGATGGCTTGCCTGGCTTTGTCGCCACGCTTTAAAACCAGTACAGCGTTGTCTTCAGTGAACCCGGTCAGATAGTAGAAATCACTGTCCTGGCGAAAGTTATACTCGGTGTCATTACTGCGTGTTTTCAATGTTGCTGCCGGCAAAATGGCGACGCTGTTCTTCTTCATCTTGCGCAGTAATGCATCCCGGCGTTTAGCGGCCAGTTCAAAGCGATTTGCGGATTCCTTGGTCATCAGGTCTTGCTCTATATTTGTATGGAATTTGGCGGTATAGTAATACGTTCTAAGTAAAAGTTCCTGCGATTCATCAGCCAGACAGCATCAACTATGAGTAACGATCAGCTACATTCACTGGACGAAAAAATCTCCGCTCTGATTGAGTTATGTGCAGCGATGAAACAGGAAAATCAACTTTTACGCGCCAGTCAGCATAACTGGCAATCGGAACGTCAGCAACTGATTGAGAATAACCGCAAGGCCAAGGCTCACCTGGAGTCTGTTCTCAGCCGGTTGCGCGCCATGGAACAGTCGCAGAGCACTTGATATGTCCAGCAGCCCGGAAGCCGCCACCACCGTCACCGTTAAGATCCTTGATCGGGAATACCAGATTAGTTGTCCACCTTCAGAGCAGGACGCCCTGATCCAGTCCGCCCGTCAACTGGATGAAAACATGCGCAAGATTAAAGCGCGTGGCACGATTCATGGTATGGAAAAAATTTCTGTCATGGCAGCGCTGAATATTACTCATGAATTGTTGCAGAAAAATCGTCAGATTAACGAAATGCGTCACAGTAATGCACAGCAAATCAAATACCTGGAAGACAAGGTCGATCACGCTCTTTATCAGGCGAAGCAAATCGAGCTTTAAGATTGTTTCTCCATTTCTTGCGCTGTAACAATTTTTTTGTGGAATCCTGTCGAAGGTCGCGATTTTGTGCGATATACTCATTCCATAGTCACCTGGGGTATGCGCAAAGCTGGTTATGTCCTCGAGCCGATAAATGTTACCCCGGAGGCTCCTCGTGGATGCTGTTGAGCATGTCCGCTTGTCGGAAAGCCTGATGCATCGCTGGAGCCACCACCTGAACCTTAGGGTTCAGGACTATACCGGCAGCGGTATCTTGGGTGGCTTGCATTCATCTGGCTCTACTGCCAGCACTGAGTCGGTCTTTTCCAGACAGTGATTACCCAAAAACGCGACATTCGTCCTAATCATTCCGCTCGAATTGCACATCATTTGCAGTTACGCCGCTCGCTTCGACGGCAACGGCGACAAATAACACATTTTCAACAGCGTAAAGCCGCCAGGTGGATCAAGCACCGGATAGCTGAACTGTCTGAATGGCAGGGCGCACGGCGGGTGGCTCTTTATTTGGCCAGTGATGGTGAAATTGATCCGTCTCTATTGATGTCGCTTGCCTGGCATCAGCATAAACAGGTTTTCTTGCCGGTTTTGCATCCTTTTAAAGCGGGACGAATGCTCTTCATGCCCGTTACCCCAACCACAACATTCCAGCGCAATCGTTGGGGAATCAGAGAACCACGTTTGAAGTTGTCGGCCTGTATTCCTGCAGCCATGCTGGATCTGGTGCTTTTGCCGCTGGTTGCGTTCGACCGTGAAGGGCGGCGCATGGGCATGGGCAAAGGGTTTTACGACAGGGCGTTTGCGCTACGTCAATCCGGCAGGAAAACACCGGTTCTCATCGGGCTGGGGCATCATTGTCAGGAAGTTGCGACAGGTGAGATTGTTGAGGCGGCATGGGATGTCCGGCTGGATAAGCTGGTGACGCCTGCAGAATCATTACGGTTCACACACGATCGTGAATGAACAGTATTTTAGTATAAGTTAGGTTACGGATTGCAGTGGCTTGTTTACAGCAGACCACTTTCTGCAACGCCACTGACCAGCACGCTCAGTGCAAACAACACAACCATTACCATTAACATGTCCGGTTTGCGTTTCATCGCTTTAATTGTTCTATTTTCCAGTAGATTAAGGTGGTTTATTGATAAAGGCTTGCAATTTAAGCAGGTAACTTTCTGAAGCCTAATATAATCTATCCAATGTGACAACAAGTTGCACCGATAATTCCCGAAAGCCCCAGAATTTGTCAGATAACACTTAATTAACGCTTTTGATTGCGCCAAAACCACTGTATGTATTTACAATTAATCTGTGTTTATATACAGTAGTCATCGCTGGAGCACTGTATAACGCTGAAAAAGATCTCTAAAGAAACTCCACAGCCCCAAACACGGGGAGCCAGGCTTAAAAGGGTTTATTAAAAAGGGCGTACCGATGAACAGGCAGCAACATATCAGACAATCTCAACGCATTATTTCCAGTCACTGGAAAAATGATGCGATCAGTGCCAACGATGAGGCATCAGCATATATTTCCAGGGTGCCGTCAAGCGAACCTGAACACCGGTTCACGACGGAGAGAAAGATAAGCGAAAGAGGAATTCCCACCGGATTCTCATCACTGGATCAGGCGTTGCCCTGGCAAGGGCTGCCGACTCGCGGTTTGATCGAGGTCGTCTGTGCACAAAGAGATATGACTGAGCTGCAGTTATTGTTACCGGCGTTGCAACAACGAAGCCAAGGTAGTCAGTCATTGCTGTGGATTGCGCCGCCGTATTCTCCGCACGGGGAATCGCTGCGGCAAAGTGGCATTAACCTCAGAAACAGCTTCATTATCACTGCGCAAACGCAATGCAATCAGGCCTTATGGAGCATTGAGAAAGCACTGCAGTCGAAAGAGTGTAGTATGGTGCTGGCCTGGCAGAACTGGTTAAGTGCTCGTGTGTTAAGAAGACTGGAGCTGGCTGCCAGGCACGGTGACACCCTGGGAGTCGTGTTCCATCGACGAGCACAGTTGCAATCTCCTTCGACGTTACAACTGGAGGTCAGCGTAAGCACTGATTTGCCGTCTGGCAAACGAGCTCTGGATGTGACGGTTAGGCAAGTGTGCGGTCAACCACAGGATTCCCGGCATCGGTTGTTAGTGTCCTAACTGTCTTCCTGCCAAAGTTCGTCCAGGTATGGGAAATTCCACTTGCTATGGGATTCGCGTCCGACAATCGAGTCGTTGCTGTTCTTATTAGCAAGGTTGATGGTTCGTGGCTTGATGGGCAGCTCAGAGCGGAGGGAGAAAAACACTTTTATAATTGGTGAAACCAGATTGCCTTCATTCTGTTCGGTCACCACAGCCAGGTGCTGGCTTTTAAGCCGGACCAGAGAGCCTACTGGGTAGATGCCAACCGTTTTTACAAAAGCCTGGAAAATCTTCTTGTTAAAATGCCCGTCCCAGGAAGCCATTCGTTGCAGCGATTCGGCTGGCCCCCAGCCTTTTTTATAAGGGCGATCTGAGGTGATCGCATCATAAACATCGCAGACCGCTGCCATGCGAGATAAGAGGCTGATTTCATCTCCTTTTTGGTTATCCGGGTAACCACTGCCATCAATTTTTTCATGATGGTGGAGACAAGCTTCAAGCACCTCGGTAGGTATCGTATCAATGTGGCTTAACACTTCTGCACCCAGCTCAGGGTGCTTGCGGATAATGGCAAATTCTTCACTGGTTAATCTGTCGGGTTTATTGAGAATATGATCAGGCACCATCATTTTCCCAACATCATGCATCAGTCCGGCTCTGCCGGCATTCTCCACCGTTTGTGCATCCAGCTTTAATTCTTTTGCCAGGGCGATCATCAGTGCGCAAACTGCGACTGAGTGCATGTAAGTGTATGTGTCAGCCGTTTTCAATCTGGCTAATGTAATGATCGCTTGTGGGTTTCGAGACACCGAGCCGCTGATTTGTCGCACAGTTTCTTCGGCACCACTCATGGAAATGGCTTTCCCCATCCTGACCTGGGAGAACATGGTACTGACTTCTTTCATGGCCATGCTGCATGTGCGGCGCGCCTGTTTAAGCTCTTCTCGCAAGCTGAGTTTTTCTGGTTTGCCGTTTCCAGGAGGTCGCAAGCGTCTATTTGATCTTGCGTCAGGTTCAGACAGTTTGCTCAGGATGGTATTCGGGGTTGAATCAGTTGAAGGCAGCAGCTTGCTTTGGCTTAGATCGATTGAGACCGTTTTGATGCCACAAGCCAGCAGTTTATCCAGCTCATCCTGATCCTCTAGCAGGAAGCTGCTTTTCCAGAAAGGATGGTTGAGCCATGAGGAATGCAGATCATGGACAAACATGCCAAGCTTGAGTTCGTTGATTGGAATTTTCTTAATCATTCATGTAATACGTGAGACCAGCTTCTTTATTGTTATCCGTTGATTTAACCACGTCATGTTATTATTGGCTATATGTCTGATACTCGCCTTGCATGGTTACAGATTCATTTTTGTGTTGTCCTTTGGGGCTTCACGGCCATTCTTGGTAAATTAATCAGCCTCTCTGCGCTGCCTCTGGTAATCTGGCGCATGGGGTTGGTCGCATCGGCTTTACTGGTGCTGCCCGCGATCTGGCAAAATTTGCGTCGAATGGCGCGACAGGATGTGCTGGCATTCTGTGGCATCGGCGTGCTGGTTGCCTTGCACTGGCTAACTTTTTACGGTGCGATCAAACTCTCTAATGCGTCTGTTGCCGTCACGTGCATCGCGACAGTGCCTGTTTTCCTTTCATTCACTGAGCCTGTGCTGGTTGGAAGACGCTTTCAGCTATCAGAGCTTGCCCTGGCAATCATGGTTTTACCGGGTATCGTATTGGTTGTCGGCGGGACTCCGGAAAACATGAATGTCGGCATCATGATGGGTATCACCTCAGCCTTCTTTGTGGCGTTGTTTGCTGCATTGAACAAACGTTGGATATTCAGGGGCGATCCGCTCACTGTCACAGGTATTGAGATGGCGTCTGGGTGCCTCTTCTTACTGACGCTTTCAGCTATTTCAGTACTTTTTTCCCTGCCAGCATTACCGGGACTGACAATCGAGGATGGAGTGATATTGCCCTGGCCTGATTCTCAAGACTGGCTTTGGATGTTGCTGCTTGCGGGTGCCTGTACCTTGCTGCCTTTTGCTTTGTCGTTGCTCGCACTCAGGCATCTGTCAGCCTATGCCAGTGCACTGGCAGTCAATCTTGAGCCTGTATACGCGATATTGCTGGCAGCTGTATTACTGAATGAGCAAGAAGAACTGACCTTACGCTTTTACCTGGGGGCCGTACTTATTGTATTGGTTGTTTTGCTATATCCTTGGTTATTTGCATCAAGAAAATACCAACGGCAATAAACTGACAGGACTCAAAGATGCGCGTCTTTAAATCCAAAATAGACATCTGGCTGGGTTTGGTTATCATCATTTCTGTGTTGTTCTGCCTGGCGGTGACCATTGGCATGGCATTCATTATGGATGCCGCTGGCATGCTTTTTTCAATCATAGTGTTGGCACTGGGTGTTTTATTACCCTTGTGGATACTGTTCGGCACACGATATGTAGTCGCTGAGGATTCGCTTGACGTTAAAAGTGGACCCTTTACCTGGCATATTCCAATCTCTTCGATTTGCAGTGTGAGGAAAACCAGAAATCCATTATCCAGTCCGGCACTGTCACTAGACCGGCTACAGATCCATTATCAATCTGATAAATCATTAATGGTTTCACCGAAAGACAGGCAAGGGTTTCTGGCGGCCATCCATCAGGACATAGTCTAAGCATTGGTCAGTGCTGGGCTGACTATTGTTGCAGTAGAAAAAGGTACTAACGTATGGCTAAGAAAGAAATGCGAACATTATCTGTGGTTTCTTCAAGGAAACTCACGCCGCATATGCAGCGCATTGTGTTGACTGGTGAAGAGCTTGGAACTTTCCCGGAAGGTTCAGAAAGTGGGTATATCAAGCTTCTGTTTACCATTAGGGGGAATGCCATTGTCAGCAAGTCACAAGTGGAGGCCATGGCCCCTGACAAACCATTAATGCGGACGTATACCGTTCGTGCATTTGATGCAGAAAAGAAAACACTGACAGTGGATTTTGTTTTGCATGCGGATAGCGAAGGGCCAGCGTCTAAGTGGGCGGAAAACGCCAAAGCTGGTGATAAGATTGTAATTGTCGGGCCAGGGCCGGTAAAACTTGTTGACAATAATGCCGACTGGTTCCTGATTGCAGGTGACATGACAGCGTTGCCAGCTATCAGCTGTAATTTGGAGCAGCTGCCAACTGAAGCCAAAGGTTATGCTGTGATCGAGATTAGTAGTCAGGATGACAGGCAGTTACTATCGGCTCCCGATGGTGTAAAGATACAGTGGGTCACTCGTGACTCTAACAGTGATCAGGAAGAATTTCTGAACACTGTGTTCGACCTGGAGTGGCTGACCGGTGAGCCATACGTATGGTGTGCTTGTGAATTTGAAGCCATGAAATGTCTACGCAAACATTTCAAATTGACTCGTAATATCAGCAAGAGATCCATGTATATTAGCAGCTACTGGAAGCAGGGCAACTCAGAAGATCAACATAAGATCGCCAAGCAAGCGGATGCCGCCACGGATGAAAATTAAAGCATGGGCTCCAATTTAATAACGGCACCATTTTGCTCTTCAGTGAGCAGATAAATGGCACCGTCAGGACCCTGACTGACATCGCGGATACGCTGTTGTAATTCAGTTGCCATGGTTTCTCGTTGTTGTTCGTTCATGTTGGCGTCGAATACCACTCTTTCCAGCCCGCCGGTGCCGGGTATTCGACCTCGCTGGATGCTACCCACCAGCATCTGACCCTTCCATTGTGGAAAGGCATCGCCGGTGTAAAACAGTAAGCCTGAAGGAACAATACCGGGCTGCCAGATCAGGATAGCAGATTCGTAACCCTCTCTGGGTAACTTCTCCATAGGCTCGCCATCATTGTAGTTGCCATAGCCATAAAGCGGCCAACCGTAATTGCTGCCTGCTTTAATGATATTAAGTTTATCTCCTCCCAGGGGGCCAAGTTCAGCATGAAAAAGCTCTCCTGAATCCGGATGGATGGCTACTGCATACTGATCACGATGGCCATAAGAATAAATAGCCGGGTGAGCGTCTGGCTGATCGATAAACGGGTTGTCTGTTGGCACGGAGCCATCTTGATTGAGGCGTAATACTTTACCTTCAAGGCGGCTTAGATCTTGGGCGAGAGGACGTCGATCCATCGCACCTCCCACCGTTACAAACAGTTTTCCATCAGGAGCAAATGCCATACGAGAACCACCGGAAATTGTCATCGGCGTTCCCTCAAATAACTCTTCAAACTCTTTAAGTTCTGTGCTGCCATCGTATTTGCCGCGTCCCAATGCAATAGCATACTCGCCATCGGTGTCCAGAGCCTTGTGATAAGTCAGGTAGATCCAGTCATTTTGAGAAAACTGCGGGTGAGCAATGACATCAAGCAGGCCGGAATGAAAGCCTGTGCGTATGTCAGGGAGTCCCTGCATGGGTTGGTCCAAAAGCGTATCACTTTGAATGATGCGTAATGCGGGAGAATAACGATCCGTGATCAGTATGTCGCCATTAGGTAGCACTTCAAAGCCAAATGGGCGAGGTATCCCTTGAGCTATCACAGAAGCTTTAACCATGGCTTCATGGGTGTTCAGCTCAATTGGACTGGAGGGTAGCGGAAAGGAGGAGGTATTACCTTGAGCCAATATGTGTGTTGAAGGCAAAAATAATGCAGTAGCAATTGCAGCGAGGAATAATCGACTTTTGTTCATCAAGAGGCGGCCTTTATTGTTTAATGATGTGGGCGGGTTCTGGACATGGCTGGCAGGCATATATACAGTTATCGCGAGTAATTGGATCAACTTAGCAATGACAAGGTGAAATATCCAATGCAGGATAAAATTCAGGCTGCATTAGATCAGCTCAATGCCACTGTATTGGGAAAACAGAACCAGGTAAAGATGGCTTTGTGCTGTCTGTTAAGTGATGGACATCTGCTGCTGGAAGATCTGCCTGGCATGGGGAAAACAACACTGGCTCATGCGCTTGCTGGTGTTATGGGAATGTCTTTCCGTCGTATTCAGTTTACCAGTGATTTGTTACCAGCCGATATCCTCGGGGGCTCGGTTTTTGATCCCACTACGGGAAATTTTCATTTTCATGAAGGTCCAATTTTCTGTCAGGTATTAATGGCTGATGAAATAAACAGGGCCACACCTCGTACCCAAAGTGCTTTATTGGAAGCAATGGAAGAAGGACAAGTGTCATTAGATGGGGAAACGAGGCAGTTACCCGATCCTTTTTTTGTCATTGCGACGCAAAATCCGTCGGAACTGGCAGGGACATACCCGTTGCCAGAATCACAAACCGATCGATTTCTGATGTGCCTTTCACTGGGCTACCCTGACCAAATGGCGGAGCGTGCATTACTGGCCCAGCCGGATGCGAGATTACAGCAAATAACGGTTAATGAATGTCTATCGCTAGCTGATTTGCAGCAATGGCGAAAGCTATTGAGGCAGGTCCATTGCAGTGATGCTGTGCTTGACTATATACAACGCCTGATCGCATTCAGTAGAGAGACTTCCCGTATACACCTGGGGTTATCGCCTCGCGGGGGTATTGCCGTCGTTAGAGCTGCGCGATGTTTTGCCAGAATCGAGGGCAGAGACTATGTCACACCTGATGATGTTCAGGCGGTTTTTCCAGCTGTATGTGATCATAGACTGACGGCTGCAGATGGCACGGAAACGATGATTTCAGCAACTGATCCGCACACAAAGAGTCACAGGACACTAGCGCAATGGATAGTGGACTCGGTCGACGTTTTACCCGTTTAGGACAACAGTGGCGTCAACGCTTTGCCAGGCGCCAGGAGCGTTGGCTGGAAAAGCGTGTCCCCTCAGTGCCAAGTGTACAGCTAGGGCAACGTTCTATCTTTATACTGCCGACATGGCAGGGCGCAATATTCGGGCTGGGTTCCATCATCATTCTGATTATTGCCGTCGCTGAAAGAAATCCATTTTCTGTCCTACTTTCTACGTTATTACTTAGCCTGTTTCTTCTTGGTCTGGTGCTTTGTTACCGCAATCTCAGCGGACTGAAACTTGTGTCCCTTGATCAGAGCCCGGCACATTTCCAAGGGCATTGCTTTGCTGGTGAAAAAGCACAGTTTATGATGACAGTAAGTGCATCCGGGCGGCAACGGGCTCATCGTGATATCAAGATAGGCTTTAGCAGTGAGGAGTTACAGGCACTGGAAATTGGTGAAGGAGGCAGTTCTATCATCGAGCTGACTACCAAAGTGCCGAGGAGAGGGATATTTCAGGCTCCCAGACTGTTATTGCAAACCAGATATCCTAGTGGCTTGTGGCAGGCATGGAGCCGTCCCCATCTTGATATGCAATATTTGGTATACCCCAGGCCTACAGTCTGTTCTTTGCCAGATGTTAGAAACCATGCTGGAGAATCAAATCCTGGGCAGCAATCAAGTGTCATGCGCTCTGGCGTCGATGATTTTACAGGGTTACGAAACTACTATCCCGGAGATAGTCGTCGCCGTATCGCCTGGCATGCGTTAGCCCGCGGTCAGGGTTTGAAGACGAAACAGTTTGTTCGTGAAGATGACAGCTCGCTGATGTTGACACCTTCTCTGTATGCTGATCAGGAAATGGAGTCTGCACTGTCATGCCTTTGTTTCCAGATCATACAATTATCCAATCGCCGCCAACAGAAAATTGGATTGCAACTGCCAGGATGCAGGCCGATCAAACCTGGGGAAGGCGAAATCCACAAACATAAAATGCTGCAGGCACTGGCTTTATGGGAATGAAGACAGAACTTTCGCCTCGTCTGAAAAGAAATCAGGACATGGTTGTACCTGCAACACTGGCGGTTGCGATTATGCTGGTTTTTCCACCGCTGCAAACACAGGCATGGTGGCTGATTCTGCCATGTCTTGTTTGTTTGATATTACGTTGGCATACCATTGCCTTTCTGTTGTTGTTTGCAGCCATTACTTATGCAGATTCAATGTGGTCGATTGCCTATTTTCTGGTCATTATCCTGCTGTTGTTTATGCGCATGCATAGCCGGAAGGAGGCAGGTAACCGGGAACAGTTAAGCAGCTCGCTAAGGCAGTTGGTTCTTACCATCCCTGTTTTGTTGATCATAATGGTGCTGGTTTTTGCAGCAGGTTCGCAATGGACTGAAAGAAACCGTTCCAATCGATCCAGCACCGGTATCAGTGATTCAATGACACCTGGAACAATTAGTGATCTGGTTAATGACAGCGATTTGGCTATGCGGGTGCGATTTGATAGCGAAAACAATCTCCAATCAGAGGATTTGTATTGGCGAGGACTGGTGTTCGAGAATTTTGATGGCCAGACATGGTCTCGCAGCCAGCGATTGGATTTTGATATTGAGCCGATACCGGCGGAGATACCCTCCGAGGCGAGATTACGATATCTGGTGACACTGGAGCCTACTCGTCAGACCTGGCTTTACGGTTTACATCAGGCATATCCTGTGCGGCCACAAACTTACCGGGATCGACGTGGCATTATTGTAACTTCAGATGTCATTCGCCAACGTGTACGATACCCGGTGACATCCATACCTCCCCAGGCGGCTCTTTCATTGTCTAAAGAGCAACGAGAACGCAACCTTTCGATCCCAGAAGCAGGAAATCCCCAAAGCCGCACGTTGGGGGATAATTTACGTGAACAGTTTCCTGATGACCGGAAGTTAATTAATGCCGTACTCCAGTATTTCAACCAAGAGCCCTTTATCTATACACTTCAGCCAGATGTAAATAGCGAACAAAGAGTCGATGATTTCCTGTTTAACACGAAGGAAGGTTTCTGCGAACATTACGCCGGAGCCATGACGTTCTTATTGCGGTCAGCAGGTATACCGGCTCGGGTCGTAGTCGGCTACCAGGGAGGCAGTTTTAATAATGTAACGGGCCATTGGCAGGTCTCACAATACAATGCTCATGCCTGGGTGGAAGCCTGGTTGCCGAATGTGGGGTGGCAGCGATTTGATCCGACAGCCGCAGTTGCACCAGAAAGGGTTGTGAGTGGGCTGGATGCCTGGCTTGCATCGCTAAGTCGTGAAGAACAGCAACAGTTGGATCGGGAGACACGATTACGTCTTTTTATGAATTCAGTTCCAGGTTACCAAGCTGTTAACGAAGTGTTGGGTGCCATGCAGTATGGCTGGAACCTGAGTATGTATGATAATGAGGGGGATTTGCGAACCGAGGATTTGGCAACATGGCTGGACAGAAAAGGGTTGGAGGATTTGCCGGTCTGGCTACTGGTGATGGTACTCACGGTTGTTGCGTTACGAGCCATGGTAACTGGACGACAAAAGTCCCAGCTTGTGTCACCAATAATCAGAGACTACTACCGGTTAAACCATAAACTTAGCAAAGCGGGTTTGGGGCGTGAGCCTTCTGAAACCATAATAAGTCACATGCAACGGGTAGCACAAAAGCGAAAGGACCTGGCGAATCAATGTGATCAGTTAGGGCGCCTTCTGTCGGAAGCAGAATATGGAGCGGGTGATGCCGACAACAAGGAAATAAGAAAGAAAGTTGCCGATTTTCGCTTGCGAAAGCCTTCAACCGGGTCATAGCCCAGTACCGCTGTGAAAGCCCCTCGCAATTCAGTCGCGAATACGCACGAA
>Ga0310345_10003623_pt1 | contig 14580 bp, 12 predicted proteins | sample HC15DNA20500_MG_FD_204667 | JGI IMG/M metagenome (GOLD analysis project Ga0310345, IMG submission 204667) | Marine microbial communities from station ALOHA, North Pacific Subtropical Gyre - HC15-DNA-20-500_MG | ecosystem: Environmental > Aquatic > Marine > Oceanic | place: Pacific Ocean: North... | reverse complement strand
TTTCGTGCTGGGCTTTTCTTCGGTCTTCATAGCACTTGGTGCTGGTGCATCGACCATTGGTGCATTTCTGAGGGCCTGGCAGCAGGAGCTGGCCATCGTCGCGGGAATCATCATCATTCTCATGGGGCTGAATTTTCTCGGCGTGCTGCGCATCTCGCTTCTCTCGCGGGAGGCGCGGTTTCAAACGGATGGCACCCCCGCGAGCCTGACCTCTGCCTATGTCATGGGCCTTGCATTCGGTTTCGGTTGGACCCCGTGCATCGGACCGGTTCTGGGTCCCATTCTGACGCTGGCTGGTGGGCGCGAGACGATCGCTGAAGGAGCACTGTTACTGGCGGTCTACTCGGCCGGGCTGGGTATTCCGTTCCTGATCGCGGCTCTTTTCTCTGGACAGTTCATGGCTTTCCTGCAGCGCTTCCGCAGTCATCTGGGCAGCGTGGAGCGCATCATTGGCGGTTTGCTCGTCATCGCAGGTATTCTCTTTCTGACCGGCGGAATTCAGTCAGCAGCCTTCTGGCTACTGGAGACTTTTCCCGCACTTGGTCGCCTCGGCTGATTTCGACCAGCCGTCCATCGGTACGAAGATTTTCAAAATCAGCGAGATGGGCTAAAGCGGGCGCATTGTCTGATCCCCGGTGAACGGAGCCCCAATGTCTGACCGAAGCTGCCTCACGATTATTCTTGCCGCAGGCGAAGGCACGCGAATGAAGAGTACCTTGCCGAAGGTGCTGCACAAGGTGGCAGGGCTGGAGATGCTGGGGCATGTCATGAAGACGGCGCGCGACAGTGGCAGCAGTGAGATCGCTCTGGTCGTCGGTCACGGTGCAGATCAGGTGGGCGCCGCTGCACGGGCCCTTTCAGAAAATTTCTCCGTATCTTCCTTTCTGCAGGAAAGGCAGCTTGGTACCGCAGATGCCGTTTTGGCAGCACGATCGGCAATCGAGAAGAAGTTCGACGACGTGTTGGTGCTCTTTGGTGATGCCCCACTGATCCGGCCGCAGGCGCTTGATGCGATGCGTGGCGCCCTGGCAGAAGGCGCCCATGTTGCGGTGATGGGTTTCCGCACCGATCAACCACATGGATATGGCCGTCTCCTGGAACGTGACGGCGCCTTGGTTGGTATCCGCGAAGAGAAGGACTGCTCCGAGGAGGAGCGCCGCATCAGGTTCTGCAATGGCGGCGCCATGGCGCTAGCGGGCGCACAGGCCCTAGAACTCCTGGACAGGATCGGCAATGACAACGCCAAGGGTGAGTATTACCTCACCGATATTGTCGGCATCGCAACCGATGCTGGCCTGCAGGTGCGCGCTGTCGAAGCTGATGAAGAGGACGCGCTCGGCGTGAATAATCGCGCGGAACTCGCGCGTGCGGAAGCCATCTGGCAGAACAGGCGGCGTGAGGAATTGATGCTGGCAGGCGTCACGATGATGGCCCCGCACACCGTCTATCTTGCACACGATACCGAAATCGGTGCGGATGCAGTGATCGAACCCAATGTGTTCTTTGGCCCCGGAGCCAAGGTGGCAGCTGGTGCCGTTATTCGGGCCTTTTCCCATATCGAAGAGGCAAGTGTCGCCGCTGGCGCGCAGATAGGCCCTTATGCGAGGCTGCGCCCTGGCGCGGAGGTGATGGAGAACGCGAAAATCGGCAATTTCTGCGAGATCAAGAAATCACGCATAGGCGAGGGGGCCAAGGTGCCGCATCTCTCCTATGTGGGAGATGCAGATGTCGGAGCTGGTGCCAATATCGGCGCGGGTACGATTACCTGCAATTATGACGGTTTTGGCAAGCACCGCACCGAGATTGGCGACAATGCATTCGTGGGCACGAATTCTTCGCTTGTTGCGCCCTTGAAGATTGGTGCTGGCGCTTATGTCGCCTCTGGCAGCGTGGTCACGCAGGACGTCCCCGATGACGCATTGGCCTTCGGTCGCGCGCGCCAGTCTACCCGTGAAGGTCGGGGAAAAATGCTTCGCGACCGTCTGAAGAAGCAGGCTGGGAAGTAACACGCGCTGCAGGTGAGCAGCCCATCAAGCCGCGGCGTGCTGCCGCGGCTTTATTGTCGATCAACTCAGCTGTTTCGCCCGCGGTCTTCGCCCAGATCGCCAAGCAACCTGCTCATCTCGCGCTCCAGCGTGAGATCAGGGTCATCTTCCTCCGGATCGGTAGTCCGTGCACCGGGTTCCGTCTCCCCTCGCGACTGTTCGCTCAGCGTCTCGCTTTCTGTATGTGCGTAGTCTGGTGCTGGTGTGGCAATCTCGTCGACCGATGTGGAGCCAAACTCGGTCTCCTCAAAGGTCACATCATCTTGTGAAGCCGGTTGAGGATCATCCACAAGTGGTGCGGGAGACTGCTCGGGCTCGCTTGCAGGAATCGTGAAATAGGGTTCGCTCCGGAAAGCGGTTGCATGTTCCTGCTGGGGCTCGGGCAGGTCGATCTGCGGCTCGCGAGCTTCAACGGTTTCTACACGTGCATCGGGCTGGGGTTCAGCCGAAACCTGAAACTGGTCGAGCGAGACTTCTGGCTCCGGCTCCCGAACCGCCATCACCTCAGTGCTCGTGTCTGGTTCACCGGCCTGGTGATCCTGAACGGCTTCGCGCTCACGCAGAAGAGCTGCCTGCTCCTCATACACCTGGCGGGGGTTCATCTCTTCAGCTTCAGCAGGCTGATTATTGTGTGCGGCCTGATGGTGGGTTGCTGAGGCCACGCCCGCCGCCGAGACTGCGCCAGCGGCTGTAAGGCCTGCAGCGCCTGCACGCGCATATTGCTGGCCTGAAGGCATTTCCGTTTCTGATGCTGTAGCCACAGTGCGTGGTTCATCGCGCTCACGCGGCTGCTCGTCCACAACGCGCCGTGTCTGAGGCGGAGCAACCGGAATTCCGCGTTCTATGACAAGGTCGCTCTGCCCGCCGATCAAAACGAGGTGCTCCACATGGTCACGCCGGATCAGCACGAGCCGGCGCTGCGTATCGACAGGGGTTGCGTCAATGACAGCAAGGCGCGGACGCCTGTTGCGGCCACCGGCAACATAGGTTCCCTGCCGTGACCCGCGTAAAAAGCGCACTGCCGCAAGCAGGAGGGCGAGACCGATCAGCGCCGCCAGGGTCCATAGAATTGCTCCAGTGATAGAGCCGTTATTGATAGTACTCAGCCAGTCCTGCATCTCGCCTCTCCGATCAAAAGCTGAATTAGGGTAGGTCGCCACCACAGGAGCGGCAAGTTCAAATACTTGCGCAGAGCTTACCATACCCAGCCTTTACAGGCCCGCCACCTTGCGCGCTATTGAGGCCCTGTTATATGCGAAGTAGCCAAGGAAACAGGGCCGCCATCGGTCGGCGCGACAGGCAGGGAACGGATGGCCAAGCATTCAGGTGTCGATATTGATACGGCCCCGATCATCGATCAGGGATCACGACCGGGTGTGATTACTCGCCTGATCATCTTCATTTTGGTGCTCACCGGCGCGGCACTCTTCTTCGCATTGTCCAAGGAAAGCCTGGGAGAAGAGTTCTTCCTGGGAATACTGGGCATTCTGGCAATGGTTGGCATCGGCTATCTTTTTGCCAGCGCCATCGGCTTCATTCAGCTCGCACCCCGGTCCACGGGTGACGAATTGGCGAAGCACTTCGTCGATTCTATGGATGAGGGTCTGGTCGTTACCGACACCAAGGGCCGCATCATGTATGCGAATCGCGCCTATGCGGAGCTGACCGGCGCGACATCCGCCGCTGACGTGAAGACCGTGGAAGCGCTGCTGTCCGACAATGCCGAAGCTTCGCCGACCATCGAAAGGCTCTCGCTCGCACTGCGCGATGGCAAGTCGGCTGATGGCGAGTTCCGCCTGTCGAGGCCCATTCGTCCCGGTGCAGAGCCCACGGCGCGCTGGTACCGGGCCTGGGCGCGGGTGTTCAAGGTGCCGGGTCATCGCAAGCCGCTCAACGCGTGGCAACTCGTGGACATATCCATTGAACGCGCCGAGCAGGAGCGGTTCTTCCTTGACCTGCAGAAAGCCATTGATCATCTCGACCATGCTCCGGCCGGTTTCTTCGCGGCCGATGCGGAGGGCAGGGTTACCTATATAAACGCGACGCTTGCCGAATGGCTGGGTGTTGATCTGGCAAATTTCGCACCGGGATCGCTCACGCTCTCGGATTTCGTTGCCGGCGATGGCATCGCCCTGATCCAGGCGGTGAAGGCCGAGCACGGTACCGCACGCAACGCGGTCATCGACCTCGATCTATCGACGATGAGCGGCGAGGCGCTGCCGGTTCGGTTCATGCACCGGGTGACCGCAAGCCGCGACGGGTATCCGGGCCCAACAAGAACGATCGTGCTCAACCGCACGCTTGGCGAAGATTCCTCCGCCGACCTTCGTGCATCCGAAGTCCGCTTCACGCGCTTCTTCAACTCCACGCCCATGGCTATCGCCAGTGTGGACGCCGATGGGCGGATATTGCGCACAAACGCTCCGTTCCATTCGCTGTTTGGCAGCATAGTCGACAATGATTCGCTGGAGAGGCGCATTCGCCTTGATACGGTCATGCATCAACGCGACCGTGAGGCATTTGCGATCGCGCTGGAAAAGGCCAAGCAGCGCCAGGCTGATATCTCGCCGATCGACACGGTTCTTCCCGATGACGAAGAGCGCCACATGCGCTTTTACGTCAATGCCGTGGCAGACCAGACCGGCGGCGAGGGCGTCGAAGAGGCAGCCATTGTCTATGCGGTCGAGACGACCGAACAAAAGGCTCTTGAGGCGCAGATGGCGCAGAGCCAGAAAATGCAGGCGGTCGGACAGCTTGCCGGTGGCATCGCGCACGATTTCAACAATGTGCTGACCGCCATCATCATGGCGTCCGATCTTCTGCTGACCAACCACAGGCCCTCCGACCCGTCCTTCCCGGACATCATGAACATCAAGCAGAATGCGAACCGTGCTGCGTCCTTGGTTCGCCAGTTGCTTGCCTTCTCGCGCCGCCAGACCTTGCGGCCAGAGGTCCTGAACCTGACCGACGTCCTTGCCGATCTGCGCATGCTTTTGTCGCGGCTCGTCGGGACGGAAATCAATCTTTCCATCGAGCATGGGCGTGACCTGTGGCCGGTAAAGGTCGATATCGGCCAGTTTGAACAGGTCGTGGTCAATCTCGTCGTCAACGCGCGCGATGCCATGCCCGATGGCGGGTCGCTGTCGGTGCGCACCCGCAATATCACTGCCGAGGAATGCGCCGAATTCCAGTATCGCGGGCTTGTAACGGACGATTATGTCGCCGTTGAAGTCACTGACACGGGCACGGGCATCGAGCCAGAAACGCTGAAGAAGATCTTCGAGCCTTTCTTCACCACCAAGGAAGTAGGCAAGGGCACGGGCCTCGGTCTTTCGATGGTCTATGGCATTGTTAAGCAGACCGGCGGCTTCATCTATTGCGATTCCGAGGTTGGAGTTGGCACAACCTTCCGCATATTCCTGCCGCGGCACATCCCGACTGCGGCTGAGATATCGGCTGAGCAGACTGCGGTCGAAAACCGGCAGGCTCAGCATGTCGCTTCTGCCAAGAAAGATCTTTCCGGCAGCGCACGCGTGTTGCTTGTCGAGGACGAGGATGCGGTGCGAATGGGCAGCGTTCGCGCACTCTCCTCACGCGGATACGAGGTTCACGAGGCGACTTCAGGCACCGAGGCACTTGAAATATTCCACGAGCTCGAAGGCAAGGTAGACATAGTCGTCTCGGACGTGGTGATGCCGGAGATGGATGGGCCGACATTGCTCACCGAGCTCTTGAAACTCCAGCCAGACATCAAGTTCATCTTCGTGTCGGGCTATGCAGAGGATGCGTTTGCGAAGAACCTGCCTGAAAACGCCAAGTTCGGCTTCCTGCCGAAACCATTTTCGCTGAAGCAGCTCGCTACGGTGGTGAAGGAAATGCTGGAGAAGGAGTAGTCAGCGCATCAGACGCTGACCTTCTGCTCCTGCCGATTCGCGTCTCCGAAGACGTCCAGATAGTAGCGGATCGCATCCGGGTGGCCCGTCGCCTTGGCAGGGTTGTCGGACAATTTGACCGCTGGGCGTCCATTGGCCTCGCTGACCTTGCAGACCAGCGAGATCGCGTTCAGCCGATCATTGGCCATCGGTGCACAATCTTCGAAGTCGTTGGTCAGGTTGGTGCCCCAACCGAATGCCATGCGCACACGGTCCTTGAAGTGGTGATAGGCCTCTTCGATGGTCTCCACATCCAGACCATCCGAGAAAATCAGAAGCTTCTCGCGCGGATCGCGTCCACGCTCTTTCCACCAGGATATGATCCGTTCCCCACCTTCAATGGGTGGAGCGCTGTCGGGGCGGAAGCCCGTCCAGTCTGCGACCCAGTCGGGCGCATTTTTGAGGAACGCTTCGGTCCCGAATGCGTCAGGCAAAACGATAAGCAGATTGCCGCCATAATAGCTCTGCCAATCTTCAAGCACCTTGTAGGGCGCCTGCTTCAGTGCCTCCTCATCGGGGGCGAGGGCGGCGAGCACCATTGGCAGCTCATGTGCGTTGGTACCCAACGCCTCAAGGTCGCTGTCCATGGCCAGAAGAACATTTGAGGTGCCGGTGAAGGAATCACCGATCCCCTCCTTGAGAGCTTCAACACACCAGCGTTGCCACAGAAACGAGTGGCGTCGACGTGTGCCAAAGTCGGAGATGCGGATGTCTGGAATGGTTTTCAATCGCTCGACTTTCGACCAGACCTTGGCCTTGGCGCGCGCATAAAGAACATCAAGCGCAAACGGACCCAAGGAACGCATCGCTGCACGCGAGCGCAATTCATTGATGATCGTCAGCGCGGGGATCTCCCACATCGTGGTTTCCATCCACCGGCCGTGAAAATTCAGTTCAAACTGCCCGTCGCGTGTCGAAAGCTCATATTCGGGAAGCCGGAAGTCGGCGAGCCACTCTAGAAATTCCGGCTGAAAGATCTGCTTTTTGCCATAGAAGGTGTTACCTGCAAGCCAGATCATCTCTTTCTTGGTAAAGCGGATCTGGCGGGCATGGTCCAGCTGTTCGCGCAACTCCATCTCATCGATTTCATCGGCCAGGCGAACCGTCTTGTTGCGGTTTATTAGCGTGAAGGTTGCGTCGACATCGCGATACAGTCCCCAGATCATCTGGAGCATCAGCAGTTTGTAGAAATCCGTGTCCAGCAGGCTGCGGCAGATCGGATCCAGTTTCCAGGTATGATTATAGACGCGACGCGCGATGTCTGTCTTCGTCATGCGGGGCCTGCTCGTAGTGGTCGCAATCATGTCTGCCATACCGCCTTGTTCAATCTCTCGGGCGCAACCGACAACGTACGCTGGGAAAAGTCAATCACACGGCAGGCTCCCCTGGTACGGGTGAGGGGAATGTCTTGAATTAAGCCTTTCTTAACCATCGACATTCAACCTCAGGTCAGCGGGGGCTACCGGATCCGAGGTGCCTATGTCCTCCCGCGATTTGAGAATCCTCAGTTCCACGCTTGTTCTAGTGATGTTGGTCGCATCTGCCAGCGTTGCTGCCGCACATGAAGCCAAATCTGGCTGGCGCTATCCCTATGCATGTTGCTCCGACCAGGACTGTCGGGAAGTGCCGGCAACCAAGATACGTGAAAGCAGGAGCGGCTACCGTATCGAAGCGACAGGTGAGGTTCTGGCCTACAGCGACAAGCGCGTCCGACCGTCCCCTGATGGTCTCTTCCACTGGTGCTCTGTTGCTGGCAAGGAGAATACGAAGACCATATGCCTCTTCGTACCGCCATCATCATTTTGAACTGGATTCAGTCTCGCTGCTATCAGGTTCACTGGAGAGTACTCCGAAATCCTGCGAGCGGTTTCCGTCACTGGGCGGAAGGAAGCCACCAGCCTGCAGGCCGCGCCGCAAAAGCTCTCGCACCGCAGCAGCACGACTGGGCATACGGTTCTCGAAACGAAAATCCTCGAGCGCTTTCAGCTCTTCCGCTGAAAGCATGATCTGAAGGCGCTCATCACGACCCAAAGCTGCCAATTCCTGCCCCTTAACCAAGCGCTTTCGATTGCTGTGCGCTCTTAAATTACTGCACTTACTCACTTGGCACAAACTGTGTGAATTGCTGTTTTGACGAAAAGTACTAACTATTTGAAAATAATGCATATTAAGCTTGTTTAACTCAGCATGGTCGCCTACCATGTTTTACTGAGCCCGCACCATCTGCCGTGCGCTGCTCACTGTACTGGAGGCCGCTATGAATGCGCCGTCATCTGAGCAATATTATAGAGATCTGGACCTAGTCGTGGACCTCGCGTCGAAGAACGAGGGACTGGTCAATATTCCAGCTATCGCCAATGAAATGCTGTTGCGTTACCCCCTGCCGGACGGCGTGTTGCTGGACTACGAGGCACATGTTCTTTCAACGGCTATCCGTCAAAACGTTGCTGTGCTTTTCGACCGCTCATCCGTGGCAACCGCTTGAGCGGTGCGACGAACGACATCCTGCTCAGAGCGGAATATTGTCGTGTTTCTTCCACGGGTTTTCCAAATTCTTGTTCTGCAGGAGCCTTAGCGCGCGCGCGACACGCATGCGCGTCGAGTGGGGCATGATCACTTCGTCCACATAACCGCGTTCTGCTGCCACGAAGGGGGAGAGGAACCGTTCCTCATACATCTTTGTATGTGCGGCGATCTTTTCCGCGTCATCAATGTCCTTGCGGAAGATTATCTCAACCGCACCTTTGGCGCCCATGACAGCAATCTGTGCGCTCGGCCAAGCGTAATTCATGTCACCACGCAAATGCTTTGAGGCCATGACATCATAGGCTCCGCCAAAGGCTTTGCGGGTAATGATGGTGATTTTCGGCACAGTTGCCTCGCCGTAGGCGAAGAGGAGCTTCGCACCGTGCTTGATCAGCCCGCCATATTCCTGGGCCGTACCCGGGAGGAAGCCGGGCACGTCGACAAAGGTGACGATCGGGATATTGAAACAGTCACAGAAGCGCACAAACCGTGCCGCCTTGCGGGAAGCGTCAGAGTCGAGAACCCCGGCAAGCACCATTGGCTGGTTTGCAACGAAGCCGACGGTGCGGCCTTCCACACGGCCGAAACCGGTGACGATATTCTTCGCGAAGCTCTCCTGGATCTCGAAGAAGTCTCCCTCGTCGATCGTTTTGAGGATGAGTTCCTTCACATCATAGGGCTTGTTTGCATTCTCCGGCACCAGCCGATCCAGCGAGTAGTCGGGTTCGGTGACCGACTGCTGATACTCGATCTCCGGCACCTCGGCCGTGTTAGAGGAAGGCAGAAAATCGATAAGCCTGCGCATCTGCAGTAGTGCTTCTATGTCATTGTCATAGGCACCGTCAGCGATGGAGGACTTCGTCGTGTGGATCGATGCGCCACCGAGTTCTTCCGCGGTCACCGATTCGTTGGTGACCGTCTTCACTACGTCCGGTCCGGTCACAAACATGTAGGATGTGTCGCGCACCATGAAAATGAAGTCGGTCATTGCAGGGGAATAGACATCACCTCCGGCGCAAGGTCCCATAATCACCGAGATCTGCGGAATGACACCTGACGCCAGAACATTGCGCTGGAAAATTTCCGCATAGCCGCCAAGCGCTGCCACTCCTTCCTGAATGCGCGCACCGCCGGCGTCATAGAAGCCGATGATCGGCGCCCTGTTCTTGAGCGCCATATCCTGAACCTTCATCACCTTCTCGGCATGTGCCTCTGACAGCGAACCACCGAACACGGTAAAGTCCTTGGCGAAGACGAAGACGGTCCGGTCGTTGACCGTACCCCAACCGGTGACGACGCCGTCGCCTGCGATCCGCGTCTTGTCCATGCCGAAATCCGTCGAGCGATGCTCGACGAACATGTCGAATTCTTCGAATGAACCTTCATCCAGAAAGACCTCGATCCGTTCTCTGGCGGTAAGCTTGCCCTTGGCATGCTGCGCATCGGTGCGCTTCTGGCCGCCGCCTGCACGCGCATTGGCCCGCCGGCGCTCCAGTTCGATCAGAACGTCTTTCATCGAGGTTCCTCCGTACCCGTCAGTCAATTGCTGTTAGCACGCACCATCCGCGATACAAAGCAGGCCCCGCACAAAACCGGTTTGTGGGGACCTGCCATACGGATTGCTGCGCAAAGGCTGGTGCGCTTAACTGTTACCAGCTTCCGGTATTCTCCATGGAAGCCCAAGGCTCCTGCGGTTCCTTGACGCCACCTTTCTGAAGCAGTTCGATGGAGATGCCGTCAGGCGAGCGAACAAAGGCCATATAGCCGTCGCGCGGCGGACGGTTGATCGTGACACCGGCATCCATCAGCTTCTGACAGAAGCCGTAAATATCATCGACCTCATAGGCCAGGTGACCGAAATTGCGTCCTCCGGAATAGGTTTCGGGATCCCAGTTGTGGGTGAGTTCGAGCAACGGGGCCTTGTTCTGCTCCCCGCTTTCCTTGTCATCTGACGCGGCAAGGAAGATCAGGGTGAAACGACCCTTCTCGTTGTCGATCCGGCGGGTCTCCACCATACCCATCTTGTTGCAATAAAAGTCGAGCGACGCCTCGATATCGCTGACGCGTACCATCGTGTGCAGATACCGCATCGAAAATCCTTTCTGCTCATTGCCGAGAAACGAGCGCACCATAAGTGCAGGCTGATGATACGGACAATGGAAAAATTCCACGCAGCTTATGGGACATTAATGGCCGTCTCGCTGCTATTTTCGGCCATTGTTGATAAGCGGCGACCGGGTCTTGCTAAGTCACGAAGACGCGGTGCTATCCTGACTAAACAGAATCAGTCCTGTGGACCTGAGGGAAGGCTAAACGGATGGAGGACAATTCCTCGAGCAGACGAGGGCTTGCAGGTAGCAACGAAGCCCGGGGGGCGGGCGTAGAAGGTGAAGCGTCGGACATCATCGAGGTGACCGGCTCTATCAAGTGGTTTGATGTCGCCAAGGGATTTGGCTTCATCCTGCCCGACACGCCCGAGCTGGGCGATGTGTTGCTGCATGTATCCTGCCTGCGCCGCGATGGCTTCCAGACGGCACTTGCCGGCGCTCGGGTCACCTGTCTCGCCCGACAGGGGGAGAGGGGTCTCCAGACATTCAAACTCCTGTCCATGGATAACTCGACAGCGACCAATCCAGCTGAAGATCAGGCACAGCGAACCCGTGCGGCAGTCACGCCGGAAAGTGGTCTCGAACGCGCTCTCGTAAAATGGTTCAACCGCACGAAAGGGTTCGGTTTCCTGACCCGCGGTGAAGGGACGGAAGATATTTTCGTCCATATGGAAACACTGCGGCGCTATGGCGTGACAGAATTGCGCCCCGGACAGGTGGTGCTGGTGCGCTACGGCCAAAGTGAAAAGGGCCTGATGGCTGCCGAGATCCACCCGGATCTGGGAACGCTCTCCATTTCACACTGAAAACTCCGCCGTCGGACTTGTGCGTGGCGACACAGTATTTACTGTCGCCGCGGACACGATACGAGGATCAGCGGAATGACTGTGGCGCGATTGCTTGCTTTTCTTCTTCTCTTCATTGGCAGCTTCAACTTCGCCCTGGCGCAGGAGCCCATGCTCCTGCCGGTGGATGCCACTCCGCTCACAATCTTCTCCAACAATGAGCGTCACAGCTTCCAGATAGAAGTGGCCGACGAGCCGTTGGAGCGGCAGCGTGGTCTGATGCATCGTGAGAAGATGTCGGATGACCGGGGCATGCTCTTCGTCTTCGACAATGACGGGCGGCGCTCTTTCTGGATGCAGAACACGCCATTGCCGCTGGACCTTCTTTTCATCTCTTCAAGCGGGCGCATCGAGGCGATCGAGCAGGGTGAACCCTTTTCCACCGCCAGCATAGCACCGGATGTGACTGCCCGTTTCGTGCTGGAGCTCAATGCAGGAACGGCGCAGAAGCTTGGCATTGAGGTCGGCGACCAGGTCGAGCATCCGATCCTGCAACATCAAGTAAAAACGAAAAAGCAGTAGGCAGCCAGTTCATGAAGTCATTCCAACGCGGCGAGCGCGAGATTGCGTTCATTGATGAAGGCGAGGGGGAGCCGATCCTGCTCATCCACGGCTTTGCATCAAACCACTTTGTGAACTGGGTCTCGCCCGGCTGGGTAAAGACATTGCGCGACGGTGGGTATCGCGTGATCGCGCTCGATAATCTGGGACATGGGCAATCGGGCAAGAGCCACGACCCCAAGGATTATTTTCCGGTAGAAATGGCCGCAGACGCGGTCGCTCTGCTGGACCACCTTCATATCGAGCACGCGCACGTCATGGGCTACTCCATGGGTGCACGCATCACCGCCTTCCTGGCGCGCGATTATCCGGAGCGTGTGAGGAGCATCATTCTCGGTGGGCTGGGCCTTGGTATGGTTGAAGGCGTTGGCGAATGGGATGAAATTGCCGAAGCACTGCGCGCTCCTGATCCTTCGACTGTCACCGGCGAGCGCCCGAAGATGTTCCGCACCTTTGCGGATCAGACCAAGAGCGACCGGTTGGCGCTTGCTGCCTGTATTGAGACCAGCCGGACCCTTCTCACCGCTGAGGACATGGGCAGGATCGCTGTTCCCGCACTTGTGGCGGTAGGCACGAAGGACGACATAGCCGGCAAACCGCAGCCCCTTGCAGAAATGATGCCACAAGGGCAATCTTTCGAGATCGAGGGGAGGGATCATATGCTGTCGGTGGGAGATCGCACTTTCAAGAAGCGTGCGCTGGAGTTTCTGGAGGACGTCCGGTGAGTATGCCTGCAAAAGAGGTCAGCTTTCTCGGCGCGGAAGGAAACAGGCTTGCCGCAACCATGTGGGACGGCCACGGCCAGCCGGTGCTGTTTTTCCACGGAGGCGGCCAGACCCGCCATGCCTGGGGCCAAACAGCCGAGCGCCTGGCCAAATGCGGCATGCGCGCAATCACTATTGACCAACGTGGCCATGGCGACAGCGACTGGGTCGAGAGCGAAAACTACACATTCGGACACTATGCCGAAGATGTCACCGCGGTTGTGGAGCAGGTGAAGTCGCGGTTTCACCAGCGCCCGGCGGCCGTCGGCGCATCGCTTGGTGGCCTGGCTTCCCTTGGCGGACTCATTGCCGATCACGACCTGCTGGAGTCGCTTGTTCTCGTCGATATCACCCCGCGTATGGACCCCGAAGGCGTGGCGAAGATCCAGGGCTTCATGGGCGCTCGCATGGATGAGGGGTTTGCCAATCTCGAAGAAGCTGCCGCGGCCATTGCGCAGTATCTGCCCCATCGCCGTAAGCCGCGATCGCTTGAGGGACTGCGCAAGAATTTGCGTCTATGCGATGACGGTCGCTTCCGATGGCATTGGGATCCGGCCTTCATCCGTGGGACGAACAACATAAATGTCGGCGCGGAACAGTTGATAGGCCGAATGATCGCCGGGCTACCGAACCTTCAGCTTCCCGTCTTGCTGGTCCGCGGAATGCAGTCGGAGCTGGTGCATGAGGAATATGCCCGCGAATTCGTCGATCTGGTGCCGTCAGCGAGCTATGTCGACGTCGGAGGTGCAGGTCACATGGTGGCAGGTGATCGGAATGACGTCTTCTCGCGCGCGGTTCTGGACTTTCTGACCGGTGACAAGGCCGCTTGAGAATAGGGCTGGCGCGATATCGAAAACGCGCCCCTTCAAGAAACTTTCATCAAAGATGAAGAAGTTTGCAGTTCAAGTTGCCCTATTCGTGCACTAGATCCCTATTCGTGCACTAGATAGTGTGCATCCGCGAGATGTAATCGGAGAGGGGCCATGAACGCGCCCAAGCGAAGCAGCAAACACGCTCCACAAAGCCTGGACCCCATCTGGGCGTCGGTACAACGCGAGGCGCGTGTTGCTGTAGAGAATGACCCCTTCCTGGCAGGTTTCATTTATGAGACCGTGCTCAATCACGAAACCCTGGAGGATTCGGTCATCTTCCGCGTTTCCGAGCGCCTCGATCACCAGGACATAAGCTCCGATCTAATCCGCCAGACCTTCCGTGCGATGCGCGAGGAGCAGAGCGATTGGTCGACCTCGCTGCGTGTCGACATTCAGGCCTATTACGACAGGGACCCGGCCTGCGACCGCTTCATAATGCCGGTTCTCTATTTCAAGGGCTTCCACGCCCTGCAGACCCACAGGCTGGCACATTGGCTTTGGAATAATGGGAGACGCGATTTCGCGCTTTATCTTCAAAGTCGCTCCTCGGCAGCGTTCCAGACAGACATCCATCCTGCAGCGCGTATCGGCAAGGGCGTGTTCATTGATCACGCCACAGGGCTTGTGATCGGGCAGACGGCTGTGGTGGGAGATGACGTCTCCCTCTTGCACGGGGTGACGCTTGGCGGAACCGGCAAGGAGTCAGGCGACCGTCACCCGAAGATTGGCCATGGTGTGCTGATCGGTGCTGGGGCGAAAATTCTCGGCAATATCGAGGTCGGCCACTGCACGAAAGTTGCATCCGGCTCGGTACTCCTGCAGTCGGTCCCGCCCAAGAAGACGGTTGCAGGCGTACCTGCACGCATTGTGGGTGAAGCCGGATGCGATGAGCCGTCCCGCGCAATGGATCAACTCCTTCAGGGGGAG
>Ga0310345_10003622_pt1 | contig 14587 bp, 9 predicted proteins | sample HC15DNA20500_MG_FD_204667 | JGI IMG/M metagenome (GOLD analysis project Ga0310345, IMG submission 204667) | Marine microbial communities from station ALOHA, North Pacific Subtropical Gyre - HC15-DNA-20-500_MG | ecosystem: Environmental > Aquatic > Marine > Oceanic | place: Pacific Ocean: North... | reverse complement strand
CTACAAAGCAACGGACGACTTCTCGCTTATGGCCCGAGACGTGTTAGGCCTCGACGAGGTCACCGCCGCGGGCATAGGGACGCTGACGTTCTGGATCCGCGCCATCGTGGCCGTCGGCGCCGGCTACCTGGCAGACTTGGTCGATTCTTCGAGGGTAATCGCGTGGGGGTTCGCGATCCTCCTCGCCGGAAGCGGGCTCATCGCCTCCGGGCTGCTGGCCCCCGGAGTGGCATGGATGCTGATTTCGACGATTGTCGCGACCAGCGTGGGCGTCTACGCGCTCAGAGGCGTTTATTTCGCACTGCTAGCGGAAGGCGGTGTGCCCTTGGCGTTCACGGGAAGCGCGGTCGGCGTCGTATCCCTGATTGGGTTCACGCCGGACGTCTTCATGGGTCCCCTCATGGGTGTGCTGCTAGACAACTCTCCCGGCGCTCTGGGCCACCAGCATGTGTTTACGTCGGTCGCGGTGTTCGGCGTCCTGGGCCTGGTGGCGACCATCGCGTTTCGGCGGATCACCCGTAGGACCTGATCGACGGGCTCCTTCGTCGTGCGCCTGGCGGATCGTGCCCGTATCATGGCCTGATGACTGATACCACGACGCACCCCGCCTCCGCCCAAGAGGCGGACCGAAAGACCCACCTGCACCCCTTCACTTCGGCGGCTGAGCACGCGGAGGAGCCTCCGAAGCTGATGGTCGCGGGAGACGGAATTCACGTTCGCGATGCCAATGGCAAGACGTACTTGGATGCGATGTCGGGCCTATGGTGTGTCAATGTCGGCTACGGAAGAGACGAAATCGTAGATGCGGCCGCCCAGCAAGCCCGGCGGCTGCCCTACTACCACACGTTTGCCGCGATGGCCAACGAGCCTGTGGCTCGATTGGCCGACCGGCTCATTTCGCTGGCGCCGGGCAGTATGAGCAGGGTCTTCTTCGGAAGCTCCGGCTCCGATACCAACGACACACAGGTCAAGATCGTCCGGTATTACCACAACGTTCTGGGGAAGCCTGAAAAGAAGAAGATCATCGGCCGGCTGGGTGGCTATCACGGATCCACGATGGCTGGGGCCAGCCTTAGCGGGCTGCCGCACATGCACGCCGCCTTCGATTTGCCTCTGCCCGGCTTCCTCCATGTGGACTCGCCTCATTACTGGCGCCACGCCCCCGACGGCCTCAGCGAGCTCGAGTTCTCGCAATTGCTCGCGCAGAACCTGGAGCAACGCATCGTTCGCGAGGGGCCTGAAACGGTGGCGGCGTTCATCGCCGAACCGGTTCAGGGCGCCGCCGGCGTGATCCCGCCACCCGAGGGCTACTTCGAGGCGATTGTCCCGATTCTGCGCAAGTACGACATCCTGTTCATCGTCGATGAAGTGATCTGCGGGTTTGGGCGACTGGGTGAGTGGTGGGGCTCCAACGTGTATGGCCTCGAGCCCGATCTGGTGAGCGCGGCCAAGGGTCTGACCAGCGGATACGTGCCTATGTCGGCCTGCATCATCTCTGAAAAGGTCTGGCAAGCCCTGCGGGAGGGATCTTCCCAGTACGGGCCCTTCGCGCACGGATACACGTATTCGGGCCATCCCGTGGGGGCCGCGGCTGCGCTTGCGAACCTCGACATCATCGAAGGGGAAGGGCTGGTCGCGAACGCGGCCGAAGTGGGGGCCTATTTCCAGTCCAGCCTTCGCGAAGCCTTCGCCAATCATCCGCTGGTTGGAGAGATAAGAGGCCTTGGGCTCATGGCCGGTATCGAGCTGGTGGAGGATCGGGAGACCAAGAAAGCGTTCGATCCGGACTTGGCGGTTGCCAAGCGGCTGCAAAGCCTCCTGATGACTGAGGGTCTGATCTGCCGGCCGATGTTCAATTCTCTGGGGTTCTCACCCCCGCTGATCGTCTCTAGGAACGATGTCGACTCCATCGTCGCAATGTTCTCCGCGGGTCTGGAGAAACTGACCTCGGAGCTGGGGGCAGGGGGGGCTTGAGCGCCGACCCAGGAGTATCCACCGCGCGACCGGAGCTGAAGAAGGACATCAGTGGGTTCGGGTTCTTTGCGCTCGCGTTCGGCTCCATGATCGGCGTCGGTTGGATCACCGCTCTGGGCGGCTGGTTCGAACAGGCCGGCCCGGTGGGGGCGATCGTCGCGTTTGCGGCGGGCGGCACTCTCATGCTCATCATCGGGCTCTGCTATGCCGAGGTCACGCCCATGCTTCCGGTGACGGGCGGAGAAGTCGCGTACGCTTATAAAGCCTACGGCACCTCCAAGGCCTTCATCATCGGGTGGTTCCTGGCGTTCGGCTATCTGTCCGTCTCGGCGTTCGAGGCGATTTCGGTGGGGCTGGTGCTCTCATTTCTGTTGCCCCAGATCGACGTTTTCCCGCTCTACGAGATCGCTGGCTCGACGGTCTACGCGACGCACCTGCTGTTGGCCTTCGTGTTCACCGGCTTCATCACGGGCATCAACTATTTCGGTGTGGGCATCGCCTCGCGGGTCCAGATCGTGCTCACGGTGCTCTTCCTTCTTTGTGCCGTGCTCTTTGTCGTTTCGGGAATCGCAAGTGGCGAGGTGGGCAACTTGGCGCCCTACTTCGGGGACAGCGCTCTCGGCAGTGGCGGTCTGGCGGGCATGCTCGCCGTTTTCGTGACCGTGCCTTTCTGGTACGTGGGCTTCGACACGATTCCCCAGGCTGCGGAGGAACGCCGAGAGAATTCGCCCCTCCACCGACTCGGCCTCTACGTCGTACTCGCCATCATCGGCTCTACGCTCTTCTATATCGCGATCATATTGGGCGCTGGCATGGCGGGACCTTGGCGGGACATCGTTGGCGAAGAACTGCCCACGGCCGCGGCATTTTCAGCGGCGTTCGAGTCCCAGTGGCTCGTGAGGCTCGTGCTCATCGCCGGCCTCATCGGACTGCTCACGAGTTGGAACGGATTCTTCCTGGCGGGCTCTCGTGTGCTCTTTTCACTGGGGCGCGGGCGCATCATCCACGAATCGTTCGGTCAGGCGCACGCCAAGTACGGGACACCCACAACGGCCGTTCTATTCAGCGGCCTGGTGACATTCCTCTCGGCGTTGCTGGGGCGCGGGGCGATCATCGCCTTCGTCGACGTCGGCTCGTTTTGTATCGCGCTCGCATTCTTGGGGGTGGCTCTGTCACTCATCCAACTGCGCAAGAAGTTCCCCGATTTGGAGCGCCCCTACAGGATGCCGGGTGGGAATGCGCTCGCTTATGTGGCTGCCGCAGGGTCGCTGTTCATCCTCTTCGTCATGCTCGTCCCTGGGAGTCCGAGCAGGCTCGTGTGGCCACTGGAGTGGCTCATCCTAGGCACACTCAGTATTACCGGAATCGGGTTCTGGTTCGCGGCGCGAGGGTATCGGCAGCGGGTTTCCGAAGACGACCGGGCGCGGCTGATTTTGGAGGAGTACGCTTCGTAGCGTATTTTATCTACCCCGTAACCCCAAGGCCCGCCTAGCCCAGCCCCACCACAAACCGCCCACGCGCCTCGCCCGCGAGCAGCGTGGAGAATGCTTCCGGCAGCCCTTCGAGCCTGATCTCCCTGGCCACTGCGGAGAGCTTGCTCGGCTTCATGTCCGTGGCGAGTCGCTGCCACACCTCGAGCCGGCGCTTCATGGGGCACACGGCGGAGTCGATGCCGAGCAGGCTCACGCCGCGCAGGATGAACGGCATGACCGTGGTATTCAGGTCGATGCCGGCGGTCAGGCCCGAGCAGGCGATCGAGCCGCCGTACTTCGTCGTCCGGGTGAGCCAGGCCAAGATGTCACCGCCCACCGCATCGACTGCTCCCGCCCAAGTGGACTTCTCGAGCGGGCGAGTGCCCATCTCCAGCTCGTGCCGTGAGAGCACTTCGGTTGCTCCGAGAGAACGCAGGTGGTCGTGCTGGTCGTCCTTGCCCGTGAGCGCGGTCACCTCGTAGCCGAGCTGCGCGAGCAGCTCCACCGCGACGCTACCCACTCCTCCTGTCGCACCTGTAACCAAGATGGGGCCATCATCGGCCGACAGGCCGTTCTCCTCCATGCGCACGATCGAGAGTGCCGAGGTGAAGCCGGCCGTGCCGATCGCCATGGCATTGAACGCGGTCAATCCCTCCGGTAGGGGGACGACCCATTTTGCGGGAACGCGCACGTACTCCGCGTAACCCCCGTCATGGGCGACACCCAGGTCATAGCTGTGGACCAGCACCTCATCGCCTTCGCCGAAGGCGGAGTCCGTGCTGGATACGACCGATCCCGCGACATCGATGCCGCCGATGAGCGGGAAGTTCCGCACGATCTTGCCGGCGCCGGTCGCCGCTAGCGCGTCCTTGTAGTTGACGCTGGAGTATGCCGTGCGGATGACCACTTCGCCTTCGCTCAGCTCGTCCAGGGTGGCCTTCACGATGCGACCTTCGACCTTGCCGTCGTCTTCGAAGATTCGAAATGCGTCGAATTCGCTCACGCTCACTGTTCCTCCTCCATGTTGTCTTTCATCTGCTGCCAAGCGTTGCGAGCCTCATCAACAGACCCCTCGTCTTCGATCGTCGTGATGTCGCCGGGGTCCCGGCCGAGCGTCACCGCTTTCAACACGCGACGCATGATTTTTCCGCTGCGCGTCTTGGGCAGCATCGAGACGAAGTTTAGTTCACCGATGACCGCGATGGGTCCGAGCTCGTGGCGGATCGTGCCGATGATTTCCTTTCGAAGCTCGTCCGACGGGGTCTGGTCGTTCTTGAGCACTACGAAGGCCGCGATCACCTCGCCCCGGAGTTCGTCCGGTCGTCCCACGACGCCACACTCCGCGACCGCCGTGTTCTTGAGGCACGCGCTCTCCACTTCGATCGTGCCCATGCGGTGCGCAGCGATCTTGATGACTTCGTCGGCTCGACCGGCGAACCAGTAGTAGCCGTCTTCGTCGATCCGGGCGGAGTCGCCGCTGTAGTAGAGACCGGGGATCTTCTCCCAGTAGTCGCGTCCGTACCGTTCCGGCTCGCCCCATAGAGCTGCCGTCAGACCAGGGAAGGGCCGCTTGAACACCATGATCCCGGTTTCCCCGGTATCGCAGGGCGTGCCGTCCGCGTGCACCACGCCAGCCTCGATGCCGGGCAGGGCAATCGTGGCCGCCCCCGGCTTGATGGGGAGAAGCTCGATGCCATACGGGTTGCCGAAGGCTGGTCCGCTCGTCTCGGTTTGCCACATGTGGTCGATGACCGGAATGCGCCCTTCCAGAATCGTGTTCTGGAGCCAGTGCCACGCCGGTGGGTTCAGCACTTCTCCCGCGGAGACGATGCGCTCCACCTTCGAGTGGTCGACTGATGCGAGCGGTCCGTCGCCGTAGCGCATGAGCGCTCGAATGGCCGTCGGCGAGGTGAAGATCCCGGTGGCACCGCACTTCTCCACCGCGATTCGCCAGTTGCCTTCCGGCTCCGGGAAGTCCAGAGCGCCTTCGAAGACGATCGTCGTGCAACCGACGAGCAACGGGCCGTACACCATGTAGCTATGCCCGACGATCCAACCGATGTCGGAAGTTGCCCACCACACGTCACTGGGCTTCAGCCCAAAACACCATCGCGCCATCGCGGCGACGTGCACTTGATACCCACCGTGTCGATGGATCGCCAGCTTGGGCGTCGCGGTGGTTCCCGAGGTCGCCAGGATGAAGGCCGGCTCGTTGGCCTCCATCGACTCCACGTCGTCGGACTGCCCTTCAGCTCCGGCGAGAAACGCGTCCCACGGAATGTCCCGGCCGGTATGGAGCGCAATTCCTGCCGTGGAGCGTTGCAGCACGACAACGTTCTCGACCAGATCTCCCATCGACCTCAGGGCCTCGTCGACGAGCGGCTTGAGCGGAACCTCCTTGCCCTTGCGGTAGGTGATGTCGGCCGTGAAGATGACACGCGAGCCGCTTGCGGATATCCTGTCCGCTAGCGCCTGGGCCCCGAAGGCAGCGAAGATGACCGAGTGGATCGCCCCGATGCGCATGCACGCCAGCATGAGCATGAGTGCCTCGGGACAGGTGGGCATGGAAAGTGTGACTCGGTCGCCCTTCACCACACCCAGGCCCCGCAAAGCTGCTGCTACCCGCTTCACCTCGGCCAGGAGTTCGGCGTAGGTATAGGTGACCTCGTCACCGCGCTCGTTGAAGTAGATGAGGGCGTTGCGGTCGCCGCGTCCATCTGCGACATGATGGTCAAGCGTGTTGTGCGCGATGTTGGTCTGGGCACCGATGAACCAGCGGAACGTCGGCGGGTCAGCCTCGTAGACGCGGTCCCAAGTCCGGAACCACGGGAGCTCCTGCGCCGCGCGCGCCCAAAAAGCCTCTGGATCCGCCAGGCCGTCCTCTACCCACTTTGTTACTGTCGGTGAGGCGCGGTTCACCTGGCCCTCCTGTTGCGCGAAAGGCGGCAAGGTGTCCTAGCCGTCGTGGGTTTGCAAGTTTGCCAGGTCGATGCGCGACCGCCAGAATCACCCGCCGAAGCCAGCCGGGCCGACCGTGGACCAGCAGGAGGACTCATGAGGATCACTGCGATAGGGACCGCCGCGATATCCACAATAGGGGCCACGGTACGTACCTATTCCGGCTGGTGGATGGCGTGTGGAAAGTGGTGCATACACAGTCTGCCAGCCGACCGGTGGGATAACCCGACCTAAACGAGGGCTCTACAACGATGAACAGGGCTTTACTACTGACATTTTGCGCCGTTTTCGCACTTCCTTTGCTCGAGAGTCAGGGCGTCTCGGCTCAGCAGGGCGAGGCCTATGACCCCGAAGCCCGCCTCGCGGAACTCGGCATCACGCTCCCTGAGCCACCGAGCCCAGTCGCCAACTACGTAAATGGAGTACGCACCGGCAACTTGATTTTCCTGGCGGGCAAAGGGCCTAAACGCGCTGACGGCAGCGAACTACACGGCAAGCTGGGCGCCGATGTCAGCATTGAAGAGGGCTACGAGGGCGCACGCCTCACGGCGATCAATCAGTTGGCGGTACTGAAAGCGATGCTGGGCGACCTGGACCGAGTCGTGCGCGTCGTGAAAGTCTTGGGCATGGTCAACTCGGACCCGTCCTTCGTTGAGCAGCCCGCAGTGATCAACGGCTTCTCAGATTTGATCGTTCAGGTCTTCGGCGAGCGCGGAAGGCACGCTCGCGCCGCTGTTGGCATGTCATCGTTGCCGCGCGGCCAAGCCGTAGAGATCGAAATGATCGTCGAGGTGCGGGAAGCCCGCGCGCGGAGCGAAGAACAGAGCGCGCCCCTGCGGTTGAAGTATCTGGGTGCTGCGGGATGGGAGATATCCGACGGCAACGTGGTCGTGCTCGTCGATCCCTATATCTCGCGGTTGAGACTGGACGGCGGTGGCCATGCCGACGATGACCGCCCCAACTTCGCGCGCACGGACGTGGCTCGATCGGACACCGATCTAATCGACAGCATCATCACGCGGGCCGACTTCATTCTCATTCAGCACGGACACTACGATCACCTGGGAGACGTTCCCTATATCGCACAGAAGACCGGCGCCAAGGTGATCGGTACCGAAACGGTCATCACCATATTGCGTGCCTACGGCATTCCCAATGATCAACTCTACGCGGTCGGCGGTGGGGAAGACTATCAGTTCGAGGACTTCTCGGTCCGGGTGGTGCCCTCCGTCCATTCGGCCTTGGGCGAGAAGCACTATTCCGACAGCCGGAGGTACGACCGCGAGACCGATCTCGAGGCGCCGCTGCGCATAGAGCAGTTCATCGAAGGCGGCTCGTTGATGTTTCTGGCCCGCTTCGATCATCACGATGTTCTGACCATGGGCTCAATGAATTTCGTCGAGCGGGAGCTAGAGGGCTTGCACCCCGACGTGCTGTTGGCCGGGGTGAATGGCTCCCGGCTGGGCCTCTACAATTATGACGAACGCTTGGTGAACGTCACCGGCAAGCCGCCGGTCATCATACCCACGCACTGGGATAATTTCAGATTGCCCTATGGCTTTTCTCAAGAGGCCGGCGTGGCCAGAAACATCGTTCCGTTCATCGATGCCGTCGCTGCGATTTCACCCAGTACCAGGGTGATAACGCCAACCCACTTGGCGACGATCGTCATCAACTAGTCCCGACGCGAGCCGGCTTCGACGTTCATGAAGATTCGGTTGGGGCCACCTGAATTCACAAAACCGAGATCGGCAAAGCTGTCTCCGTTGAGGTCGGCGGCGGCCACTCCATACGTGGTGTAGGGCTCCCCGTCGAGGGGGGTCCGAACCCACGTCATGCCCGAGCCGTCATTCAGATACAGCTCATTGGGACCCCGAACGTTCGCCACCACCACGTCGATATCGCCGTCGCGATCTACGTCGAGAACGACCACGGCGTAGGACTGCTCCGAGCCACCCACGCTCGTGCCTTGGTCGAACCCTCCGGCCCCGTCTCCCAGGTAGATGCGGTTGGGTTCACCGATGTTCACGTTGACGATGTCGAGGAATCCGTCACCGTTCACGTCGGCCAAGGCTACCGATCGAGTTTCGTCACTCCCTGTGCCGTAGCTTCGACTTTCGGCGAAGCCGAGTCGGCCGTCGTTCAAGAGGATCTGGTTCGCCTGACCATCTCGGTTTGCGAGCACCAGGTCCGGGTCGCCGTCGCCGTCCACATCGCCCACAGCCACCGCGATGGTGGAGCCCCGAGGTTCGCCGAATTCACGCTTCGGCCCAAACCGGCCGCTGCCGTCGTTCAAGAAAAAGCCGTTGGCTGCCCCCCGGTTCGTGATCAGCAGGTCCAGGTCGCCATCACGGTCCAGATCGTAGAGCAGGGCGCTGCGCGCGGGCTCGACCTGCGGTCCGACCGGCCAGGCAGGTGAAAAGTGACCCGTACCGTCATTCAGATACACCCAGTTCTCCGCGCGGTCGTTTGCGACCACGACGTCGACGTCCCCGTCTCCGTCCAGATCGCCGGCGGGCAGGGCGTACGTGGTCTCGCTTCGGGATCCCAACTGATACGAGACTGTGAAGCCCGCCGCCCCGTTGTTTAGGTAGATCTCATTGGGTTGCGGCCAATGCCGTCCGTGGGCCACGAGCGCGTCCGTATCGCCATCGCCGTCTACGTCGGCAAACGTCAGCCCGGCACTTAGGTGTTGCTCGGTGCCGAGCACGAACCGATTCGTCCATCGAAACGTCCGCTCCTGCGCCGGGAGGGCGCTCGGGACCATCAGCACGAGCAGGCAAAAGCGCTTCATGCGGCTCTCCATGGGTCTTCGACTCTTTTTTGGCGGAGGGATCACAAGCTAAGGCGGACAGCCCTCGGCGTGCGACAGTGCCTAGCGCGTCAGGTCGAGCAGCCTGCTGTATTTGATGACCAGCTGACGCTGTTTTGGCCCCGCCAGGATTCCCGTGCGCTCGAACGTGCCTACGTGGTTCGCATCGTTCCAGACGATGAAGAGCCCTGTGCCAGCGGTGTCCAGCCACCCGAAGCGGATGTTTGTGCCGAGGTCCTCGGTGTCGTCGTTGTACTGGACGTTGGCCTGTAGATATATGTGCGGCGTGAACGAGTAGGACGTGTTGAAGCGAAGCACCGAGGTCGTGAAGCTGCCCTCGTCGAGCCGGACGTCGAAGTAGTTGGCGCGGAAGCTCGCGGTGAGCTTGTCGCTGTAGCGGTAGGCAACAGTCGCGTTCGGACCGAAGCGCGTGCCCGAGTAGAAACCGCCTAAGCTCCATCCAGCAGAAAAGGAGAGCGGCGCGCCGCGGTTCGTATTCGCCCGGAATTCCCAGTCGACGTTGTGGTAAGAGCCGACGGGAATCACGATGCCCTCGCGAATCTCGAACGGCTGCTCGAGGCCCTCTCCCGTGAAGTTGAAGCCCGGGAGTTGGAAGAACGCGCCGTTCTCGAACTGGAAGTGGTTGTCGAAGTGGACGAGGTACGACTCGCTGAACCCGTCGAGCGTCCAGAACTGACTCCACGAGACGTGTGGCCGGAACTCTCGGAACCACGGTACGCTCTCCATGCGCACGTGCCGCAGCACTCGCGCGTTGCCGTGGCGGTACGTACGCCGGTTAACGAAGCCGACCTCGGGGTTGAACGAATCACCGATCTGGCGGTATCCGGCCGAGATCTGCCAGTCGCGCGTGACATATCGCGACCCACCGGCAAGACCGTACTCGCCGTCGTTGAACCCTGTACCGGTCGCGGTCTCTCCGTCCTCCAGAGGAGTTGTCGTCAGGCCGAGCCAGCCGTCGAACGTGAGTGCGTCGCCAATGCCCAGCCGGCCATCGACGCCGTACGTCAGGTTGTAGTCGTCGGTGTCGCTGGTATTGAGGCGCGAGACCATGATGGCGCCGATCTGCGTCCTGTTTCCGAACTCCCGATAGGCGCGCAGTACGCCGAAATTGTTGGAGGGCGCAAATTGCTCTTGCAGGCCGGTGTCCTCGTCGAGCCTCGACACGTCGTTCGTCTGGATATTGAGTAGCCCGATCTGGAAAGCGCCGACCTTGCCGGTCAGCCGTACGCCTCCCTGAATGGGGACCTCCTGGCCTCCGGAGAGCCCGATCCTGCGACTGAAGAAGAGCTCCGCGGAGCGAGACGCGCCCACCGAGAACGTGCCTGCATTCTCGAGAAAAAAGGCGCGCTTCTCGGGGAAGAAAAGACTGAACCGGGTAAGGTTCACTTGCTGGTCGTCGACTTCGGCCTGTGCGAAGTCGGTATTGACGGTGAGGTCGAGCGTAAGGCTCTGGTTGAGGCCGATCTTCACGTCGCCGCCGATCTGCCGACTGTAGTCGACTTCGGCAGGGGTAACCTGGTAGTCCTTGAAGCCGTCCGCGAGCACGTATGGGCTCAGTGTCACTGTGCGCTTCGCGGGAGCCTCGAGCGCGATGGTGCCGGCGAGCGAGACCCGATTCAGGTCGAATTGACGGGGTAGGGGAGCCCACATCGACTGCTCGCTGTTGCGTCGGATCTTACGCTCGAAGTTCACGCCCCAGTCTTGCTGACCGCCGGCTCCGTAGCGCAGCGTCGAGAAGGGGATCCGCATCTCGGCGTACCACCCTTCTCCGTCGGTGGTGGTCGCGACCTGCCAGCTCCCGTCCCAGTTGCGGTTGAATCCACCGCCGGAGCCGCGCTGTTGTCTTCCACCACCACCACCACCACCACCGCCGCCGCCCTCGCCCGCAAGCTGGCCATCGTATTCGATGCCGGCGGGCGTTGTGCCGAAGACGAAGCCGTTTTGTCGGTCCAAATAGGTGTCCAGCACCATGACGAACGCGTCCGAGTCGTTGAGCGACGCATCGCGCAGCGTCTGGCCCACCACGATCGACGACACATCGTCATCGAAGAGCGATGCCCCGATGTAGAGCGCATCATCGTCGTAGGCCACCCGCACCTCGGTACGCTGCGAAACGGGCTGGCCCTCGGAGGGCTCCCGCTGGGTGAAGTCCGCAAGTGGCATCAGTCGCCCCCAGACCGCTTCATCGAGGCGACCGTCGATGGTCGGAGCGGTGGTGATCGCGGTGGCTTGCGCGCTCGGCGGCCCCTGGGCGTGAAGGCCGGCGGGAGCCGTCAGGGCGCCGATTAATAGGATGTGCCTCAGAGGGCGCATTCAGCCGTCTCGTGTTTGGGGCCGCGACATTGCGTTCCACACCGCGCGCTCGCAACATGTTGGGCGAAGCGAGGAACGTAACCTCGCCTGAACCCAACCCGTGGTGGGCATGGATCAAGCCATCGACCAGCTGATGCGCCCGTTCGCGTCAGCGATCTACGACTTCGTCTTCTACGCCGTGCCTGTGGCCGGCGTGGAGTTGCCGCTGATCGTAGCGTGGCTGATCGCCGCGGGACTGTTCTTCACGCTTTACCTGCGCTTCATCAGTGTGCGGGGCTTTAAACACGCTCTACAGCTCGTCTCTGGCCGATATGCCGACCCCGATCATTCGGGAGAGGTCACGCACTTCCAAGCCCTGGCGACGGCTGTATCGGGCACGGTCGGCGTCGGAAACATCGCCGGGGTGGCGGTAGCCATATCGGTCGGCGGGCCGGGCGCCACATTGTGGATGATCATCGCCGGCCTGCTCGGCATGAGCACCAAATTCGCCGAGTGTACCTTGGCCGTGAAGTTCCGGCGCACCCACGATGACGGCTCCGTCAGCGGTGGACCCATGTATTTCCTCGAGCGCGGGTTGGCGCTGCGAGGCTTGCCGGGAACAGGCCGGGCGCTGGGAATGTTCTACGCGGCAGCCATGGTGGTGGGCTGTCTCGGCATCGGGAACATGTTCCAGTCCAATCAGGCCGCTGCCATCCTGATCGATGTGACGGGCGGCAGCGACAGCTTCTTCTTCGGCAGGGCCTGGATACTCGGTCTCGCGATGGCGGTTGTCGTGGCCTTGGTCATCGTCGGCGGCATCAAAAGCATCGCCAAGGTTACATCCAGACTGGTTCCGTTCATGGCCGTTCTGTATCTGCTATCGGCGTTGCTGATCCTGGTGCTCAACGCCGAGAAGCTGCCCACAGCGATCGGCCAGATCTGGCAAGGAGCATTCTCTCCGCAGAGCATCAGCGGCGGCCTGATCGGAGTCATGATTGTCGGCTTTCGTCGGGCTGTGTTCTCCAACGAGGCGGGCCTCGGTTCCGCGGCCATCGCGCACTCCGCGGTACGTACGGACGAGCCCGTCACCGAGGGCTTCGTTGCCCTGCTGGAGCCGTTCATCGACACCGTCGTCATCTGTACCATGACGGCCTTGGTCATCGTGACGACGGTCTACGACCCCGCGTTGGCCTCCACGGAAGTAAGCGGCATCGAGCTGACCACGGATGCCTTTGCGAGCACGCTCTCTTGGTCCCCCGTGCCCCTGTCCATAGCGGCGGTGTTGTTCGCGTTCTCGACCATAATTTCCTGGAGCTATTACGGCCTGAAATCGTTCACCTACCTCGCCGGACATCGGCCGGCTGTCGAGATCGCGTTCAAGCTGTTCTTCTGCCTCTTCATCGTGCTCGGTAGCAGCATCCAACTCGGCTCCCTGATCGATCTGTCAGATGCTCTGATCTTCTTGGTGGCGATTCCCAATCTTCTCGGGCTATACCTGCTCGCACCGGTGTTGAAAGAGGAGCTGATCTCCTATCGAGAGCGACTCGGGCGGTTTTGAGGCGTGGGGCCCCGGGTGATCCCGCGCGGAGCCGCCGGTCCCTCAGCTTGTCGCCCTCCTAGTGGACCACAAGGACCCGAGCCGCCTTCGCGCGGGCGCGACCGTCGTGACCCCTCAGGCGGCGAGTCTTGGGACTGATCACCGCCATGATTTGCGGGGCGAGATCGGGATCCCGCCATACCTTGACCCGCCGACCCAACGCCATGGGAAATTCAACCAGCGAGGATTCCAATGCGCTTATCGCTTGCTTTGCAACGCGCCCCGTTATTCGCAGCGGCAGCCGTCCTCTTCGTGGCTTGCAGCGACGCTGCGCAGTCGGTAGAGGACGCGGTGGTTGTGGTCCATGAACTCAACGCCTCGCCCGCCACTACCCACATCTTCTTCTTCGACGCGTCGCTCGATCCGGTTCTACGGATCGAATCGGGTGATGTGGTGAGACTGGAAACGGCAACAGGAAACCCGCGCTGGTTCGAGAACCTGGGCGTACCCCGAGATCAGATCCCGGCCGAGCTGTACTCGGTTTACGAAGGCTATGAGTCGACAGGTCGAGGCGACCATACTCTGAACGGTCCCATCTTCGTGAACGGGGCCGAGCCCGGAGACGTGCTGGAGATCCGCATCCTGTCCGTGGACGTCCGGCTGCCAATAGCGGGCCAGGGTATCTCGAGTCGATTATTCCCAGGGGAGATCGATGCCAACGTGTCACGGGTCCACTCGATCGACTTGGTAAACCGAACCGTCGAGTTCGCGCCGGGTGTGGTGGTTCCCATCAAGCCTTTTTGGGGGGTGATCGGAGTTGCTCCGCCTCTGGAAATGGGGCGAGTGAGAAGCGGCGCGCCGAACTTCTTCGGTGGCAACATGGACAATCGCGACCTCGGGGCGGGCAGCACCCTATATCTACCGGTCCACAATCCCGGTGGGTTGCTCTCCATCGGCGACGGGCACGCAGTACAGGGATACGGCGAGATCTCCGGTTCGGCCGTGGAGACCTCTCTCAAGGGCGAGATCCAGGTGTTCCTGCACAAGGATCAGGAACTCCAGTGGCCTCGCGCTGAAACGCCCACCCACTACATGACCATGGGGCTCAACCCTGATCTCGATGAGGCCGCGCGAATCGCCGCCGCTGAAATGATCGATTTCTTGGTTGAGACGAAGGGTATCGACCGCGAGACGGCGATCCTCCTGTGCAGCGTGGCCATGGACATGGTGGTCACTCAGGTCGTAGATGGCACCAAAGGCATCCACGCCATGATTTCGAAGGAAGTGTTTAGAGACTAACGTCGTCGTCTGCGGCATCTAGCCCAGAGTGCGCGCGTGTTGTGCCTCGATTGTGCGGTGCTAGCCAACGCATCGATGCGGTGCCAGGAAGCCCTAACATCCTAGATGGACGCTCCTTGTGCGCCTAGTGTGCGTATCGGATGTTGGCGTCGGTTTGATCCTCATCGTCATCGACACGGAAGCGAACGTGCCCCAAGAAGCCGATCATGGTTGCGGAGGTGT
>Ga0310345_10003621_pt1 | contig 14596 bp, 12 predicted proteins | sample HC15DNA20500_MG_FD_204667 | JGI IMG/M metagenome (GOLD analysis project Ga0310345, IMG submission 204667) | Marine microbial communities from station ALOHA, North Pacific Subtropical Gyre - HC15-DNA-20-500_MG | ecosystem: Environmental > Aquatic > Marine > Oceanic | place: Pacific Ocean: North... | reverse complement strand
CTCGAAGCCGCTCAGGGACAGCCTTTCTGAGAATTTCCTGTCCGGCGCGGCGGACCAGACGGCGAGAACTCCGCCGGAGGTCAGGGCGCGGTGCGCGGCGCGCAGCCCGGCCTTGCCGTAAAGCGTGTCGTTGCCCTCGCGCGTCAGCCCGTCCGGACCATTGTCGACGTCGAGCAGGATCGCGTCGTAGGCGTCGGACGCCGCGCGGATCTCCTGACCGACATCGCCGAGCCGGATCTCGACCCGCGGGTCCGACAGGCAGTCACCGAAGACCGATCCCATGTGGCGCGACGCCCAGTCGACCAGCTCCGGAACGATTTCCGAGACGATCAACCGCGCGTCGGGCGGCGCGATCGCCTGCGCCGCCCGCAAGGTGAAGCCCATGCCCAACCCCCCGATCAGGACATGCGGGGCGGGGCGACCGGCCAAGCGCTCGAAGGCGAAGCTGGCGAGCGCTTCCTCGGAGCCGCTGAGGCGGCTGCTCATCAGCTCGTTCCCGTCGCCGAGACGGATCGAGAACTCCTCGCCCCGCCGCAGCAGCCTGAGCGTGTCCCCTTGCGGAGCCGTCGCCGTCGCCAGATGAATCCACGGGAGCATGCTGTCCTCGACCCTCTTCATTCGAACCGGCACAGGCCCTATCCGATCACACGGCGCATTTGAAGGACGCGAGGTTCAGCGAGCGACCGGTTGAAACTCCGGACTGTCAGATGCCTGAACCACGGCGCCGCAGCATCGAGGATGCGATCACGTCCGCATGCCCTGACGGGGGATGTGCGATCTCTCCGGCCGCGCTCAATTCGAGGCGAAGACCGACCAGCCGGTGCGGTCCGCCAGCATCTCCAGCGCCATCGAGGCGAGCTGCGAATTGCCGACCGCGTTGAGCCCCGGCGACCAGCAGCCGATCGCGGCGCGGCCCGGCGCCACCGCGAGGATGCCGCCGCCGACGCCGCTCTTGCCCGGCAGGCCCACGCGAAAGGCGAATTCGCCGGAGCCGTCGTAATGGCCGCAGGTCAGCATCAGCGCGTTGATCTGGCGCGCCATGCGCGGCGCGATGGCGCGCGGCCCGCCCGGATGCAGCGCGCCGTCGAAGGCGAGAAAGCGCCCGGCCTGCGCCAGCTGGCGCGGCGTCATAGCGATGGCGCAATGGTGGAAATAGGTGCCGATCACCTTTTCGGGGTGACGCTGGATCGTTCCGAAATCGCGCATGAAATTGGCCAGCGCCGCGTTGCGCCAGCCGGTCTCGGTCTCGGATTTTGCCACCGCCGGATCGATGGCAATGTCGTCGTCATCGGCGAGAAAGCGGACGAATTGAAGGATCTGGCCCAGCGCCTCTCGCGGTTCGGAGCGCGACAGGATCGCGTCGGTCACCGCGATGGCGCCGGCATTGATGAAGGGATTGCGGGGGATGCCGCGCTCGTGCTCGAGCTGGACGATGGAGTTGAACGGATCGCCCGAGGGCTCGCGGCCCACCCGGGTCCAGAGCTGATCGCCGATCCGGCCCAGCGCCACCGCGAGCGCGAAGACCTTCGAGATCGACTGGATCGAAAAGCGGGTATCGGCATCACCACCGGCGATCACGTTGCCTTCGGCGGTCGACAGCACCAGCGCGAAGCGGCCGGGATCGATCTTGGCCAGTTCGGGGATGTAGTCGGCGACGCGGCCGCGCTCGGTCTCGCCCGCCATGCGCTCGCAGATCTCGTCGACGATCTCGCGCAGCCGTACCGGGTCCGAAACGCTCACCGGTTCAGCACTTCACTTCGCTGTCGCGCAGGCCGGTCTCGACCAGCAGGCAGCGATCGCGTGCTTCGTAATAGTAGCCCCGGCTATACCACTTCACCGCCGCGTCGCGGTTGCGATTGCCGACGATCCAGGCACCGCGCAGGTATTTCACCGCGTAGCGCAGGTTGGTTGCCGGATCGAGAAGTTCGGAGGCGGGGCCGCGATGACCCATGGTGCGCGCCGTTTCGGGACTGATCTGCATCAGCCCGTAATAGGACCCGTTGCGCGCGCGCGGATTGTAGGAGCTTTCGCGCTGTACCACCCGGTGCACCAGATCGCGCGGCACCTTGTAGGCATCGGCATAGGCGTTGATCAGTCGCCTGATCTGTGGCGATTCGTTGGGATAAAGCTCGGCGGGCTCGGGCTGCCGTCGGCCACAGGCGGCAAGGGCAGCCAGTGGAAGGCCAAGGGCGGCGCGGCGGCTGTAACGCATCGGAAAACTCCGTCCAGGAAGCGGTCCGACCGTTCTAGCCCGCCGCGCCGCGCCGCGAAAGCGCGGCTTGGCCGGGGCCCGCGGCTCAGATCGCCGCGAAGTCCCGGAACATCGGCTTGGCGGGGGGCTTCTGACCCTGGCGGGGCTGCGCTGGGGCGTCTTTGGACGTGGTGTTGCTCGGCATGTCGCGTTCCTTGTCTGCGGCCTTCGCTCAGGCCGCCTCATGCGGTGCCGCTACACTCCGGCGGTAGCGATTCTTCAAGGCTGCACGCGCATGGCGACAGCCGCCGGGCGAAAAAGCGGCACCCCGTGGGCGACCTTTCGCCAACCTAACGGGGACGCCGCTGCCGAGGTCCCTCAACAGGGCGTGAGGTGCAGCGTCTCCCCCGCCTCTGTGCCGAATTCGCGACAGCTCCCGTCGGCGCAGAGCGTCCAGCCAGCGCCGGTCGCGCCGGAGGCCGCGAGTGCGAGCGCGGGCACGGCGAGGCCGGGCGACCAGATCCACCAGCCATCCAGCAGCACGGCCCCGGGCCCGGGCTCCATTCCCGCGCCCGATCCGCGCACCCGCGCCTCGTCCAAGTGCAGCGCATCCTCCTCGACGCGCCAGCTTTCGCGCCATTCCACCTTCTCGACGGAATGGGTCCAGCTTAGGTCGAAATCGCCGGTCGCGAGGCCCAGCGCCGTAGCGCCGATCATCAGACAGGCGCTCATGCCGTCGCCGCGACCGGCCGCCGGGCGATCAGGACGGCGGTGAGTGCGGCGAGGCCGAGGCCGATCCAGTCGGTGATCGGCCATGCCGCCACCAGAGTGAAGGCCGCGATCATCGCCAGTACCCGGAGCCAGGCGGGCAGGGGTCGCCCGACCCAGCCGATCACGGCCGCGCCCCACAGCCCGATCGAGAAGACCGATTTGGTGATGATCCAGGCCACGGCGGGCCAGTAGCCGATCGCCTCGGCCAGTGGCCCACCCGCCTGCAGCATCAGCGCCGGCGAATAGACCGCCATGAAGGGGATCACGAAGCCCGCAGCCGCCACCTTGATCGCCTCGATCGAGATCTTCAGCCCGTTCTCGCGCGCGATCGGGGCAGCGGCGAAGCAGGCCAGCGCCACCGGGGGCGTGAGATCCGCGAGGATGCCGAAATAGAACACGAACATGTGGCTGACGATCAGCGGCACGCCCAGCGCCAGAAGCGCGGGCCCCGCGATCGACGAGGTAATGATGTAGTTGGGGATAGTCGGGATGCCCATGCCCAGAAGTAGGCAGGTGATCATCGTCAGCACGAGGCTCAGGAACAGGTTGTTCTGGCCCACAGCGACGATGAACTGGCCGAAGGTGTTGGCCGCCCCTGTCAGGGTCATCGCGCCGATGATCACGCCCACCAGCGCGCAGGCCACGCCCACCGGCAGCGCGGTGCGCGCGCCGTCAGCAAGGCTGTCGCGGCACAAAAGCAGCGTCTCGCGTCCGCCCTTGAAGAACAGGCAGACCGCGATCAGCACGAGGATCGCCGCGACCAGCACCTCGATGCCCCATTGCAGGAACGCCGCCGCCACGAGGCCGAGCCCGACCCAGATGATCGCGCGCAGCACCGCGCTGGGCAGGCCGAGCGCGATCGAGCCGCCGAGGATCAGCAGCACGGTGAGGCCGAGACCCACGGTCCCCGCGAAGAGCGGCGTGTAGCCCGCGAAAAGCAGGTAGACGAGGATGCCCAAGGGGACGATCAGCATCCAGTTTTCCTTGAGCGCGCCCAGCGCCGAGGGCAACTCGGCCTTGGAGAGCCCGCGCAGCCCATGCTTGCCCGCCTCCAGATGCACCATCCAGAAGGCCGAGAGGAAATAGAGCAGGGCCGGGACGATCGCGGCCTTGACCACCTCGACATATTCGACGCCCAGCGTCTCGGCCATGATGAAGGCCACGGCGCCCATCACCGGCGGCATGATCTGCCCGCCCATCGAAGCGGTGCTCTCGACCCCGCCCGCGAAGGCGGCGCGGTAGCCGAAGCGCTTCATCAGCGGAATGGTGAACTGGCCGGTGGTGACGACGTTGGCGACGCCCGAGCCCGAGATCGTGCCCATGAGGCCCGACGAGACCACGGCCACCTTGGCCGCGCCGCCCTGACGGTGGCCGAACAGGCCGAGCGCCACGTCGGTGAAGAGCCGGATCATCCCGGCCTTCTCGAGGAAGGCGCCGAACAGGATGAACAGGAAGATATAGGTCGAGGAGACGTAGATCGGGATGCCATAGATACCCTCGGTGCCGAAGGCCATGTGGTCGATCACCTGCTCGAAGTCATAGCCGCGATGGATGAGCGGCGGCGGTAGCAGCTGTCCGAACAGCGTGTAGGCGAGGAAGACGCCCGAGATGATCGGCAGCGCCGGACCCATCAGCACCAGCGCCGCACCGAACACGGTGACGAGCGCCACGACGCCGATCACCAGATCCATCGGCAGCGGCCGCCCCGCGCGCATGATCAGCGGCTCGTACTGCCACCACTGGTAGAGGGCCACGGCCACGCCCGCGAGCGCGAAGCCCCAAGCCACCGTCTTGAGCCCCGCGCCGCGCCCCCGCGCCGCGGCCACGAGCGGAAAGGTCATCAGCATCAGGAAGCCGACATGCAGGGCGCGGGTGACCTGGCTCGGCAGGTCGACGAGATGCGCCGCCGTCACGATCTGGAAGCTGGAGAAGACCACGGCGATCCAGAACAGGAGCCGTCCGGTCGCGCCGGGGGGAAAGCCCGAGATGTGGTGGTCGGGGCCGCCCGCCTCGGCGGGGATGTCGGTGAGCGGATCGGGCGTTGCGGTCATGCGGCGTGCCTTCGGTCTGGTGCGAAAAGCCCCGTCATCCGGGGGGATGGCGGGGCGGGATCGGGATCGGGGTCCGGACGCCACCGTCTCGGGGCGTCCGGGCGGGTCTGGCCGATCAGTCGATCATGCCCTGCTCGCGGTAATAGCGCTCGGCGCCCGGATGCAGCGGGATCGGCATGCCTTCGAGCGCGTTCTCGATCTTGATGTCGGCGGCGGCCATGTGGTTCGCCTCCAGAGTGTCGAGATTCTCGTAGAGCAGCTTGGTCATCTGGTAGGCGAGATCGTCCGAGACGCCGGCATGGGTGACGAGGTAGTTCGACACGGCGACGGTGGAGACGTCCTCCTCCTGACCGTCATAGGTGCCGGCGGGGATGGTCGCGGCGATATAGGGCGCGCCGAGGCTCTCGGCGGTCTCGGTCGGGATAGCCACCACGTTGATGTCGATCGAGGAGGCGAGATCGCGGATCGAGGCCACGCCGAGGCCCGCCGATTGCAGCGTCGCGTCGAGCTGGCGGTTCTTGATCAGCTCTACCGACTCCGCGAAGGGCAGGTACTCGGTCTTGCCGAGATCGTCATAGCTCATCCCCATGGCGCCAAAGATCGCGCGGGCGTTGAGTTCGGTGCCCGAGGCCGGCGCGCCGACCGAGAGACCCTTGCCCGCGAGGTCGGCGAATTCGGTGATGCCGCTCTCGGCCGAGGCCACGACCTGGATGTAGTTGGGGTAGATCGCCGCGATACCGCGGATCTGGTCGAGCGGCGCGGTGAAGCCCGCATCGGCGTTGCCTTCCCAGGCCATCGCTACCGTGTCGCCCAGCGCGAAGGCCAGCTCGCCGCGACCGTCCTGCAGCAGGTTCATGTTCTCGACCGAGGCCTTGGTCGATTGCACCTGCGTGCGCGCGCCTTCGATGTTCTCGCCATAGATGTTCGAGAGACCGACGCCGAGCGGGTAGTACACGCCCGAGGTGCCCCCCGTCAGGATGTTGATGAACTCCTGCGCGTTCGCGGCGAGCGGCGTGGCGACGAGCGCGGTGGCTGCGGCGGCGCCCTTGAGAATGGTGCTGATGGTCATGAAATCCTCCCGTTGCGACGACCCTCCCCGGTCGCCCTGCTGGGCAGGAGACTGCATGAGGGGGGCGGGTCTGGCAAGCGCGTTGGTCATGTTTCCTGACCGCCTCACAGGAGGGATCGGCTAGCGCGACGCTTTGCCGCCGATCACGGACCGAGACCCGTTTCCCAAGCCGGGCCAAGGCTGTATCGCATGGCCATGGACATCATCATCGCCACCGTCATCCTCGCTGTCTTCTTCTTCCTGATCGGTTTGGGTGAGCCGCTCGCCGCGCGATTGCGGTTGCCCTACAACGTGATCCTCGCGGGGTTTGGTTTGGCGGCGGGTGCCGGCGCGACCTTCTTCCTGAACACCCAGCTCACCGATGCGCTGAACCCGGTGGCCGAGGCGATCCTGAACCTGCCAATCCGCTCGAACGTGTTCCTCTACGTGTTTCTGCCAACGCTGCTGTTCCAGGTGACGCTGGGGGTGAACCTGCGGCGGATGCTCGATGACTGGGTGCCGATCCTGACGCTCGCGGTGGTCGCGGTGGTGGTGGCAACTCTCTCGGTGGGCTACGCGCTGTTCCTCACCGGGGTTCTGCCGCTGATGGCCTGCCTGCTGATCGGCTCGATCGTCTCAACCACCGATCCCTCGGCGGTGGTCTCGATCTTTCGTAACCTCGCGGCGCCGCGCCGGCTGAGCCGGATCATCGAGGGCGAGAGCCTGCTGAACGACGCCGCGGCGATCGCGCTGTTCGGCCTGTTCATGGGCTTCGTGATGCGGGGCGTGCCGAACCCGGAGATGCTGCAGGGGCTGGCGCAGTTTCCCTATCTGCTTGGCGCCGGCGGTCTCACCGGCTGGGTCATGGCGCAGATCGCGGTACGGCTGATGCGCTGGCTCGGGCGGTTCCCGCTGGCGCAGATTTCGATCTCGGTGGCGCTGCCCTATCTCGCCTATGTCGCGGCCGAGAAGCTGGTCGGCGCCTCCGGCGTGATCGGCGTGGTCGGCGCGGGGCTCACGCTCAACCTCGCGGCGCCGGGGCGGCTGTCACCGATGGCATGGACCAACATGCGCGAGGTGTGGGACCTGCTGGCGCATTGGGCCGGGGCCTTCATCTTTCTGCTCGCGGCGCTGTTGATCCCACGCCTGCTCGACGGGGTGCGGCCGGTGGATTTCGCCCTCGTCGCCGTCGTCATCGTGGCGGCGCTGGGCGCCCGCGCGGCGATCCTGTGGGGGCTGCTGCCGCTGCTGAGCCTGCTGAAGCTGTCGCCCCCGGTGGAGCGGCCTTACCGCACCGCGATCCTCTGGGGCGGCCTGCGCGGTGCGATCACCCTGGCGCTGGCGCTGGCGGTGACCGAGAGCCTGCGCGTACCGGAAGACGTGCGCCGCCTCACCGGCATCCTCGCCACCGGCTTCACGCTGTTCACGCTGATCGTGCAGGGTGTGACGCTGCGCCCGCTGATTAAGCGGCTGGGGCTGGAGAAGCTGTCGCCGCTCGACGCCGCGCTGGCCCGGCAGGTGGTCGCCGTGGCGCTGCAAAGCGTGCGGGAGGCCGTGAGCGAGGCGGCCGAGAATTACGGCCTGACCCGCGAGACGGTGCGCTCCGAGGCCAAGCTCTTTGCCGAGCGGCTCGATCGGGCGGTCGAGAGGGCCGAGGAGGGAGAGGCGATCTTGGACCGGGACCGGATCACGCTGGGGCTGATCGCGCTTGCCGGTGCCGAACGCGAGCATGTTCTTCAATTGTTCCGGGATCGGGCGATCTCCAACCGGCAGGCAGAGCGGGCGCTGTCGGAGGCCGACCGGCTGATCGAGACGACCCGTACCGGCGGACGCTCGGGCTATCGGCGCGCGGCGCGCGAAAGCCTCGGGCAGGGCGGGCAGGTCCGCTTGGCCGCCTTCCTGCACAACCGTCTGCATATCTCGGGGCCGTTGGCGCGGCTCACCGCCGACCGCTTCGAGCTGTTGCTGACCCAGGGGCTGGTGCTGCGCGATCTCGACGGCTTCATCGACAGCCGGATCCGCCGCATCCATGGCCGCCGCGTGGCCGAGCTTTTGCACGAGCTGATCGGACGCAGGGCCGAACAGGTGGCACAGGCGCTCGACGGCCTCAGGCTCCAGTATCCGGGTTATGCCGAGGAGCTGGAGCGCCGGTTCATCCGTCGCACCGCACTCAGGATCGAGGAGCGCGAATACGCGGCGCTGCGCGAGGACGGTCTGATCGGGCCGGAGTTGCACGCGACGCTGCTGGCGCAGATCGAGGCGCAGCGCGGCGAGGCCGAAGCCCGGCCCAAGCTCGACCTCGCGGTGCAGAAGGCGGTGCTGGTGCAGCAATTCCCGCTCTTCGCCGATCTTGACGAGGCGGTACGGCAGCGGCTGGCCAAGGCGCTGGTGACCCGCTTCGTGGCCGCGGGCGAGGTGCTTCAGGCGCGCGACGCGCCAGCTCGATCGGTGAGCTTCATCGCCTCGGGTGCCGTGGAGATCGAGACCGCCGGGCAGAAGATCCGGCTCGGCCGTGGCGAGATGTTCGGCCAGCTGGCGCTACTCAGCCCGAAGCGGCGCCGCGCCGAGGTGCGGGCGCTCAGCCACGGGGTGCTGCTGGAGCTCGACGAGGCGCGGTTCCTACGGCTCTTGCGGCGCAGCCCGGCGCTGCGCGAGGCGGTGCATGAAAGCGCGCTCAAGCGCGGCATGGATCCCGAGCGGGCGGCGGCGCTGGGCGCGGCGCTGGGCGGGGAGAGCGAATCCGCCGCCTAGGCGCGCGCCTGCTCCCAGACCGAGAACTCGGCGGCGCGTTTGCGGCGCAGCTTCGAGGCGACGTGCTCCGGCAGCTCCATCGGATGCTCGGGCGAGACGTTGACCCGGGGCAGGTCGATCCGCGTCGCGAGCCGCTCCTCGAGAAAGTTCACCAAGAGCTCCATCGACTCGTAGCGGAACAGGTGGTCGACCGCGACATTGCCCTCGCCATCGCCGACGAAGCGCGCCTGGCTTCCCACGGCAGCATAAGGGGCGGGCTTGCCGCGCGCGAACTGGTCGACGAAATCGTCGAAGCCCACGCCGCGCGTCGAGTTGACCTGCCCCGCGAGATCGTCGCGCTGGCGGTAGCGCCACCAGCTGCCGAGCCAGTCCACCGGCTCGCGCACCGCCGCCACGGTTTCGAATCCCGATCCGCCCGCCGCCTCGATCAGCGGCACCACGAAGCGCCGGGCGCGGTAGAGCGGCGCGTGCTTGATCTGCGGCGGGTCGCGCAGCACGAATTGCGCGCGCGGTGCCAGCGCCCCCTCGAGCGCGGTGGTGCCGGTCTTGGGCACCGCCAGAAGGATCAGCCGCTCTTTCCAGAATACCAGCATCGAGCTCTCCGTGACGTGATCGCCTCAACCTTACATTAACCGCTCTCGAGGGAAACTGGTGGCAGGTTTCACTTGCAATGTTCCCATTATGGTCTCATATGGCGGGGAGTGAACAAGACATGAACGACGCAATGATTGCCGCCATGTGGCGGGTGTGGGATAAGGATTGCGGACAATGGCAATGGCAGATCTTCTCCAGATGAGCGACAAGCGCACGGCAGACCGGCAGAAGGCGCTCGACAGCGCCTTGGCCCAGATCGAACGGCAGTTCGGCAAGGGCTCCATCATGAAGCTGGGAGGCGAAAACGCCTTTCCCGACATCGAGGCGACCTCGACCGGTTCGCTCGGTCTCGACATCGCGCTGGGCATCGGGGGCCTGCCCAAGGGCCGGATCATCGAGATCTACGGCCCTGAAAGCTCGGGCAAGACGACGCTGACGCTGCACGCCGTCGCCGAGGAGCAGAAGAAGGGCGGCGTCTGCGCCTTCGTCGACGCCGAACACGCGCTCGACCCGCAATACGCCAAGAAGGTCGGGGTGAACCTCGACGAGTTGCTGATCTCGCAGCCCGACACCGGCGAGCAGGCGCTCGAGATCGTCGATACGCTGGTGCGTTCCGGCGCGGTGTCGATGGTCGTGGTCGACTCGGTCGCGGCGTTGACGCCGAAATCCGAGCTCGAGGGCGACATGGGCGACAGCTCGGTCGGCGTGCATGCCCGCCTGATGTCTCAGGCAATGCGCAAGCTCACCGGCTCGATCTCGCGCTCCAACTGCATGGTCATCTTCATCAACCAGATCCGGATGAAGATCGGCGTCATGTTCGGCTCGCCTGAAACCACGACCGGCGGCAACGCGCTCAAGTTCTACGCTTCCGTGCGCCTCGACATCCGCCGCATCGGCGCGATCAAGGATCGCGACGAGGTGGTCGGCAACGCGACCCGCGTGAAGGTCGTCAAGAACAAGGTCGCGCCGCCGTTCAAGCAGGTCGAGTTCGACATCATGTATGGCGAAGGCATCTCCAAGACCGGCGAACTGCTCGACCTCGGCGTCAAGGCGGGCGTGGTCGACAAGTCCGGCTCGTGGTCCTCCTATGGCGACCAGCGGATCGGCCAGGGCCGCGAGAACGCCAAGACCTTCCTCAAGGAGAACCCCGCCGTCGCGACGGAGATCGAGGACAAGATCCGCGCCGCGCATGGTCTTGAATTCGTGATGTCCGACGATGATGGCGGCTCCGGCAGCGACGACGATCTCGTCGACATGTGATGCCACCCCTTCGGGGTGACACGGGATGATGGAAGGGGCCGGAGCGCAAGCTTCGGCCCCTTGCCTTTGCGCGCCCCGCATGCGCGCGGGACTTTACGCGATGCATGGGCGGGGATAGGACGTGGACGCCGCGACCCGAAGGAGACGACATGACCAGCCTCGCCGATATCCGCTCCACCTTCCTGGACTTCTACCGGCGGCAGGGCCACGCCGTGGTGCCCAGCTCGCCGCTGGTGCCGCGCAACGACCCGACGCTGATGTTCACCAATTCGGGCATGGTGCAGTTCAAGAACCTGTTCACCGGGGTCGAGACGCGCGACTACAGCCGCGCCACCACCGCGCAGAAATGCGTGCGCGCCGGCGGCAAGCACAACGATCTCGACAATGTGGGCTATACCGCGCGGCACCACACCTTCTTCGAGATGATGGGCAACTTCTCCTTCGGCGACTACTTCAAGGAAGAGGCGATCCGCTATTCCTGGGAGCTGCTGACCCGCGATTTCGGCCTGAACCCCGACAAGCTACTGGTCACGGTGTTTCACACCGATGACGAGGCGGCGAACCTGTGGAAGAAGATCGCCGGCCTGCCGGACGAGCGGATCATCCGCATCTCGACCTCGGACAATTTCTGGATGATGGGGCCAACGGGGCCCTGCGGACCCTGCTCCGAGATCTTCTACGATCACGGCCCGTCGATCTGGGGCGGCCCTCCGGGCTCGCCCGAGGAGGACGGCGACCGGTTCATCGAGATCTGGAACATCGTCTTCATGCAGTACGAGCAGTTCGAGGACGGCACCCGCCGCGACCTCGACGCGCAGTCGATCGACACCGGCATGGGGCTGGAGCGGATCGGCGCGCTGCTGCAGGGCAAGCATGACAACTACGACACCGACCTGATGCGGTCGCTGATCGAGGCCTCGGCCCACGCCACCTCGTCCGATCCGGATGGTGACGGCAAGGTCCATCACCGCGTGGTCGCCGACCATCTGCGTTCGACTTCCTTCCTGATCGCCGACGGCGTCATGCCCTCGAACGAGGGGCGCGGCTACGTGCTGCGCCGGATCATGCGCCGCGCCATGCGCCACGCGCATCTGCTCGGCGCGCAGGACCCGCTGATGCACCGGCTGGTGCCGGCGCTGGTGCAGGAGATGGGCGCGGCCTATCCCGAGCTGGGGCAAGCCCGCGCACTGATCGAGGAGACGCTGCGCGCCGAGGAGACCCGGTTCCGCCAGACACTTGATCGCGGCCTGCGGCTTCTCGACGACGAGCTGTCGAACCTGCCCGAGGGCGCGGCGCTGCCGGGCCAGGCGGCGTTCAAGCTCTACGACACCTATGGCTTCCCGCTCGACCTGACGCAGGACGCGCTGCGCGAAAAGGGCCGGACCGTTGACACCGAAGGTTTCAACGCCGCCATGGCCGAGCAGAAGGCCAAGGCGCGCGCCGCCTGGGCCGGTTCGGGCGAGGTGGCCGATGCGAGCCACTGGTACGATCTCGCCGACACCCACGGCGCCAGCGAGTTCCTCGGCTATGACACCGAGGAAGCCGAGGGCCAGATCCTCGCCGTGCTCGACGGCGCGGAGCAGGTCGAGAAGGCCGAAGCCGGCCGCAAGGTACAGGTCGTCCTCAACCAGACGCCGTTCTACGCCGAGAGCGGCGGCCAGGTCGGCGACACCGGCACGATCCGCACTGAGACCGGCCTCGTGCGCGTTTCGGATTGCCGCCGCATTGCCGGGCTCTTCGTCCATGTCGGCGAGGTGACCGAGGGCCATGTGGATCGCGGGCAGGGCGCCGAGCTGAAGGTCGATCACGACCGCCGCACCGGCATCCGTGCCAACCACTCGGCCACGCACCTGCTCAACGAGGCGCTGCGCCGCGCGCTTGGCGATCACGTCGCGCAGCGCGGCTCACTCAACGCGCATGACCGTCTGCGCTTCGACTTCAGCCACAGCGCTGCCCTGACCCCGGCCGAGATCGAGAAGATCGAGGACGAGGTCAACGAGATGATCCGGCAGAACTCCACCGTCGAGACGCGGGTGATGACCCCGGACGAGGCGCGGGGCCTAGGCGCGCAGGCGCTATTCGGCGAAAAATACGGCGACGAGGTCCGTGTCGTGTCGATGGGCAAGCTCGACGGTTCGGGCAAGGGCACCGACCAGGCGACCTATTCGATCGAACTCTGCGGCGGCACCCATGTGCGCCAGACCGGCGATATCGGGGCCTTCGTGCTGCTGTCGGACAGCGCGTCCTCCTCCGGCGTGCGCCGGGTCGAGGCGCTGACCGGCCGCGAGGCGCTGAAACATCTCGCGCAGCAGGGCCAGACCCTGTCCGAGGTAGCGCAGATCCTCAAGACGCCAGTGGCCGAGGTGCTCGACCGCGTGAAGGCGCTGGCCGATGAGCGTCGCCGCCTCGCCAACGAGATCGCCCAGCTCAAGCGCGAGATGGCGATGGGCGGCAGCGCCGGCGGCGCCGGCGCCCAGCCGGTCGAGGTCGGCGGCGTGAAGTTCCAGGGCCAGGTGCTCAAGGGTGTGACCGGCAAGGATCTCCCGGCGCTGATCGACCAGCTCAAGGCGCAGATCGGCTCCGGCGCGGTGCTGCTCATCGCCGATACCGGCGGCAAGGCGGCGGTGGCGGCGGGCGTCACCGACGATCTCAAGGAACGCGTCTCGGCGGTCGAGCTTCTGCGCGCGGCGGTGGCCGAGCTCGGCGGCAAGGGTGGCGGCGGGCGTCCCGACATGGCGCAGGGCGGTGCGGCTAGCGCCGACAACGCCGAGGCCGCGATCAAGGCCGCCGAGGCGGTTCTGGCGCAGGCGGCGGAGGGCGTGGCATGAGCGCACTCTGGATCGCGCATGTGAAGGTCACCGACGAGGCAGCCTACAAGGAGTACGCCACGCGTGCCACGGGGGCGATCGCCGATCACGGCGGCGTCTTCCTCGCGCGCGGCGGAGCCTATGAGCAGCTCGAGGGAAGGGACCGCCCGCGCAACGTCGTGGCGCGGTTCCCGAGCCTGCAGGCGGCGCATGACTGCTACCATTCCGCGGCCTATCAGGAGGCGCTGAGCTATGCCCGCAATGCGGCCGAGCGCGACCTCGTGATCGTCGAGGAGGTCTGAGACTGGAGACGGTCGCAAGCCTGACCGCGCGGTTTCCGCGCCCCGGTCGAATCGAATGGATCGGATTGAGGCCCGCGCGACGCGCGGGCCTTCTCCATGTCGAGAGCGCCGAGATCACCGAATCCGGCCTCGCGGGCGATCACGCGCGCCCCGGCAAGCGGGCGGTAACGCTGATCCAGGCCGAGCATCTGTCGGTCATCGCCGCGCTGTCGGGGCATGACGCCCTCGCGCCGGAAACCCTTCGCCGCAACATCGTCGTCTCCGGGCTGAACCTCACGGCGGCGCGGCATCGGCTGCTGCGCGTCGGGACCGCCTTGTTGCGCTTTTCCGTGCCCTGCGCGCCGTGCTCGCGGATGGAGACGGCGCTGGGTGAGGGCGGCTACAACGCGATGCGCGGCCATGGCGGGTGGTGCTGCGAGGTGGTCGAGCCGGGGCGGCTGGAGCAGGGCGGCACTGTCACCCCGGTCTGAATTCCGCCGAAACGGAACGAAAAACGCCCGGTCTTTCGACCGGGCGTTCTCATGTCTGATGTCTTGGCGATCAGCTGGCGCGGGCCTGACGCTTGCGCTCATGCGGGTCGAGGAACCGCTTGCGCAGGCGCACCGCGTTCGGGGTAACCTCCACCAGCTCGTCATCATCGATATAGGCGATGGCCTGCTCGAGGCTCATCTCGATCGGCGGCGTCAGGCGCACGGCTTCGTCGGTGCCGGAGGCGCGGACGTTGGTGAGCTTCTTGCCCTTGAGCGGGTTCACCTCGAGATCGTTGTCGCGGCTATGCTCGCCGATGATCATGCCCTCATAGACCGGGGCCTGCGGGTGCA
>Ga0310345_10003620_pt1 | contig 14598 bp, 11 predicted proteins | sample HC15DNA20500_MG_FD_204667 | JGI IMG/M metagenome (GOLD analysis project Ga0310345, IMG submission 204667) | Marine microbial communities from station ALOHA, North Pacific Subtropical Gyre - HC15-DNA-20-500_MG | ecosystem: Environmental > Aquatic > Marine > Oceanic | place: Pacific Ocean: North... | reverse complement strand
TAGGGGCTCTGGCTGCTCATCTCACCGGTCTCCCGGTACCCGTGACCGCGGGTGTAGTGGCCGGGGTGGGTGGAATCGCCGCCGCCATAGGGGCGGGCAACTACGCTGCCGGCGACGCCGTTCGTTTAGAGTGGAGGGAGTACGGCATTCACGAGAAGCGTTTGGCGGGTTACACGGAGCACGTGACCCCTCACTACGAAACACGGTGCGAAACCCACACCGACTCCGAGGGCAATTCTAAGACCGAGTGCGAGACCTATCAAGACGGTTGGGACCACAGCTTTACTCCTGATGTGAGAAGCTGGGAAGTGGGAACCTATGTGGGTCCGAAGGTGGTGCACTATCAAAAGACGTCTGATGGGTTCGAGCGGAAAGAAGAACAGCAAGCGGGGTCTCCGCCTAGTTCGGGGAGTTAGAGCATTTCTCAAGAGTTTTCCCGACGCTACGCAGTCGGGAGAACTTTCGAGGAACGCTTTAGGCTCCTACTCCGTGACCCATAGATCTCTTCGGTAGAGGTTCGCTTGTGATATCTCCTCGATCCTTTGCACCCGGCAAAATCTATCCGAAACCTCCGGTGGGGTTCTTGGCAGGAATCTTTTGAAGAGATTTTTGTTTCGCGGTGTCGCGTCGATTTTGCCTCATGGTCCGGCCGGCGGCAACAGTCAGATTGTGATCCAGTTCACACTGTGAGCCGATTCCTATTTCGTTGGGGGTTGGTTCTTTACTATAGGTTCGAAACGGAGTCAGCGATTTATGAAAGTCAGCTACAAAGAACTGAACCAAAAGGTGTCTGGGGATCTTCTGGGGGTTAGTCTTTCACAAAGCTCGAAAGGGAAAGCAGTTCAAATTCAACATTCCGCCTTCGAACAGGTCCCGGCCGGTTCTCGAGTTCGAACCAAGTCGGTAAGCTTTTCCAAACTACTGGCCGGAGATTATGTCCTGGCCACCATCGACGACACCCTTCAAGTTCGCAGGTTCATCGGCCTGAATTTGAGTGCGGGAAACACGCGCCTGAAATTGGTAGATGGGAACGGTTCAAAAACAGAAATTCCGTTCACTCGCCTGGTAGGCCGCGTAGAGATGGTCCGCCGCGACGTAACCAACGTCGACCCAAATCCTAAGAACGGCCTGCAACGTCTGGCTTTTCGATTTCGTTATCAGTTCTGGGACCGGGCCTAATTTCTTCGGATGGGGTACCTTCCCCGGCAGATGAGAGTTTTTTAGAGAACGGCAATTTGGTGGTTGTACCCGCGCGCAAGACGGTGCCGACCTTAAGCCCCGGGATGGTCCAATACGCAAATTTGCTACCTGAGAACGTCAAAGAGCTGGCTCGTCTCGCCCGCGCCGAGTTTGCGTATTCCAATACGCAAATTTGCTACCTGAGAACGTCAAAGAGCCGGCTCGTCTCGCCCGCGCCGAGTTTGCGTATTCCAATACGCAAATTTGCTACCTGAGAACGTCAAAGGGTGTGGGATTACGGCTCTGGGGAGTGGTGGGTATGCCGATATTCAGCTGAGCAGTAGTGTAGTGCCGTTTCCGAGCGCAGCGCTACAAGCCCGAGCGCCATGGCCTGCAACGCCAAGAGCCCGAGCGCCACGGGCTGCAGCGCCCTCGCCGGCAACCCCAAGAGCCCGAGCGCCACGGCCACCCTACTCATCACCTGAAAGCAGGTCTTTCAACCCCAAGAAAAAACGAGCTTGAATGAAACGTTGTTTACCCCTAATCATTCTAGCTCTATTCTTTTTGCCTTCTCACGCCGCCCCGAAGCTGGGGGCGTCCGTGCTCTACTCAACCCTCTTGAACGGGATGACGCTGCAAGACGATGGTCGTCTCCGCTTCAGTCGCCTCACGGGTTATTTCATACCCAAGCCCCAAACCAGCACCGGTTCCCAGTATCTCTATAATCCGGACGACGGGGCTGAGATGAACGTGGTTATCCGCAAGCAAGGCGGGCAACCCGTATGCACTTTCGGCGTCTACGCCATGCCTCACAACAACATCGCCTGGAGGATGGACACTTTCCGTGATCTGAAAACCAAAGACCTGGAATACCAGTTTCAGGAACCGGGCAACTATGTGCTCGACTTTCAGACCGAGGGCGAGACTTTTCAAACCGTTCCCTTCTCAGTTCATCAGTCTCAATCCGACGACCCTTATGGTGGTGGCAGTCAGTGGTATCTCGGCGGCGATTGGGAGCGCTACGGATACATCCACATTCCGAACGCCTCACCTAGCTCCACCGTTACTTTTAAGACTTGGATGCGTGCCGACCAGCCAAAAACCGTGAAAGGGCATGCCACCATCACCGGACCGAACGGGAAGGTAGTAGGCGAGAGCCCGGAGGCGCAGTATCTTCTCAAATCGGCTTGGGCGCGCCACCCTTTCCAGTTCCGTACGAAGTCGGGTACCTCGCTCACCGGATCGGAACTCACTAAGACCCCCGGAGACTACACGCTTACAGTTACTTTGGACGGCGCGACCCAGGTGTTCGGTTTTCAAGTTCAAGGACAGAAAATCGTGAGAGCCGGACGACAGGCTTTCACCGCCGAGCCTACTGCTCGAATTGAAGGCGGGAAAGACGCCTGGTGGTTAGAAGCAGAGTAACGAGATTTTCTAATAGAGAACGGGAGCAGATTTATGGATATGGGAATGATCGGCCTGGGCCGAATGGGGGCGAACATGGTTCGCAGGTTGATGAAGGCGGGTCATCACTGTGTGGTTTACGACCGAGACACTAAGGCAGTCGAGGCCTTGGCGAAGGAGGGGGCGGACGGTGCATCCTCGGTACAGGAACTCACGAGCAAGTTAAAAGGGCCTCGGGCCGTCTGGTTTATGCTGCCGGCTGCCGTGGTGGATTCTGCCATCGAAGAGTTAGTACCTTATCTCGACCCGGAGGACACAGTCATCGATGGTGGCAATTCTTACTACGTGGACGATATCAAGAGGGCCAAAGCGCTCTCCGAATCCGGCATTCACTATGTGGATGTGGGCGTCAGCGGAGGGGTGTGGGGGCTGGAGCGTGGATACTGCCAGATGATTGGAGGGGAAACCGAGACCGTTCAGCGGCTACAGCCCATTTTCGAAGCCCTCGGTACACGGATTCTTACACTGCGGGCCGGCCGGTGCCGGACACTTCGTGAAGATGGTGCACAACGGGATCGAATACGGCGTCATGGCAGCCTATGCGGAGGGACTGAGTATTCTGAAGCACGCCAACGCTGGTTCCACCGATGTTTCCAAAGATGCTGAGACGGCGCCCTTGAGAGATCCGGAGCACTATCAATACGATCTGAATATCGCCGAGGTCGCGGAGGTTTGGCGGCGCGGCAGTGTTATTTCATCCTGGCTCTTGGACCTCACCGCGCAAGCGCTTCACCAGGAGCCCACACTTTCAAATTTCAGCGGTCGAGTGTCCGACTCGGGTGAAGGGCGATGGACATTAAAGGCGGCGGTGGATACGTCGGCTCCGGCCCCGGTCTTAAGCGCCGCACTCTTTCAGCGATTCTCTTCCCGAGGAGAGGCGGATTACGCTGATAAAATGTTATCTGCCATGCGAGGTGCCTTCGGCGGTCACCAAGAGGTGATACCTCCGAAGTAAGGGTCTCATCAGAACGGTTTAGGAGTGAGCCCACTGCCCCACATCTTCGATGAGCGAGTTGGCCTGCTTCGGTCCCCAGCTTCCCTGCTCGTAAAAATGGATGGGTGTGGCATCGCCTAAAACAGGTTCCACAACGGCCCAGGCAGCCTCCACGGCGTCCTGTCTGGCGAAGAGAGTGGCGTCCCCTCTCATGGCGTCGCCCAGCAACCGTTCGTACGGCCCGAAACGGTCGCCGTCCGATTGGTCCACCAGGGAGAGTTCGGTGGGCTTGGTTTTCATGGATTCTCCCGGCTTCTTCACGTTTGCTCCCAGCACGATTTTCAGCTCGGGTGAAAGCTGGAAACGGATATAGTTTGTTTGCAGATTTGTAGAGCCGGTGGAGGGGGGGCGTTTTAGCTTAACTGTGACCTCGGTCGCAGTTCTTGCAAGACCCTTACCGGCTCTGATGAGAAAGGGAACACCGTCCCATCGCCAGGAATCGATCTCCAGACGTAAGGCGGCGTAGGTTTCCACAGTGGAATCTGAGTCCACCCCTGGTTCGTCGCGGTATCCTGAAAACTGTCCACGAACCACCTGTTCCGGCTTCAGAGGGCGTATCTGTCGAAACACCCTTACCAGTTCATCCCTCAGGGAGTCGTGATAAGACAGATTGGGAGCCTCCATGGCCAGAAATCCAACCACCTGCATAAGATGGTTCTGGACCACATCTCTAATGGCCCCGGCTTCCTCGTAGAAAGCGCCCCGGCCCTGTACACCGAACGACTCGGCCATGGAGATCTGGACATTTTGAACGTAGTTACGGTTCCAGATCGGTTCGAGAAAGGTGTTGGCGAATCGAAAGAAGACGAGATTTTGCACCGTTTCTTTGCCCAGATAGTGGTCGATACGGTAAACACTGGACTCGGGAAACACCTCGTGGATAGTGGCGTTGAGCTTCTTGGCCGTGGCAAGATTGCGGCCGAACGGCTTTTCCACAACGATACGGGCGTTCTTGGCGCACCCCGACTGCTGTAGATGTTTCGTGACCACCGAAAAGAGACTGGGCGGAATCGCCAGATAGTGCGTAGGTTGGCTAGCACCGCCAAGTTTACTCAGCAGTTCTTCGAACGTACGATTGTCGTGGTAATCGCCGTCTACGTAGCTTAACTGTTCGCACAACTGGGTGAAGGCTTTCTTGTCCACGCCTCCACCGTGCTCTTCCAAGCTGGCACGCGCTCGCTCGATCAGGTCCGATCGCTCCCATCCGGCCTTAGCTACTCCGATCACTGGAACATCGAGATGACCACGTTGGATTAAGGATTGAAGGGCGGGGAATATTTTCTTGTAGGCGAGGTCGCCGGTGGCTCCAAAGAAAACGAAGGCATCGGATTCAGCTTGTGGTGTGGTGTTCATGCCACACTCTTTCTAACCGAGTATCACCGGTCCCCTCTTCAGGTTAGGCAATATTCCACTGCTGCCCGTGAATCTCAAGCTGCTGAATCGGCTTGGGATTCTTGTACTTTGTAGGGGCGACTTTAGGTTCGATGGAGCCTCCGAAGTGACCGTTGGTCACTGATTGCTTTCTTTCCGAACCGGGGGGCATCATGCTACGAAGCGTGGTTCCGGCGGTGGTTAGAGTTCCACCGTATCCGCCGTTCTTTCCACCCTCGATCGTGCTGCTGAGAGTGACACCGTCCTCCGGCTTAAGTAGACCGGGATTGGTTCTCGGGGCCCCGCTCTTTCTAGAGCCGGCCTGACTGCGAAAGCCTCGTTTCGCTTGGTTTGTGGCGATCTCACTACTAATCATAGGTCTACCTTAGCAACGACAGTGCATGGAGACTTTTAAAATCTTTCGGTGAATGTAAACAACATGTTAAATCTGGCGCCGGCTAGTCTAAATGATGCTCCGCTCGATGGGCGAGTTCTTGATAGATGGTCCCTAGAACCGTAGACCAGGCTTTCTCTTCTACCTTGGGTTCGGGCACGGCCATTCTCTCCACCGTGAGTCCGCTGGTGGGATTCTCCTGAGCGGGGAACAGAATGGGTGCGGAGAGATGGTTGGCCCAAAAAATATCGATGGACGATTTCGGTGTTTTCTCCACCTCTTTTGGGGGCGGCGGCTCTTCTGAAGAGGGGAAGTCTTCGGTGAAGTCGCGGTTCCAGCGTGAAACCAGGGCCTCTTCAACTTCCTTGGCCGAACGACCACGGAGCAGAAAGAGCAACCACGGATCGGAGTCCAACTTCTCGGCCAGCATGTAGGCAGTAGCGGCCAGATGTTTGCACGGTACGGTGCGATCCGGACAGTCGCAGGTGAGCTCTAAATCGTCGGCCCCGTGAGGGAGCAGCTTTCGGCCGGAGGGGAGGAAGAACTCTTCGATCTGCGGCGGCATACGACCGGTCGTGAGCAGAGCGGCGGCGGAAAGATCCTGAAAAGCGAGTCGGTCGAAACTTTCGCTCCACTCCATGTTCGAGAGAGGTTCAAAATAGATCTCGCAGTGAAACTCCTCGCCGTCGTTCACTATGCTTCGAACACCGCCCGGCTCCACGTCGAAGTCCACCACTCTGCCCTGTTCGAACAGTTTGTGACCTCGGCGTAGTCGAGTTGTCATCCCCAGTCGTTCCAGACTCCTCAAGAATCGACCCGACCACCAGGTGGCTCCGTGCTTGCTTTTCATCGCGTCGCCTCCTTCATCTCACGGGATTCGGGCAGCAACAGGTCGGAGAGTTCTCGGTCGTTGAGTTCCGTGAGCCAGTTGTCCCCATCCTCAATCAGATCTTTCATAAGCGTTTGCTTCTCCTCAAGAATACGCGCGATCTGCTCTTCCAGTGTAGCCAAAGTGACAAATTTGAAGACCTGAACGGTTTCCGTCTGGCCAATTCGGTGAGCACGGTCGGTGGCCTGGGCTTCCACGGCCGGGTTCCACCAGCGGTCGAAGTGAACGACAGAATTGGCGCGAGTGAGATTGAGGCCCACCCCGCCTGCCTTGAGGGAAATACAAAAGATTCGGGGTCCGATACCACTCTGAAATCGATCGACCATCTGATCTCTGGTCTCTCGAGGGGTGGAACCGTCCAAGAGTAGGACTTCTTCCCCTAAAAACTCGGTGAGTGAGATCTTCAACTGCTTCAACATCTCGGTGAACTGGCTAAAAATCAAAACTCCCTCGCGCGGGGCTAACTCTTTTAGGATCTCAAACAAACGGTGCAGTTTGCCGGAGCGTGCCGGTGCCCAATCGGGATTGTTCTCCAAAAGGGCGGGATGATCGCACAGCTGTTTCAGGCGCGTGAGCAGTCGTAGGATAGCGCCCTTGCGCTTGAAGCCTTCCAAGCCTTGCACCCCTTTGAGAGCGTCCCGCACTTCCGATTCGTACACCTGGGCCTGTTGGGGAGTGAGACTACACTCCACCGTGGTGTCTACTCTGGGGGGAAGCTCTGCCGCCACCTGCGGATCCATCTTGGTTCGGCGCAAGATGAAGGGTCCTACCAATCGTCGCAGCTGGCGCTTGACCGTGTTGTCCCCCAGTTTTTCAATGGGCTTAGCGAACCGGGACTGGAATTTTCGTTTGGAGCCTAACAGCTCCGGTTGGAGAAACCTGAACAGAGTCCAAAGATCTTGAAGTCTGTTCTCCACCGGGGTACCGGTGAGGATAAGTCGCGCCCGGGAATCCAATTTGTGGCTGAGCTTGGATACCTTGGAGTTAGGGTTCTTGATCTGCTGGGCTTCGTCCAGAATGACAATGCTCCACTCCTGTTCCATGAACAGTTTTCGATCTCGGGTGAGAAGGGCGTAAGAGGTGAGAAGCACATCGTTGGATTCCAGCACCTTTTGAAAATCTTCTGTTTTTCTGGGGCGGTCTCCGTGATGCATAGCTACTCGCAACTCAGGCGAGAACCGCTCACTTTCCCGCCGCCAGTTTCCGAGAACCGAGGTGGGACAGACCAACAGAGCCGGTTGAAGCTGCTTCTGATTTTTTAGGGCGCACAGAAGAGCCAAAGTCTGAACGGTTTTTCCCAGGCCCATATCGTCGGCCAAACAGGCCCCCAAACCAAGATTTCTCATAAAACAGAGCCAACTGTAACCACGACGTTGATAATCTCGAAGTTGCCCTTCGAACCCGTCGGGCTCCACTAACTCCTCGAATCGGTGGGATTGGTCCAGCGGAGCGAGATTGCCGTCGTACTGAAGTTTGAGGGCACTCATATCGGCGGCGAACTGCATGGCGTCCAACAGAGTGCCGCGCCGAGGCTGCTTGTCCACCATCTTCAAGAGCTTTAGAGTTTTCTTCGGGTCCAACCACAGCCACCGGGAACCGGTGTAGAAGAGGGGAGTGGGATTGTCTCGCCACGCTTCCAGTTGGGCTTCATCCAAGAGCGACTCTTGCACCACCAGGCGCCACTCGAAATCGAGCAGTTCGTTCAGGTCGATCCCTTTTCGGCCACCGTCTACGAGGCTTAGGGATGCTTCCGGCACCTGAGCTTTGGAGAGGCCTTCCGGGGCCAGCAGTTCATAACCGTAAGAACGAAGAAGGTTGGCGTTGTCGCTCAGGAATTGAGACATCTCTTCATCGTCGTAGCGCAACGGTGAAGGGGGCGTGGAGGCCAGACTGGCTCCCAGGACGGGAAACAGGCGTAGGGCCCGTCCGAACTCTCTCAACAGATGGAGGCGCGGCGAAGTGCCGGGGGGGATCAGTCGGGCCGGAATAGTGGTGGGGCTCTCCCACGCCTCCAAAGCGTCTACGTAGTCGGTAGGGACGTGGATCGATTGAAGCTGGGGGCGGATCTGCCAAGTGTCGCCGGGTTCTTCCGGTGGAACGAGTCGAAAAGCGAGACCGCTGGCCAACTGTTTTAGGGTGAGATTGGCCTTACGGGGGTCGAAAAAGGAGCATTCGGTGAAAGTGCTCCTACGCCCGCTCATCAGATCGGAGAGCAGGGTCTGGTAACTCTTCGGCAGCCTGCCCACCTCTTTGGGCAGATCCAGCTCTTTCTCTTCGATCAATTTCCAGCCCACGGCGTTGGCCAGTTGAGAGCTGATTCTACGCCACAATTTTTCCGACTCTTCGGCTTGCTCCAGGCCTGCGGCAACTGAGGAAGGCATGGCTTCGAAGAGGGTTTTCACCTGTTTGCGCACCTCTGCGTCGTCCAGGAGGAGATTGAACTGGATGGCTCCGCTTTCGGTGGTCTCGGGAAACCAGTATTCATCACGGAAAAGGCTTAGGCTCCACCTCACCACCGAGTGCAACCACACTGCATCGCCACCGAGAAATCCGGTCTCCTCTTCCTGGGTTAGAAAGGTCACCAGTTCTTCGGCCTCCAAACGGTAGGCCTCGATCTTAGGGTTGGAGGTGGGCAGTCTCAGGGCGGCGCGGGCCGTGAAATAGGGCAACTCCAGATGCTCCTCGGTGTCGCTGACGACCCCGTCGAGCAAGGAACGAAGGTAGAGCAAGTAGTGCTTCCCGTTCCAGGTGATCTGGATTCGATATGATGGGTCTAGACTCAACAGCATTGGTTTGGAGCTTCCTTCCGGAAGACCTCTTCAAACCGCCCGGTTGTAAGGGGAATTGGTTGGCGGCGGCGTAGGGCGGGGTCGGAGGTGCCGCTTTGTTAGATTTTCCAGCCACTCATCGTAATCGCGAGGTGATCGGCGATGTTTTGGGTCGTGTATTCCCCACCGATCGAAAGGTTCGTCTCTTGGAAGTGGCTTCCGGCAGTGGTCAGCATTCCGTTTATCTCGCCGACCGCTTCGAGAAATGGGTCATCCAGCCCACCGACCTCGAACCGGAGCCCGTTCGGAGTATAGCCGCCTACAGAGAGTATCACGGAGTAGAGAATCTTGAAGACCCCAAGCTCCTGGACGTGACTCAAACCACCTGGCCGGTGGGTACAGGCTATGAGGGGCTTTTGGTCATCAATCTTATTCACATCTCCCCTTGGGAGTGCACTCTCAGTCTATTTCGGAACGCTCCCGGGGTCTTGAAGCCGAGCGGGAAGATCTATCTCTATGGGGCTTACAAGAGAGACGGAGAGCACATTAGCGAGAGCAACGTGGCCTTTGACCGGAGTCTCAGAGAATCCAACTCTGACTGGGGTGTTCGCTGTCTCAATGATGTGACCGAGGTGGCCGAGGAAAACGGTTTTCAGCTCTCCGAAGTGGTGGAGATGCCGGCCAACAATCTTTCCGTCATTTTTGCCCGTTCTCCTGAGCCTTCTCCATAGCGTTTTGGGTCAGAAGCTTGTCGCCCACACCGAACGCTACGCCCGCGGCCAGTCCCACACCGGCTCCCACAACACCACCTGCTATGCCGCCGAAGATGGGACCGTAGCGGTTTGTGGTAAAGGTTTCCGAGGTGTGAGTGATACGGGGATTACCGGCTCTGTCGTAAACGGGAACCTGGCGTACCACCGGCTCCGTTGCCGCACGATTTCCACCCAGCGGTAGGGGAAATCCGCTCCAGTTCCACTCGTAGTGACTGGAGGGAACATAACCGAGGGTTTCCGACTGGGTAACAGGTATGCTCCAGGTTCGGTCGTGAATCTGCTGGGAAGCAAGCTCGGCCTGGCCGGCCTGATTGCCCAAGAAGACACCGATTCCCGCACCCACGGCGGCACCGGTGAGCACGGCCGCACCCGCCTTCTTGCTGATCTTAGCCTTCACCTCAGGCTCCAACTCCACCGGTCGCGAAACCTTGCCTTTCCCGTCCTGCATGCTCTTCTCCAGGGCGGCTACCCCGATACCGGCGGCCAGACCGAGGGCGCCACCGGCTACAGACCCGAGGACTCCACCCAGGAGGGGCTCTAAGAAGTTGCTGTTTTGAAAGGTAGGCTCCGTGTAACCACCGACCTTGCGGTTACTGATATTGGGGGAGTAGTGGTGCCACCAGCCCTCGATTTCCGTGGTGCAGTGTTCCGTGCCGTCGGAATAGGTGGTGCAGTCGGTGTCGTACACCGGCACGGTGTAGTGGCGATAGCCGTTCATCTGTGGGTGATTGATGTCGCGGTCTACCCACACCTCATTGATCTGGTTGTCGCCCTGGCTCCGAAATCCGAGTACGGTTCCCACGGCTCCACCGGCCACGGCACCCGCAGCTGTGCCAAGAACAGCGTAATCCCGAGTCTTTTCGTCTCCGGAACCGAAATCGTTATCCACCACCTGGTCCCCGATCCAGCGGGAAAAACTTCGGGCTTTCTGTCCTATTGAGGCTAACATGGCATTCTCACTTTCTGACTCACTCTATAGGAGTGGGAAATCGTACATGTCAACGACTTGTAACAGCGGCACTAGCCCTTAAAAGTTTCTGAAAAATAGAGCGCTCGGTTCATGGGATCGTTGTCGTCGATCCACATCCAGTGCAGTTTCTGGCCGTCGGGTGTCACCTGTCCGAACAGATTTCGGCCCTTCGGGTCGCGGGTCACAAGCTCTCTCTTCTCTCCCTGGTAGTCCTGGAAAAGATAGGTGTTCACTTTAGGATAGCCGCGGAAGTCGGCCAGAGTATAGTAAGTGGTTTCGCCGTCCTCGGTCACTGAAGGAAACGACTCGTTCACGTCCTCCTTGTTGGCCACCGCTCGCCTTTCGTTGGTGTCTAGCTCCCACTCCACCAGGTCTTCTCCTTTGTCGGTCCATACGGAATAGGTGAGCTGTCGCCCGTTTCGACTGGTGGTATAGCCGGTCCAACTGTCGTCCGGCGTGAGGAGCGGTTTGCTCACACCGTTCTGGTCTCTCATCCAGAGGGTGGTAGAGCGGTCGGCTTTATCGAATCGCTCCCAGAACACGCGACTCCCGTCGTGGGAAACGCGGGGGTTTTGAGAAACCTCCGTACCCTCGGGTGGGGCCAACCACTCCCGCTCGCTGTCGCGAAGGATCCCTACGCCGTTGCGATCTTCAAAGACGAGGGTTGAACCGTCGTGGGAAATTTGAGGCTTGCGTTGCACGCCCGGCTCGGCCAGAAAAGGTTCGATCCCGTCCCCCGCCTTTTGGTAGAGGTCCCATTCCCCCTGTTCTCGGCGGGCCCAGATGAGGATGTCCCCGTCGGGAGAGAGGGCCGGTTCCGTGTCCACGGCCGGGTCGTTGGTCAGTTGCACGGTTTCGCCCTCGCGCTGGAGGAAGATATCTCGGGTACCGTTTTTACGGTTACTCCAAGCAAGCACCGTGCCGTTTTTATCGGTCGCTGGTGGAAAGACCGCGCCGCGCGCGATCAGTTTTGGTGTGAGCATAGTAATCTCAGGTTAGCAGTCTGAGAGCGCTGGAAATTCAACGAATTGTTAAGTACTCTCTAAAGACGCGCAGAACTCGGTGCTTGCTTACTGTAGAGCTCTCCGAATACCCAAGCCTCTGAAGGCCGACAGAAAGGGGGCGCAACCCCAAAAAGATGCAGCTTGAGTCTCCAGGCATGAGAGTCGCGTAAATAGGGAAAGCCTCCCTTGAACAAACAAAACTGCCGTAAGGCATCCAGGAGGCTTTCGCTATGGGATTCCCCGCCGCTATCACTGTACCTACCATTCTTCGATTTCGTCTTGATGTTGTTTCTTGGCCGACAGCTCGAGACTCGGCTCTCAGCGCTTTTCTCGGTGCTGCCCGTGCTCGACTTATGGAACTTCTTGCAGAGGCGCCGAGAGATGTAAGCACGCTACGAGAGCTTGAGGAGGAGATGCACAGAGCAGTGCGGCGATGTCTTGATATCGTGACCGCAGCGGCTCTGCGCGCCGCTCAGACTAGCGCAGACGTTATCGCTCAAGTGGAGTTGCTGCTCGCAGCCCGTCCTCATCTGCGACTGCAAGACAGTAAGCAGGAGGTAACTGTAACCTTCCTGGGTGGTAGCAGCCATCGAATATCATCACCCTACATGCTCCGTAGACCGCCGCGCGGACGAGGTCGACCAAGAGGTCAAGGAAAGCGCGGCAAACCCGGCAATGGTCTCTATCCGTTTCTGGCCGCTCTTGGCGTTCATGACCGAGTAACCCCAGCCTTGATTTCAGAAGCCGCGCGCCAGGTATCTTCCGGCACTCAGGAGCAGGCCCGCTCTAATCTGGCGCGCCAGGGGATCGAGCTGGGCAAGAATACCTTGGCCAGGCTCATCAAGAACTTCGGCTCGAAGGCCCTGCGGTATCGCGAACAACGAATCTTGACCGGCGAGGCGACTGAGTTTGGGAGCGTGGCCGGTCGACGAATTGTCATCGGAACTGACGGCGGACGTCTTCGTTCCAGGATCCCCAAAAGGCGTGGCCGTAAGAAGGCCAACGGACGACGAGGTTTCTACGGCCCCTGGCGAGAGCCGAAGGTTCTGGTGGTCTACGAGATCGACGACCAGGGACGACAACGAAAAATCGACGGATTCCGCCATTACGACGCAACAATGGGTGATGCCGATGAAGCCTTCGCCCTCCTTGCCGGCGTTCTTCACTCCATCAATGCAGGACAGGCGGCAGAGTGGATCATCGTGGGTGACGGGGCCTGGTGGATCTGGAATCGCATCGACGACCTTAGGGCTTTCGTTGGTTTCCAATCAAGCGTCACGGAGGTTGTTGACCTCTATCACGCTCGACAGAAGCTGTACCAGTTCGCCAATGAGATTCGCTCATTCTCCGATGCTCAGCGCGAGCGGTGGTATAACCGAATGAAGAGGCTACTCGACCAGGGCAATCTCCAAGCGATGCAGGACGAGTTCGCCCGGTACTTTCGAGGCTGCAACTCCAAGGCGCGCCGCAAGATCGCGGCCTACTTCGAGCGGAACGCCAAACGGATGAGATATGACCAGTTCAAGGCGGCGAATATTCCCCTGGGGTCGGGGGCGGTGGAGAGCTGCGTCCGCCGTCTGGTCAATCTACGGATGAAAGGAAACGGCATCTTCTGGAGGCTTGAGAATGCAGAGCGCGTCCTCTTTCTAAGGGGGCAACTCCTAGCAGGTCGCTGGGACCGTTTCGTTGATGCGGTTCTCCAACCAGCAGAACTCCAGCCAGTAGCCTAATCGGGAAATTCCGAAATCACGACGTTCTGACGTGCATGTAAATGGGGGTGCTCCCACAGAAAGGAGTCTTCGTCGCCCCACTGTTCACGCAACTCCGACACACTGAGAACACCGTCCTTCATCCGGAACAGTAGTTCCGCTTCCTCGGCCGACAGCGGCTCGGGTTGCAGCCAGTTTTCGTCACTTCTTTCCAACGCACCACGGCTATTGGCCTGGTCTCTCCACAAAGTTTTGTAATTGGAATTCAGAGTGGGCTTCCAATCGGGTTTCAGTTGAAGATTTGGCTTTCGGTACTCCTGTTGGCAGTCTAACCACTCTTCTATTTGGGGCACCAGAGATCTGGTGGGCCAGTGGCATCGCTGGGTTACCTTCCAGTTGGATTGTTCCTTGCCCAATTTCAGGATGAACACGTTGGAGGAGCACATACTCTGGATACCGAGACGCTCGTAGCTCTCAAGGTAGGCACGGAAGGTTTCGTGGTAGCTTTCTCCTTCCCTCAAGTGTCGCCTGATATAGTTGGGAAGAGCCACCTGTTCGAAGGTGAGCACGGCTATACCCCATCCGTTGGTCAAACCGAGCCATCGCTCGAGCCGGTCTACATAGGTCTGGTCCTCATAATTTGGATGGTCCAGGATCATGGAGAACATCCCGCCATCGGCCAGGTGTCGGGGCAGTCCCTCCACTAGTCTCTGGGATACCTCCTCACCCGATTCTCCCGGACTGCGGTGAATCAAGACACTGGGGTCGGGACTAGGAACAAACGGTGGATTGGCGGTGATGAGATCGAACATTTCGCCTTCCACCGTAGAGTAAAGGTCTCCTAACAAAGTTTCGCAGCTCACTCCGTTGAGAAGGGCATTTAACCGCGTATACTCGAGCGCTCGTGGGTTTATGTCCACAGCTTTACTCATTTTTGCAACCGCTGCCGAGAATACGGCGTGTAAGCCCGATCCGGTACAAAGGTCCAGGGCCCTCTTCACACCTCGTCGCGGTGTGACACGAGCCAGAACATAGCTGTCCGTACCCAATTCGTAAACCTTGCCTTTTTTATGACTCTGGGTC
>Ga0310345_10003619_pt1 | contig 14601 bp, 4 predicted proteins | sample HC15DNA20500_MG_FD_204667 | JGI IMG/M metagenome (GOLD analysis project Ga0310345, IMG submission 204667) | Marine microbial communities from station ALOHA, North Pacific Subtropical Gyre - HC15-DNA-20-500_MG | ecosystem: Environmental > Aquatic > Marine > Oceanic | place: Pacific Ocean: North... | reverse complement strand
TCGGCTCTTCGGCGGGCTGGCATTATAATGAAGAAACTGGACAATGGGAGCCATATGATATTGGTGCTGATACGCCTTGGCAACCACAAATTGATGAAGAAGATCAAACCATCTATATTGAAACTGCACCAATTCTAGAGATATTTGGCGCTAATGAATATGGAGAAGATCCTCACGTTCACTACTTTGACGGTTCTGATCTTGATACATTTGGATTACATTCAGATAGAATTGCGGTGCCGATTACACGAATACAAGCAGAACAATTGGCTAATGATGTAATATCTGAAGTTATAGTTTATTGTTCATTGGCAAATTCTGGACAACATATTCATTTTCACAAATATAAAATTGAATGGAATACTGCTACACAACAATTTCAAGCAGATGAAATAGAAGAATTATATGATATGACTGGAACTGGTGAATATAGTCCTGTTCTGGAAATTAATAAAACGCACGAACACGCACTAGCCATTAATGGTATTATGACCCATTTGGGGTGGAATGGAACTCCTCTCTATACTGCTCCAGATATTACGATGGCTAACGCTCACGATTGGGATGAACTTCAAGGTTCTGAAACAGATCATCTTCACGCATTTAATGAAACATATTTAGACACTATTGGTGTAAATGCAGGACGACAATCGTTGCCATTAGATGATAATCAAACAACGGATTTGATCAACGGTGATCTTGATGAAGTTAAATTATGGACAAGTATTGGAACAGGAGATCATTATCACGGAGTTAGAGTTACATATGATGAGAATTATTTGACATTTGTTGCACAAGATATAGAAAAATGGTCATCGCCTGATGGATTACAGTTCTATTTGGAAGATCCTCGTACTCACGCACATCCAACAGAAGTACAAAATATTGCTAGTTGGGCTGGATTCAATGAGTTAATGGTGCATTTACCTGCATTTGGTTCTCCTGGTTATCCGTATCCTGGTGGTTCTCACCCACACTTTCATAATAATACACTCGTTGGACCATTTGCTTGGAATAATCAAATAGCATACGCAAGCGGAATAACAATCGAACAAGGAATGCAACTAATAGATGGAATCGTTGATACTGTTACTATTTACGATTCAATAGAAGGCGCTCACTTTCACGAATATGTAATTAAATGGGATGATCCGAATGATATATTTTATGTAGAAAATTCTATTACTTGGATTAGAGGTGGTATTGAAGATGCTCTTCAAGACCCAGCTAAATATTATGTTTCTGAAATAGAGAATCCTTCTGAAGGACTTCACTGGCATAACTTGACAATTCACTGGAATCCACTTGAAGTGCCAATTCCACAACAGACGGGAGGTAGTATCTATGTTACAAAAGTTGAAACTGTAGACGAAGTATTGACCTCAGCGCCTAATGTTGTTACAAGTCAAACTTCCACACAATTGGCTCCGGTATCAACTACATATCCTGATACACCAGGGCCTGGTGATACCACTATAATAATCGTATATAGTGATTTGGTTACAACGACCATTGAAACGACCACACAGATAACGACTACAACTACGACCACTACATTTTTTTCTGATTATGCTACAAACGTGGTTGTTGGTAGTCCAGTAATAACATATGATGTTACTACGGATGTATCAAGTGCTACGGTAGAAGATTTGGATGAAAGGAAGACATATATTAATACGATTCTTCAAGCGAATAAGGCTCCAATACTCTATATTCAGCCTTCGTTCATTGAGGGAGAAGGAAGTCACGACCATTTATTATATGAAGATTGTTCTCTTGATACTGCTGGACCTTATGCAGGTAGAATGTGTGAACCTATTACTCTTACTCAGGCGAATGAACTAATTAATGAACAGAACTCGAATTATGGAATAATATTCTTTGATTCACCTAATGGAGCGGATAGCCACTATCACGGATATACAATTAAATTTAATCCATATGCTGGGACTGATGGTGAATTTGTAGTAGATGGACTCAGTCAATATGATATGATTCCAGGTACGGGAACAACAGTTCATACATTCCTATTGTCTGGTGGTTATCACGACCACGATTATTGGATAAGTGTAGCAGAATATATTAACTTATTATCCGGGCAATTTGTAGTTACACCACAGAGGGATGACACTCACGCTGGATCATATACTCACGAATTAACTATTTCTTATAGTGGTTCAATATATGAGATTGAGGCACAAACTAGTGACTTTGATAATCATAATTTAATAAGTTATACGGGATCTGTGCCGCAAGGTGGTGAGTGGACTCAAAGTACATCAGGTGGAGGACTAGGAGATCACGAACATCAGGTAGTAATTGATGATTCGGAAGTGTGGCCGGTCGACCCATCGTAAACTATGGTAGATTTTTAATAAAGAAACGTATAAATAGTTTAGATTAATTAATCAACAAGTAAATAATTTTAAGGAGTAATCAAATGGGTGCAATTGTAACCAGTAAATTCAGAACACAGAACTTGATGGTTTTCATCGACCAGTTCAAAACTACTGGTTCTGTTGATGACAACTTCCTGTATCTCGGCTTTGGACGATCTGATGTGTGGCCGGATGATGCTCAAGGAAATGACGAAAGTTCAGGTAACTTTACATTACCTGATCCACTAGATGAAGATGAACACCAATATTGGGTAGACATTGTTGGTACTAAACGAATTCAGAATGATGATATTTCTCCGGTACTTCCGCGTCTTGACTGGGATACTGGAGATACTCTCGCTTTTGATGGTGATGCCACAGCAGGTATCACTGGAATTGCTGAGCCTGGTCGCTCATTCGTATCTAAAATAGGATATCACTCCACAGTTATGAATTCTGAATATCGAGTTTATATGTGTACAGGTGAGCCAGCAACTGGTAAGTGTTATATTGGTGGTGTTTATGATGGCGGGACGGCTATATCACGAGCAACTTGTGAAGCTACACTCGGCGGACTTTGGTTACCTACTGGTGCTTCTGAAGAACCATCTGGATTCACAGGAGATACTAATGGAGTGGTCGCTATGCCAATAGCTACGTCTGACAACTATGTATGGACATTTCTTTATAAACTAGAATTGAATGATATTATTAACTCAACTACAAACGACTGGATGCCTGTTATTTCGGGCGAAAGCGTACTTGCGGGTTCAGAACAAGCAGATTTTGGAGATGAGGAAGCAATATTTACCGCAAAAACTCACCACGGTCTAATTCACGTTAGATTGGAAACTTCTGATGGATTTCCTGAAAATGATGACTTTCGACAAATTGGTTTATTGCGTAATCCCGAACTTGCTGGAGGTGGAACTAAAGCCCAAGCGGCAGTATATGCTGATGCGAGTAATAGTTTAGAAGAGGATTCTGGACAGTTAATTTATCTAGAGAATCGCCGAGCGATTACTCGTGCTTCTGACCAGATTGAAGATTTAAAACTCGTAGTTGAATTCTAGAATCTGTTTTTAGAGTTAAACATATATCCCTTCCAATGGGGAGGGATACGAATATATTTTTAGGATAATAGCGAATGGCATATAATTTTAATACATCTCCATACTACGATGACTTCAACGCCGATGATAGATTTTTAAAAATCTTATTTAATCCTGGCCGAGCAGTTCAAGCTAGAGAATTAACACAAATACAATCTATTCTTCAGCACCAGATGTCGGCGGCTGCCAATCACATTTGGAAGAATGGTGCACCTGTCGTAGGCGGTGGTGTTAGTGTCGCTAAAAGAGACTGGATGGGACTTGCTTCAGCAGATTCCACCTGGTTAAATCGTATTGTATATGGCGAAACATCACTAGCGGTTGCTGTTATTGAGCAACTACACGATGATGAAACCCAACCCGTCTATTATTACAGAGCCCTCTCCGGGTCATTTTCCGATAACGAAAATTTATTTACTTACGATACTGTCTGTGATGGCGGATTCGATATCAATGGAGATTGTATTGACAACTCTTGGTATGATCCTGCACAATTATACAAAGCTGGAGTTATCGTTGGTATTGGAAAAGCATTAGAGGCGAAAGTGGCTGATGGTGTTTATTGGCTCGATGGTTTCTTTACTCCAGTTCTCGCACAAACTATTTTCCTAGATGACCAATCCCCTACTCCTACGTGTAAAGTCGGATTCGATATTGAAGAAATTATCGTAGAATCTACTACTGACCCTCGCCTTCTTGATCCTGCTTCAGGATTCTATAATCAAAATGCTCCAGGTGGAGATAGATATCAAAAAACCCTGACACTTCTTAAAGATGTAGATTCTGGTGAACAGAATAAGTGGATGTGGATGATGGATGTGTTAGAAGGTGAAGTTACTACAAAATTTGAGCAAACTGATTATTCATTACTAGCCACTGAAATGGCAAAAAGAACGTATGATGAATCTGGTAACTATACACTAAATCCATTTCCAATCGAAATGATGGAGGGAAGTGATGCTGACCATTTTGGAATAAAAGTAGAGCCTAGTAAAGCATACATTAATGGATTTGAACACGAACTTTTAACTCCTATAGTAATTGAAGCAGAAAGAGCAAGAACAACTCGCCACGTAGCAAATGATCATCTTACTCCTGAATTTGGACCATATTTTGAGGTACAATCAGTAGATGATTTTTTTGGAGTTTTCAATATCGTTCAAAAAGAATATGTTATATTTGTAACAGATGAGAATTATACACCCGCTGGCTTTCCAACTCCGAATACTATAGGCGTACATAAACGAGTTACCCACGTTACTCAAGCTCTTCTAGCTGGCTCTAATACGATGGGATATAGAATATATCTTGAAAATGATGTAGGGAATGATGCACTGGCACCAGCTCGATATATTGTTAATGAATCGGATCGCCAGACATACGCAAAAATTTATCGACCCACAGGCGAGGCTGTCTCAATGGGCGTAAATTATCCTTGGTTGTATGAGGTTTCTGACATTGTGGCAGGGCTAACACTTGGACAAGTAACATTTTCAACTCAAAAGAATTTTACTGCGACTGTCTCTGGTTCAAGCGTAATGGTTCCTGCAGTTTTTGTTGATATGCATTGGGAAAAAATTCTATATATTTGGAATGATACAGCTGGTGTACTCATACCTCAAAACGGAACAGTAGCGTCTGGACCTACTTGGGTGCAAGACTTATCAGGAAATACGACTGCACAGATTACAATTGTAGATCAAGTAAGTAATAACTCCTCTACTGCATATACCGGAGACTCCATTTTGATTATGGCAGATATGTATATGAGTAATGCCTCTTGGAGAAATATTACTTTTATGGAAGATGCCACAAGTGATATTACTCTTTCAGGAGTAGATATAGGAGCAACATTAACTCTTCCTCACGCAGTAACAGGAGTAACTACTGTTATAGCGCCTGATACAACAGACGTAACCGATTCATTTACTTTTACAGGTGGTGATACTGATACAACTTTTATGTCCGCAATGCTTACCTGGTCTGATGTGGGTAATTCGAGTCAGCCTGGTGTGTATACAGTAACATACAATCACTACAACCACGGTAATATTACAACTGCAACCTATTTTGCAGTTAATTCATATACTGATGCTGGTATTCTTTACGATAACGTTCCCGGTTATCAGGATTCTATTGCTCAAGATCATTCACTTACTGATGAAATAGACTTTAGATCATCGGAAGCCGATTACGCAATCGGCACATATTTGCCTATTCCAGAATCAAATATTTCAGTTTCTTTTGATTACTATCTTGGACGTAGAGACCGACTAACAATTAATGATGATGGAAAGATTCAAGTTAAACAAGGATTTCCTTCTGATGAGCCTATGCTTCCGACAGAAGAATTAAATGAAATGACCTTGTATAATTTGATGATACCTCCGTACACGTATTATCATAAAAATATTAATGTATCCCACGTAGAACAAAAACGATATACGATGCAAGATATTCGGGGTATGGAAGGTCGTCTAGAAAATTTAGAATATTATACCTCATTAAATCTTCTCGAAAAGTCTACTGCCGATATGCAGGTTTTAGATGAAAACGGAATGATGAGATATAAAAATGGTATTCTAGTAGATCCATTCGTTGATCACGGTATCGGCGATGTTTCAAATTCATCATATTACTGTACCGTTTATCCAGAAGCTCGTATTTGTACTGTACCGTATGTAGTATATGGTCTAGATTGCGAACCTGGAGTTACTACAGATGTTTCACAAAACAATTTAACATATACCTTAGGCTATACTGTTCAAGAGGCCTGGATTAAACAAGATCACGGCTCTCAAGTTCTTAACTTAAATCCATTCGCAAGAAAATCTTGGGTTGGATTCGCTACATTAACTCCTTCTACTGATACTTGGTTTATGGAAACATATGCGCCAGATGTCATTATTCAAAATAAAAATAATAATGCTGTTTTAGAACAAGTAGAAACGTATGGAACACAAACAAGATGGAATGCTTGGGAAACGACTTGGTCTGGTTTTAAAGATAAAGGAGGAAGAGATAATGTTCAAGTAGGTAGGGAAGTAACATTCACATCAAGCGGTAATGTCTCTGCCGCTGCCGCAGGCACGAACATTGCTCGTGCATTTGCAACTGGTCGAGGAGGAAGAGTCAATCTGGGATTACGTTCAAGACAGCGGTCGATATGGAGACAAATTGTAACGACAGAGACTTGGGACCAACAACAACAAAAAACAACCAATCAAGTGCGGTCTGGTGAAAGGTCTCATATGGAAATCAACGATATTCGCACAGAAGTTGGTGACAGATCCATAGATGTTTCTGCTATTCCTTGGATGCGTTCTATTCCTGTATCTATTGATGTAGACAAACTACGACCAAATACTTTAATACACTTTAGATTTGATGACATAGATGTTGATCCTTATATAACTCCTGAGGGAGGAATAATGGGCGATCCAGTTACAACTGACAGTATAGGAAAAATAAGAAATGCTATATTACAGATTCCTTCAGAAGGACCAGGTGGAGTAAGAATCAGAACAGGTATGAAAATACTTGCTATGAAAGACGATTTTGATGATTTTGATAATATGACTACACAAGCGGTTGCTACCTTTACTGCTAAAGGTACTCTTGATACTCGACAAAAAGATATTATGTCAACGTTTGAAAGTTATAGAGTAAACGAAACGCTTGCAGAAGACCGTACAGTTTTGGGTGAAACTCGAACAGTTTCCCGAAGTCAAGAAACTGGTAGAAGTAAAACGCATCGCAGAGTTACAGAATGGTATGATCCAGTAGCAGAATCATTTCTTGTATCTGAATCAGATGGAGGCGCTTTTATAGATTCAATTGATTGTTATTTTTATTCAAAAGATGATGAATCTACTCCAGTCCGATTAGAAATTCGACCAATGCAAAATGGATATCCGACTCCAACACCAATACCAACGGCACAAGTTATGTTGTATCCTGAAGATGTTTCTGTTTCTACAAACGGAGCCGTAAGCACGAGATTTCAATTCGCTGATCCGATTTATCTAATGGACGGAACTGAATATTGTTTTGTTATAATATCAGATTCACTCTTATATAATTTGTGGATTTCAGAATTAGGGGAAGTTGACTTACTTACTGGAGATTATATCTCTGAGCAACCTTATCTTGGTTCTATGTTTACTTCACAAAATAATACTACCTGGACTCCAGAACAATTAATGGATGTTAAGTTCAGAATAAATAAATGTCAATTTGTGCCTGAAGGAAATGTTCAAATTAATTTGAAAGAGTATGCAGGAATTAAAGAAGTAGCCTCATTTACTCCCAATTTTCAACCAATGGTTCCATCAGGAACTTCTATGGATATGGATGTAATTATAAATGGTGACACAAATAATATTCGTTCCGGGATTCAAGATAATGAAGAGGTTGTTCTTGAAGAAGTGGAATCGCTTGATGGTTCTCAAACTATATTGGCAGGTTATCAATATACTCCAATATCATATGATGTAACAATGAAGACAGATAATCCGAACATTTCTCCTGTTCTTAATAGAGAAAGATTATCGACTATTGCTATTAACAATATTATATGGGATACCGCACCTGATGAGAAGAATCAAATGGGAGTCTATCTATCAAAAGATGTCAAATTGGCAAATTTTGCAGGTGATTTACAAATGTTTTTAAGCATACAGGAACTTAATGAGACATATGTAAAAGTATACTATGATACAGGTACAGTTACTCCAAGAACAATTACAGTACAAGCAAATGCAGATTTGGCAGCCCACGGTGATTATAATATAAATGATTATGAAGAACAGTACGCATACATATATCCTGGAGGAGTGAATAGTCCAGAAATGCATATTACTAACCAACAAAGTGGAATAGGCAGTTGGAACGGTGTCATTCCTGCACCTGGTATGGGTGCACAGGCACAAGCCTCTACAGCATTCGTAGATGGAGATGATGACGAGGCAAATCTCTGGGAGGGGAGTCTCGTGGATATAAGCGATATGAAAAATATTGTAACAACTACCTGGATTTGTACTGAAGATTTACAAGGAGTTGCCGCAGACGTAAGTACGGCGCCAGGAGGCACAGAGCCTGGAGGTGGTGGAACAGATTTGACTGAATATGAAGTTGGTGATATCTGGTTCGGAAATTGGGATGATCATCTAAATAGAACATTCTATAAGAAAGTTATTCTTCCGGATGGTACTTATTCTAAAGAGAAAGTACCAATGCTAGAAATAATTAGTGAAGTCGATGCAACACATCCAGATTTTCCGATTGGACTTGCTGTTATTGAGGGAGAAACAATTACTTGGAGAGAAATGAAAGATGGAGGAGTTGATATTGCTAATGCATCCGTACTCACTAGTCTGGAATTTATTGAACATACCTTTACTCCATTGAAAAAAATTACTAAAGAATTCGACCATTTTAGAGTAAAAATAGAATTGCATACATCCCATCGATGTTCTTTACCAGCAATTCGAGAAATGAGAGTATTAGCAGTAACATAGGAAAATGAATAATGGCAAAGATACCATCATATAAAAAAGACGAAATTACTGGTGCTGTAGTATTTACCGATGCTACTGCCTATGTTCAACGTAAAAAGGTGATAGCTAAAACAAAATTAGCAAAGAAAGCAGAGAAGGACTCAAAGAGGAGTATAAATAGTATGAAGAGGGAAATAAAAGACCTCAAAAAACTTGTATACGATTTAATTGAAAATGGTGCTGGCGGAGGTGAACCTCTACCAGCTGAGGAAGGTAACTAATGGCTTTAGGAACAACTGAAATTCCATATGTAAGGAAGGATGAGACCTTTAAAACGTGGCGTGAACGCACCAACCAAATGATACAGCAACAAAATAACTTTGTTCGATTGCAAGAATTTGAGATGATAGGGGTCAAAGATCCGTTTGTCACCACCTCAATGCAACTAAATTATTTGAGTGAAGTTCAGTCCGATTAAAAATAAAGGAAACTAACAAATGTCACACTACACAGGTCACAATTTCACTCTGACAGAGTTGAATACAATAGAGCATCAAAAGAGTGCTTTTCTGGACTCTTTAAATATTAAGTTGGATGCTCCTGACCTTCTAGTAAAAGACTTGGCATTAATGCTCAAGTCTCTAGAGGTAATGGAAAATTTAGAGCATCTTCCAGAATATAAAGACTTCTTACTTAATGTAGCAAATCGCTCGGCAGAATTTGTCTCTCCGGTGGAGATGATACCTAATGGTGGGCTTGATATTACTTATGAAACTGCAAATTTAGTACAGAATAGTTCATTTTCCTCTGATGCTTTTGAAATAGAATTGCTCAAAAATTCTGGATTTGATTCTCCAGTAGATATGACTCGTCCTTGGGCGAATGGTATTGCATACCTATTTGACAGATTGTTTACTGAAGGTACACAAATTGTCGAAGCATATACTGATGGACAACAGGTTGCTCTTACTTGGTTCGAGGCTGATTTAAAAGCTAATACACAATACAAATTTTCATACGACCTTACAGTTAACGATGTTAACTGGGATTTACCAACAGGTGCTGTTAATATGGTCGATATGTTAGCAACTGATACAGGAACTTTTTCTGAAGTAGGTGGAGGACCAGATCCAAAAACATATATTTGTTCTGTTCTCGAAGATCCTCTTCTTGACCGGCCCACTTGTGATGGTGTTGAGATTCAATATCTAACATCGATTGCCGCAATGGAGACTGCCTGTTTAGCTCTAGGGCTAGCTTGGGATCCTGGTGCAATTAATGATCCAAATACACAAGCACACACTCTTGTTCCTTATCACTTAGAAGCACGAGAAGGTGACACAATTATTTTCACAAATCCTTCTACTTCTATTTTAGTTCACAACGCAGTATCAGATGACAATATTTCTTTTGCTTCTCCTGACTTGGAGCCTGGCGAAGATTGGGCTTGGGTTGTAGACGGATATCACGATTTATATTTCCACTGTACATTTCACCCCTTAGAAGAAGGACGATTGACTTCAACAACGAATCACCGATTCGTTTACTCTGTCGATCACGGATTGAATCCTGGTGATACAATTAAAGTTCCTATTAACTATGGAGCAAATGTTGCCCTTCCATCGCTAAGTAATTCATATTTCATTAATATTCAAATGCCACAACCTTGTACTTCAATAGGAGGTGCAGGTAATCAGAATGTTGTGGAATCACTTTATCACAATCTTTCATTAGATGATTTAGTAACATTTCAATCTGGAGAAGTTGAAACCGAGCCAGGAGCCGGCAGCCCAGTTGATATTGTATTTTCAGGTGGAACAGATTCAAATACAGTAGACGCCATTGCTACACCTACAGTAGTTGCAGGTGTTGTAACTTTATTGACTTTAGATGCTGGTGGTACTGGATATCGTGCCGCACCGACTATGTATATTACTGGTGCAGGTGGAGCAGGTGCTGTCGGTGAGGTTGAGTTTGATGGTTTTGTTGATAGCATAACTATTACTGATGTTGGTGTCGGATATGTTTCTGCACCTACTGTAGAAATTTCTGTTCCAGCGGGAGTATTAGTAGGTGATGGAGGAACAGCAATTCAAGCTACCGCAACAGTCACTATTACTGGTGGAGGAGAACTTGATGTCATAACAATTACAGAACCTGGTACTGAATATGAAGGACCACCAGTTGTTCAATTTATTGGAGGCGGACCAACTGTTACTGGAATGGCAACTGGAGAAATTAGTGGTTCAGTTACTGGCTTAACACTTCTTCAAGGCGGAACTGGATATGGTTCTGAAGGGGGAGTTCCACAAGGCGAACGTAAATGGGAAGAATATATTATCACCGCAGTTCAAAAAGGTGATGCACGAGTAGACGTATTTTTTGATGATGTTAATCAAATTGGACACGTTCATACGGCAGAAATTACAGTTGCACAATATGCTCAAATTCAACTTGGAAATCCAACAGTTGTTATGTCCTCTACAGATGGAGATGGCTCAGGTGAAAATGCACCTCACGCCCACTCTGTTACATACGATTGGGATCCTGCATTAAACTCTGGTGAAGGTGGAATGTATGTAGTGGGTATGACAGGTTCTCATACGCACGATATGGAGAACTACTACGATATTAGTGGTGGAACAAAAATTGAACTTACCAACTTCGGACATTATCACGAAATTTTACTCGATACAGCAGACGAAGCGATATTAAAGGCAAGTCCTCTTACTGGAGTTACACAAGACAACGACGGAACTTGGAGTGCTACTGGTGGTGCTACATTAATTAGAACTTCTGATTATGGTACTTCAGATCCTCAGCATTTTCATACTGTTGAAATGGGATGTCTTACTCCTTTAGATGATGTATATTTAATTATATCAATCGATTTTCATATTCACGATTTTGATAGAGTCTGGTATCCAGGTTCTTCTCAATTCACAGTTGGACAATATTCTTTTGCTCTTGGTGGTGATGATAACAATCCAACATCAATTGTAGATCCATTCTCAGACATTAATGGTTATGTTAAAAAATTACGTGGAATTGAATGTGATGCTCACGGACTTGTAGGTGGAGATAGAGTACATTATCAAAACGTTTATCTTGGTATCCATCACGGTAATACTAACTATTATGTTGATTTTATTATTGATTTGGATCACTTTGTACTCACAGAAACAGTTATTTATCCTTTAGAAAATGCTTCAGGTACCACACCAACCACATTTAATGTTATTGAAGAATATGAAGTTGTTGTTGATATGGCATCTTATAGATTTGAAGTCGAAAGAGATATAACAAATCATTTTGGTGATGCCTTTATTTCAGGCGTAGAAATGCTTTGGTCACGACCACGTACTGTTGAATCGGCTAATCACGGATTAAGTGTTGGTGATATTGTTCAGTTACCATCTGGTCCATTACCATATACTCCTACAGAATTACCTGGAGAAATGGTTAACCACACAGTTGTTGCTCTTGGTGATGGCTATGGTCCAACTGACCATTTACCTATTGAAGTAGATACTGCCGCATCATTAACATTTAACGACCCGAACACTACGACTGTAGAAGGAGCACAAGATACTCCTTGGTTCTGGACTTGGTATGACAGAAGTGATGCAGTTTATTTTCCTTATCAAAGAGATGAAGCAGTTGCCGAGAACTTAGGAGGCAATGACGGAATTGTCGGAGGGTTCGACATATTCAGAGGTGGTACTTACGAATTTTTAAACAATGCTTGGAATCCATCTGGGCATATTACAATGCCTGATCCATTTACTGGAACTCCTACGTCAATGTATATGCACGCCGCTGGTATCAAAGCAATACCTGGCGCTGGTTGGGATAACTTAGTTCAAGCAGGAATGACAAGGGGTATTGGTGATCCAAATGAAGGTTATCATTGTATCTCTAAAAATGCAAGTCACGGAGTAAATATTACCGTTGGTGCTTATAATCCATTTGTTGATACAGATGAAAACCCAGGAACTTGGGTATCAGATCAACCATTTCCAGTTTGTATGAGTCTTCCTGGATGGTGTGAAGCACTAGACGTAACTGGTTGGTATTTTAATGGCGATGATTATGCAGTTTGTGAAGCAAGTAATCCAGGATTTGGTGATGTTGGACTTCCTCAGTGGAGAATGTCACAATGGATTGGTAACTTCTCAAAAGAATTTACGTGGAAAATCCCAGAAGATTTCGGTCTGACAGGTGCAGATGGTAATTCTGGATTTGGACCATTTGTTGCTCCAGGAGAAGTAAACGGATATTATGCTGTTGAAGCAGATGGAGGATTATACAAATTTGACAAAGAAGGAATGATTGAAGGTACTAATCGTACAATCAATCTATATCGAGGTGGTACATATCGATTCAGAGTTAATGCCGCAGGACATCCGTTCTACGTGACTACTGATGATGGTTCTCACTTTACACCAGGTGCTTATTTTGGAGAGTATCTATTAGGTGTTACTGGAACAAGGGCTGAAGAAGGTCCCGGAGATCAGTCATATGCAGGTTCATCTAACTTTGGCGCTGATGGGACCGGGGCTCTAAAATACGAAATTTGTGAATTTACTGTTCCTTCAGTAGCACCAGATACATTGTATTATCAATGTGCTTGGCACGCCTCGATGATTGGAACACTTCAGATTCACGATATACCGGTAGTTCTTGCTGGTGAAGATATTCACGTTTATTATCATCACGGTCAAGATAATATGTATACTCCGTTACACGTTCTAGATAAGATTCTAGTAGATAACGGAACAGGACCCAACTTCTTTCAAGTACAACCAGAACCAGAAAATGGATTTCCAGTAAAAGGAACACAAGCAGATATTCTTGGGACTGGTAATCTAGTAACAGCAACAGGACCAGGTTCATTACCATTCATTCAAGCAATGAATATTGAACTTGGTACAATACAATATATTGATGCAGTCGAAATGATTGCAGGTGCTGCCTCAGAACAATTTCTTGTTACAAATAACTTTCAAGGTACGGCTGTAGTCTATATGAGTGTAGATCAATGGGATAGATCAAATATTGCTCTAGATAACGTAACTTTCAAAGAAGTTGTTTGGACAGAGACAGGCTCCTGGCAAGTATTGGGTGGTTCAGCATATACTCAGGACACGACTGCGGGATACATTGAACAAATTATTACTGGAACAGTCCTAGACGGAATTACTTATGAGATTCAATACGATATTACAGAAGATTTCAAAGATGATTTTGGAGCACCTAACGGAACAATTACGGCTTCTATAATAGGCGACACTACGGTTACTGGTATTGCTAATACTACAGTAGGACATTATACTGAAACAATGGTTGCTCCTGTTAATTCTACACACTTCAGACTAGACAGTACAGGACTGGGTAAGATTGATAATGTATCAATCAGAGAACGTGTTACTGGACAGAATGCTTGGTATATGGGTGAAGGATGGGGTGCTACTGTTGGAGGTAAAGCACACATTGATGGTTCTATTCCTTCAGCTACAGAGATTAATCAAACTGTCGATTTCGATGCAGGAAAATTATACGAAGTCAAGTATAACTTGTCAGACCTAGATCCCAATGATAACGGTATGACTG
>Ga0310345_10003617_pt1 | contig 14609 bp, 14 predicted proteins | sample HC15DNA20500_MG_FD_204667 | JGI IMG/M metagenome (GOLD analysis project Ga0310345, IMG submission 204667) | Marine microbial communities from station ALOHA, North Pacific Subtropical Gyre - HC15-DNA-20-500_MG | ecosystem: Environmental > Aquatic > Marine > Oceanic | place: Pacific Ocean: North... | reverse complement strand
CGGTGGCCGTTGCGCTGGCCACGCTTGCTCTCGGCCGAACGCTGGTAGCGTCTGCGGCCGAGGGCGGCCTCCAATTCCTCCTCGAGGATCGTCTCGATGAAGCCGCGCACGCGCCTGCGCAGGTCAGGGAACGCGACAGAGAGGCAGAGCGCAGCATCGAGCACGAGCGCGATATCAGTCGTGAAAGGGACGATGGGTTCAGCTTGTGATGGTGAGGTTTGCTGCCTTTAACATGCGAGCAGGATAGCCGAGATGGCGGCAAAAGATTTCCGTGTCTCTGCTCTGGAGCCCAGTTCCTGTTCGAAAGGAACTGACGATGCCCCTCACTCACTCGACCTCGCCGTTGACGAGCCAAAAGATCTGGCCAGGAACGTGATCCTGAAGTTCACCGGTACCGGCCGCACGATCGCGATCCGAGAGATCAGATATTTGAATAACACAGTTGAACAGGACAATCGCTTCATCAAGCGGGTCACCCGACCGATGATGGGGTTCAAGGCTTTCCACTCGGCGGCCGCAACCATCGCAGGCATCGAGACCGCCCACATGATCCCGCGAGCGTCAAATCGCGACTACCTGTTGCGCAAGTACGGCCTGACCGCCGAGGACATCGTCGCCGCCTTCGACAGGGCGTCCGCGCAGACCTGACGGGCAGACCTGAGGCGCAGACCTGACGGGCGGGCTTCTCGGGCGGGCGCGACCCGTTGCCGCGCCACAGGCGGCTGCGGCGCGTCCGATACCGTTCCTGAACCCGGCGCGGGCAGCGCGGCCGATCCCGTCGGCCGCGGCCTTCGTCGTTCTTCCAAAGACCCGGCCGCCACATTTGCCTTGACTTCGTTGCGATTGAAACGAAAAGTTGCGGCAGGGATTCCGGCACCCGTCCGAAGGCAGTGAAACCACCGCAAGCGTGGCCGCCTTGGCGAGTGCCGGGACGTGACGAATGGGAGGAAACCATGACCAACAGATTGACCAAGCGCGCGTTCCTTGGACAGGCCGCGGCGGCGGGTGCCGTCGTCGGGCTGGGCACGGGGCTGGGGGCAGGCCGCGCGCGTGCGGCCACGCAGGAGCTCGTGCTGTCGAGCTGGCTGCCGCCGAGCCACCCGGTGGTGGTGAAGGCGCTGAAGCCCTGGGCGCGCGACATCGACAAGGTCACCGAGGGCCGCGTCAAGATCCGCATCCTGGCCAAGCCGCTGGGCAGCCCGCCCGCGCATTTCGACATGGCGCGCGAGGGCGTGGCCGACATCACCTATGGTCTGCATTCCTTCACCAAGGACGACCGGTTCAAGAATTCGCGGATCGGCCAGTTCAGCCTGCTGGGCAACGACGCGGCCGCGATCTCGGAGGCGTTCTGGAAGGTCTATACCGAGGACCTGGGCGCCGAGAAGGAACATGCGGGCACGCATCTGCTGGGTCTTTTCAACCACGGCCCCGGCGTGATCCACAACAAGGAGCGCGCGATCAATTCGGCCGACGACCTGAAGGGCCTCAAGCTGCGCTGCCCGGGCGGCTACATCAGCGACCTGATGACGTCCTTCGACGCGGTGACGATCCTGACCCCGCCGGGCGAGGTGTACGAGAAGCTGTCGCGCGGCGTGATCGACGGGGTGACCTTCCCGATGGATCCGCTGAATTCCTACAACCTTGCCGGGCTGCTGAAGTACACGACCAAGATCCCGGGCGGCATCTACAACACGACCTGGTTCCTGGTGATGAACCCGGGCAAGTGGGACGCCATCTCGAAAGAGGACCAGGCGGCGATCACCAAGCTGTCGGGCGCGGCCTTTGCCAAGCGCGCGGGCGAGGCGTGGAACTACGCCGACGATCTGGGCCTGAAGGCGGCCAAGAAGGCAGGGATCGAGATCGCTGACGCGCCGGCGGCGCTGGTCGAGTCGGTCAAGGCCAAGGGCGCGACCTTCGAGAAGAAGTGGGCCGAGAGCCTGGACGACGGCTATGACGGCGAGGCCGCGCTGGCCAAGTTCCGCAAGATGACCGGCGTCTCGGCGTGATCAAGGCCGCGCGCCGGGCACTCGAGGCGATTTCGGCGGGGTTGGTGACGGGGTTGATCCTCGTCACCTGCACCGACGTGATCGGCCGATACCTGTTCAACGCGCCCCTGCGCGGGGCGTTCGAGATGACCCAGATCCTGTTGAGCGCGCTGGTCTTCGTCGCGCTGCCGCTGGTGACCTACCGCGGCGGGCATGTCGAGGTGGACCTGTTCGTAGTACTTATGCCCAAGCGGCTGGCCCATGTGCTGGGCTGGTGCGCGGGGATCGTGACGGCCGGGGTGCTGGGTTACTTCTTCTACCGGCTGGTGGAGCGCGGAATCGACGATTTCGCGACGCAGAGCGCGACCGTCGGGCTTGGATTTCCGCTGTGGTACCTCGCGGTGCTGGGCTGCGTGAGCTGCGCTGTCTCGGCCGTGGTCGCGCTGACCAGGAACGCTCAATGACAATTTCCCTGATCGCCTTCGCCGTGCTTCTGGCGCTTGTCTTCCTGCGCGTGCCCATCGCCTTTGCCATGGCGCTGGTGGGCGGCGCGGGCTTTGCCCAGATGCGCGGCTGGGACGCCGCCGGCGCGATGGTCGGCAACGCGGTCTTCGAGACCGGGATGAACTACTCTCTCTCGGTGGTGCCGCTGTTCATCTTCATGGGCAACATCCTCGCGGGTTCGGGCATCGCGAGCGGGCTGTTCAACGGGGCGGACCGGATCTTCGGGCGCTTCCGCGGGGGCCTTGCCATGGCCACGATCCTCAGCTGCGGGGGCTTCTCGGCGGTCTGCGGATCGTCGCTGGCCACGGCGGCCACGATGTCCAAGGTCGCGATGCCGTCGATGCGGCGCTTCGGCTACGACGACAGCCTTGCCACCGGGTCGATCGCGGCGGGCGGCACGCTGGGCATCCTGATCCCGCCCTCGGTCATCATGATCATCTACGGGCTGCTGACGGAAAGCAACATCGGCAAGCTCTTCATCGCGGGGATCCTGCCCGGGGTTCTGGGCATCGCGCTGTACCTTGTCGCCGTGCTGGTCGCGGTGCGGGTGAAGCCGTCGATCGCGCCAGCGGTGGGCGAGGTCGCATACATGACGCGGTCCGACGTGATCGGGGTGCTGGCGACGCTGGCGCTGTTCGTCTTCATCATGGTCGGGATCTACGGCGGGTTCTTCACCCCGATCGAGGCGGCCGGCATGGGCGCCGCGGCGGCGGTGCTGATCGCGGGCGTCGTGGGCGGGCTGAGCCTGCGCGGCCTGTGGGATGCGCTGCTGGAGGCGGGGATCGCGTCGGCGATGATCTTCGCGATCATCATCGGAGCCGAGATCTTCAGCAACTTCATCACCTTCGCGGGGCTGCCCGACCACCTGTACGACGTGGTCGACAACCTGGGCCTGGGGCCGTGGGAAGTGATCATCGTGATCGTGCTGATCTACATGGCGCTTGGCGCCGTGCTGGAGAGTCTGTCGATGATCCTGCTGACGGTGCCGATCTTCTATCCGCTGGTCAGCCAGCTCGACTTTGGCACCGGGCTGCTGGGCGATCCGAACAACATCCTGATCTGGTTCGCCGTCATCGTCGTGGTGTCGACGGAGATCAGTCTGATCACGCCGCCGGTCGGGATGAACGTCTTCGTGCTGCGATCGGTGCTGACAGACGTGCCGCTGTCGACGATGTTCCGCGGCATCCTGTGGTTCTGGGTCGCCGACATCGTGCGGATCGCGCTGATCGTGGCGTTCCCGGTGATATCGCTCTGGCTGGTCAGTTAGGGTCCCGCTCGGCGGGGCCCGAGCGGGGCTCGGGCGCCAGCACGTCTGCGGGCGTGGTTTCGCGGACGGCCCGCATCAGCGCCTCGATCCCGCGGTCGAGCGCGGCGCGGTCCTCGGGCGTCATCGCCGCGAGGATTTCGTGCGCGCGGCCGTCGACCTGTGCGAAGACCTCGGCAAAGAGCGCGCGGCCGGTTTCGGTGATGGCGTATTCGCGCAGGCGCCTGTCCTCGTCCGGCACGCGGCAGGTGATGATCTTCTTGTCCTCGAGCCGCCGCGTCGCGCGGCTGATCTGGACCTTGCCAAGGGTCGAGCGCCGGGCAAGGTCGAGCGACGAGATGCGGCCCGCCCCCTCGATCAGGAACAGCAGGCGCCATTCCTCGCGCGAGAGGCCGTAGGTCCGGCCGTATACCGCGACGAGGTTGCGCGAGAATGCCTCGGCCGCGACGGCAAGCCGGTAGGGAAAGAAGGTTTCAAGTTGCACGCGGCCGCTCGCTCCGGTCAGGTCGTTTCATACGAAACCACATGATCAGAGGCGAGGTTGCCCGGCAAGTCAAGCGATTGGCAGGGCAGGGGAGGGCGGCCGGGCCGGCCCCCCGCCGTCAGAGCGCCAGCTTGAGCGTCTGCCCCGCCGCGCGCGAGCAGCAGGTCATCATGCGCGACTGCCCGGCGCGTTCGGCCCGGGTCAGCACCTGGTCGCGGTGGTCGATCTCGCCCTCCAGCACCCGGACCTCGCAACTGCCGCAGAGGCCCTCGCGGCAGTCGCAGGCGATGTCGATGCCCGCGGATTTCAGCGCGTCCAGCACGGTCGTGTCGGCCGCGACATGGACGGTCAGCCCAGAATCCGCGAGGTCGAGGTCGAAGGCATGTTCCCTGTCCGGGTCAAGCGCCGTGTCCGCCGCCTGGAAATGTTCGAAGTGGTAGGTGCCGTCGGGCAGGTCCGCCGTCAGATCGTCAAGCGCGTCGAGCATCCGCTGCGGCCCGCAGGCGTAGATCCGGCCGCCCTCGGGCAGTGCGGCCACCAGCGCGGGCAGGTCGGCGCGCGCGCCCTCGTCGCCGACGTGCAGGGTCAGCGCATCGCCATGGTCCTGCGCAAGACGGTCGAGGAAGGCCATCGTGCGCCGTGACCGCCCGGCGTAGTGGATGGCGTAGGGCCGGCCGAGCGCGCGCAGCCGGTCGGCCATGGCAAGGATCGGCGTGATGCCGATGCCGCCCGCGACCAGCGTGGTGTGGAAGCTGTCCTCGTCCAGCTTGAAGTGGTTGCTGGGGCCGCGCAGGCGCAGCTCCGCCCCTTCGCGCAGCTTCTCGTGGAAATGGCGCGAGCCGCCCTTGCCGCCGTCCTCTCGCAGGATGGCGATGCCGTAGCTTTCGCCGGGACGGCCGCAGAGCGAATACTTGCGCTCGACGTCGCCGTCGCACAGCTCGACATGGGCGCCCGGCGTCCAGTCGGGCAGGGGGCGGCCCTGCACATCCTCTAGCGTCACGCCAAGGACGCCCTCGGCCTCTGCCCGCAGGGCAGCGACGCGGACCCTTCGCGCGATGTCGCGCACGGTGGGCGCGCCCACCGGGAAATCGGTGCGCGGCCGGGCCGGACCGGCATCCCGCAGTTCGGGCACCTCGGCGGGCGACCATTCGACCCAAAGATGCTCAGGCCCGCGGAACGAGGTGGAGGGGACGTATGTGAACGATTGTTCGGAAAGGCGCAGGCCGGGGATGCGGCGGGTCATCTCTTCCAGAAAGATGCGCATCTCCATCCGGGCGATGTTCTTGCCCATGCATTGATGCGCGCCGTAGCCGAAGGACAGGTGGTCGACCGCGTCGACGCGGTAGATGTCGAAATCGTCGGGGTTCTCGAAATGCCGGGGATCGCGGTTGCCGGAGGTCTGCACGATCAGAAGCTTCGCGTCCGTGGGGATCTCGACCCCGCCGACCGTGGCGGGCGCGGTGGTCTGGCGCCGCCAGGCGACGATGGAGCCCGCGGTGCGCAGGCATTCCTCGACAGCGTTGGGGATGAGCGAGGGATCGGCGCAGATGTCCTCCCACGCGTCGCGGTGGGTCAGCAGCATGCGGAACATGTTGGCCGAGGCGAGCGAGGTGGTTTCATGCGCGGCCACGATGATCGCCATCATCATCGAATGGACGTAACTGTCGGTCACCACCTCGGGGATCTCGGCGTTCCTGCGGATGGTGTCGTGCATCCACCCCTCGCCGTCGGGCTGGGCGCGCATCTTCTCGATCACCTCGCCCGCGTATTGCCAGAAGCGGCCGACGTCATGGGCGACCTGGACCTGCTGTTCGTCGGTGGGCTTGCCCCAGGTGTTCACCGAATGGGCGAGCGAGAAGGTGCGCAGCGTCTCGATCTCGTCCTCGGGCACGCCGAGGAAATGCAGTGCCACCAGCAGCGGCACCTCGTAGAGCATGGCGTCGACCAGGTCGACGCGGCCCGAGGCGATGAAGCCGTCGATCTTGTCGCGCGTCAGCTGGCGGATCATGTCCTGCCGCCGTTCCAGGTTCTCGGGCAGGAAATGGTCCATCAGCGCGCGGCGGCGTTCCATGTGCGCGGGCTCGTCCTCGTTCACCATGGTGCGGTTCATCGCGTAGTCGTAGCCCTTGAGCACCTCGACCGCCGCGTCCGTGGGCGGCGTGATCTTTTCCAGCACGTTGCGGGGGGAAAAGAGGATCGGGTCGCGGAAGACCGACTTGATGTCGTCGTAGCGGGTGACGATCCAGTAGCCCATCTTTTCCGAATAGAAGACCGGCCGTTCCTCGCGCGACCAGCGCAGCGCCTCGGCCGGGTCGGTCTGGTAGGGGGTGTCGAAGGCGTCGAAGTCGCGGGCACGCGCCGCGAAGGGGCAGGATTGCGCCCCGGCTTCTGCGGCGGGCTCGGCCGTCCGGGTCTCCTGGGCCATGATAACCTCCTCCGATTTTCATATATCGCACATGGATTGCCTTATATGGTAACAAGGGTGCGGGAGATTGCAAGCCTCGACGGTCGGTGGGCGGTGTTGGGGACTGCATGTGCGGCGGGGCAGGGGCATGTCAGGTTGGACAACGCCCCCGACTTGCGGCATGCGCGAAGGCGGCTGAAGGGGATGACCGTGATGAAGGCCAAGGACGCGAACCTGTTGCAGACGTTGCGGCGCGGGATGGATGCCGTCTCGTTGATTGCGCAGGCGCCGGAAGGGCTGTCGATCGCCGAGATCGCGGCGCGGCTGGGCGTGAACCGCGCGATTGCCTACCGCATCGTCGCGACGCTGGACTCAGACGGTTTCGTCACGCGCGGCGATGGCGGGCGCATCTTCCTGGGCGGCGCGGTGCTGGCGCTGGCGGCGGGGATAGAGCCGCAGCTGCGCGTGCTGATCGGGCCGGAGCTGGCGCGGCTGGCCGAGGCTGCGGGGGCAACCGCCTTCCTGTCGGTCGCGCGGGGCGCGGACGCCGAGGCGGTGCTTGTCGCCGAAAGCACGGCGGGGCTGATCCGCGTGGGCTACCGCGTGGGCAGCCGCCACCCGCTGTTGCGGGGCGCGGCGGGGATCGCGATCCTGGCCGGGCGCCCGGCGGCACCGGGCGAGGCGGCGGCGGTGGCCGAGGCGCGCCGCGCGGGGTTCAGCATCACGCGGGGCGAGTTGCAGCGCGGCGCGGTGGGCATAGCGGCGCCCCTGCGGCTGGGTCCGGGCGACGGGTTCGAGGCCTCGGTCGGCGTAGTCGCGCTGGACGATCTGGACGCGGCCCGCGTCGCACCGCTGGTCGTGGCCGCCGCGGCGGCGATCGCCGGGGTCCATTCCCCTTCGTGAGGATCCGCCAGAGCGGCTGATCGCGGCAATGTAACCGCCGGCTGCGCGGGAGACATTGACTATCGTTGCATTTGCAATGATAAAGATATCGTTTCGTTTGCAACGAGTCCTTCGCCGGAAGAGGAGCCGCTGGGGGAAAGGTGAGGAGCCATGCGAACGGCAGAGTTTCAGGACGTCCGGCAGTCGGGACGTCCGGCAATCAAGGAGCATGACATGGCCAAGGCATTCGCGTCGCAGGGTGACATGACGGAGAAGAAGACCTCCTTCACCGAGATCGGCGAGGGGCTTTACGCCTTCACCGCCGAGGGTGACCCGAACTCAGGCGTCATCATCGGCGACGACTCGGTCATGATCGTCGAGGCGCAGGCGACGCCGCGGCTGGCCAACAAGGTGATCGACCGCGTGCGCGAGGTGACGGACAAGCCGATCTCGCACGTCGTGCTGACCCATTACCACGCGGTCCGGGTTCTGGGCGCCTCGGCCTTCGGGGCCACCCAGGTCATCATGTCCGACCGCACCCGCGCGCTGGTGGTCGAGCGCGGGCAGGAGGACTGGGACAGCGAATTCCAGCGCTTTCCGCGGCTTTTCGAGGGGCACGAGAGCATCCCGGGCCTGACCTGGCCCACGACGACGTTCAGCGACGCGATGTCCGTCTACCTTGGCAACCGCAAGGTCGAGATCAAGCAGATCGGCCGGGCGCATACCGCGGGCGACAGCGTGATCTGGGTGCCGGATGCGCAGACGATGTTCACCGGCGATATCGTGGAATACAATTCGGCCTGCTACTGCGGCGACGGGCATTTCGGCGACTGGGGCGGGACGCTTGACGCGGTGCGGGCCTATGACCCGCAATTCATCGCGCCGGGGCGCGGCGACGCGCTGGTTGGGCGCGAGATGGTGGATGCGGCGCTGGCCAAGACCCGCGACTTCGTCGACAGCACCTACCTGCCGGTCCAGAAGGTCGCGGCGAAGGGCGGCAGCCTGAAGGACGCCTGGGACGCGGTGCGCGAGGCCTGCGATCCGAAGTTCGCCGACTACGCGATCTACGAGCATTGCCTGCCGTTCAACGTGGCCCGCGCCTATGACGAGGCCCGCGGCATCGACACCCCGCGCATCTGGACGGCAGAGCGCGACCTGCAGATGTGGGAGGCCCTTCAGGGCTGAGCGGGCCCGGCGGGAGCAGAGTTGGCGGGAGCAGAGTTGGGGGGAGGAGGACCTGAGGTGATGTTCGACGACAGATATACCCTCGCGCACAAGGTCTACCCGTACGAGAGATGTACCGACCAGGGCGGCGCCGATCCGGTGCGCCACCCGGTCGTCATCGTCGGCGGCGGGCCGATCGGGATCGGGCTGGCGCTGGACCTGGGCCAGCAGGGCATCCCGGTCGTGGTGCTGGACGATCACGAGGGCATCGGCATGGGCAGCCGGGCGATCTGCTTCGCCAAGCGCTCGCTGGAGATCGCGGACCGCTACGGCTGCGGCGCGCCGATGCTGGAGAAGGGGGTCGTGTGGAACCTCGGCAAGGTGTTCTTCCGCGACGACAAGGTGTTCGAGTTCAACCTGCTGCCCGAGGCGGGGCACAAGTACCCGGCCTTCATCAACCTGCAGCAGACCTATTTCGAGCGCTTCCTGATCGACCGGCTGCGCGCGCTGCAGGCGGCGGGCGCGCCGATCCAGCTGCGCGGCAAGAACCGCGTCGACGGGATCGAGCTTTGCGACGATAATGTGGTGCTGGACGTGATGACGCCGGACGGGCCCTACAAGCTCGCCGCCGACTGGCTGGTCGCGGCGGACGGCGCGGGATCGCCGCTGAGGGCCCGGCTGGGCCAGGGCTTCACCGGCAAGGTGTTCCAGGACAGCTTCCTGATCGCCGACATCCGGATGACCGGCGACACCCGCTTCCCCACCGAGCGCTGGTTCTGGTTCGAGCCGTCGCAGGGTTCGGGCGCTTCGACGCTGCTGCACAAGCAGCCCGACGACGTGTGGCGCGTCGATTTCCAGATCGGCTGGGACATCGACCGCAAGGAGGAGATGAAGGAGGAAAACGTCCGCCGGCGGCTGGACGCCTTCCTCGGCCCGGTCGATTACGAGATCGTCTGGTCCTCGATCTATACCTTCCAGTGCAAGCGGATGGAGGCGTTCCGGCATGGCCGCGTCCTGTTCGCCGGGGACGCCGCGCACCAGGTGTCGCCGTTCGGGGCGCGGGGCGCGAACTCGGGGATGCAGGACGTGGACAACCTGGGCTGGAAGCTGGGCGTTGTCCTGGCGGGCAAGGCGCCGGATGCGCTGCTCGACAGCTATTCCGAGGAACGGGTGTTCGGCGCGGATGAGAACATCCTGAACTCGACCCGCTCGACCGATTTCATCACGCCCAAGTCCGAGATCAGCAAGATCTTCCGCGACGCGGTGCTGACGCTCGCGGCCACGGCGCCCTTCGCGCGGCCGCTGGTCAATTCGGGCCGGCTGAGCGTGCCCTGCGTCTATGACGGTCTGTCGCTGAACGGACCCGACGCGCTGACCGGCGGGCCCGAGCGGACCCGCGTGGGCGCGCCGATGGTCGATGCGCCGGTGGACGGCGGCTGGCTGATCGAGCGGCTGGGCGGAGGGTTCCAGCTGCTGACGATCGACGCGGACGCGCCGGACGGGATCGAGGTGGACGGGATCGCGGTGACGCGGGTGGCGCTGTCGGCGGCGGGCAACCCCGAGCTGGCGGCGCGCTATCTGGGCGATGCGGGCAGCGCGGTCTACCTGATGCGGCCGGACCAGCATGTCGCGGCCCGCTGGGACAGCTACGACGCGGCCGAGGTCCGCCGTGCGGTGAACATCGCGACGGCGCGCGACGACAGGGGGAGGAGCGCATGAGCACGTTGAACACGGATCCCAACATTCCGAAGCCCGACGATTTCTACGCGCGCCTTCTGGCGGTGCACGAGGGCCGGACGAAAGCGGAAAGCGACGCGCTGAACGCGCGGTTGATCCTGATCCTGAGCAACCACATCGGCGATCCCGAGGTGCTGGACGCGGCGCTGGATCTGGCGGCAGCCGGCTGACGCCGCACACTTAACAGGCCGCGGGCGACCGGGGCCGCAACGCAGGGAGACACATGATGAATGCCCTCGACACATCCAGGCTGACCCAGGCGGACGGCGCGACGACGACGCCGGGCTACATGCCGGGCTTCGGCAACGACTACGAGACGGAGGCCCTGCCGGGCGCGCTGCCGCAAGGCATGAACTCGCCCCAGAAATGCAATTACGGCCTTTACGGCGAGCAGCTGTCAGGCACCGCCTTCACCGCGCCGACGCATCAGAACGAGCGCACCTGGTGCTACCGCATCCGGCCCTCGGTCAAGCATTCGGGCCGCTACAAGAAGATCGACGTGCCGTACTGGAAATCGGCGCCGCACGTGGTCGCGGACGTCACCTCGCTGGGCCAGTACCGCTGGGACCCGGTGCCGCACGGCGACGCGGCGCTGACCTGGATCACCGGGATGCGGACGATGACCACGGCGGGCGACGTCAACACCCAGGTCGGGATGGCCAGCCACATCTACCTGGTCACCGAGTCGATGACCGACGACTATTTCTATTCGGCCGACAGCGAGATGCTGATCGTCCCGCAGGAGGGGCGGCTGCGCTTCGCGACCGAGCTGGGGATCATCGATCTTGAGCCGAAGGAGATCGCGATCATCCCGCGCGGGCTGGTCTACCGGGTCGAGGTGCTGGAGGGGCCGTGCCGCGGCTTCGTGTGCGAGAACTACGGCCAGAAGTTCGAGCTGCCGGGCCGCGGCCCGATCGGGGCGAACTGCATGGCGAACTCGCGCGACTTCAAGGCGCCGGTCGCGGCCTACGAGGACCGCGAGGTGCCGTCGACCATCACCGTGAAATGGTGCGGCCAGTTCCACCGCTACGAGACCGCGCAGTCGCCGCTGGACGTGGTGGCCTGGCATGGCAATTACGCGCCGGTGAAGTACGACCTGCGCAACTACTGCCCGGTCGGGTCGATCCTGTTCGACCACCCGGACCCGTCGATCTTTACCGTGCTGACCGCGCCCTCGGGCGTGCCGGGGACCGCCAACATCGACTTCGTGCTGTTCCGCGAGCGCTGGATGGTGATGGAAGATACCTTCCGTCCCCCGTGGTACCACAAGAACATCATGTCCGAGCTGATGGGCAACATCTACGGCCAGTACGACGCGAAGCCCCAGGGCTTTGTCCCCGGGGGAATGAGCCTGCACAACATGATGCTGCCGCACGGGCCCGACAAGAACGCCTTCGAGGGCGCGTCGAACGCCGAGCTGAAGCCCGAGAAGCTGGACAACACCATGTCCTTCATGTTCGAGACCCGCTTCCCGCAGCACCTGACCGCCTTCGCCGGGCAGGAGGCGCCGCTGCAGGACGATTACATCGACTGCTGGGACAGCCTCGAGAAGAAGTTCGACGGTACGCCGGGCAAGAAATGAAGCTTTATACCTACTGGCGGTCGACGACCTCGTACCGGGTGCGGATCGCGCTGAACCTCAAGGGGGTCGCCTGGGAGGCGGTCCCCGTGAACCTTGTCGCGGGCGACCAGAACGCGCCCGATTACGTGGCGCTGAACCCGGGGCAGGGAGTGCCCGCGCTGCTGCTGGACGACGGGCGGGTGCTGACCCAGTCGATGGCGATCCTCGATTGGCTGGAAGAGGTGAAGCCCGACCCGGCGCTGCTGCCCGAGGATCCGGTGGACCGGGCCCATGTCCGGGCCGCGGCGCTGGGGATCGCCTGCGACGTGCACCCGGTCAACAACCTGCGCGTCGTGGGCCGGCTGAAGGCGATAGGCCATGACCAGGACGAGGCGACCGAGTGGATGAACCACTGGATGCACGCGGGCTTTACCGCGTTCCAGGCGCTGATCCCCGCGGACACGCTGTTCAGCTTCGGCGCGGCGCCGGGGCTGGCCGACCTCTGCCTTGTGCCGCAGCTTTACAACGCGCGCCGCTGGGGGCTGGACCTGTCCCCCTTCGCCCGCCTGACCGAGATCGAGGCGCGTTGCCTCGCGCTGCCCGCCTTCGACGCGGCGCGCCCCGAAACCCAACCCGACGCGGCCTGAGCCGAGAGAACAAGGGAGACACCATGACCGACCGGACGAAACCGGGCCTGATCCGTTCCTGGGTCGAGAGCGCGAACACACCCGACACCGACTTTCCGCTGAACAACCTGCCCTACGGCGTCTTTTCCGTCGCGGGCGATGCCCCGCGCTGCGGCGTGGCGATCGGCGATGCCATCCTGGATGCCGCCGCGCTGGAATCGCAGGGGCTGGTCAAGTGCGGCGGCGCGCTGCAGACGGGCAGCTGGAACGCCTTCATGGCGCAGGGCAAGACCGCCTGGGCCGCGCTGCGCAAGACGCTGACGGAGTTGCTGGCCGAAGGAAGCGCGGCAGAGGACAAGCTGCGCCCGATGCTGGTCGCGCAGTCCGACGCGCGGATGCACATGCCCTTTGCGGTGACTGAATACACCGACTTCTACGCGGGCAAGCATCACGCGACGAACGTGGGCACCATGTTCCGGGGCGCCGAGAACGCGCTGCCGCCGAACTGGCTGCACATCCCGATCGGCTATAACGGGCGGGCCTCGTCCGTCGTGGTGTCGGGCACGCCGGTCACGCGGCCCTGCGGCCAGCTGAAGGGCCCGGACGAGGACGCGCCGCATTTCGGCCCCTGCCGCCGCTTCGACATCGAGCTGGAGATGGGCGCGATCGTCGGGCAGCCGTCCACCGGGCGGATCTCGGTCGCCGAGGCGTTCGAGAACATCTTCGGCTACGTGATCCTGAACGACTGGTCGGCGCGCGACATCCAGGCCTGGGAATACCAGCCGCTGGGGCCGTTTCAGGCCAAGGCGACGGCGACCACGATCAGCCCGTGGATCGTCACCGCCGCCGCGCTGGAACCCTTCCGCGTGTCCACGCCGGAGCGCGAGAAGCCGCTGCTGCCCTACCTCGCCGAGCCCGCGCCGATGCTTTACGGCATCGCGCTGGAGGTCGGCCTGACGCCGGAGAACGGCACGCAAAGCGTGATCTCGCGCACCAATTACCGCGAGACGTACTATTCGTCGGCCCAGCAGCTGGCGCATCATACCTCGTCCGGCTGCCCGATGCGGGTGGGCGACCTTCTGGGATCGGGCACGATCTCGGGCGCCGAGAAGGGCGCGCGCGGGTCGCTGCTGGAACTGTCCTGGGGCGGGAAGGAGCCGCTGATGCTGGAGGGCGGCCAGACCCGCAGCTTCATCGAGGACGGCGACACCCTGACCCTGACCGGCGCCGCGATGGGCGAAGGCTACCGCGTGGGCTTCGGCGACTGCGTGGGCCAGGTGCTGCCTGCCGACCTGCCGGCCGAGGCGAAGGGCTGACCGAGATGCGCGCGGCCCGGCAGATGCCGGAGCCGCGCGTCCCCCCGGGCGGGACCCGGGTGCGCCGAGGCCCGGCAACTGCCCGGAAAGACGGGACGCTCAACCTGCGGAAAGCGGCGAACGATTCGTGCGCGAGAGTTCGCCAATCGCCGTAGCGCCCGGAAAAGGCGACAAAAGTTACGTAAGGTCAATCACGCATCCGAGGCTACAATGAGGTCCGCATCCGTCCCTTCCTGCCAGGAGGCCCCATGCCGGACTACATCGCAACCGTCGTCGACATCACGAGCAGGACGCTCGATATCGACCCGTCGAAGATCACCCCGTCATCGCGCTTCACCGACGATCTTGGCGCAGACAGCCTGGACTGCGTCGACCTGATGGTGTCGTTCGAGGAAGCCTTCGGCTTCGAGATCGCCGAGGAGGACCTGTCCGGTCTGATGACGATCGGCGGCCACTGCGCGCCGCACCAAATTGAGATGCTCAGTGACAATGGCTCACCCTAGATCGCCAAGGACACGCATCTTCGCCGGACAGCCCGCCCAGCATTGCATTTAAAGCGCGTATAGAGCCAAGCACACCCATACGACCACGACACGCCCTAAGGGGTGAACCGCGCCGGGTCTGCCGGAGGCTCCAACTCTTGAGTAGGATGGAGCATCATGAGCAAGACCACGAACAAGTT
>Ga0310345_10003616_pt1 | contig 14612 bp, 11 predicted proteins | sample HC15DNA20500_MG_FD_204667 | JGI IMG/M metagenome (GOLD analysis project Ga0310345, IMG submission 204667) | Marine microbial communities from station ALOHA, North Pacific Subtropical Gyre - HC15-DNA-20-500_MG | ecosystem: Environmental > Aquatic > Marine > Oceanic | place: Pacific Ocean: North... | reverse complement strand
AATTTTAATTTCATTTCCCTCGACTAAATCTTTAAGTTCTGGATCCTTCTGGGCAGACATTTCACACAAATCAGTTACGGCTTTAAATGAACGTCCAGAATCTATCAGTTTTTTGAGCACCTTGTCCTTAACATCCTCAGGGATGATCTTAGCATATGCACACCGACAATAAAGGATCTTGTGTTTCTGAACCATCTTTTTCCCTGAGTCAACATTCTAAAGGTTCACAGATGTCAATACTACTACAGTTAACTTAACCAGCTCCAATTGATTAAAATTATTTCTGCGCAACATAAGTAGGTTGCTCTTCCGGTTCTAATCTATGGGTGGGCACTGGACGACCAGGTTTAAAAAACTCAATATGTTCAATTATTAATTTAACCCTCTCTGAATTCTCCATCGACTTACAAGTTTCCATAAAAACAGAGTGAAGAATTTCTGGATCGCATTCAGCCCTAAGATTCAATATTAATTCACCTGCGTTCAGCTTTTCCTTCAGATGAAATGATACCTCCGGATCTAATTCGTTTCTTACTAAATTAACAACCCCAATGTCTTGACCATTTTCACTTGGAATCAATGTTACTTTTAAATGGGCAATCTCTTTATCCAAACTCTTAACCCGATGTTTAACCTCATTGAGCAATTTCAATAAGAACAAATTCCCATCAAACTGACCAATGCCCTCTATTTGGGCTGTACAGTTAAGCCATCCTAAGAGGGCTTCTCCCTCTGCGTAGGTATCATAATCTATTTCTAGACCCATATTTTTATAACTCCCGGAGTGATTAATCCCTTCTAACCACTCTTGAGTTCCTTGGCCCTGGCGAGCAGACATCAAAACAATATGAGCAGGATCAAACACTTCCTGAATAGTTTTTTTTAAGAGCTGCACACGTTTTGTAGAAATTAAGTCAATTTTATTAATAACAATAATATCTGCTTCTTCTAATTGTTTATTGTAGATATAGGTAACTTTGTCGGAAAATGATCTTCCCTTTTCAAGATTTAAAATTCGAAGAGCTCTAATTGGATCAACCATAACACTTAATGGAGCAATCCAATAATCGCTCCCATACATCCGCCGCAAAGGGTAATCTACCGTGGCCTTTAAATCAGTGCAACTACCGACCGGTTCCGCTAGGAATACATCTGGTCTTTTATCCTTAGATAAACGATCTGCAGCACTAACCAATGAATCAAATTTACAGCAAAAACAACCTCCTGTTATCTCTTCAACTGGAAAACCTGTTGAACTTGTCATAGTTGTATCAACCAAGCCCTGACTCTGATCATTAGTAATTAGACCTACTGTAAGGTTTTGTTTTGCCAATAATCGAGCCATCTGTATTATTGCTGTAGTCTTACCAGCACCCAAAAACCCTCCTACCATAACATATTGAGCTTTAGTCATTTGAATTTCTCTTTTCGCTTTCAGCCATCATTTTATCAATCGTAAGATCCAAAATCCCAACATAACCCTCAACATCAACACTATTTACTTCAGGGTTACCAGTAACGCTATATAACCAGCCTTTTCCATAAGGATCTGAATCTAGTAGCGTAATATCATCTTCAAGCAGTGGATTAACTCTTTCAAAACCTCCACTCATGACACAATATATATCTGTTAGAGCTTTAAACGCTTCAATCCATCCAATCGTTTGTCCAACTTCTACTATTTCCCCCTTCTTAACCTTGAATTCAAATTCTACTATATCGCCAAGCATACGAGTTGCAAACTTAGTCATTCCTACTAACCAAACATTTGATTCTTCATTCATGGCCCAAAAATGGGAGGCCGTATAACGGCGGTTACCTGGAAGCTTGGTAGCAAATCGAGATCTTTTATAGCGAATATCTTTATTGAATTCCTGAACCATAGACCAACCACATCAGTATGAACAAAACTTGTATACAAATTTAAACTGGATACTAACTCCTAGTTAACTTCTGTTTGCAATTTCTTAATCACTTCAACAAAACTATTCCAATCAGGATTTTCTGTTGAATGGCACCAAGAGAGTCTAAGAGCTCCAAGGGACTGACCTTGACTAATCCCCATAGAACCTAGGACATGACTACAGTTATCTGAAGCAGAGGTGCAGGCTGAACCATTTGAAATAGCAACTATTTCACTTAGTGCTTCCATTGCCTCGTCAGCAAGAATACCTGGAAAAGTAACATTAATCATCTGGGGTACTGTCTTATCTAAATCGCCATTAAAAATAGGATTAAGTACTCTTAATCGCTTTAAAACTATCTTTTTAAATCTCAAACTTTGTATGTTTCTTTCTAGAGCCTCCTTCCTAGACAACTCCGCTGCTTTACCTAAACCAACAATAAGTGGAACTGGTAATGTGCCTGGCCTTAAACCAAGCTCCTGCCCACCCCCGTACATTAACGGTGAAAGTGGAGGACGCTTTCCATCTCGGCGTCGAATTACCAGAGCACCAATGCCTTTAGGTCCATAAATCTTATGTCCACTCAGACTAATCATATCAATTCTTTTCTCAGTTATTTGTTTAAGCTCTTTCCCAAAACCTTGTGCAGCATCTACATGAAAATAGGTGTCATGCTGTTTTAATAAGCTAGCAATAGCTTTTATTGGTTGTATAACACCTGTTTCATTATTCACCTGCATAACTGATACTAGTAATGTGTTATCCTGAAGGGCCTTAATTACAGTTTTGGGCTCAATCCATCCACCTGAGTTTGGAGATAGAAGTGTCACTTTAAACCCTCTATTAGCTAGTATTTCTAATGATTCTAAAACAGATTTATGCTCAATCTTAGTACTAATAATATGGTTTTTCCCTATTTTTAATCCATAATCAGATAATCCCAAAATAGCTAGATTGTTGCTTTCAGTTGCACCACTAGTAAAAATAATTTCACCGCGGTTTGCATTAACAACTCTTGCGACCTTACTTCGAGCCTTTTCAACAGCACTTTTAGCTCTATTCCCAAAATCATGACTGCGACTGCCAGCATTGCCAAATTCATAATCAGTATATTTTATTACTTCTTTACTGACTCTAGAATCTACTGGAGAAGTTGCTGCACAATCTAAATAAACAACCATGGATCAGTCAGATTCCTTCCCGTAATTATTCCAATACGAATTATTATTAATGAAAATTAATCCTTATAGAACCGCTTCAAACACTGACCCGAAAATAACAACAGTCTGTATTGGTTGAATTACCTTCTAATTTATATTGATTGTTATTTGTAGTCCTCTTCGAAGAGTATTCGATACGATACAATTTCTTTCAGCAATAGTTATTAATTTCTTTAATACCGAAAAATCAGAATATTGAGCTGAAACAGCTATGTTAATAGCATCAATTTGCGGAGGACTATCAACAAGGATTGCAGAAACAACTGTCTCAACACCGGTTATATCTGTTTTTCTTGCTTTGATGGCAGCTAGTAAATTACTCATAAAACATCCACCTAAGCCGATCAACAGCAACTCACCACCCATTGGACCCTTATCATGCCCACCTTTTTCAGTTGGACGATCTATAACTACACGGTGTTCACGAACAACCGCTTGGGAAGTAGTATCACCTGTTTGTTTAATCTTAATATGCATCGATTTTACCTCTAGTACTCCTAAACAAAAGATTTATAAATCGTCAAAGCTAATTATCCTAGTACTTCTTCAGTGCCTGCAATAGTCGTTCTATGCATAATTCTACGTACAGAGCTATGGTCGAAGGGCTCAACAACATGGATTGTCCAACGATTATCCCACATCAACACATCGTGAGGTTTCCATTTATGTCTGTATATAAAGCGTTTCTGGGTAGCCCATTCCATCAACTCCTGAATGAGCCTTTGACCTTCATCAAATCCAAAACCAAGAATGGATTCCATATAGGTTTGACTCAAATAAAGGGACCGTCCACCATCAGAATGTTTACGAACAAGAGGATGATAAACGGCAGGAACCATTGCAGATTCTTTTGCACTCAGTGGAGGAAGCTTTTGAAGACTCCTTGAATAGAGAAAACTATGTCGAGCTTTTAAACCCTTTATTCTATGTTTTAATTCCATTGACAACTCATTATAAGCAACACGCATATTAGCAAATAAAGTGTCACCTCCATGTTTTACTACTTCAATAGCATGGAGAATCGCTCCTTTACTAGGTATTTCTCGATAGCTACTGTCAGTATGCCAGACCCAAACCAGAGTACTATATCTAGCTTCTGGAGTATCAACAGGGCGAATCTGATCGTCTTCACCTACATTTGAAACACGAAATATTTCAGGAGTTTTTATAGCTCTATTTTGTGACTGGGGAAAAATTTCTAGCTCCCCAAAGTAACGGCTGAATAAAACTTGTTGCTCATCTGTGATAGGCTGATTTCTAAAAAGAAGTACACCATAGTCTTTCCATGCCTTCCTAATTAACTTAATAGACTGGTTAGCCAAAGGATTTCTTAAATCAACTCCAATCACTTCTGCCCCAATCAATGGGTGCATTTTTTTTAGTTTAATCAACATTAATTGGATAAATAAGTAGCAAATATAATAATTAGACCATGATTTTTATTACAACTGAAGATGCTTTAATTACCTAATCACTAAGAGAAACTAGTGTATCTTTAGCTACATATGAATGAAATTACTTTATTAATTTCAATGAACTAATAATAATAGTATTCTTTTTTCAAACTTATCACAGAAAAGCATGTTATTGCATTGGACTATTAGTTATCTAGGTATTTTATGTTTCTATAGATGATCACTTTGAATTTTCTTCGATTACCTTGATTCAGCGGTTAAATAAAAAAAGGTTCTGAAAACCTTAACTGATTCATTTGACCACGGACTTTTAATTCCATTATTTAACGTCATCCATTAATTACTAAACCTTATTCCAAAACACCTGAAATATTCCGAAAGTAAAATCATTGTCTTCTAACTTTCTCACCACACCAGATTTAGTTGTATTTTTTGGATCTCTTTTCTTTGTGATGGCAATAGGTATAATCGCTAGTCGATTAGAAAAAACATCCGAAGATTTTTTTCTAGCCGGTCGAAAAACTCCGTGGTGGGGAGTCGCTGGTTCAATCTTTGGAAGTAATGTCAGTGCTAACCATATGGTTGGAATGATGGGGATTGGATTTAGTGTAGGTTTCGCACAGGCACATTTTGAGTTAGGGGCCATTGTTGGATTAATGCTTCTTTGTTATGGACTTCTACCAGTTTTTCGAAAGTTGAAAATCTATACTTTATCTCAGTATCTAGGCGACCGATATGATGAACGAAGCCGCCTTTCCTACTCCCTTATCATGATTGCTGTAATGGCACTTACTCAAATGGTTCCTGCACTCTATATCGGATCTCGTTCGGTATGCATTTTAATGGGAGGTGATGCTGTCAAACAGGTAGTAACAGTTAATCATATCGACCCTTCTAAAACTACAGTCGACCAAATTAATATTAAAAACTCTACTTCCCTAGAAATAGGTGCCTCTGGTTATTCAGGGAAAATCCATGTGAACCCTATTTTTTACTCTATTTTTGTTGTCGGATTAGCACTTATTTCTGCCAGCTATACAATTTGGGGAGGACTTAAGGCAGTCATTTGGACTGATGTCATCCAGTCAATATTGTTGCTTGGAGCCGGCATTCTTCTTGCTTTTTTAACGTTTAATCAAATTGGGGGATGGAATTCCCTAATGGCTCTCGATGAAGCAGGAGCCGGAAAAATGCACTTGTACTTACCTATTGATCATCCAGATCTACCTTGGACAGGAGTACTTTCTGGATTAATGGCATTACATTGTTTTTATTGGGGAACAAACCAATTTATTGTGCAACGAACACTTAGTGCTCGAACCGAGTCTGAGGCCCGTTTTGGTATTATTACTGCAGGTTTTTTAAAACTTTTAATTCCTTTTTTTGCAGTTGGCACCGGAGTCGCAGCCTATTACCTTTTTCAAAGGGAATTTCCTAACCGGGCAATTCCTCCGGACACTGCTTTTACTGAATTAGTTTTGTTAGTAGTTCCCATCGGTACAGGAATTGTTGGGTTAATGATGGCTGGAGTGATTGGAGCAATTCTTTCCTCCATTGATTCTATGATGAATTCTGCAGCAACTTTGGTTGCTGTTGATGTCTACAAACGACATCTCAATCCCAGTGCCAGTGATGGAAAAATGATTCTAATTGGACGACTATCCATTATATTTTTTATGGCACTAGCAGCATTACTTGCAATTTTTGTTTTAGATCCAAACTCTGAAGGCAATTTTTTCCTCCAAATAGTAGAATATCAGAGCTACCTAACACCAGGTTTATTAGTTGCTTTCTTGATGGGCGTATTTTGGTATCGAAGTACTGCAACTGCAGGTTTCTCAACCATAATTGGAGGGATCTTCTTTTCCTGGCTAGTTAATTTTATCTATAGCACTTATCTTTCAAGTCAAAAAGAAGTTGCCACTTATTTTGGAGAAGACTTAAACACATTTCATCGAGTGGTATTCGTCATCTTTTTATGTGTTCTAACACACATACTAGTTAGTTACCTCGACAAACATGATGTTAAGAAGGCAACCTTAATTTGGACAAAACTCACTCATCACTCATCTAAAGATCTCTGCACCATTGTAATTGCTTTAGTATGCAGTCTCATTGTGTATGGGGTTTTGGGGTGGGCTGTGTCAGAGAAGATTTTCGGCCCCTTGAACGCTGGCATATTAGCATCTATTTGGACATTCTCCCTGTTTATCTCAACAATTAAACCTGTCAAAAATAAAGGGAATTTTGGTTATGTATCCAAGCTCTTAACAGACGACAGGTTTTGGTCGGGAGTCCTTTGTTCAGTAGCTGTCTTTATAATGTTTACCTATTTCTAAATGGAGTCAATATGACATCAATTAAATAAAGGCAACCACGAGGAGAGCCCTACTACACTGATCGAAAGAGACGCCACACCACAACTAATCAATCCTAGTTGCATAAATAAACTCGGCTGTAGTTCACGAGGTAAAAGAGTACGGTTGACGTAGAAGGTATGTAATGCACTAACTCCAAGGGCTACATTTCCTAATCCAGCACCAATTTTTGCAATTTGAAGAGGATCAAGAAATGTCAATGAAATTAAACCACAACATCCATATATCAATAAAATACTGTAATAAACATATTTAACCTGGTTACCTTGAAGTGTTCTAGCCCAAGTACTTACAACCCAGATAATGTCAGTCCAACGACGTGCTAAGGAATCCCCAGAAAATATTTGACCTGGAGCTAAAATTAAAAACCCGCATAAAAGAGTGACCGGCCATAATATAAAACTGTAACCAGGATATCCATCCGACATTGCATTTGCTGTCATCGCAGCAACTCTATCACCAGAAACAGATGCATTACGAATAAACTCAAGAGAAAGCATACATGGTAAGGCCATACCCACAAATGCTGCTCCCATCCAGACAACAATTTGGTCACGCACAACAAATTTTGTCCAATCCTTCCAGCGGGCAAGATTTTCTTTGTTAATTGCAAAAATCTTACCTACGTGAGAGAGGGTAATATTCTGTCCCCCTGCAGCACTGGGAATTGCCCCAACTCTGGATCCCATTCCCCAACCTTTATCACGAGCATAGTTAGAAAAAAGTGAATTAGATATTCCACCAATACCAGCTATTGAAAAAAAAGCCGCCAATAAAGCCCAATCAAGCCCAGGAAGCTTTCCTTTCTGTCTAATATATGAAAATAGGTTCTGTTCTTCTAGACCCTTATTATTTAATAAGCTTTGAAATCTTGACCGCTCTGTGAAAGGAATATTCTCTATCTTGTCATACCTAAACGTCTTTTCATTTTCATGAACCGAAAACACTTTAGGCTGCCAAGAACCATCATCACTAATATTTCCTTCTGCAGTAAGAATATTTTTTTCGTTACTTTTTTTAAAAAAGAACTGCCCCTTACGGGCCTTAGTTAGAACCAAAGCCACCAGTTGCTGTCGCTCAAATCCAAGATCATTAGGGATGCTGTCCCCTAGCTTAAAGATACGGGTTTTGCTACCTGTAATTTCTGAAAAATAGGTTATTAGAGGCTGCCCACCTTCAATTGTACCCTTCACTGTATACTGCTTCCCCCGCCTAGTTTCACTCCAAGTAAAATGTTCTCCTGCAACAACTGTCTCAGCCTTAAAAGGAATATTTCCTATCCGAAAAAAACCCAACCCAACCTCTAACATATGTTTTCCAGAAATCATGATCAGAGTAATTAATGTAAGATAACCCAATACTAGAACGACTTTAATCGTCATGATCCTTTCAATCATTCGGTAAACCGTACCGCCAAAAATTAAGGGAATAAATGCTGCCAGAAAAACAACGTAACCTAAGCTCTTTACTAGATAGCTCTCAGAAATTAAAGCATTTCCAATTTGAAGAGTTCCCTCTCCGGGGAGATGACCCAGCATGGCTGCTGCCAAAGGAACCGCAGCATTCGATGCCATGAATGGAAAACTGATCTCAGGGATTTCAATTAACAAGTAAAAAATAGCCCAGATGACAGGCCCTGGCCAGGTTCGAAAAAAACCAACTAGAACTGGCTCACCGCAGTACAACGTATATCGCATTACTTCAAGGTTCAAAAAAACTTGTAAGACAATGCTAATTGTAGCTAGCCATAGCAGGGTCGCTCCATATTCAGCTGTTACTGCAGGACCAAATAACCACTCACCAGCACCTATAGAAGCTCCAGCAAGAAGAACTCCTGGGCCCAGATAATTTCTCCATTGCCGCCAGCCCACCACTGGTGACCTTGGCAAGGAATCATATTCCCATCCTGAAAGTCTTCCTCCCCCTAAAATTGCTTTTTTAAAAACAGGAGTATCATTTGAAAAGTTTTTTTTCATTATTTTATGTAAGCACTGGCTAACTAACTCTAAAAGACAACTAGTTTTAGTTCTTGAAACTTCTGCGTAAAAGGAATAAAAACTTCATATCCATATCAACGGCTGAAAATCACAATTTAAAATGCGAGGCACCTTTGAGGATTTTCAACGAGAATAGTTCGAATATCAGAATCTGACATATCCAGCTTTCTTAGCGAAGCCACCAATTTTGTAGAGACAAGGGTATAATCGGAGTCCCCTTCCGTCCAGCCATCTACTTTTTTTTCTACTTTCATATAATTTCCATAGAAGTAAGGGACATGATCATGACTAACTAATATTCTGCTAAGAAAACCTTTTGACACCAGAAAATTAATTTGCCGGGCCTGTTTGGCGACATCATAATTTTTAGATCCGACTCGGTCAAATTGGAGATAGCAGCCTAAGTCTGCAATTTTAATGTGATATTCATTGGCTTCTTCATTTTTTCGGTCATCCATATGACCTTGATGGCCAATCATCAAATGTTTAGGATCAACCCCTAATCCAATTAACAGCCTAGCTTCTTCTAATCCTCCGCCATTGGTAGTGTGCGTCAAAATTGGACAGCCCGTTTCCTTACTTGCAGCAGCTGCTGCTTCGTGCACGGCTCTTTCACTGGGTCTCATGTAGGTACTAGTTCCAATCTTGATTGCTCCAGCACGAATATTAGTAAATTTTTCTCCCCAACTAAACTTAGGATCTTCCATGCCTTCAGTAATTTCCCTAATGAATAACTTGATCATTTCATTTATACCACCACGTTTTAATGACATTGTTAGAGGCCAAGGATGTTGAGGGGCAAATGCTTCACACCAAAAACCAGTACAGGCCACAATCTGAACTTTAGTCATTCGGGCCAGTTGAACTAAGAGTTGAGGATAGCGACCCACCCTGATTGGAGTAGCTTCCACAATCGTTCCCGGTTTGTCCAACTTGCCGAGTACATTATAAAAACCATTCAGGAGCTCACTTGTTGCTTCCAAGATTCTTTTTTGAATTGAGGCAATAGGGGCAGGTTTTGTTTGGTATAGCTCCGACCAATCAACTGTAGGAGCATGTTCGTGGGTTAATATCACTCCAGCCCGGCATGGATCAATGGAACCTAGCACGGTTTGAATTGATTTGCTTTTCCCTGCATTACCAAAACTGCTTTGATTGTTATACGCTATAATAGCTAAAGGCGATGCTATTGATCCTGCTAGAAATTCTCTTCGATTTATCTTTGGGCTTTGGGGGCACTGGCGATGGTTGAACATTGAGCCCTCTACAAATTGATAGTCATTTTTCTTATCAGATTTTAGTTTTGTAATTCCGGACGATTTAGTTACTCTTAGACATATTAAAACACATAAACTTACAATTCCAGCTACTAACAACTTGACAGGCTAAAAGGAGAATCCAATGTTTAACCGCCGTCAATTAATCCAATCAACTATCTTTGGTGCAGCAGCTACTGGCCTTTCTTCCTTAGGAACAGATTTACTGGAACCTCCGGCGTTGGCTAAGACCCTAAAAAAAGGGTCACTACCACCAATTAAGATTACAGATGTTAAAACTATTTTAACAGCGCCAGCTGGACGGCGACTTGCGGTAGTTAAGGTCTCAACCAGTGAACCCGAACTTTATGGTTTAGGGTGTGCAACCTTTACTCAGCGAATTAGAACAGTTCAGACAGCTGTTGATGTTTACTTAAAACCTTTCCTTGTAGGAAAAAGTCCGTGGGATATTGAAGATATCTGGCATTCTTCATTTTTTAGTTCCTATTGGCGAAATGGCCCAGTCCTAAATAATGCACTTAGTGGAGTTGATATGGCACTATGGGATATTTTAGGAAAATGGACAGGCCTACCTCTATATCAACTGTTAGGTGGTAAAAGTAGGCAAGCAGTCGATACTTATCGATCAGCCACAGGTTCTTCGTTTGAAGAACTTGTTGAATCAGCTCATGACCTAATGGATCAGGGACTCCGACACATCCGTTGTGAACCTCCTTCAGAAAAAGTCGAGCCTACCCTAAAACATTATAAAAAGGTTCCTCCTAACCAAAAACTTCGTCTATGGGATGGTCCTGGCTATGCCAGGGAACTTCCTCGATTTTTCGAAAGATTACGCAGTGAACTTGGAGAAAAGATTGAGCTCCTAACCGATGTTCATGAACTTATTCCTCCAGTTTTAGCATTCCAATTGGCTAAAGATCTTGAGCCCTCGCGTCTATTTTTTCTTGAGGATCCACTATCTCCAGAAGATATAGGCTACTTCAAACACCTCCGTCAACAAAGCAGCACACCCATTGCTATGGGAGAATTATTCAATAATCCTAATGAGTGGGTAAACTTAATTAGTCAGCGGTTAATTGACTTTATTAGAGTACATATTTCTCAAATCGGAGGGATTACCATGGCTCGAAAACTTGCCCATTTATGCGAGTTTTTTAGGGTACGAACTGCATGGCATGGACCGGGAGATGTTTCCTCCGTTGGCCATGCTGCTAATGTCCATTTAGACTTGGTTTGTAATAATTTTGGCATCCAGGAATTTCATGGTTTAAACCAAGCAGAGGAAGACGTTTTTCCAGGTAGTCCCCATGTTAAAAATGGATATATATACATTAGTGAAAAACCGGGACTTGGTGTTGACTTAGATGAAGATTTAGCGGCTCGCTTCCCGATTAACGACGATCCAAGCTTTGATCTGCACTGGGGTAACATGCGAAGCCAGGATGGAGCAATCGTAAAGCCCTAAAACACCGTAGCCTATCGACACTTATTGGATAAGAGATCAATATCTACCTTTTGATCCGTCAAATAGTTCGGTATTAAACACTGATTGTTGCATCTCTACATATTCCTGTTTGCTCATAGCTGGCTGGTAATCCTTTATTATTTGTCGGGCCGCCTTGGCATCATTACTCAGAAGATCAATTGCCATCATTGCTAGAGTCTTGGCAGGAGATAAATAACCCGCTACTGGATCTGCTATATGCCATTCTCTGCTGTGATTATACCCAGATGCTCCAGTCATATACGGGTGCAATACAGGTATTATCTGACTGAGATCCCCTGCATCAGTAGACCCTGCTCCATGAGGGTAATTTTTAAATGAATCCGCTCCAAACAACTTTTCAGCATTTTTTTCAAACAGAGTGCATAATTTTGAATCATTTTGCAAAGGCATATTCCCAGGTACTGTTTCTATATTAACCTGACAACCAATGGCAATCGCTGCCCCCCGAATGGCCCGATTAACCTTTTTAGAAGCATCCAGAATTGCTTTTGCAGTTCGGCCTCTAACATAGGTTTCCATCTTAACCTCGGCAGGCACGATATTTACAAGGTCTCCTCCTTTTGTAATGATTGGATGAACTCGAACAGAATCTTCATCTCTAAAGGTATCCCTCTGTGCATTAATGGCACTAAGTGCTAGGGTTGCTGCATTCAGCGCATTAATTCCCTCTTCTGGAGCAACACCTGAATGGGCTGCCTTCCCTATAAATGTGATGCTCTTCGCTACAAATCCATTGGTGGAAGCTGAAACTCCCACCTTACCAGCAGCTGATTCAGCACTACTTGAGTGAATCATAATTGCGATATCTATATCATCAAAGCAACCTAACTTAATTAGTTCCTGTTTTCCTGTTAAAAAGCTGACCTTTCCAGTTTTGACAAGACCCATTCTGTACTCAATCTCAACATACTCTTCTGCCGGAACAGCAAAAAACACTATATTCCCCGATAGCTCCTTTATAACCTGTGTTCCTGAAAAACCTAAAGCAGCACCCATCAATCCAGCTATCTGAGCGTTATGGCCACAGGCATGAGCTGCCCCAGTTTTAGGATTTGCTCTCGGCTGGCCTGGAAGAAAGAGAGCGTCCAACTCACCCATCAGAGCGATGGTTGGCCCTGGCTTAGCACCCTTAAGGATTGCTTTAATTCCCGTGATTGCTAATCCATCCTGAAATGGGAGGCTTGCCTCTTGGAATATTTCTTTTACTCTATCAGCTGTTTCGGTTTCCTTATAACCAAGCTCAGCTGAATCCATGATAGTTTCCCCAATATTGATAATCTTTTCACCTTTGTCATCGATTACCGTACAAACTTCTTCCTTCAATAGTGCCTGTTTTGCCATTAAGACCTCCTACTTAATTTAATTATAATTTCCCTTAGTTGAAACCCTTTAAGCCTATAACACCATGATTTAATAAACTAGATCTATTAAAACTAAAAGAACTAATCTTTTTTAGAAAAATTCATTCGCACAATTTTATTAATAAAGAGTTTATCAATAACTATGGATAAATATGTCAGTAAAAAGTAAAAAACCATTATAATTTTACAAATCATTAGGTATTTTTTAAAGGTTTTTGGGAAAAAGTCGTCTTAAATGTGCGGAAGATATCAGCTAACTCGAAAAAGCCAACACAAGGTTCAGACCTATTATAATATTGATTCTATTCAATGCCTAAAAAACTGGGAACGGGAATATAACATTCCTCCTCGAACAGTGGTGCCCATCATCACTCAGCAAGATATTCAACGGATTTTCCACTTAGGTTTTTGGAGCATGCTACATCCTCGCTCCAAAAGCCTTAACGACGCGACGAAGTACTCCACCTTTAATGCCCGAATAGAAACAGTCCATCAAAAATCAACATTTAAGGAGGCATTAAAAAAAAGGAGATGTATTATCCCAGCTGAAGGATTTTTTGAATGGATTGGCCCGAAAGGAAGGAAACAACCCCTGCACATTCGTAAGAAGAATCAAAGTCTTCTCTCAATGGCAGGCCTTTTCAACCTTTTTATCCCTCCTGACAGCAATGGTCAAGCAATCTACAGCTTTACTATTCTCACTACTAAATCTTCTCAATGGATGGCCCGAATTCACAACAGGATGCCATTGATTCTATCTGATCAGCAAATTGACCTCTGGCTGAGTTCTTTTTCCAGTCTTTCTGAGATAAATCAGTTATTGTCATCTTCACCAAGTCCTGAATTTGAGTGTAATCCTGTTGATGGCAGAATCCTTAATTCTGGAATAATCGACACTCCTGAATGTATTGTCAATATAGAACCTCCTCTTAATTCCCTTTTTAAACAATGAAAACTGACTTGACCCCTTTTGACATCTCGTCGATAATAACAAGGTGTTGTTTGTTTATCTCCTAGTCCATCCTGTCACAGGATCCAAGCTCCCAGAATCACGGGGGCTTAACTTTTAGTGGTAGAGTTTAAAACCACCTACTTTAAACAATAATTTAATCTTCAATTTAGGAGTTCTTGATGAAACTACGAATATTGTCCGCCTCTTTAACGCTTGCAACCCTATTAACATTAGTAATCTATGCAGGGGGAATAAAATTAAAAGGCATTAAGTGTGTAATGAATCCCGACGAACAGGTTCAGCACCTTTCATTTGTTGAGTATAAAGGTGGCAAGGTTTTCTTTTGCTGTGATCATTGCAGTCAACCTTTTGTCGAACAAGTAGCCAAAGATGAAATTTTAGCTGCGACAGCAAACGCTCAACTGGTTGCAACCAATCAAGCTAAACAAAAAAGCTGCCCCTTATCAGGTGGTGCCTACAATGCAGGTACTGAAATAATAGCAGCTGGAGCTGAGATAGGATTTTGTTGCACCAATTGCCAATCCCAAGCCAAGTCCTTGAGTGGCAAGAAGCAATTGTTAGCGTTGTTCGGCGACGCCGC
>Ga0310345_10003615_pt1 | contig 14614 bp, 9 predicted proteins | sample HC15DNA20500_MG_FD_204667 | JGI IMG/M metagenome (GOLD analysis project Ga0310345, IMG submission 204667) | Marine microbial communities from station ALOHA, North Pacific Subtropical Gyre - HC15-DNA-20-500_MG | ecosystem: Environmental > Aquatic > Marine > Oceanic | place: Pacific Ocean: North... | reverse complement strand
CTTCTCCGGAATAGCTCCGCAAGGATACCTGGCAGCCAACGAAGACTTTCTCGTCATTTCCGGCGGCAGTACCATGCCGGCCGTCTACGACAGGAAGACGGGAGCCATCAAGCACTACGACGTCAGCGCCCGCAACATGGGCACCAAGGGAGGCGGCGGCTACGATGTAGTCCTCGGTGAAAATTTCTACCTGAACCGGGGCTGCGTATACCGTCTCGACAACGGCAAGTTCGTCACCAAGCTCGACGCCCTCCTGATCAACGAGCACTCCATCATCTGTCACGATGGGGATGGCCTTCGAGGCTTCCAGCCGCGCTGGGAGAAGCACACCACCAAGGATCGCAAGGGGAAGACGCAGAACACCATCAGGATGCGCAGAACCTGGACTGCCCCGATTGACCAGAAGGTAAAAAACGTCTTCATCCAGGCCGGAAAACACCTCTACTGCAGCGGAGAAGACAACCTCATCCTCGCGGTCGATTTTTCGAACCTTCTCGCCGGCGCCAGGGTCACCTGGAGCATCGAGATTCCCGACGAAGCGCTCAATATGATCGCCGGCGACAGCAAGCTCTTCGTGAGCACGGCAGCCGGCAGGATCTATTGTTTTGGCGGCAAAAAAACCGGGCTCCAGGTCAAAAAGACGGAGCCGAAGCCTGAGACCATCGCGATCAAAAGCATCGTGAACCGGGGAGCTACCTGGAAATACAGTGATGACGGCCGGTATCCCGGCGCCAAGTGGCAGACTGCCGGCTTTGATGACTCAAAATGGAAGGCGGGCAAGGCCCGGCTGGGTTACGGCGACAACAATGAAAAAACCAGGGTCGGGTTCGGAAAAGACGAGAAAAAGAAGCATCCCGCCTGCTATTTCAGACATACCTTCGAGCTCTCGAAGTGGCTCGAGTTCGGCGAGCTCGAGCTCCAGCTCCTGGCCGATGACGGCGCTATCGTTTATCTCAATGGGAAACAGGCCGCCCGCCTGCGCATGCCCAAGGGGGAGGTAGGCCATCAGAGCTATACCGGCATCCAGATCAAGAACGAGAACGTCTTCGACAAGATCAAGCTTCCGGGCAATCTTCTCCAGCCGGGGAAAAACCTCCTGGCCGTGGTGGTCCATCAGCAAAGAGCCGACAGCTCGGACCTGAGCTTCGACCTCGACCTCACGCCCCTCACCAGGCCGCGGATCATTCCACAGCCGAAGAGCGGGGCCGAAAACGATGACGTTGAAAAAAAATGGGGGGCGGTGGCGACACGGATCCTGGAAACGACGAAAGCGCGAAAGGGCTACTGCCTGGCGCTCGGGCTTGGATCGGGCCGGCTCATCTCGGAGTTGGCAACCCAGTCGGACCTCCACGTGGTCGCCATCGAACCGGACAGCGACAAGATCTTCTCATTCAGGAAACGAATGGACTCGCTGGGTCTCTACGGCCTTCGAGTGGCGGTCATAGAAGGCAACCCCATGGAGATTCCCCTGGCCCCCTACATGGCCGACCTGGTCGTTTCAGAGGAGCTCGCCTTCGCCCGGGAAAAACCCGTCGAAGCTGCCCGTGCCGTCTTCAAGCTGCTGCGGCCTTTCAGCGGAGCGGCCTGCTTCAACGTGAAGAACAAACCCCTGGAAGAGGCCTTCGCCTCGAGCGGCCTCCACGGCTGCGAGATCGCATCCGACGATGGTCTCTTCATCGCCAGGAAGGTTTCCGCGCCCGCAGGCTCAGGCAACTGGACCCATCAACACGGAGACGTATCAAACTCCGCGGCCTCACAGGAAATGAACGTCCGGGTGCCCCTGGGGCTTCTCTGGTTCGGCGGCCCTTCCAATTCCGGGGTCCTGCCCCGGCATGGACATGGCCCCACGCCCCAGGTCGTCGAGGGCCGGGTCATCATCGAGGGACGGGATATGTTGCGCGCGGTCGATGCCTATACCGGCAGGCTCCTTTGGGAGAGAACCCTCAAGGACTTCGGAGTCCCCTACGACAATACGGACCATCAGCCGGGAGCCAATATTCTCGGCAGCAACTACGTCTCGATGCCTGACGGTATCTACGCGATCTACAAAAAGAGCTGCCTCAAGCTCGACCCTGACACGGGAGAGACCGTTTCAGAGTTCAAGCTCAACAGCGGCGGAAAAAAACCCCAACCCGCCGAGTGGGGCTACCTGGGGATCTGGGGGGACTATCTCATCGCGGCACTCCAGCCCACAAAACTGCGCTACCCGGACTACTCGAAGGATGAAATCAGCGGACTGAAAGACGACCAGGCCAAGAACCTGCTCACACGCCTGGCGAACCTTAAAAATTTCGAGGTAAGCGCGAAAGAGAAGAAGCAGAACATCAAGGAGCAGCTGATCGTAAATCTCAACCGGCTTCTCACCGGGGAGGCGATGCACCAGAAGATTCCCCCCAAGACCAGGGGAAAGGCCGGAACGGACGAGCTGGAGAAACAGCTTCGCAAATACCTCGAGGCCGTACCCGGCAGGAGTCACTCGGATGCCGCCGCCGTCCGCATCAAGAGAACGATTCTCAATAAGGTCTTCGGGCTCCCCGACTACGCGCCCAAGACCGCCGGCAAGGACGGCAGCTGGATTGGGGTAGGAAGCAAGAGAATCGCGGTGCTGAATCGCCACAATGGCGAGCTCATCTGCGAGCACGAGGCCATCCACAACATCAGGCACAACACCCTGGCAGCCGGCAACGGCAAGGTCTTCTTCATGGACCGCCTGACAGATGCCCAGCTCAACTACTTCAAGCGCAGGGGCAAGGTGGCCAAAGAAGACCGCTCCATCAAGGCCATCGAATTGAGCACGGGTACGGTGCTCTGGAAGGTGAGCGAACGGGTCTTCGGAACCTGGATCAGCTACTCGGAGAAATACGACATTCTTCTGCAGGCCGGCAGCAAGGCCAAGGACCGGAGCGCCGATGAGGTTGGCCAGGGCATGGTCGCCTACCGTGGAGCCACCGGCGAGAAGCTGTGGGAGCATTCGGAAAAATACTACGGCCCCCCGATTCTCATCGATCGGATGGTGGTAACCCAGTCCGATGCCGCGCCGGGACATGCCTACGACCTCCTCACCGGCAAGAGAATCCAGCGGGCGCACCCGGTCTCCGGCCAGCCAGTAAACTGGTCTTATACGAGAAACTACGGCTGCACGACGGCCATCGGCTGCACGAACCTGATCACCTTCCGCTCGGCGGCGGCCGGCTATTACGACCTCACGAGCGACTCCGGGACAGGCAATCTCGGTGGTTTCCGATCAGGCTGCACCTCCAGCCTGATCCCCGCCAGCGGGGTCCTCAACGCACCGGACTATACGCGTACCTGCACCTGCTCCTATCAGAACCAGGCCTCCCTCGCCTTAGTCCACATGCCGGAAGCCGAGATGTGGACCTTCAGCACGTACAAGAACGACGACAAAGGCGTCGACAACCTGGGCATCAACTTCGGTGCCCCGGGAGACCGCAGGGCGAAGGACGGGACCTACTGGCTGGACTACCCCAGCGTTGGCGGCCCATCGCCGCAGCCCGGGGTCAAGCTGAAGGGCAAAGACCTGAAGTACAGGCGCATCCATTCCTCCCTGGTCAAGTCCGGGAAGCTGCCCTGGATCTCCTCCTCCATCCTCGAGGGGGAGGCGGAGATCATCATCCCCCTGAGAAAGAAACCCACCGGGCCCCTCGAGCTGGAAAACCTGGTCAAAGGCAGGAGCCCTGTCATCGCCAGCAAGGCGAAGCTCTACGCCGACTCGCCGGACAGTGCAAGCGCTGGCCCCGAACCTTCCGGCAGCCTCGGACAGGACGGCGGCAAAGATGCTCTCGTGGCGAAAATCGAAGACTCTGAGGAGCTCTCACCCGCCAGCATCAGCGTCGAACTGAGAACACGGGTGAACTCCGACATCGACTACATCGACGCGCGCGGATCGGGAAAGGACTCGCGGCACGGCTTCGTCCTCGACAACAGGAAGCTCAGGGTCCGGTACTTCGTCGCGAACGAGGCAGGCGACGACAACGACAAGGGAATAAAGATCGAGCCCGGCAACGAGCTCCCCAAGGACAAGTGGACCCACATCGCCTTCACCTACGACGCCGCCACAGGACGCGGCGCCCTGTATATCAATGGCGAGCTGGCGGGTGACCACAAGGGGCCTGCAAACCGCCGCCTGTGGTGGGACAATAAGAAACCCAAATACGAGATCGCCAAGGGGGCAAAGGGCGCTGGTAATCTTCTCGACGAACTGCGGATCTGCAATGTGAGCCTTTCTCCCTCCCAGTTGCTGAAAAAGAGCGTCGAGGCGGTACCGGCTGAGAATGTCGCGGGCTATTGGAACATGCGAAGGCCCAGGGGGAAGGCCGACTCCAACCTCTACACGATCCGCTTTATCTTCGCGGAACCGGAAGACCTGAAATCCGCCAGTCGGGTCTTTGATGTCGAATTGCAGGGAGTCCCCTGCCTTGAGAAGCTTGACGTTGCCAGCGAAGCCGGCGGCCCAAGGCGGGGCATCATCAAAACGATCGATGACATCGCCTTAGAGGAAACCCTGCACCTGAAGCTGAAATCCCGCAGCGAGTTGCCGCCGATAATCAGCGGACTGCAGGTGACCCGCAAAGCCTCGGAATAAAACGACTTAAACAGTTTCGTGGTGAATTTAATTTGCTGCGAGACGTAATTACCCTTTCCTGCCGGAGGAGCTAGAAATACAATCGATAGCCGATGAGAACCCCGTGGCGCTCGTCGGTAAATCAATATCCATTACCTGGAGAGAAAGGACATATGATGAAATCTCTCTTAATTAGGGCTCTTCTGCCGGCGGTGGTACTTACCGCCTGCACGGGTCTCCTCTTCGCAGGGGATTCTTCCAAAAAGAAAGTCCCATCCCCCTACTCGCAGCTGGCGAAGGCCGCGAGAAACCTCTCAAAGATCAAGGGCTTCAAGACAACCCTCACCGTACAGGGTGGACTGTCGAACACCAAGGATCACAAGATCCATCAATTCGCGGTCAAGGAGACCTACCAGGGAGATATCTACAAGGGCCTGCTCCACGTCTCGGCAAAAGAATCCTTCAAAACTCCCAGGAAGGGCGTACGCTTCTTCGAAGGCGCCTGGCGAAACATCCACTCTGATCCGCAAGGCAAGATGCTGCAGACCTTCTTCAACTTCCCCCAGGAAGTCCTCAAGCAGGCCCTGCGCCACGCCAAGAAGAGTGGAAGGTGGCTCGACGCTGACCAGCCTGCCGCCGAAGCCGAAAAGAACCCGGCCAGGCCGGCAGCCGAAGAGCTTGAGATCGAGCTCGAGGACAGCGGAAGAACTGTGGTTTCAAAGAAGCCCCTGTCGGGAGAAGAGGCCGAGGCCATCATGCCGACCGTCATGCTTGTGCAGGCCCCGACCAGGGAAGCTCTCAATCACTACCTGGCAGTAGAAAATTCCGGCTGTCTCGGCGGTGGCTGAGGCGTTTCTCAATTCGTGTCCGGTGCGGACAAGACAATGACCAACGCCTTCTATGAAATCGAGATTGATCCTGAAACCGCTCTTCCCATCCGAATCAAGGTTACCGCGCTGACGGGCCGCAAAGGAAAAACCCGTCGCAAAGGCAACAAGATCGTCGGTGGAGAGCATGCCGCCTTCCACTTCGAATACAAGCTGTCGGACTTCGGCAAGGTTGAAGCGCCGAAGATTCCGCGAGGCGCCCAGAAGGTGCTGGCGAAGCTGAAGTAAGACTTCAGGCAGGCTCGGTAGCGAAAAAAGCGCGCTGGCTCAATAGAGACCGCGCGCTTTTTTCTTTTCCAGCCCCTGGCGACCCGTCCGCCTCCTCAATACCACGAAGGCCGCCACGGCGAGAACTCCGAAGGCACAGACGATCCCGGAATATCCGCCGGACTCCTGTGACACATCCATCTCGTGAGCTCCCGAGAGAGTGTCGGGACGCTCTTTCTCAGCCGGGCTGACCGCGCGCGGTTTTGCCGCGGGTCTGCGCTCGTAGCGCTCCAGTTGGCGTTGGCGCATTTCCTTCAGCGCCAGCTTATCCCTGCCGCGGCCGCCCTGGATTTTCTCCAGGAGGAAACCCCTGCCGGTATGCGGATTCTCCTGCGGAGTACGTCTCACCGCCCTGTCCTGCGCACGCTCAGCAATCGCGCCCTTGTCGATGAAAAGGCCCCGGATCCCCGCGGCCTGGCTTTCTTTCCGGCCTCCCCCCAGCTGGACTTTCTTTTCTCCCGCTTCCGCCTCCGCCGGAAACAGCATCCAGAAAAGCGCTACGAGACCGATCACCTTCATTACCCGGCTCATTCCTCGCCTCCTCCTGAAATACCTTCAAAGTAGCCCGATATATTCCCCGCCGTGGTAATGGCATCCTCCGGCAAAGGCCGATCAAACTCCCAGTGAATAAATCTGACGGGATCCCAGCCTAGAGGACTGTCGAAGCCGCTCTGGGAGTTTCCCCTTCCGGTGAGGCGCTCATCGTGATTCAGCTCGAGTCCATCAGCCGCATAGATAATCGACTCGTTGCGGGAAACGACCGCGCCGTTGATCTGGATCCTGCCGGCCGGATTGGAAACGACGGCCGCGAAGGTATGGTTGGTATAAAATGCCGCATCGAGACGGCCTATCTCGGAATTCGAGACATCGGAGTAGGTCTCCTGTCCTTCCTGTAGATTCCCCGCCCAGTTTTCCCGCGAGAGCGGTTGCCGAAGATCGAACTCGGACATCCGGGTGGTGCCGTCGTAATCCCCGTCACCGTCGATGTCTTCGCCGCTGCCGGGAATGACGTCGCCGGGCACCTTGCCCTCGGGAATCAGATTCCTCTCGGCATCCTCCTCGGTGTAGTGGCTAACCGTCCAGACGCCATCGTCCTCGAGAAAATCATCGTCCGCCGTACCCAGGATGCCATCGGGACCTTCGCGGGTATTCTGGATACCATCGATGCCCGCGTCTTCACTGGACTTGTTCAGGTCATGGCCCACCCAGGCAGCTACATTTTCCTGCCACCAGTCGTCGGTGAAATCACCCACCACGATATGTTCCCTCGCAAAGAGGCCGAGCGAATCCCGCCCCGAAGATTCCGAACGCCAGTCCTCAACGCTCTGCTGATCATTCGAGGACGGGCGGACGCTTTCGGGCCCGTTCATGTAGATCACATCATCGGCAATGTAGATATTGCCGCCTGAATAGATCGACCCCTGGCCACTGACGTAACCTGAGAGGATCACGCTGCCCCTCACCACCACCGGGCCGTTGAGAAGAATAGGATTCTCAGGGGTTCCGACCAGGTATAGGTTCTGCGGCTCGGCGGGATCGTCCCCAACCACCCCCGCGACCTCGAAAGAACCTTCCACCCCGATACTCGCGCTCCGGGCTCTCGCCCTCTGTTCGTAAAAATCGAGCTGCTCGAGATTGGGCATCTTGACCACATTGGAGGTCACGTGACTGCTGCCTGACTCGCCGTCTATTCCATCCACATGGGTGGTGTTCAATATCGAAACCGAGGAATAGGCTCCGCCGTCGCTGCCATCCTTCACCCCGTCGCCATTGTCATCAATATAGCCCAGCAGCTGCGAGCCGTGCGCCGCCTCGTATCTCGGACTCCCATTCACCTCGGAATGATGATGGCCGAAGTCGAACTGACCATTGGAGCGAACATTGCCGTTGGAGATGATCGAATCGCCGAAGAACCAGCCCCAGTGATTGATGAAATAGGAATAATCAAAAACCTCGCTGCCCCGGAAGCGAACCTCTACCACGGCGTGGGCATCGGCGCGGGCCGCATCGGGGTCGCCCGAATCATAGGCGGCCTTACCGGGAACGTAGGCGTAGGCTGTGATCGCGAGGCGCCTGGAGGTCGAGGAGCCCGGCAAGGCGTCGACGAAGACGTCGTACTCCGCCAGGGCCTCTCCCTGGTGGTCGGTGAGTTCCCTCCCGTCCACGGTCGTCGTGAAGCCTCCGGGTCCCCTGAGCGGGTTTGTATCGATGGTGTCGAGCCCGCTGAAGGGTTCTCTAACCGAAGCCATGTCACGCACCGCGATAATATCAGCTACCTGCTCGGAAATACCCGACCTCGCGGCGAGGCCCGCTGTGAGCAGGTGGCCCTTGCGGCGAACATCCCGGGTCGAGGTAGCCACGGTCGCCGTCGCTGTCAGAACGGCGGTGGCGATGAGAGAAACTCCCACCACAAGCAGCAGGCTGATATAGCCCGCCTCTCTCGAAGCTGCCGGCCGGTTTTTTCTGTCTCCTGATAACATCGATATTACTCCCTTGATGCGGACCCTCCGGTCCGCCCATGCCTTCGCTCCATCAGTTCCCGAGCAGGCCAGGCAAGGCCTTGACCGCTGTCGAGAAAACCCGCCTCAGCTCACTCCCATCACGAAAGGTCCTGCGCATCGAGATGCTGATAGTGAAAAGCGAACCGTCCTTCTCCACTGAGAAACCTTTTTCGTCCAGCTCCCGCAGCGGTACACCCCTGGCAAGCGGCCGAGGCTCTCCCCTCACAGCGCCTGAAAGATCGAGCGCCTCCCGCACCAGCTGCCCCTCGACAACACGAAAACGGGCAGACCAGCCCGCCCGCCACTCTCCGCTATTGTCACAGGCCCCCCAGCGAAAAGCTTCGGAATAGGGTCCGCAGGTCTTGAGCACCAGGATATCGTTGCCATCGGCGTGGGTGGAGATCTCGGCCAGGTCGGGGTTCGAAGACCGCAGCTCCCGGCGCAGGGCGCCGAAGCTACGATGGACCTGGGCGTTCAGGTCCGCCTGCCGGACAATGGACTCGCTGGAGCCCGCCGCGCCCGACAGGGCCTGCCCGAGCGTGAGAACGCAGAGCACCCCGACGGCTACCGCGACGCAGACCTCCAGCAGGCTGAAGCCCGCCTCGGACTGCCGCGGGGCAATCCTGCCCACCGTGTAAAACTGTTTTTCCGTTCGAACCATCTGAATCTCCTATCGTCGCGTGACCAGCAGAACGCCACGAGTCTCTACCGCCCTATTGCCCTGATGCCTAACCCGGACCGAGAGCTTGAGAAGACCTGGTCCCTGGGGCGTCACGTTGATCTCGGCCCTATGCCCTCCCTCATCGATCCAGGTCTCATCAAAACCGGGGAGTGACTCAAAAGATGTAGACCGCAGCTCCTCCATGACACGCGAGAGGAGCAGTTGGCTCTCGACCCTGACTCCATCCGTGCGCTGCCCGATCGCCGCGCTCGAAAGCGAGCCGAGTGTGCCGATGAGCACGGCGCCGAGGATCACCGTCGAGAGGGCCATCTCCAGCAGACTGAAGCCGCCCTGGCGTCTCATGCAGAATTTCTCATTTCTTTCCAATGCCAGCATCGTCAACCGTTCAACCTCCGAGCTTTCTTCAGGGATTCAGCTCCATCGATACACCTTTCCCCCCACAGATCCCTTTCAAGCGCCATGCCAGCCCGGGCAATAATCGCAAGTCCCTTTGCCATCAGCACATCGAGATTTCTCCCGCATCCCCTACAGGCAAAGAACGACACCTTCAGCGCCGTGATCTGTCAAAAGTGACAATCAGTGTCACCCGCCGAATGAAATCTTCTTCATCCAAAATGGAGCCGTGATAAGCTTCTCCCCGGTGAGCGAAGGACTGGAGGAAACAGGCGAGCCGGCAACCCGGGACACCATGGCGATACAAATCATCCGCGATCAAGCGGGCGCGAGAGTCATAGATGGAGAGATTCTCCTGAGCAGGGTGCTCAGGAGACCAGGTCCGACCGGAACCCTCTTTGACACGCTGGCCGCCTCGGCCGCCTGCCTCTCTGACGGTTCACCGATAGCGGTTCTCGGCTTTGGAGCCGGGGGGGTCGTCGCTCCCCTGCGCGCCATGGGCTGTGACTGCCGTATCACGGGTGTCGATCTCTGGGCTGACGGCGAAGTTCTCTTTCGCGAGCTCTCCGGCAGTTGGAGCGGCCCGGTCGACTTCTCTGCTTCGGAGGCCTGCCAATGGCTTCGAAGACGCCGGGGCCGCTACGGCCTGGTCATCGAAGATCTTTCCGAACCACACCCCCGGCTGGGAGCCTGCAAGCCATGGGCCAGCTTCGATGAGCTGCCCCGGCTGATCTCGAAGAAGCTGCGGCCGGATGGAGCGGCCATCTTCAACCTCCTGCCCTGGCCGGATGCTTCCTGGCCGGCCATTCTCACGATGGTTTCACGCCCCTGGCCCGAGGCCCGCGTCATCGAGTTCGAAGACTATGAGAACCGCCTGCTCCTGGCCGCCAACCGCCTGGAGACGGCGACAGGACTCTCGCGGAAGATCAGGAGCCTATTGAAGAAAATCGGCTCCAGCCTCGACAGACGGTTCAGGGTAAGAAATCTGAAATCGATCTGAGCAGGCCGCTCAGCGCTCCTGGTTTCTCCACAACACAGCCCAATGCGCCAGGGTGTCCTCCTTGCGCCTGGCCATGGTCATATTGCCGACCACGAGATCGACGTCCCCATCCCCATCGTAATCGCCGAGATCGAGCGTTGGGTGAAAAGTGGTAAACTTCTCCAGCGAATAGCGCTCAAAGTGCCCCGGCCTGACCTGCTCCAGCCAGATTAGCGATTCCATGAATTCCGAACCCGGGGTCTCCTTCCTGATGTAGGGCAGGAAGACGCTGGCGAAGACGTCAACATCTCCATCTCCGTCGATATCCGCCGCCTTCGCCGCGTTGCAGCCGTAGAGCTTCGTCAGGGCATGGGGCCTGAATGGAAAGCCGCCCGAGTTCTCCAGCCACTGGATGCCATGGTAGGGCTTCGGAATGAAATCATCGAGGCTGTCGCCATTGCTCGAGAGAATATCGAGATCTCCATCACCGTCCATATCGACCAGCTGGATACCGGTGGAGCCCCAATTCGGATGGGGAGCCCTGAAGATGGTCTCCTTCCTGAATTCTCCGCTTCCATCGTTGAGGAAGGCGACGATCGTCTCATGGTGCTGGGATATCAACGCCACGAAATCCTGGTCGCCATCGCCGTCGAGGTCAACGACCGGGACGTGGATCGCCCCGGGACGCGGATCGAGTACGTGCGGCACGAACCGGGGAGTTGAATAGTCGGTGGTCTCGTTATCAAGCAGCAGGATATTTCCCACCTTCCGCCACCCGAAAACCGCGACAACGATATCGAGGTCTCCATCGGAGTCAAAATCCGCCGCCTGGCAATGTGCTACGCGTCCCAGCCCGGCAGCCAGGGGGATGACCTTGAAGTCCCCCTCGGCATCGCCGCGGAACCACAACACGCTGCCGTTCTCGGCATCCGATGGGGTCACCGTACCGAGGTCGGAGACCAGCAGGTCCCGATGTCCATCACGATCGAGATCGACCACCTCGGCCGTACAGGGATTGGAGCCCCGGCCAAGCACCCGGATATCGAGAGGCTCGAGGTAGGGTCTCGCCGCCAGGACCATGCCGAACCGCATTTCACAGATCAGCAGGTCGAGACGATCATCCCTCGACAGGTGCACCAGGCGGGCGCTGGAAACCCCCGGGTAGGATTCGAGCCCGCTAATCCGCACCCCGACGGCCTCGAAATCAAGAGCCTCGCTTCCCTTGCCGACCGTATGCGAGAGACCCGGTAGCTCCAGCGGGGCGCGACTGGTGTAATAGCTCACCACCTCCTGCCTCGGGGGCAGCCCCTGCGGCAGCTCTTTCTCCGAGCCCCGGGTGAGCTCGTACATCTCATCGATCTTGCGCTCCCACATTCCGCGAGGAAGCGTTCCGGGAGGAGGAAGGAGATGACAGGCGGAGCAGAAGACCTCCACCCTCTCCTCGGAAGTAGGCACCCCCACAGGCGGCGCGACCCCCCTCTCACAGGAGCCGAGGAAGAGGAGCGCGCCCAGGAGCGTCAAACACCTCGGGAGCGCGGGCTGTATGGCTGGCGACTGCATAGCCGGATTCTACAGCTAAAACGCCCTTCGAAAAGCATCCCTGCGAAGATTGCTCTACTTGTCGCGGGTGAGAGGAACCTCGCGGAAGATTCGCGACTTGTCACGCTCGTAGTAAAGCTTGCCGTTGATGAAGGCCTTGAGGACGAAGCTGCGGTAATCGAGGGGATGGCCGCTGAGGATGAGCAGGTCGGCGTCCTTTCCCTTCTCGATACTGCCGAGACGATCATCCACCCGGAGAATACGGGCGGGATTCAGAGTGATGGCCTCCAGGGCATCTTCATTGCTCATTCCGCCGCGAACGGCGAAGGCCGCGTCAACGTGCAAGGTCGCCAGGTCGCGGCCGGCCAGGCCGCTCAGGGTGATTCCCCTGCGGTAGGGCAGGATCGACACCAGGCAGCCGGCGCGGGCGAAGGCAGCAGGACGCCGCACGGGAGCCATTTGTCCCTTCTCAAAAACCGGCCCGGTGGTGTTGAAGTCGAAGTCGCGCCCCCTGGACTTCACCAGCACCGGAACGTTCCCGGCCGCCAGGTCTGCGGCCATCATCCAGGCATCCTTGGGCTCGTTGAGAACGACATCGAAACCGTATTCCTTGCTCAGCGAGAGCACGATCCTCACTTCGTGGTTGTTCGCCGGCGAAAAGACCGTCGGACGGGCATTTTCCAGAACCGCGACGTAGAGCTTGAGGCTCGAGCTGAGCTTCGGCTCCTTGGTCTTCTTGGCCCGGGCCTCAGCACGGCTGGCCAGGTACTTCTTCGCCTGGTTGAATCGCTCTCTCATCAGGAAATAATTGAGCTCGAGCTGGCGCGTGGGGAGCGAGAAGTAGTTCATCGCCGGCTCCCTTACCAGCATCCCGCCCAGGTCGCCACGGGTGAGCTTGATGATGGCTGAATTGGAGCCGCCGGAGAGCGGCCTGTCCTGTCCGAAGCCGCCGAAAAATGGCGCGGGGAGAGCCTGCACCGTCGTGATCCCGCTGGCGAGTGCTATTGCCAGCTCACGGTCCCAGGGGTTCAGCCCGTTCCTGATATTTCCCGAGCTGGTCTCGATACCCACCCCCATGGAAACCACCGAAACGAATCCCGGGCAGACATACAGGCCCTCGCCCTTGTGGACCTCGGCACCCTCGGGAGGATCGAGTTCCGCTCCCACCTCGAGGATCTTTCCGTCTTTCCAGGTCACGGTTCCCCTGCGCACCATCGGCCCGGACACCGGGAGAACGGTGGCTCCGACAACCGCATGAACGGAGGACTTCTTCTTCTCCTCCGCCTTGTCCTTCTTCTCCTGGGCTCCGACAGCGGAGGAAAAGAACATCGCCAACGATAACGCCGCCAGGAAGTTCATGACTCTAAAGGCCCGGAGTTTCATGCTCATCGAACCGCCTCCCCACTCAGCTTGCCGGTTGCCGGATCATCCTCGAATACTTTCCTGCCCTCGACATAGACCGAGAGAATCCTCGCGGCGCCCGAGAGCGGGTCCCTGTCGTAGCAAACGAAATTGGCGAGTCCTCCCTTCGAGAGGCTTCCCACCTTCGAGTCGAGACCGACGAGGCCTGCCGGAACAGTGGTAACGCCGGCGAGGGCCTCATGAGGAAGAACACCCGACTTGACCATTGCCGCCAGGTGGAAGAAGACCTCCCGATGGCCGTCGATGGTATCGCGGAGGGGAACGAACGCGACAGGCATCCCGGCCTCCAGGAACAACTTCGCGGTGTTGACATATACGCTGGTATCAGGAAGCCGCCCCATGCGCGGCTCCAGGATGACGGCCGTGATCTGCTTCCGGCGCTCGAGAATCAGCTCGACCAGCTCCGGAGGCTGCGGCCCCGTCACCAGGACAAACTGGAACTTCATGGGCAATGAGTCCAGGAAGGCGAAGAGGTGGGAGATCGCGGCCGGGCTCGTTACCCGGACAAAAGCCTTCTTCTCGCCCTTGAACAGCAGCGTCAGGGGATCAGGCGCCTTCGGCTTGGCCGGCGCCTTGGCCGGCGCCTTGGCGGGAGCCTGCGCGGGCGGCTTGGCGGCAGGCTTGGCAGGCGGCTTCTTTTCACCTTCCGCCGGCTTGGTGCCCTTCTTCTTCGCCTCCTCGGCCTTCTTTCGAGCCTCCTCCTCGGCCTTCTTCTTCGCGGCCTTCTCCTTGAGAATATCGTCGACCGCCTTCTTCAGGTACCTGTTGCCCGCGTCGTACCAGGTCTTTCCCGATGCGAATCCCAGCATGAGATATGCCGAGTCGGACAGCACCAGCTCCTTGGCCTCTTTCTCTTTTCCAAGGGCAGGCCTGATGACCGATGCCTGCCCGGCGATGATCCCCTTCGTGTCATTGGGGACTACCGCGAAGGTCGTATACCCGGTTCGTCCAAGGCGCCTGTAGATCTCGTGCTTCAGGTTCAAGGCCGAGAGCCCGACGGATTTGCGACCATCGGTCGGCGAGGAATTCGATTGCGAGGCCCGGCCGGGCCCTGACCTGTAATTATTCTGGCTGATGGCGCTGAGCGGATTCACCAGGCCGGGAAGTATGACCGTATCGGCGAGCTCGACAACCTTCGCTCCTTCCGGAGGCTTCGCATCGCCGGCGAGAACGTCCTCCACCTTGCCATCGCGCACGATGAGCAGGCCTGGAGCTGTGACCTCCCCGGCGGAACGAACGATCTTCGCGGCCCGGTAGGCGACAAGCTCATCGGCCCCGAGAAACGCGGGACTCGAGGCGAACAACAGCGCCGGCAAAAACAGCCGGGCGGCCCACGCGCCGCCGCGTACCGCATTGATATGA
>Ga0310345_10003614_pt1 | contig 14614 bp, 15 predicted proteins | sample HC15DNA20500_MG_FD_204667 | JGI IMG/M metagenome (GOLD analysis project Ga0310345, IMG submission 204667) | Marine microbial communities from station ALOHA, North Pacific Subtropical Gyre - HC15-DNA-20-500_MG | ecosystem: Environmental > Aquatic > Marine > Oceanic | place: Pacific Ocean: North... | reverse complement strand
AATCGTACCCCATGCACCTACTACACCATGAGCAGATACGGCACCTACTGGATCATCAATTTTGAGTTTAAATTCAAAGAACCGTGTAGATAATACTACAATTATACCACCAAGAAAACCAATAATGACTGCACTTAATGGGGAAACAGTTGCACATCCTGCTGTTATTGCAACAAGACCTGCAATTGCACCATTAAGTGAAAATGTTGCATTAGGCTTACCTGTTGCCAACCAAGAGAAAAATAATGCACCAATTGCACCAGCTGCGGCCGCAAGATTAGTTGTTACCATAATACGTGCAATAGATAGATCCATTCCTGATGTTGTACTACCTGCGTTGAAACCAAACCAACCAAACCACAATAGAAACACACCAAGTGCAGCTAATGGTATATTATGGCCAGGAATGTTTTTTACTTCATTTTTATATGCAACGAGAGATCCAGTACCAGAATTCTTAATCTTTGTTCTTACATACTTACCAATTCGTGGCCCGAGGACAAACGCACCAGCAAGTCCTGCCCATCCACCAACTGAATGTACTACTGTTGATCCTGCAAAATCGATAAAACCAAGATCACTTAGCCAACCACCACCCCAAATCCATCGTCCAACGATGGGATAAATGAGGCCAGTAATAAAAACGGAATAAATTAAATATGCTTTGAATTGAGTACGTTCCGCAACCGCACCAGAAACAATGGTCGCAGCCGTAGCTGCAAATACCACATGAAACATCCATGTTGTAAATGTAGACAAACCTTCACTAACCTGTGCAGTCGCACCTGTTAAAAAGAACGCATCCACTCCAAACATGATGCCATAGCCTACTGCCCAAAAAGCGAGTGTTCCAATGGAGAAGTCCATAAGGTTCTTCATCATTATATTAGTCGCATTTTTAGCTCGAGTAAATCCAGTTTCCAGCATAGCAAATCCTGCCTGCATCATAAAAACCAGAATCGCCGCAATCAAAGTCCATATTGTGTTAATAGCCACAATGTTCATTATACTTCTCCTATTAATATATGAGTATATACTATTTCGTTGTCTTTGTCAAGTGATTTTCAGAACTTTCGCCACAAATCGGACAATCGTCAAAATTAGCAAACAGGTTCATATTAGAACACCCCGGCTTACAAACCTCACGATCCTTACCAAATATAAATCGCAACGACAAAGCACAAGCAAATCCAGAAAGTATTAAAATTGTTAATATTAATTCCATTTTTCTCTCCTTTACTACTTGACAAAACTATGGTGACATATTATAATAAGTATGTCCCCAAAAAGAATAGAAATTAATTAACATTTGGCATTTGAACGAAGGGATGGCAAGGAATGCCTTTCTCGTTTATATTGACAGGAAATCCTTCCTTTATATACAACTTATACCTTTCTTCAAAATGCTTAAATGCATAATTTACTTTATTCTTATATCTAAAATCATCACCTATATCAATTAATTTAAGGTGATCCTTGTTCTCGTGTGTTCGTAGCCCCCTTCCGATAGATTGTAAATTTCTAATTTTTGACTTACCGGCAATAGCAAAAAGTATTGTTCGTAAGTTTTTTATATTTACTCCTGTCGAAAATACTTGATATGTTGCAATAATAACAACATTATCATGTTCTTCCGCATACCATCTCACTTCTTCTCGAAGTTGCTGATCAGTATCCCCATATATAAAAAACACATCTTTATTCTTTGCATTTTCGTTTATAAGATCGTATAATCCAACTCCAGACTTTTTTACTTGACTCGTCAATATTAATATATTTCCAGAGCCCTTTTCTGCCAAATTAAGTATGAGCTCATTTCGTTTATCATTCTCAAGAATAAGATCTATTTCTTCGTCATAATTAAGCTCTACAACTCTCTTGCATACCTCTTCTGGATATTTCAAGAGAATCATATCTATATTAATATTTGATAAAATATTCTTCTTTTGTAATTCTTGTGTGTTCGTTACCTTTGTTGCTTGGCCAAGTAAACCAAGTATGGTCATTAGATGAGTTTCTGTTTCCTGAAGTGTTCCAGTAAAACCGAACCTCTCATCTGCATTTGTCGAATTCTCAAGTATATGGCGAAATGATGTTGAATGAGCAAGATGGGTTTCATCCACAATAACAGAATCAAATTGCTCAAAGTAGGACTTCTCCAGATTATACAACGATTGCCATGTAGATAGAAATACATTCTTATCTGATTCTTTAGCTACACCACCTGTGATCACATGCACATTATCATCAAAATCCCATTTGTCATCTTCTGAATACTTAATAAAATCAGAACGCATTTGTGATATAAGAGTCAACGTTGGAACTATGAGTAATATTTTACGCTCTTTAAGATATCGTATAAGTGAATATATAACAAGAGATTTACCAGAACCAGTTGACGATTCTATAACACATCTTTTTTTATTTATGCAAATTATTAGAGCATCTTTTTGATAATCACGTAGATTAACTGGAAGCGATAGGGAACGTAAGAATTCATCAAGATCTTTTAATGTCCAATTTTCATCTGGAATTAAGTTATCATCTATATCAATAAAATACTTGCGCTCTTTGGCAAATTCAATAAGATTCTTGAGGAGCCCAGTATAAAGTGTTGAGTTTCTTTTGTTGTATAATCTAAGCTTACCATCCCAATACTTACGATGTCCCCTTCTCATGAACTGAGAATCAGGTATTGTAATAGTGAAATACTGAGATATCTCTTCTACGGTATGTGAAAATTCTGATGTGACCACCATGTGAGTGGCATTATGGTATTTTACATCCATCGTTAAAAAAGACCACGAAAGAGTAATATGAAAGCTAGAATCTTCATTAGCACTACAAAGAACATTTGAACTGCTAAAAAGACATTCCCCACTAAATCATTCCATTACTAAATTTCATATAGTCAATATAGTTCTTAATCTGAAAACTACGACGATTGATACTATCAATAATACTCTCCATGATCTTAATATCGTCTTCCAGCTGATTCATCCTCTTCCTATATTTAGTTACCCTCTCATCATTTCCTATATATCGTGCAAGATCATTCTTTAGCACTTTATGAGGGAATGGCTTCAGATTCAACTCTTTCAACTCATCCATACTCATGCGACCAGAGTAATACTTGTATGCTACCTGCTCCCACTCTTTGTAGAGATCTTTGGCATTTCTATACTCACCCTGTATCTTGTAATGGTGCTTTAAATATTTTGCGTGTAGCTGTGGAATATCAAGCGATTGCTTATCGAGGTTAGATGGGTCAAGAGCACTATCTTTTTCCCACTCTTCCAATATGCTGTCTAAAATCATACTCTGAGTATTATATCACATTTCTCTTAAAAAGTCAACTAAATGTCAGCATTATCATCAAAATTAACTTTATAGGATTCAAACTGTAGAGTCATAGTAAATGTTAATGGTACTGGTTCAGTTGCTTGTATATCAAAATCAATAGAACCTATATTAATAGGAAACATATTGGAAATAGAAATGTCACCAAATCGATTTCCATTATTGGTTAGTAATACTATTGAACCAGCTTTCTTAGTCATTCTACCAGAAGTTGCAGATGAAAATGTAAAACCATCAGTTGCAGTTTTTAACCAATCTACGGAAGCTTTCCAATTATCAAAATTTTCACTAATAAGACAAGTAACAGATAATTCTTCGTAAGTTAAAGTATTGCCAGGATCACTATGTGCTTTAAATGGATTTGCAATAGGCATAGTTCCTATTGATACACCAGGCAAATTAAACGAAGTTAAAAAGTAAGATATCTCTTTCTCACCCTCAATAGTGAAAACAGCATTTTGAACTCTTGATAAATTAAATTTACTTGCACTAATAGTAGCCATATCTATATTTAGATCTTAGAGTTTGCTTCTCTGTACTTCTGCCATCGTAGTTTTTGAGCTTTACTAAGATTTCTTTTATGTTCTTCACTTCTGTTATTAGCATACTCACTCGTTTTATGTTTGTGTTCTTCTGATTTTGCTATTCCCTTTAATGCATCACTTACTTTTTTTCTTTGTTCTTCTGATACTGTATGACCCATCATTTTTTCAGATTGGTTCTTACGCCATTCTTCATTATGTGCCTTTGTTAATCCAAGACGCTCCTGTCTCTTCTTATTTTCTGATATTTTCTTTTTTGTTTCTTCTGTATGTTTCTTACCCAAAAATGTTTTCCTATTTTTATATATTCCTTCCCAAATCTCATCCTTTCCGATTTGACCACTTAAACCTTCATAAGCTAAACGATCTTCCCATCTACCATATTCCTCGTGCAACTTTTTATGGGCTTCTGCGTGTTCTTCGACGGTAAGATAAACAAAATTATCTGGATCATTAGAACCACCAGCGTGTCTTGGTATTATGTGGTGTTTATGTTTTCCTTTCATATGTCAATAACCCTCTATAGTTATTTAGACATTATTAAATTTAGAGCTAAAAAAAAGTGGAGTTCCGAAGAACTCCACCTTATCTCTATTGTTATGTTATTTCTATAGTTATATAGAAGGTTGTTTACAATAAATTGTTCACGCGAACGCGACGGTAGTAGATGTTCGCACCACGTGCATCAGGGCCACTCGTTGACGCAGGGTCAAGAGGAGTTGTCTGAGCAGCGTTACCAGCCAGAATACCGTTATAAACAGGATTCAAAGACATACCGTAACGAGTACGGAATGCAATCTTCGGCTGAAACGAATTCTCACCCATCGCACGACTCATCTGCAACGGTACATATGGACAGTAGAAGATGCCCGCATCAAACGGACTTGATCCCTTATATCCAGCAACAAAATAGTCAACAGCACCAGCATACGGATCAACGTATACCTTGTATCGACCATTCAGGATACCAGCAAATGTTGAAGAGGCAGGATCTACATTAAGTGCAGCCGCCTGATCAAGAGCAGGAGCGTAATCCAGAACACCAGCCATCTGAAGAGCCGAAGCAACATCAGAAGATACGATAAGGATATTAGCCTTACCTCTACGTGTGTCCTTAGAAACGCCATTAGCCTCACGTTCGATCTGGAACATGAGTCCCTTAAACTTCTCAACTGACCAACGACCACTTGAGTCGGTGTCAAGATCGAAGATACCAGCGGTAGTTGTACCAGACTGAGCACCGACCTTAGAAGTAATATAAATGTGTCGAACCGCCTCACGGTTAATCTCAGAAAGAATCTCACTTGACAAAATATTGGCAAGCTCCGATTCGGCATCGAGACCATGAACATTACGCAGATCCTGTGCAAGTTCAGTTGTGTACTCAGCTTTCAAAGCACGAGTTTTAGCAGTTACAGACACCTTATCAATACGGAAACCCATCGCAGGAATTTCAGTCGCACCAACAAGAGCCTCACCAGCAGCTGTTGTATTACCAACACCAGCAGTGTAACCAGTTTGATGAGCGCCAGCATTGAAGAAGTCAGTTCCAGCATGAGTTCCACCACCAGAAAAATCGGTGTCTGGCTCATTATAGAACGCTTCAACGTCACCCGACTCTGTGATATCAATAGCATCATCAGAAAGGTATGAACGCATGGCGAAAATAAGACCTGTGGGCATTGTCATCGGCTGCACACCCATCACATCATAAGCGATCAGGTTGGGCATAGAACGACGAACGAGCGAAATTAGAACAGGATCATATCCTGAAAACTGAGCACTACCTGTCATAGGCGCAGCCTCAGTCAGTAGACCACCATTCTCTGAAGCAGAATCCTTATTCGCAATCTCTTGGTTCTCAAGCATGATTGCAGTCACAGTCTTGCGCCAATGATCTGTGATCTTCGGCATCGACTCATGATCAAGAACAGGACTCCACTTTTCAATTAAATGTTGTGCATTTTTAGCATTAGTATCCATTAGTTTCTCCTTAATTATCTTTACTTAACGTAACGATCTAACGTTTTAACATAATCATCAACCACATTAGATGTCTTGTGGTTTTCTGTAATTGTTTCTGTATCAACAGGAGTATCATCGATCAAACTATCCGAATCCTCAACTGTTGAAACCTCTGTTGGAAAGTAATTTTCACGAATCATAACTGCATTCGCACGAAACTTATCAAAAGTATCATCATTAGAATCAACTTCAATACTCTCGTACAACTCTATCAACTTATCCTTCTGAGCTTCAGAAAGTCCATCAGTAACATCATCGACTACAGTTTGCTTATGGACATTCTTGATCTCTTTATGAAGTTTTGAGTTCTCTTCAAGAGTTTCATTAAGTCCCTTTTCAAGTTCGTCTACTTTCTTTTGTAAATCTTCAGCGATTGAAATCTCTTCCTCTGGAAAGTTGATGTAATGATCATCAAAAACCTTTCGCAGACCAGAGATAAATGATTCGTACATATCTGAACGAATACCACTCTCAATAGCCAACTTATTATCTTTTACCCATTCATTGACAGTGTATGTGAGATACTCATCTACCTTCTCACCATACGTCTCTTCGATTTTCTCAACTCGCTCTTCAAGAACATCATTAACATCTTCAACGATGTCATTAATCTTGTTATTAACACGAGCAACGACAGCAGCTTCAAAGATTGTTTTCGCTTTGTTCTGGAGTTCCTCTGAGAGTTCCTCACCTTGGAACATTGCTGTAACATCTTCATTCAGATCAAGATCAGACGAAGTAATATAAAAAGATTCTTTCTTCATCTTCTTGGACTCAGCAGGAACTTCTTCCTCGTCTTCATCCTCATCCTCATCCTCATCATCTTCTTCTTCACCCTCTTCTTCTTTCTTAGCTGATTTTGCCTCAGAAACTTCTTCTTCGGTGGACTTCTCATCCTCTTCAACTACGAAAAACTTAGAAAGTTCCTCTACTACTGATTCAACGTCACTCTCTTCAATAGAAGAAACAGATGTTTTAATAGCTTCTACCATATTTTCTACAGTGTTAACGCCATCTGAGTCAATCTCAAGCGCTTCTGCGATATCCTTGAAATTGTCTTCAATGACAGAAGGTTCTGTATTCTTGAGAATCTCGTCGAGCTTTTCTAACGACTCTTTAATTGTCATCCTTATTCTCCTGCATTAGTATTATTTATATTTTTATTAATTTAGAACTATAATCTATTAATAAACTTCTCAAAAAGTTCAATTTTCTTTTCTTGTAATTCATATTTAGAAGTTTCATTAATTTCGTCCTGAATTTCTTCTATTTCATGAACCTTGTAGACACCATTTTCTACATACCATTCATGACTCTCCATGATACCCTCAACGAACGCATCAGGAGCAGAAGGATCAGCAACAATATCAACAGTTGCTAATTTATAATCATTTTGAACCATATTTTTATCATTAACAGACCCAAGACCACGGCTGGAAACACCAAGCATACAACCTTCCTTGATAAAATTCTTAACGATATTACCATAAGGAGTGTCCATTACCTTAGCACGACCAACGAAGTTATTACCATCTTTCTTGATTTCCATGATCATATGTGATACACGCTCAAGATTGATTTGTGGGCCATTAGGATGTCCGAGTTCTCCAAAACCACGCTTCTTAGAAACGTAATCTTTATTAAACTCATCAACAGCCTTCTCTAATGTTGCAACAGGATATTTCCTATTGTTCTTGTTCTCTTTGTTACCCTGAAGAAAGATACCCTCAAGGAAATAATCCTTATCACCACTCTCCTTATTCTCTACAATAATAGGATCAATATTTTCTACATACTCTCGTATAAACTTCATTGTTATTTCCCCCTAATCTAATCTTTAGATATTCTTTTGCCAATTCTATTTGATTTCTTTCTCGCTCGTAACGATTTTGCCAACCCCGGCTTTCGTTTTCGAGCACCTTTCTTAGCACCCTTCTTACGAGCTAATTTTTCGGATGCTTTCATACGAACTTCTTTTCCATCTACAATCTTATGGCCGGCCTTAGTTGCGACTTTAACATTTCTTTGTATTTTTCCACCACGAACCCGAGCTTTGATTTTCTTTATCTCATCAAGAATAGATTCATTTTCTATTTGTGTGTCTCTATCACTCATTTGGATTTCCTTGCTTTAGTAGACGTACTTTGTGCTGCAAAACCTTCTCTTGGGTCAGGATCAAATGTGTGATATTCTAGCTCCCACCCTTCTTTGGCCTTCTCTATTCTGGATAAGCCATCCCTTATACGAACTGAATGCTGTGCAATTGTTTCGGCAATTTTAGCCTCTTCTTCAATTGTCTTAACATTATTCATTGATATCAGTTCGTTTAAAATATGACTCATTCTGTTTCTTCCTCTTCTTCTTCCTCTGGCGGTTCAAGTTCTGCACGTTTTTTTGCTAATGTATCAAGTTCACTTTGTTGTGTTGCTAAATTTTGATTATCTTTATCAGATGCATCTTTACCTAAAATTGCATTAATATTCATTTTTGTTTGTGTTTTTTCAAGATCACCAGATCGTTTTGTAATTTCTTTATCTAATTGACCTTTAAGTTTATCTTCTTGTTCAATCGCATCTTTTTCAGCTTGCTTTTCATCATCAGTTGGTGCATCATCATCTTTTATTTCATCATCTGTTTTCTTATCTCGTTCACTTCGTGCCTTTTTCTTTTGTTTTTTTGCAGTTTTCAAATCTGGCCCTGCCTCAATACGACCTGCCTTTACATCTTTTTTATGTGACTTTGCCCAATTGGAATCAAACTTATCCCTAATATCATCTATTTTATCTTGAATTTTTTGATTATCTTTCTTCTGCTTGTCAGTAAGTTCTACACCAGTACCTGGCTTGTGTTTTTTAGCTTCTAATTTCTTAACATCTTTACCACCACCTTTTATCCATGCTAAACTCTTCTTTGCTTCTGCCTTCTCCTTCTTCTTTCCTTCTTTTTCTTCTTTGTGTTTAGCTCTACCTACTGCACCAAATCTTTTATGTAGTGCCTTTGCACCCTTAGCTATACCAATTCCAGCTGCAGTTGCCCCTGCAGCTACTGCAAGTCCTGTCTTTGCAAGGCCAGGCTCAAATGAAAGTGCTTCATTAATTACATCAGACCTTTTAGTTTCAATATGATTCAATACACGATTAGACAACTCTTCACTGATAGCTTTCCTAGCTTTAGAAAATCTTTTATTAACAATGTCATTAACTAATTGTTTTGAATCCATATAAAATTATTTCTCTTTTTTTTCTTGAGTTTCAGAATTATCCTTAGTAAAAGTATCAGCCATCACATCTTTCTTTAATGATTCCTTTGCAGAAGAAGAACGGCCATTTAATTCATTATTGACATTCTTCTTTACTTCTGCATACCTTTTATCCATAATATCTTTGACTGTTTTTACGAAGTCCATAATTACTCCTAATTATTATTTATTAATATCCACCCTACTCTTCTTCAGATGGTAAAAGTCCAGCACTCTTTTCTCTTTGTATTTGTTTATATTGGTCTACCCTTTCTTCAGTAGATTGATTAAGTATATTTTTTGAAACCCAATCTTGTGAATAATACGTACCAACATAATTTTCAACACTACTCATTGCATTCAATCGAGCATTAAGAATATCAAGGTTCTTAGATTCTGCAAACCAAGAATCCTTTGTAAAATTAAAGAATACTTGATCTTTAATATCATACCATTCATGCTCTGTAAAAACACCTTTAACGATACATTGTGTTTTTAATAGATCATAAAATATAGTTGAAAATCTTCGACGTAATCTTTGTATGAAACGTGCAAACTTTAACTCTTCACGATTAACAGCAGATGTCTGATCAGCAAAAGCTGCAACACCTTCTTGATTAAATCTACTAAATGGAACATTGAGTGATTTGTATACCTTCCTAAGAAAATATTCTAATTCTTCAGTAACATTAGTTGTTTGTCCACCAGCTAATGTTGAAACTTCAGTTCCCTTACCACCTTCTCTTCGTGGCAAGAAGTAATCCTCTAACATAGTCTGATATTTTTTCGTATCATCAATTTGACCAGTATTTGGATTGTAGATCATCTTGTTTCGATACTTGGACATAATATCCATGACATACTGTTCTGCTTTTTGTCTTGGAAGTGTACCGACATCAATATAAAATATTCGTCGTTCTGGTGCTCTTGTAATACGATAAATTACCATAGAATCTTCAAGAGCGCTTAATTGATTAATTGATTTTAATGCTTTATGTAAATATGATAATGTAAACTTTCTTTGATCATCTAACAATCCAGATGTAGAATACGTCACAGAATCGTTCGTCAATTGTATTGTCTGGTCAGTACCCCTCAATGTATCTGGTGATAAACCAGATCTATTATATTCGTAATATGTGTTTATATCAGTAACCAAAGGAACATTATTAACTTGCTTATCTTCTATAATTTCTTTGATTCTTCGAATTTTCTGTGGGTCAATTTGTTGAATACTACCAATAGTTTTATTTTTCTTGTCTACATTCTTATAAAATGCAAGACGACCATCAACATACCAAGCTCTAAAGTACTCATACCCATTATCCTGAAAGTCTAAAAGGTTATAGATATATGCAAACTCTTCTACAATTCTTCTTTTAATATTATCTGATATATCGTTTTTTTCTGCAAATGCAACATTAATAGATGGTTTGTTTTCATCAGTAACAACAGCTTCATTGATAATCTCTTCAATAGCAGTTTCAATCTCAGGCATCATTGCAAGTTTTCTATACTTACGAATTAATTCCTGCTCACTACTATAATCAATCCCACCTACATTAAATGTTTCGCCATACGCACCATGCCCACCATATTGTAATGATGAACCTTCTTCTTCTGGCCGTATAGGTGTGTCTAACGTTTTTATCTTTGGTTTATCTAATGATTTTCTTGTAATCTCAAACCCAAATATATTAGCCATTTACATTCCTTAATGTATATGTGGGAGAGTGCCGAAGCACTCTCTCACAAATACTCTAATACTTATTTAGGTTGATTAACTAATCGTAACTTCAAGACCCAAAGCAGCTCTAATACTTAATCCAAGATCTGCACCAACTTCAATAGAAACTCCATCAGCACCTGGCTTGACTGTATAATAGTCATATGTCCAAGTACATTCAAATTCCTCAATGGCGTCCGTTGATTCCCAACCAAGATCCAAACCAGCCACAGAACTTGGCCAAATATTATGGAATGTATATGTTCGAATTGGATTACCACGAGCAGAATATTGAGTTACTAAACCAGTAGTTCGATATCCAATTGATGTATTAAATGTTGGTGCATTAGACTGTAAACCATTAATAGAATTCGACCATGCTTCAATAGCCGCACGAATCGTAAACTTCTCATCGTTGATTACAGTTGTTGACCAATCTTCAAATGTTCTATCACCAGCAAGTTTAATCTTCCTACCCATAAAAGGTAGTTCAATAATACCTAATGTTGAAGCAGGAATTGATGTAGCCTTGATTAAAAATCGAGATTTATCTCTAGCCTCAATTCCGCCCGGCACAGTTATTGGAAAATTAACCTGTGCGAGAAATAATGAAGGTCGAGCACCATCCTGAGCTTCGTTAATAAAATCTGTTACTTTAAATGCCATATTTTTCTCCTACCTTAACCAGCTAACTCTGAGAACTCAACCCCAGCACGAACAGACACAAAGTTAAGTCTAATATAGTTAATAGAATTTAAAGGCCTTACAAAAATATCAGCAACAAACTGATTATTGTTCAACACCGTAGCAGTGTTATTCGAATCATCAGCGATTACTCGGTACTCTTCCAAACCCCTTCTTGACTGAATGTTAGCAAGAAAAGAATCTACTGCACTAACAAAAATACTTCGTGTAAATGCATCATTAGTTTCAAACAAAACATCTTCAGCGAAAGTAGCAACAGACTTACGAAGAAGTATAAACAAACTTCGTATGTTAATTCTGTCAAAACTACCCGGCTTCGATACATATGTCTTATCACCAAATAGTATTGTTCCCCGGCCGGGAAAATTAACTATCGGATTTACATTATTTTTATATAGAGTATCCCTCTCGGTCTGTGTTGGATTCCAAGCAAGTTGACCAACACCACTAAGAACACCACGTGTAAAACCACCTGGCGAAAAGAACGTTTCCGAATCACGTGCCAATCGACTGTAAATACCAGCAGTATGACCGTTTAACGGAATCCATCGACTAACATCTGCAAACCTATCATACTTCTGATGCCAACCAGAGTCAATTACTGCATAACTGGAACGACCACTCAGTGCAGTAGTCCACGCAGCAGCTGAAGCAGCTGCAACTGACGGAGCTTCTGGAATACCAGTCGCTGTCATAATATCAGCTGATCCAAATACAATACAATCCTTACGTGCAGCTGCAATAACAATAGCTGCGGCTTCATAAGTAACGGCCGTACCTCCAATAGTTCCCCATTTCGAGGTGATAATACCACTAATATCTACATCTTCACGTGAAGTGAAAAGTAGTTGTAATGTTGAAATTGCATCTCCAGCTACTGCTGTACCATCAACACCACCAGCTAAATTCATTTCTGTAGCAGTTGATTCTGTATCATACGCTGTAGTGTTACCATTAGAGTTCGCACCATACGCTGAATTACCACCAACCGTTGTAAGATCCAAAGAACCAGCATAAATGTACTTAGATGTCTCATTAATTACTGTCTCATAGAAAATACTACCACCTGTTGGGCCAGTAGCATCAGCAGCCTTTGAGACATAACCGAATGTTTCTAATACTTTATTCTTCTCTCCTGTGATGAGACCGTTCTGATCATACACAACAATGTGCATTTCATCAACACCATCTGCATCGTTTGCAGCTACAAAGTCCGATGTGCCTGGAGCTCCATCAAAGAGGTTATCGAAACGTTCTCCTGCTCCCCAGTTTGTTGATCCAGCAGCTGCAAATTCAGTAGCACCTGTACATACAGAAATAGTAATACTATCTCCGATTGCGCCAGGATAACGAGCAATAAACTTATGACTGGTTACTGTTGCACCATCAAACGCTGTTTTATTTTTAATTAAAGCCACAGAACCACTCGCTACTGCATTTCTAGCGGCCGCATTGACTGTCCTAGCTACGATGGCATTACCACCATAACCGAGATAATCAGCAACACTAAACCAACGCAAATATTGTGAGTTAGTAGCTACTGGCTTTTCGAATGTATCTTCAAGTTCGATCAACGATGTAATAGACATACGTTTGTCTACCGGGCCCCACTTAGCGTCAATAACAGCAGCTGTAGGTGAGCCGCCAGCTTCAGCAACTGAACCACCAACGTCAACTTCAAATGTTTCTACGCCTGGACTTACTAATGCCATATCTTTCTCCTTACCATAATTTTCATCCTAAAAAAATGAGTTTTATTTCTCTATTTAATTTTAATCACATTTATCTTCTGTAATATTTATTTAGAAAAAAGTAGTTCTTGACTTTAAAAATTGGTTACTGTTTCCCAGCCATCATCTGGCCCACGACCATCATCGATGAATCCAAATGGAACTGCACTTTCTAAAATATCACCCATCATACTATTTTCCACCTCAAGTCTTAGATTATGATCGGTTAAGTCTTTGAAATATGGCTCCTGACATGCCCATGCAAATACTGCAAGAGACATAACTGTATCATCATGTGATCCTTCATCAGCTAACCATGATGTTCCTTTACGAACAAATGTAGATAATTCCTGTACGGTTGTAAAATCTTGAATGATGAGTTGATCGTTCATTATAAGTGATTTAAGACTATTACATGCGATTATCTTAATCTTTTTACTCATAAACACAGCATTACGTATTGACTTTCCAAATCCACTACCAAGTCGTTGTCCCTGCATTCCTTGAAATGATGTTGATAATACATTTTCATACTCAACGTCATTTAATAATGCATTAGCAACACCTTCACCCATATCATTACCTTCTAATAGGACATATGCCCCATTATACCTCTCACCCCACTCCTTTATGATAGTAGGAATAACCAATGCCTCTATTGTATTATTTCTATATACAGCCACTTGACGATATGGATATTCTGTGATGTCAAGAACTTGTATAACCGTATAATCACCACCTATACCACGTGCAACATCAACTCCCATAAAATATTGGTGCATTGGTAATGGCTCTTCATACACACTATATTGATTAGCTGATTGTTGTATGGGTTTCCTATATGCAAGTGTTTTCAACTTACTGATAGGAATCATAGTATTAGATGAACCTGTAAAAACATTTTCAAATTCTTGATCAAATCTTTCTGCATCACCACCCATATTAGAAATGGTTTGTGCTCTCCACTTATCATTACGGCCAGGAACTTTTTCCCACGATACTTCATATGGCTGAAAATCAGAAGAACCTTCTACTGCATCAACCCACATCTTATAGAAGAGATTGAGCCCATTTGCAGTTGAAATTATAATAACACGTGATTCATTACCAGATGAAATTACTGGATATACAGCAGTCCAGAACTGCTCTGCAATACTATTACGAACAAATGCAAACTCATCAAGAATCAATAATGATATAGATCCAGAACGACCTGAATCTGGAGTTGTTGTTGAAACCCTAATCTTGGAATAGTTCTCTAATTCTACTGAACTTGCACCCCATGATA
>Ga0310345_10003611_pt1 | contig 14617 bp, 10 predicted proteins | sample HC15DNA20500_MG_FD_204667 | JGI IMG/M metagenome (GOLD analysis project Ga0310345, IMG submission 204667) | Marine microbial communities from station ALOHA, North Pacific Subtropical Gyre - HC15-DNA-20-500_MG | ecosystem: Environmental > Aquatic > Marine > Oceanic | place: Pacific Ocean: North... | reverse complement strand
AAGCGTGATCTGCGTAGAGGCCAAGACTGGCAACCGTGTATGGCATTTTCAAGCCGTACACCATGGGATCTGGGATTACGACTTTGCGGCAATGCCCGTACTGGGTGAGATCACTGTCGACGGCCAACGGATCAAAGTGATCATGCAGATCAGCAAACAAGCATTCACGTATGTCTTTGACCGCGAAACCGGTGAGCCTGTCTGGCCAATCGAGGAACGACCGGTACCTCCATCCACGTTCCCAGGTGAACAGGCAGCAGCTACCCAGCCCTTTCCCACCAAACCGCCGGCGTTCGATCTCCAAGGAACAACCGTGGATAATTTGATCGACTTCACACCAGCGTTACGAGAACGCGCTCTGAAACAGTTACAGAATTTTGATTACGGTCCGCTGTTCACACCACCGACTGAAAGAGGTCTCCTGATGCTCCCTGGCATGTTAGGTGCAGCAAACTGGGGCGGAGCTGGCTTTGATCCCACAAGCAGCATACTGTATATACCCTCTCGCACCTCTCCTTCGATTGTTCGACCAACGCCTCAGACAAGAACCGGACGGCGACGCGGCAGAAATGCTGAGACCACTATGGACGGTATCCCTTTGTTCAAACCGCCATGGGCAAGACTCACTGCAATTGACATGAACCGAGGCGAGATTCTCTGGATGAGCCCCCTGGGAAATGGACCGCGCAATCATCCATTACTAGACGGTCTTGACCTACCCCCGCTCGGCGATCATATCGACGGACAGAGTGTCTTAGTGACCAAGAACTTAGTATTCGCTACCGTGTGGCGCCGGGATCGACGAAACGGAAGTCGACTGACACCAAGCTGGGATCCGTGGGGCGATCCCAATGCCGGACAGGAACTGGTATACGCATTCGACAAGGAAACCGGAGAACTACTACACGTGATCGAGATGGACGGATTCGCGGCATCGGCGCCGATGACATATCTACACAACGGGAAGCAGTACATTGCAATGACGGTCGGCGGCAATGAAGACAATGCACTGGTGGCGCTAAGTCTGCCGGATTAAAGCGAGGGATCTGTGAAGAAAATAGGCACCTTACATACCACCGCGGGCACTACTCTCGCGATACTTCTGGTATCTGTCGCCGTTTCCGTGACGATGTCGAATCAGGCCGGCGCTCAGGAGAGCTTAACGGTTTGGGATGGTGTCTACACCGAGGAACAGGCGGTTCGGGGAGAGCAGGTCTATCAGGATGAATGTGCTTTCTGCCACCTCGACGACCTGCAGGGCGATTCCTTCGCGACACCGCTCATCGATGATGCCTTCACCGTACGGTGGAACGGCAGCAATCTAGGTGACTTGATGATAGTCATTCAAGTCACAATGCCGGCAGACCGACCAGCCACACTCAGCAACGAAGCTGTCGCTGACGTTATTGCGTTTCTTCTTCAGATGAATGATTACCCGGTCGGAAATGACGAACTCCAAAGCGACCCGGATGGTCTCAAGAGCGTGATCTTTACCGAACTTGCGCCCTAATCTTCGAGTTCGCTAAAGATCGTCTCAATGATCGCCTCGGAACCATCCGACACGTATCCAGGGTACTGATTCACCAAAGCTTCAACCAAAACAACTGCCTCGTCCACCGTGCCCCCAGTACTCTTAGCGCCCTCGACAACTTCAACAAGTGCCTTCGTAAAATTCACGTATGTCTCAAGATCCACCCAGGTAAACCAACTCAGTAAAGGCGTATCATCCGGCGGAACCTGATGACCGGGAACTACCCGATCAAACGTTCTTATCTCTGGACCTCTGACAAATTCGGTGAAATATTCAATTTCGTTTAGCGTCTGCTGCAGCGTGTTCGGGTATGCCAGACCGCTACCCCCAAAGTTGCGGTCTACTCGCGGCACACCAGTCCTAGCAAACAAGTCTCCTAAATACGCGATTCCCTTCTCCGGGAACACGACAACTACATCGCCATTTGTGTGTGCCACGCCGAAATGGTGCAATTCGATACGATCAATGTCATCTAGGAGTGTCATGCTTTCACGAAATGTCTCCGTCGGGAGGAATCTCGCATTCGGTCCCTGAAAAATCTCCATGCGCTCCATCTGACTCTTCGTGTCCTCATGGGCCAGGATCTCAACCACAGATTGAAATTCAAGATTTCCGCCACTATGAGCCTCGTGTGCGTGAGTATTAATGATCGTCGTTACGGGGAGAGCCGTTATGTTGTTAAGGGCCGCACGAATGGCGGGACCCCAACCTTGCCCCAGTGTGTCGACCAGCACGATCCCTGTCTCGGCAACAAGCGCTAAGATGTTTGTATCGTTCCCTCGAAGTAGGTACAAGTTGTCACTAACATCAAGCGTCACTAGTCGAACGACTTTCTCGGTGTCCTGGCCGGCATGCACCATGCCTGCCGTTATCGTCAGCACGCCGGCGATCAGCATTTGAATACGTCTATTCCGCGGCGAGTGATGCACAAAGGACCTCTTCGTCATTGCGAGCACACACATGCTTGTTCGCATATGCCGGATGGGAAAAATTGACCGTCTTCAATTCGCGTCGATTACCGGGATCACTCGTGGGTGCGATCAGGTGTGTTCGACTGATTTCCTCATAGCCCCCTGGAGCGAACTTCGCGATGATCAACTCACCGCGATCATTATTGATGAAATAGCGGTCGCCATTGCGTACGATGAAGCCAGACGCCCACCGCGCACGCTCTTGCGTCACGGCTTGCGTCTCCCAGACGCGTTCCCCCGTCTTGGCATGAAGTGCACGCAGTTGTCCATAGCTACAAATCCCGTAGATGTAGTCGCCTTGAATGACGGGTGTTGCGATGAGAGCGTGCAAACCCTCGGTCATGATCTCACTGTTACTGCTACTTTGCCACTGGACGGTTGCTTCAGGCCTGTCCAAATCGAGATTCAACATCACGGAACCGTTATAGAAAGACGACACCAATAATTGCGCACCGTTCTGCACCGGAGTCGCGGCACTCATTCCAAAATCTGCCGTAACCGACTGCTCCCAATAAACCTCGCCCGAAGTGGGATTCAGCGACGCGACAGCCTCAGGATGCCAGACAATCAGCTGCCGAACACCTCCTGCGTTGATAATAATCGGCTGAGAGTACCCTGGTTCAGAATCTGACGAAAGGGCACGCCAGACTTCCTCACCAGTCCGTTTATTGAACGCAATCACCTTAGCACCGGGACTGCCACCGACGAGACAAATCAGCAGATCACCGTCAACCAACGGTGCACCGCTCATACCCCATACTGGCAACTCTGCATCGTAGTCTTTCACATAGTCCGTACTCCAGAGCACCTCACCCGTGGCGACATGTAGGCAGTACAGAACGCCGGTGGCACCCAAGACATAAACGCGATCTTCATCAACCGTCGGTGTAGCCCGAGGCCCTACCGCCCATGTGAAGGTGAGACCCGTATAGTTAGCATCCCATTCGCGCGTCCATAACACCTCGCCAGTAGCTTCATCCAACGCCACGGCCCGCTCGATCACTTCAAAATTTCGACTTGAACGTTGCGCATCAACGATAAAGATTCGTCCCTCCGCAATGGCTGGTCCCGCGTACCCGGCACGAATAGGGGTTCGCCATCGCACTTTAAGGCCACCGTCCGGGAAGGTATCGAGCACTCCCGTCTCATTCCAAACCCCTAACCGGCCTTTTCCTCGCCACTCCGGCCAGTCATCGGCTGACGTGCCTGTAACACCCAAGAGGAGCAGCAGCCCAATCGATACGAAGATCACTCTCATGCCAGATTCTCCTACCCAGTCATGCTAGTCTACCCCCATCAAAAAGACGAACTCACATGGGAGGCTTGCCGTGAAGTCAAGGCGTATCTGGACCAGTCTAGTGATAACCGGAGGAGCCGCTGCGCTGGCGACATCCTGTGGATTCCAAGAACCGGGGGAAGCACCCGATGTCATGGCTGATGAGACGCAGACTGCACCTGCCAGTGCGCCAACATTCAGTTCCGACGCGACATGGCCGAAACCGCTGCCTAATAACTGGGCGTTAGGAGATGTGTGGGGCGTGGCCGTCGACTCACAAGACAATCCCTGGATCGCCCACGCCAACAGCGAGAGAATTCAAGCTTTGCTCGAAGAAGAAGGAAAAGAACTCGCACCGCCAATTATTCAGTTTGATGCCGACGGAAATGTTCTTCAAGCATGGGGTGGTCCTGGCGAAGGATACGACTGGATGGAAGATACATTCGCGGCAGAGCATGGCATGTTTATTGACCATGAGGACAACGTCTGGGTAATCGGAGGTGGAACCAGAGCCGACGGTGGTGTGACTCTCAAATTTACGTCGGCCGGTGAGTTTTTGTTGCAAATCGGTGAAAACGGAAAAACGAACGGAAGCAACGATCAGCAACTCCTCGGTGGTCCGACCACTGCGGCCGTACATCCGGACACCAACGAGGTATTCATTGCCGATGGCTATACCAATCAGCGCGTGATCGTTTTCGACGCTGTGACCGGCGAGTACAAGCGCCACTGGGGGGCATACGGAAATCCTCCAGACGACGGACCAGCCGAAGAGCTGAGTCCAGACGGTCCTGCTCCCCAACGATGGGACCCAACCCATTGCGTCAGGGTTGCGCACGACGGTCTTGTGTACGTCTGTGATCGTGGTCACAACCGCGTACATATCTTCGAAACCGACGGAACCTTCGTTGACGAAATATTCATCGAGCGTGAGACCCCTGCCCCATGGCAGTTTGACCTTGAGAACAATGTCTACCTGAACCGCACCGATCCGGGCCCAGGAGTCGGCTCTGCCTCAATGGTGGCTTTCTCCCATGACCCCGATCAGCAATATCTTTATGTCGGATCAGCCACGAGCTACCGAAAAATTTATGTCCTTGACCGACGCACCTTAGAATTGCTCGGTGCAACAGACACTCGAGGTGGAAACCACGAAATGGCGGTCGATTCAGCTGGCAATATCTATACGGTCGACGGCTACTCGCGCTGGCCTGAACGATATTTAATTGCCACAGCACCGTGATTTAGTTAACTTCGTGGACTTTTGACAAGGAAATAGACAGGAGCAGATTTCGTGGCGATTGCCCTTTCCAGATAATCTGAGATGTCTAAAACAAATCAGGGTGCGCGTTGGGTTTGGATCGCAATCGTTAGTGGCACGTTGGTTTGCCCACTGACCGCGCAAGAATCCTCGACAACGGTCGAGTGGCCCTACATCGGTGGCGACCAAGCGCATTCTAAGTATTCCTTGTTGACCGATATCAACAAGACGAATGTCGACGAGCTCGAAATTGCCTGGGAATGGGATGCCAGTGAAATGCCGTTTCCCGAATACGGAACCCGGCCTGGCCGTTTTGAAGCGACTCCGATCATGATCGATAACACCTTATACATCTCCACAATGTACGCACGTGTGGTGGCCCTCGATCCCGAAACGGGAGTGGAGCGCTGGAGGTTTGATCCGGAAACGTTCCGGTTCGGTGGAGCGGGGACACCTCCTGGGGGATTCAAGCACCGAGGTGTTACCTTCTGGCGAGACGGTGACCACGTGCGTTTATTTCTCAACAGCCGCTACTGGCTGTACGCCCTCGATGCCAAGACAGGTCAGCTCGTAGAAAGTTTTGGGGATGGCGGCAGTATTCCACTTACGGAAGGACTCGGCCGAGATGTGATCCGGGATGCGTTTGACCAAACGTCGACACCTGTCGTCTTCGAAAACATGATCATCGTGGGAAGTCGTGTTCCCGACATCATCAAGCGTCGCATGGATACGCCGGGGACTGTTCAAGCGTTCGACACTCGCACGGGAGAAAGACGCTGGATCTTCCACACGATTCCTCAATCGAATGACGCGTTCGGAGCCGATACCTGGGAAGACCAATCCTGGCGCTACACCGGCCATGCCAACGTCTGGGGCCTAATGTCACTTGATGAAGAGCGTGGGCTCCTGTATGTACCAACTAGCACACCCAGTAGCGATTTCTGGGGCGGACGACGTGTCGGCGCAAACCTATTTGCCGAGTCACTCATCTGCCTAGATGCGCGTACTGGCGAACGACAGTGGCATTTTCAAGCAGTGCATCACGGACTATGGGATTACGACCTAACGGCCGCGCCGAACCTCGTCACAATTACGGTTGATGGACGTACCATCGATGCGGTCGCTGAAGTTTCTAAAATGGGATTCACCTACGTGTTTGACCGCGTAAGTGGTGAACCGGTCTGGCCGATCGAAGAACGCCCCGTAGATGTCACGACCGACGTGCCAGGTGAGGTGCCCTACCCCACTCAACCGTTCCCAACAAAACCACCCGCTTTCAGCGGCCAAGGCGTCTCAATTGCAGATGCCAACGATCTGACTCCTGAGATCAAAGCGTTGGCAGAGGAAACAATGCGGGAATTCCGTCTTGGCCCACTGTATACACCGCCGAGTCTGCGCGGGACTCTGGTGCGACCAACGCTTTCAGGCGGCGCCAACTGGGGCGGGGCCTCCTTCGATCCAGACACAGGTCTGTTCTACGTGCGCACATCAGAGGGCACCGCGGTCATTCAGGTTTGCGAGCGGAACGACGAGGACAGACAAGATGCGGAGTGGGTCGGTGGTGGCAGTGTATGCTCTGACGCACGCGAGCGCGTGCGAGCCCGACTGGGGCCAATCCCACTAATCAAGCCACCGTATGCTTATTTGGTCGCGATCGATCTCAATAAGGGCGAGATCGCCTGGAAAGTGCCGTTAGGAGAGGGACGTCCGAGTCTCCGCGAGCATCCGCTGCTGGCTGGCGTCGATCTTCCAGATCGTCTAGGAACCCCAGAAAATACAAGTTCGATCGTAACCAAAAGTGGCCTTCTCTTCATCGGTGGTGGCGATCCGTATCTTTACGCGTTCGACAAGGCCACGGGTGAGGAAATCTGGCGGGGCGCCACCCCAAACCGAACAAGCGGCAACCCGATGACCTATCGCACGCGAACTGGTCGGCAGTTCATTCTAATTTCCACAGGAGCCGGTCCGGACTCATCACTCGTTGCATTTGCCAAACCGAGGTAGGAACTGATGCTTTCCCAGGGAGAATTTGTATGACTCGCTCTACCGTCTTTGCTTTCGTTGTCTGCACTGTATGCGTCTTCGGTCTGACTGGCGATGTACAAACGCAGATCAGAAACTTCCAGCCGGTTACTGATGCCGAGCTACTCGACCCCGATCCGAGCGATTGGATCAACTGGCGACGGACGATCGACGGACAAGGCTACAGCCCTCTCGACCAAATCAATCGAGACAACGTCAGGAACTTACAACTGGTCTGGTCGTTCGAAACCCCGGCGGGAACAGACGAGGTTACGCCGCTTGTGCACGACGGTGTGATGTATATCCCCAGCCGAAGTGGAGTCGTCGCACTGGACGCCGAGACAGGTGACCAACTCTGGGCCCACCTACGTCGTCAGCCTCGACCGGCCGACGCCAACCTCCCAAACAATCAGCGACCCGGATTCGCGCGGAGAAACATTGCTATCTACGACAACAAGATCTACGCAGGCACGAGTGACGCTCAACTGATCGCGCTCGATGCGCGTACAGGGGAGATGGTCTGGGAGCAGCGGGTCGCCGACCACGAGCTGGGGTTTCAGTACACGAGCGGTCCCATCATCGTGAAGGGCAAGGTCGTCGCCGGCATCACGGGTTGTGAGACCTATAAGGACGACGTTTGCTTCATCTCGGCGCACGATGCGCAAACGGGATCCGAGATCTGGCGCGCCTCGACGATTGCCAGACCGGGCGAACCGGGTGGAGATACATGGGGAGACCTGGCCCTGACATTTCGCGCGGGTGCCGACGCCTGGATCCCAGGAAGCTACGACCCAGACGCCGACCTCATCTACTGGTCGACGGCGCAACCGAAACCGTGGGCAAGTGCGCAACGTGGCACCGAAGGAGCAGCGCTCTACAGCAACTCCACGTTGGCCATCAATCCCGATACAGGCGACATTGAGTGGTACTTCCAGCACATTCCGGCCGAAACTCATGACCTCGACGAGGTGTTCGAAATTGTCATCGTCGACCGCGGTGACCGCCGGGCGCTCTACAAAATGGGCAAGATCGGCGTCATGTGGGAACTCGATCCTAAGACGGGAGCCTATTTAAACTCCTGGGACCTCGGATATCAGGACATCGTCGACATCGACGAAAACGGTCAGGGAATCCTTCGCCGCGAACGTATTCCACGACTCAACGTCCCGGTCGATTACTGCCCAGGCCCAGGCGGACTTAAGAATCTGTGGGCTATGGCGTATCACCCCGAAACCGACGCGTTTTACATCCCGCTCACACCGGGTTGCGCCCATTCGGTTTTCAAGCCCTTGGAAGACCCTCCGGCGATCGGTGGTGGCGGCGTTGGACCAGCCGACCGTCAATTCACGGCACATCCGAAGAGTCCGGATCAGCTCGGCAATTTCGTGGCAATGCATAGCCGCACCGGTGAAATACTGTGGAGTCGTCCCAGTCGTCTACAGTACGGCACCTCCGCCCTCACGACGGGAGGCGGGTTGGTATTTGTGGGAAATATCGACCGTCACGTGTATGCCCTCGATGCGCGAAATGGCAATGTCCTGTGGCAAACGCGCACGCCCACAGCAACAGATGGGTTCCCAATCACGTATGCTATTAATGGACGTCAGTACCTCGCGGTGCCGTCTGGACCTGGGTGGTTCCTCTCATGGAATAACGCCCAACAAGTATTTTCAGATATCCAGAGGCCACGTACCCGTGGATCCGTTATGCATGTCTTCGCACTTCCCGAGCGATAAACACTTACGCGCAGTAGAAATCTGGAGGCTTGAGATGAAAGATCGTAGTTTCGCGTCAGTTACTGTCATTGTTCTCGTCCTAGCCCTGCTGGGGGCCGCGGCACAAGCGGTCGCTCAAACCAGCAAGACGACTTGGGGCGATCCTGATCTGCAAGGCCTGTGGAAACAAACGCACGGAACGCCACTTGAGCGTCCTGAAGGCGTGACCACCGCTGTCCTCACAGACGAGGAAGCGGCGACACGACGAGCAGAACGGTCGGACCGGACCTTTAGTCCACGGGAGGGAGATCCCGGCTTCTATAACGAATTTTGGTTCGAATGGGGAAAAGAGGATAACCGGACTGCTATGATCGACAGTCCACCAAGCGGACGCATCCCAATGAAGCAAGGCATCCGAGAGCGGGAAGCGGAAATCCGCGCGGCGCGGCGCGAACAGGCCGAGTCCCCGCGCACCTGGACCGATATGTCGGTTTACGACCGGTGCATCACGCGCTGGGGACTTCCTGCTCTCCCGACGAACTACAACAACAACTGGAACATCCTGCAGACACCAGACTACGTCGTAATCTACATGGAGATGTTGCACGACGCTCGGATCATCCCGCTCGATCGACGATCTCACATCGACGACAATATTCGACAGTGGCTAGGCGATTCGCGAGGTTACTGGGAAGGCGACACGCTCGTCATTGAAACGACCAATTTCACAGACAAGACCAACTTCAACGGATCACGCGACGGCCTCCATTTAGTCGAGCGCATCCGCCGCGTAGATAAGCACAATCTCGACTGGCAGTGGACCCTAGAAGATCCCACTGTCTGGATAAGTGGGTGGACGGGCTCGCTACCACTAACCAGCACCGAAGGACCGCTGTTCGAGTTCGCGTGCCACGAGGGCAACTACGGGCTTTACAACATTCTTGCAGGCGCCCGCGTGCAGGAGACCCGCGGCCAGTCCAAGTAGTTCTTAGCGAAACCTTTTAGAAAACAGGAGAAGGACGACGGCATTGTCCGTCTCCTGTTTTCTAGATTTCGTGATTCAACGCTACTGGAGTTCTTCATATATTGTTTGGAATGCTGCCTCGATCCGATCAGATCGATACTCCGGATATCTACCCGCCAGGTCAAAGGCCGCCGCGGCCTGCTCCGCAGTCTGTCCCGCATGGATCCCTGCACGAGAAGCCGTAACAAGATCAGCATTGAACCTCTGGTACTCCTCGAAATCGCTCCAAGTAGTCACAGGAATGTGACCCGGAATCACCGTGTCGACGTTCGAGATCCCAGCAATCGCCTTCGCAAGAGTCTCGGGGAATGCGACCCCGCTTCCACCATTGTTCCGATCTAGAAACGGTGCGTCTTTCCACGCAAACATGTCGCCAGCGTGCATGACGCGCAGCGCCGGAAACACTATGAAAGTATCCCCATTCGTGTGGCCGGCACCAAAGTAGTGGAGTTCAATTCGGTCATTTCCAGACCCGATCGTAAGCTTGTCGCTATACGTCTGCTTTGGCAGAAACTTTGCCCCCACGCCCTTAAATGGATCCATCATCTCCATGTTTGCCTTGGTATTTTGATGCGCAACGATATTCACGTTCTCCGGGAAAAACTCGTTGCTGCCGACATGATCACCATGGGTGTGGGTATTAATTATGGCCACCACCGGTTTGTCGGTGACCGTCCGAATTCGATCCAAAATCGTCTGGCCCCACCCAGGTAGTTTCGTATCGACAATCGTTACTCCTTGATCTGTTACAAACACACCGATATTCCCACCACTGAACGCATCGCGATTCCAGGGCCCTTCGCCACCAATGTAGTACAAATTGTCTCGGACCTGTCGTATTTGCGCCGCATCTAGTTGAGTTGAGGTTGGCCCCTGAACGGCACTCACGGCCATTGACAACACGCCCACCGCAATTAGAGCACCCAGCATAATCATTCGTTTCATAACATTCCTCCTGGAAAGAACACACGTTCCACAAACCAGAATGTGCCAGCCAAGATAACCACGATCGACCCTACAACGGCAAGGCGACGCCCAGCGATCTCACTCCATCCACGCAGCACAGTCAGTAGACAAGCGGCTATCGCTACGATCACCAACTGCCCCACCTCTACTCCTACATTAAACGAGAAAAGAGACCAGGCCACATCTCTCGTCGGAAGTTCCATCGCCCGCAGCACGGATGCAAATCCGAACCCGTGAATTAACCCGAACCCAAGGGCTATCCACGCACGCATATCGCGACCGTCCCCAACCAAGAGATTGTCAGCGCCCACACAGACGATGCTCAAAGCGATGGCAGGCTCGACCAAATGAGCGGGCGGATTCACCACGTTAAGCACGGCAAGTGACAACGTGATGCTGTGAGCCAGTGTAAAAGAGGTCACGACCACCAGGAGCTGCCGGATCGTCCCACCAAGAAGCAGGAGACCTACCAGGAATAGGATGTGGTCGGGGCCAATCAAAATATGGTGCACACCCTGGGGTACAAACTTCTGTATAACGGCGCCCGTGCCCTGCCATGTTCCCGTGAAATACTCCGTTTGCTGATGATTAATGTCGAGAATGGCTTGGGTCCGAAGCGAACCGTTCTCATAGATATTGAGAAATGTCTGGTGCTTCGGATCGTATGGAAACAAATTGACTGTCACCGCAATCGATCCAGGAATACTTTCGAGACCATACGAAAAATAAAGCTTCAGGGATTGCCGGTCTGGCATCACTTCAAGATCCGCCCAAGTAGGTACCAGAGTCAGATCTCCCGCAACCAGGGTTAACCGAGGTTCAAGAAAGTCGGCGATCTCCTGGGCATAGCGACCCGCAACCTCTGGATCGAGTAAAAGTTCCGGTTGATCTATGTTGAGCTCGTGCGCCAAATCAATCATATGGGCAACTAACGAAGCCTCGATTTTGTTAGAACCTAGACGCAGGTCAAGGTAACTGAAGGGGATCGGATGAGCAATAGCGGACCTAGTGGGAACCAGGAACAACGTGACGAGCACAAAAATGCCCCATCCACGCAGAAAAACCATAGCAGGCATTCTAGTTAGGAGCCTCGCGAAATGCTGCTCGTGCAGCCCCGGAAATCCATCGTTCCCCTACCCAGTTCGGGTAATTCGACTGCATTTCCAAGGTTGCCTGCCTCACGATCTCATCGAGTGGATGGCCTGCCAGCTTGTGTTCTCTCACGCGCGCCCGAAGGTCTTGCAGGTACGTCCGCTGCTCGTGGATAAGTAAGGCATCGCCCATCTGACCGTGACTAGGCACGATGTGTTTAGGCTCCAGAGCGACCAAATCGTCAAGGATGCTGAGCCAGGTTTCAACACTGGACTCCTGACTCATGAAGACAAGGAACCGCTGGTTCATCACAACATCGCCGGCAAGCAGCACACCGTCGTCCTCCACAAACACCATAGTATCGCCGCGTGTATGTGTCGGTCCCCATGCCATCAACCGCACATGCACGCCGCCGAGGTCTAGCGAGTACTCACGTTGGAACATAATATCGGCATCTCGATAATCTGCGCCGACAAGCAGTTCCTCAATGAGTGGAGAGATACTTCGAAAGCGCAAGAGTGAATCGAGGCCCAGTTCATCAATGTCCTGTTGCTGAGCCCGTGTGCGCAAAACCGTAGCGGACTCTGGAAAACTCATTTCACCAACCGCGTGCTCAGGATGGTAGTGCGTGCTAACCACATAAAGCTCTGGTCCACGGTTTACCTTGTCAACTTCACGAAGAATGGTCTGAGCATTTATTGGGCCCAATCCCGTATCCACAACGAGAGTACCCCTGCTGCCAACAATAATCCCAACATTGGGTACGAGCTGTACACCGTTGTCTGGAATCACATAAACGTGCCGCGAGACCTGAACTGTGACACCACTCCTGATCAGCGCCTCCGGACCAGGAACTTGAGACTGTCCTCCCAGCGCCACGTCCAACAAAAACCACGCCAACAGGGTCACGCAGGATAACCGCAGGCGGAATAACGACGGCTGCTCTGTCATCAATCCACCAAAACTCTCACATCCGGGGCAACCCGAAGTTCAACAAATGAGGGATGCGTCGCATCGTGATAGATCGTCTGTGTCGCTGTGACGAATTCAGCATCCTCACCGAAACGACGTCCGGTATTCAGGTTACGGTCGAAGTGCGGAAAATTCGACGAACTAACCTCCAGTCGGATCCGATGTCCTTCTCTGAACACTGTCGCTGTATCACCCAAATCGATTGTGTATTCGTACAGCTGCTCTGGTGTAATCAACGATGGAGGATACTTGGAACCCAGACGATACCGTGCACGAACGATCCGATCGAGCACGTTGTGAGCGATGTCGTCATGGTGTACATCGACGAGTTTCGCTGTGAAGTCTGTGTCTGGAGCTGATGACGATGCCCAAAGTGTGACCGATACGGGACCGATGACTACGATATCTTCTGCAAGCGGCTGACTTGTATACACAAGCACATCGTCTCGAAGCTCAACTGTCGACTGGTCTAAAGCTCCCCGCATAAGAAAGTCCCCGCAACAGAGGTTCCCACCCATGGTTGGCACTGGATCGAGAGGGTTATACGTGAATCGATCCGGGAGTCCCATCGACGACTCTCGACTAAGCGTGCCGTCACCATGGCGAGTATTCGCATCTCCCCCACTATGTAAATAGAACCGCGTAGGCACCGTGCCGGGAAGCGGATACTGGTCAGCTGCGAGATAAAATCCACTCCCGGCTGTGCCAGTATCCGGCGGCACCATGACAAAAAGCTGCACATTAGGCTCCTCGTCAATCCCATTCTCAGCGCCTTTTAGGTAATGATCAAACCAACGTGCGGTCAGAGTTTCATCAAAAGTCTGGGCCTTTGGCCCCCAATCAATTAACCCTTGAGTTCGCGTGTGCCCGCAACAGGCCATGACAAGCTTGGTTCTCTCACGAGCTTCTGCCGAACTGGCCTTGGTGCGTAGTCCTACAAAATTTCGTACTGTTCCGACCGCAAACACGTCATACCAGCCACCAGTATTCAACACCGGAACAGATACATTGGCGTACCTCTGTTCGACATCAACTTGAGTCCAATACGTGTCGTAGTCTGGATGCGCAAGCCAGTCGTAGTAATACGGAGCAAGAGTCCTAAACGCAGGCATGCTGTTAAGCGGAAGTGCCCACACCCACTTGGTTAGCAAATCGCGTCGGTCCTGCTCAAGACGATCGGACACCCGCCTGTCTATCTCTTCGATCGAGAGTCCAGATCCGGCTAACCTCCGCCGGTAAGTGTCCGCAACGAAGAACGCCAGCGTCCAACCTTGGTTCAGATGCAGATCGAAAGCCCCATTCACATAGGTCCAGTTGTCGTGGTAGTCGGACGCGGTGATATCGGCGACTGCGGCTACAAGATGAGGTGGTGTTTGGATGGTTGCCTGAAGAGCCGTTGCACCAGTGTATGAACTACCAAATATGCCGACACGACCATTAGACCAAGGCTGAGCCGCGGCCCACTCAACCGAGTCGTAGCCATCAGGGCCTTCCTGCTGAAACGGATCAAAACTTCCGCCGGAACGGTAACGGCCCCGGGTATCCTGATTGAGACCGACATAACCCGTCCTAGCAAACTCCAAAAACTGCTGGTTGTCACAGTCGCTTCCGGCAGCTTGGCTTCCCCGCGTATACGGACTCCGCGTCAGAACTACCGGGTAGCGTCCTGGCTCAGCGGGGAGGTAGACTTCGGTGGCTAAAGTGACCCCGTCCCTCATCTCTACCCATTCGATGTGGCAAGTTACATCTCGTGACTGCGCCAACGCCTGCGTAGCAACGCCAATCAT
>Ga0310345_10003609_pt1 | contig 14618 bp, 15 predicted proteins | sample HC15DNA20500_MG_FD_204667 | JGI IMG/M metagenome (GOLD analysis project Ga0310345, IMG submission 204667) | Marine microbial communities from station ALOHA, North Pacific Subtropical Gyre - HC15-DNA-20-500_MG | ecosystem: Environmental > Aquatic > Marine > Oceanic | place: Pacific Ocean: North... | reverse complement strand
CTCGTCCAGGTGCTCGAGCAGGTCGGCGGGGTCGTCGAAGACGTGCTCGGCGCCCGCGTCGCGCAGCACCTCGTCGCTGAACCCGCCGGTGCGGACCGCGACGAACCGGACCCCGACCTCGCGCGCCGCCTCGCCGTCCCAGGGGGCGTCGCCGAGCAGGAACACGGCGCCGGAGCCGGCCTTCTCCAGCACCTGCTCGACCGGCTCGGGGTGCGGCTTGGAGTGGCCGACGTCGTCGCCGGTGGTGACCTCCTCCACCAGGGTCGCGGCACCGGCGGCCTGGAGCAGCGCGTCGGTCGTCTCGGCGTTCGCCGAGCTGGCGACGACCAGCCGGAGACCCCGGTCGCGCAGGGCCTGCAGCAGCTCGTCGGTGCCGCGGGTCGGACGCACGTCTCCGAGCACCGACTCGAACAGCTCGTCGTGGCGCGCGCGGACGTCGTCGCCGATGCTCTCCTCGGCCGCCTCGCCGGCCAGGTGGGTCACGATGCGGTCCCCACCCATGCCGATCGCGCCGTGGATGCGGTGGGACGCCACGGTGAGACCGACCTGGTGGAAGGCCCGCACCCACGCGTGGACGTGCAGGTAGACGGAGTCGACGAGGGTCCCGTCGATGTCGAGGACGACGGTCGTGGCGCGCTGGTCGGCGTCGGGGCTCATGCCGACCGACGGTAACGAGCCCGGTGCACGCGCCGGGCCACCTGACCGAGTGAAGCCGCAGGGGTGGGACGGTCCCGCCGCTCGGCTGGCAGGCTCGGACCACGCACCCGCTCCTGGAAGGGGAACACCGTGGACCGCCCCAAGGTCGTCGCCGCGATCGTCATCGCCATCATCGTGCTGGTGCTCGGCACCATGGTGGTGATCGGGCTCGTCCAGGGTGACGACGTGGACCGCGAGGAGAACCCGGTCATCGGCCTGGCACCGGCCGCCTCGGCCCCGGCATCGACTAAGGCATCGGCCCCGCTCACCCGCTGACGGTTCCTCCGCCGTCTCCGCCGTCGTCCGGACCGTCGCCTGGCCGGCGCAGCAGCGCCAGCACCCCGCGCTCGTAGACGCGGCGCTCCACCTCGACCAGGCCGTGCTCGGCGCCGGCCGCGGCCACCGGCCCGTCGAGCTGGGCCTCGTCGCCCACCTGCAGCACCAGCGCCCCACCCGGCGCCAGCACCCGGCCCGCGGTGCGCACGCAGTCGACCGCCAGCGCGCTGCCGTCGGCACCGCCGTCGATGGCGCGCACCGGGTCCTCGGGGAACCGCGTCACCTCGTGCGAGGAGACCCACGGCGGGTCCGCCAGCACCAGGGAGTACGCCGTCGGGTGCTCGGCCGCGTCCGCGATCGTCTCCGTGCGGACGCTCACCTGGTCGGCGAGCCCGTTGCGGCGGGCGTTGTCGGCGGCGTACCGCGAGGCCACGGGGTCGACGTCGACGCAGACGAGCTCGCGGCGGGTGCCGGCCACGGCGAGCAGGCCGATGTGACCCGCCCCCGAGCACAGCTCCAGCACCGGTCCGGGCGGCAGGTCGGTGAGCAGCAGCGCCGCCCAGCGTGACTGCTCGGCCACCCACGGTCGCGGCTCGAGGATGCGGGGGTCCCACTGGATCTCCAGCCGCCCCACGAAGGCGGTCCGGGGCCGGACCGGGGCGTCCTCGCCCAAGCCTCCGGGGCCTCCGGGGCCCTCGGTCCCCTCGACGGGCCCGGGGGCCTCGGGTGCGGCCACTCCGGTCGGGGTCGGCTCGGTCATCGCCATGCTCGCTCTCCTCCTGCCTCGTGGTCGGTCCCGTCCTCGACGAGTACCCACTCCGCGCCGTCGCGACGCACCAGGCCGCGGCGCTCGAACTGCTCCAGCCACCCTCGCATCGGCCACTCACCCCACCGGTCGCAGAACAGCCGCCCGTTGCGCAGCACGTCGTGCAGGTGCTCCACAGGCGGGGAGGAGACCGGGTGGTGCTGGTGGTAGGCGCGGGCGTCGCCCGTCCACCCCAGGCCGATGCCCCTGGCGAGCAGCGACCGGCCGAGGTCGGTGTCCTCGCCGCCGTAGCCGACGTACTCCTCGCAGTAGCCGCCGCAGCGCTCCCAGGTGGCCGAGCCGACGGCGTAGGACAGCGACCAGAACAGCTCGGCGGGCGCACCGCGTCGTCGCTCGCCGGGGGCGGGCGCGGGCCGGGCGGGGTGCGGGTCGTCGAGCACAGCGAGCGTGTCGAGGTCGTAGCCGCGCGGCGGTGGCGGCGGGAGGTAGGTCACCGGCCCCGACCACACGGTCGCGGGGTCGTCGCGGACGGTGGCGGCGTACCCGGCGACCATGGTGGGGCCGGCCAGGCAGTCCACGTCGAGGCCGATGAGGACGTCGCAGCCGGCGCGCGCGGCATGGGCCATGCCGAGGTTGCGGGCCGCGGCGAGCGGCAGCCCGAGCGGGTCCCGGCCGACCGCGAGGACCTCGACGGGCGGGCCGTCGCCCACCGCGACGCCGGCCACGGCCGGGTCGTCCATCGCCACGACGACGTGCACGTCCGGCACGACCGTGCCTGCCGCCAGCGAGACCCGTTGGCGGCGCAGGTGGTCGTGCCGGCCGTGGGCGGTGGTCACCACCGCGACGCCGCTCACGAGGCGCTCCGCTCGAGGACGGACCCGGCGCCGGCCGAGTCGGCGACCCCGGCCACCCCGGCCACCACGTCGGCGAACCGGTCGGCGGCGCCGCCGTCGCACCACCGTGCCCACGTCGTGGCGTCGAGGGACGCGCAGCGCTCGAGCCGCTCCGCCCACCCGTCGGCCGGCAGGGCGGGCTCGACGACGGCCGGCCACCCGCCGGTCGCGAGGACCCGGGCGGTGGCTGCCTGCTCGTCGTGGGGGCGCCGCTGCGGCACCAGCACCGCAGGACGACGGGCGGCGGCGATCTCGGCGACGGCGTTCTGCCCGGTGTGGGTGACGACGACGTCGGCCCCGTGCAGCAGCGTCCGGGTGTCGGGGCGCCAGCGACGCGCGTCGGCCACCTCCCAGGTCCACGTGGGCGTCTGCTCCTGCGCGGCCGCTAGCCGTGCGTCGAGCTCGGCGTCGCCCAGGTCGTGTCCCCCGGCACCGCCGAGGTAGAGGACCGTGCGTCGACCGGGAGGGGGCACGTCCCCGACCGGGTGCCGCGAGAGCCCGCCGACCCCGTGGACCCGCGCCCGCACGTCGGCGGGGAGACCGGGCAGCATGGCGGCGGTCTCCTCGTCGGGCCAGCAGCCGACGAGGGCGTCGGCGGTGTCCAGCGCCAGCCGGTGCGGCGCGTCGGTGCGCTCGCCCGGCAGCACGACCCCGACGACGGGGATCCCGTGCAGCCGCACCAGCAGCGAGACCTCGACGGAGACGTCGACGACGACCGCGGCCGGCCGGGCCTCCGCGAGCCACGTCGAGAGCAGGGTCGTACGCCGGAGCAGGCCGGCGTGGTCGCGGGGCACCCAGTGCAGGCGACCGCCGGCGGTGACGTCGCCGTGGTCGGCGGGCAGGGGCGGGAGCGGGTCGTCGTCGCGGGCCAGCTCGAGCCAGCCGCCGGCCCAGTCCCCCGACCACTCCGCGGGGCGGGGGAAGGAGGAGAGGCCGGTGACGGTGCAGCCGTGGCGCCGGGCCAGGGCCCGGGCCACCGCGCCGGCACGGTGCAGGTGACCGCGCCCGTGGTGGTGGACGTAGTAGCCGATGGTCGGGCGGCCGGCCGACGACGCGCTCACGCGGCCACCTCGCCGTGGGCGAGCGAGGCGTAGACCTGCTCGTACTCCGCGACCATCCGCTCGGCGGAGAGCCGCCGCACGGCGTGCCGGCGCACGGCCCGCCGGTCGCACCCCGCGGCCTCGTCGATCGCCGCGGCCAGGCCGGCCACGTCGTCGGGGGCGCAGAGCACCCCGGTGCCCTCGGCGACGATCTCGGGCAGCGCCCCCCGCCCGAACGCGGCCACCGGGGTGCCGCACGACATCGCCTCGGCGGCCACCAGTCCGTAGGGCTCCTCGCGGCCGGCGACGCGTGCGGCGTCCACCGCGAGGTGGGGCGCCTTCTCGCGCACCAGCCGACCGGTCCACACGACCGGCCCGCCGCCGGGGCCCGGGCGCCAGGCCCGGGTGTCGACCCCGTTGAGGACCGGGCGGGCCTCGATCGTGCCGGCCCAGGCCCGGGCCGTGCACTCGCTGACGGCGGTGAACTCGGAGGCGGACCCCGACACCGCGACCGCCGACTCCAGCCACGGGAGCGGCGGGGTGTGCAGGGTCGTCACCAGGGGCACGGGCAGCAGTCCGGCCATGGCGACCGGCAGGTGGTGGAGGCTGTGGTTGTGCACCACGTCGAACCGGTCGGCACCGGTGCGCACCAGGTCGAGCACGAGGTCCAGGTAGGCGTGGTGGTCGCCCATCCACTCCTCGGCGGGCGCGTTGACGTCGCGCATGGACACCTCCGTGGGCCGGAAGACCGCCGGGGTGAGCGTGCGGACCGGGAGCGCGGGGTCGCTGCCGTCCGCGGCGTACAGCGTGACGTCGTGGCCGCGGGCCACGAGCAGCCGCGCGAGGTGGTGGGTCAGCGCCTCGAGACCGCCGGCGAACGGCTCGGCGACCGGGTAGCGGTTGGACGCGACGAGGCACACCCTCACGCGCCGGCCCGTCCTGACAGGAGCCGGGAGTAGAGCTGTTCGTGCGCCGCCGCGACGGCTGCCCGCTGGGCACGTCGCCAGGCGACCGAGACCCCCTCGGCCGGACGCTCGGCGTGGGCGCGGCGCAGCGCCGACGCCAGCGACGCCTCGTCGAGGCCCGCCTCGTCGTGGTCGTAGGACAGCACCGGCCCCTGGTCGGCGTAGTGGCCGCAGGTCGGGGCCACCACGGCGGTGCCGAGGTCGCGGCAGGCCTCGAGCCACCCGGAGTGCGTGCCGAAGCGGTAGGGCAGCACCGAGACGTCCAGCGACGCCAGGTAGTCCCACAGCGCGGCGTCGTCGAGGAAGTCGTGGACGTGCAGCTCCAGGCGTCCGGCGTCGGCCTGCTCGTGGAGGTACGCCGCCAGCGACTCGTCGCGGCGGGCGCCGTCGGGGTCGAGGACGTCACGGTGCCCGTTGACCTGCAGCACCCCGCCCGGGATCGCGGCGACGGTCTCCACCAGCGTCGGCAGCAGCGCCATCGGGTCCATCGAGGCGCGCAGGCTCTTGACGTGCAGACCCACGCGGAACGTGTCGCCCGTGCGCCAGCCCCGGCGCTCCTGGGCCGCCTCCATGGTCGAGAACGGGACGACGTGCGGGTGGGGCAGGACCAGTGCCTCACGGCCCCAGCGGCGAGCGATCTCCGCCGCCGCGCCGCAGGTCAGCGTGACGACGGCGTCCGCGGCCGGCACCAGCACGTCGAGCTGGGCGTCGTGGGCGGCACGGTCCTCGTGGTGGGGGTTGCGCAGGTCGTGCACGGTCAGCACGAACGGCTTGCCGCGGCCCCGCAGGACCTCGGTGAGCTCGGCCAGCTCGGCGGGGTCGACGGCGTCGAAGCCGAAGTGGACGTGGAAGACGTCGAAGTCGGCCGTGCGGGCCCACTCCGGGCGCAGCATCACCGGCGGCCACCAGCGCGCACCCGCAGGGCGGTCCGGGGTGTCCGGGTCGGGGTCCGGCAGGCGCACGACCGCGCTGTCGGCCTCGGGGGCGAGGTGGCGGACGTAGACGTGGCCGGAGGGGACGGAGGCGACCGTGATGGTCGACCCGGCGGTCGGCCCAGAGGTCGGCCCGGCGGTCGGCGACGGGTCCGGCGAGGAGGCCCGGGGCGGGGGGACCCGGAGGTGCTGGGTCGCCTGGGTGCCCTGGGGGGCCTGGGTGGCGTGGGGGGCCTGGGTGGCGTGGGAGGGGGAGTCGGGTCCCGAGAGGAGTGGCACAGCCCGTGGATATCCATCAAGGACCGCTCTCATGTCACTCGAAGGGGTGGAGTGACCGGGCCGGTGGCCCTGCGGGCGTGCGCCGCGGCGAAGTCGGTCCTTCGGGGTGGTCCACCAACGGGCGAGGCGGGCGGCGACCGCGCGCCTCGGGGCACCCGGCGGGGTGGTCGGCCCGTGCCAGCATCGATCCATGACCGTCTTCGTCGCGTGGTCCCCCGCCGGGTTCGACGACGAGCTCGTGGGCGAGGCGACCGGCCCCTGGCACGAGGTGCGCCGGGTCGCCGACGAGGTGCTGCTCGTCGATGCCGACGAGACGCTGTCGAAGGTCTACCACCACCTGAAGTGGAGCCTGCCCGAGGACGCCCCGCTCCTGGTGGTCCCCTCCGATGGACCGGGCAAGAACCGCGGCCTGCCGGCCGGCACCACCTCCTGGCTGCGCGCCCGCGCCGAGTAGTCGCGGCTGCTCCTCGAGGACCGGCCACACCCCTCCGGCGGCGGCGCCCCGTGATCCATCCCTCGCCCCTGCCCGGGATGAAACGGACCACGGTCCGCTGTTGACCCGACCATGACCACCTCACCTGCCTTCGAGTCCGTCCGGATCGGCTCCTGGGAGCTCCCGCAGCGCTTCGTCATGGCTCCGCTGACCCGCAACCGGTCCCCCGAGACCGTGCCGACCGAGCTCAACGCCACCTACTACGGCCAGCGTGCCGGTGCCGGCCTGATCATCAGCGAGGGCACCCAGCCCAGCGCCGTGGGGCAGGGCTACCTCGCGACCCCGGGCCTCCACTCCCCCGAGCAGGTCGCCGGCTGGCGGCGCACCGCCGAGGCCGTGCACGCCGGGGGCGGCCGGATCGTCGTGCAGCTGATGCACGTCGGCCGCGTCGCGCACCCCGACAACAAGGCGGGCCTCGAGACCGTCGCCCCGAGCGCCATCGCCGCGCCCGGGGAGATGATCACGGCCGCCGGTCCGGTCCCGCACCCGGAGCCGCGCGCGCTGGGCACCGACGAGGTCCCCGGCATCGTCGAGGATTTCGTCCAGGCCGCGCGCAACGCGGTCGAGGCCGGCGTCGACGGCGTCGAGATCCACTCGGCCAACGGCTACCTGCTGCACCAGTTCCTCTCGCCGGTCAGCAACACCCGCACCGACGGCTACGGCGGCTCCCCCGAGGCGCGCGCCCGCCTGACCGTCGAGGTCACCCGCGCGGTCGCGGAGGCCATCGGCGCCGACCGCGTCGGCATCCGGATCAGCCCCGCCCACAACATCCAGGGCGTCCTGGAGGAGGACCCGGCCGACACCCGGGCCACCTACGAGGCGCTGGTCGACGGCATCTCCGACCTGGGCCTGGCCTACCTCTCGATGCTCGCCGACCCGCGCGGCGAGCTCACCCAGGACCTGCGTCGTCGCTTCGGCGGACCGATCATCCTGAACTCCGGGTTCTCCGAGCAGACCACCTTCGAGGAGGTCGAGAAGCTGCTCATCGACGACCTCGCCGACGTGGTGGCCGTGGGTCGTCCGTTCCTGGCCAACCCCGACCTCGCCGAGCGGTGGCGCACGGGCGCGGCCCTCAACGAGCCGGACCCGGCCACGTTCTACGGCGGCGGCGCCGAGGGGTACACCGACTACCCCACCCTGACCAGCGCCTGAGGGCGCACCCCGCGTCGGGCCCCCTCCGGGGGGTGGGGGCCCGACGCACCTTCCGGGGGGAGGAAGCTCAGTAGTCCTCGAGCTCGCGCCCGTGGCGCGGGCTCGGCACCGCGGTGGCGGGACGGCGCCGCACCTGCTTGTGGGACCCGTCGCACCACGGCGGCACCGACGAGGCGCCGCAGCGGCACACCGCCACCACCGGTCGCTCGGAGTGGTGCTTGACGCCCTGCTCGTCCTCGACGGTCACCGGTCCCGGGATCAGCACCGGGCCGTCGGGGCACAGCAGCACCTCGCGCGTGGTGGTCTCCCCTGTGCTCATGCCACGGCTCCGTGCTCGAGCTCGGCGCCGTCGCGGACCGAGGACAGGACCGCGGTCGCGGTCTCCTGCTCGGCCGCCAGGCAGACCGCCGCACCCCAGAGCGCGTCGTCGGCCACGTGCGGCTCCCGCGCCACCCAGCCGCCGAGCATCCGGCGTACGGCCACCTGCTCGTGGACGGCGTCGGCGACCATGTGCTCGCGGTAGTAGGCGATCATCGGCTCGGGCATCCCCAGCCGCTCCAGACCACGCACCATCCGCTTCGACGGCACCGAGCTGCAGACCTCGAAGGCGGCCAGGTGACCCAGCGCTGCGGGCACCAGCCGCCGGTGCAGGCCGAGCATCGACATCAGGTTGTTCTGCTCCAGGACCTCCGGCAGCGCCTCGTCGACGTACGCCGCGTAGCCGGTGTCGAGCCCGCAGGCCGCCATCCCGCGGCGCCAGAGCTCGGCGTGCAGGTGGTCGGGGTGGCCGTTGCCGTACTCGTCGGCCGCGATCGCGACCAGGTGCGCCTTGGTCTCGTCGTCGAGCCGGGGCAGCGCCCACATCGCCGAGTCCTGCTCGCGCACGTGGTAGATCGACCGCTGCCGCAGCAGCGCGAGCACCTGCTCCTCCTCGGCCTCGCGCTGGACGAAGCGGGCCAGCGACTCCCCGCCGGTGTCGGCGGCGCACAGGTCGAAGAAGAGCTCGGCGAAGTCCTCCACGTCGGCCAGCCGGTCCTGGGCGGGCTGGGCCAGGTGCCGGGCGCGGTCGCGCCAGCGCTCCTCCAGGTCGTGCTCGAGGTCGGCACGCACCGCCAGCAGCGCGGGATCCCACTCCAGCGCGTCGTCGACCTCGTCGAAGCCGCGGTGGTGCAGCTCGTAGAGCATCCACAGCGCCAGGGCGGCGTCGTCGTGGGAGTCGGCCTCCACGCTGCGGGCCACCCCTCGTCCGCGGAAGCAGTCGCTGAGGGCCTCGGTGAGCGCGCCCCGGGGGGTCGGCAGCGGGGCCGGCATCAGCGGTCCTCCTGCCAGGCGTGCCAGACGCCGCGGCAGTCCCGGAAGCCGTCGGTGGCGGGGCGCCCGGCGTCACGGCGCACGGGGGTCGGGCCGGAGGGGGCTCGGCGCTCCTCACGGAGCTGCTCGAGGTGCTCGAGGAGGCGGGTCATGCCACGACGGTGCCCAACCCGCCGGACCGTCAGGCCACCCGAAGGGAGAGGGACCGACCCGCGCGCCGGGCGGGGCCCCGGATCTCACCCGTCGGGGCGAGATGCAGGGCCGCTCCCGCGGGGCCGGGACAGGTTCACCCTTTCGGGGTGGTTGTGGCCCGGGACGGCGGGGAACCCCCGGTGTGCGGCAGCGACCGCCCCGGTCTGGACTCACGCAGGCTCGGCCGGGGCGGTAGCCGCACAAGCCTCCTGCTGGCGCCCCCGGGCATGATGACCGCGATGAGCACCCCAGCCCCCTCCTCGACACCCGGCTCGACACCCGCCCTGGCCGACCCGCTGCCCCAGCCGCACGGACGGCCGTGGCGCAACCGGTTCGCGCTGGCGCCGCTGACCAACACCCAGAGCCACGCCGACGGCACGTTGTCCGACGACGAGCGGCGCTGGCTGGTCGCCCGCGGGACCGGCGGCTTCGGCCTGGTGATGACCGCAGCGGCGTACGTCGCTCCCGCCGGCCAGGCCTGGGCCGGTCAGCTCGGCATCGCCTCCGACGCGCACCTGCCCGGGCTCACCGCGCTGGCCGACGAGCTGCGCACCACGGGCACCACCTCGTCGGTGCAGCTGCACCACGGCGGACGGCGCGCCGACCCGCGGCTGACGGGACGGCCCAACCAGTGCCCGTGGGACGACCCCGAGAAGGACGCGGTGGCGATGAGCACCGGCCAGGTCGAGGCGATGGTCGAGGACTTCGTGGCGGCTGCGGTGCGCGCGGAGCAGGCGGGCTTCGACGGGGTGCAGCTGCACGGCGCGCACGGCTACCTCCTGGGCCAGTTCCTCGACGCGCGGCACAACCACCGCACCGACGGGTACGGCGGTGACCTGGACGGCCGGTTGCGGCCCCTGCTGGACGTGGTCGAGGGCGTGCGCGCCGCGACCGGGCCCGACTTCCAGCTGGGCGTGCGGCTGACCCCCGAGGGCACCGGCATCAGCCTCGAGGAAGGGGTCGAGACCGCCCGGCGGCTGCTGGACTCCGACCTGCTCGACCACCTCGACATGTCGCTGTGGGACGTCTTCATGCGTCCCCGCACCGGTGCCGACGGGCTGCTCATCGAGCACTTCGCCCGGCTCCCCCGCCGGCGCACGGCGCTGGGCGTGGCCGGCGGTGTCCTGTCGGCCGCCGACGCCCGGTGGTGCCTGGAGCAGGGCGCGGACTTCGTGACGGTGGGGACCGGCGCGATCCTCCACCACGACTTCGCGGCGCGGGCCCTGGCCGACCCCGACTTCCGGGTGCGCGAGCGCCCGGTCAGCCGCGAGGACCTGCGGGCGGAGTCGGTCGGCGAGGCGTTCCTGGACTACCTCGCCGCCGGCTGGGACGACCTCGTGGCGTGAGCCGACCCGGGGGTCAGCGGGCCACCGACGTACGCACGAGGTTGCCGCAGGTGTAGCCCTTGCCGGAGATCTGCTGCCACTCCCCCTGCTGCAGCTGGACGACGGTCTGGCACGGGAAGGACTTCTTGCCGCCGACGTTCATCTCCGCGTGCATCCCGCCGGCCGTCCACGAGCCCACCTTGCGGATCTCCGCCAGCAGCGTCTCGCGGCTCAGCTTCCCACCGAGGGCCACCGCCCGCTCGGCGAAGAGCCGGGCCGCGGACCAGGCGAAGAGGCCGAAGGTGCTGGGCGACGCACCGGGCTTGACCCGCTGCAGCCACTGGACGTACTGGGTGATCTCGGGGTTGCCGGAGTTGAAGGCCGGGTGCGGGACCGGCGCCATGGCCCCGTCGACGTTCGCGCCGCCCTGCTCGTGGAACTCCGGGCCGTACTGCGTCTGGGTCACCACGAACTGGTCGGGCTCGAAGTTCTGCTGGGCCATCGCGTCGGCCAGGCGCACGGCCTGGATGGTGGCGCCGGTGAAGGAGACGAAGCGGATGTCCTTGTCCTTCATCTCCTGCACGAACGGCGCGTAGTTGAACTCCGCGGTGCCGATGCCCTTGAGGATCTTGACCTGGAAGCCGACCGACTCGGCGGTCTCCGAGAAGCTCCGGGCGAGGTCGGGCGAGCCACCGAGGTCGAGGTAGAGGAAGGCAGCCGACTGCGTCGCCGCCTTGTTCTGCTTGGTGTAGAACTGGTAGGCCGCGTCGGTGATGACGCCCGGCTCCAGCGCCTGGGCTGCGAAGCAGGTCGTGCAGTCCGCGCGCCCCTCGGTCAGGATGTTGGCCCGCAGGTCCGGCAGGCCGCACTCCTGGGTCGTGCGCGCGCCACCGGCGTCGTAGATCGAGACCGAGCCGACGGCGGCGAAGGACTCCGCGCAGGCGCGGGTGTAGGCCGCCTGGTCGCCCGCGGAGTCGGTCTTGCTGTCCAGCTCCAGCAGCGTCAGCTTGCGGCCACAGACGTCGGAGCGGGAGTTGAAGTAGGCCAGGTAGGCAGCGGTCGCCAGCCGGGCGGACTCGAAGAGACCGGGCACCGGGCCGGAGAGGTCGGAGGAGTTCGCGACGATGATCTCCTTGTCGGTGATGCCCGTGGAGTTCTCGAACCCGTCGCAGGACCCGGCCTTCGTGCCGCCGGTCGGGTCGCCCGCCTCGTCGTCGCCGCCGGACGGTCCGCCGCCCGAGCTGCTGGTGCCGCCACCGGTGGAGGTGGTGCCGCCGTCCGAGCCGCCGGCCGTGGAGACGTCCCCACCGCCACCGCTGCTGCCGTCGACCGAGGTCGTGGTGCCGCCCCCGACGTCGGCGCCCGCGCCGGAGACCGCGGTGCCGGTGCCGGTCTGGCCGACCGCCCGGACGTCGTCGGGGTGCAGCTGGGAGCCGCAGGCGGAGAAGAGCGCTGAGAGGACGAGTCCCAGCACCAGGACGATCACGCGCACGCAGGGACCTCCGGAGGGAGCGATGCCGCCGAGGTGACGGCTGTCACAGTCAACGACGGTGGTGGGCTCGGGTCACGGCCCACCGCTCTCGCCTCGTGTGGCTCAGCGCGGTCCCTGGCCCGCGCTGGGCCACACGAGGCGGGCTGGGTCGGGGTGGCCGGGGTGGGGCAGGGGTCAGGGTCGCCTGCCGCTGTCGACGCGACCGCTGTCGTAGGCCCAGATGACGAGCTCGACGCGGTTGCGTGCCGCGAGCTTCGTCATCAGCGCCCCGACGTGGGTCTTCACGGTGCTCAGCGAGAGGAACAGGTCCTCGGCGATCTCGTGGTTGGTGCGGCCGGCGGCGACCAGGTCGAGCACGGCCTCCTCCCGCGGGGTCAACGGGTCGACCGGCTCCGCTGCCTGCGCCGGGCGACCCGAGGTGAAGGTGGCGAGGAGCCGCGCGGTGACCGCCGGCGAGATCAGCGCGTCGCCCGAGGCGGCGGCGTGGACGGCACGGGCCAGCAGCTCGGGATCGGCGTCCTTGAGGAGGAACCCGCGCGCCCCCGCGCGGAGGGCGTCGTAGACGTACTGGTCCTCGTCGAAGGTCGTGATCACGATGACCGGGACCGGGTCGGCGACCTCGGGGCCGGCGACCAGCCGGGTCGCCTCGATCCCGTCCAGCTGCGGCATCCGGATGTCGAAGAGGCAGACGTCGGGGCGTAGCGACCTGACGCGCTCCACCGCCTCCAGCCCGTCGCGGGCCTGTCCCACCACCTCGATCGACGGCTCCGCGTCGAGGATCGTGGCCAGCCCGACACGGACCATGTCCTGGTCGTCGGCGACCAGGACGCGCACCGGCTCCGTCATGGACCGACCTCCTCGGCGACGCCCGTCACCGGGACCGTGGCCTCGACCGTCCAGCCGCCGTCGGGATCCGGCCCGGCGTGGACCTCGCCGCCGAGCAGGGAGAAGCGCTCCCGCATCCCGGCCAGGCCGTACGCCGGGGTCGCGCGCCGTCCCCGGCCCGGGCTGCCCGGGCGGCCGTCGTCGTGGACCCGCAGCCGCGCCGTGTCGCCGTCGCGACGCAGGTGCACCGAGACCAGGGTGGGGTCGCTCGCGTGCCGGCGCGCGTTGGTGACCGCCTCCTGCGCGGCCCGGAACAGCGCCGACTGCGTTGTCGCGGGCAGCCGCTCGAGGTCGCCGGAGGTCTCCACGGCGACCGTCGGGCCGACGCCCCGGTCGTGGGCGAGCTGCGGCAGGTCGGCGACGCCGTACGTCGGGCTCCGGCCGTCTCCCGTCTGCTGGTCGTGACGCAGCAGCGCCACCATGGCCCGCATGTCCTCCAGGGCGCGCAGCGCGGCGTCCTCCACGTCGCTCATCGCCTCGACCGCGGCGTGGGGGTCGGTGCGGGCGCGGACCTTGGCGGCCCGGGCGTGCAGGAGGATGCCGGAGACGTGGTGGGCGACGGTGTCGTGCAGGTCGCGGGCCAGGTGCTCGCGCTCGCGGGCCCGGACCTCCTCGCGCCCCCGCTCCTGGGACCTGACCCAGAGGCGCACCAGCGCACCGAGCGCCACCGGCAGCATGAGGGCCCCGGCGCCGACCACCATCGAGGAGCCGCTGGCGTCGTACAACGGCTCGCGCGCCAGGTGGACGACCAGCAGGAAGCTGCTGCCGGCGACGACGGCACGTCCGCTGGCCCAGCGTCCCAGCGAGTAGGCCAGCAGCAGCACGGCGGCGGTCACGTCCAGGACGCTGTAGGGCTCACCGGCCAGGGCCGGGACGACCCCGGCGACGGTCTGGGCGGTGAAGCCGACCACCAGCATCAGCAGGGGCCGGTGGGGCCGCCACAGGAGCGCGGCGAGGCACAGCAGGGCCCACGTCGCGTCCCACACCGGGCGGGTGACGTCGGCGCGCACCCCCGCCTCGAGGACCGTGAGCGGCACCAGGGCTGCGACCAGGGCCCGGTCCCACCACGCCGTCCCCGGGGGCGCGGTCGCCCGCGGCTCCTCCCACAACGCCCGCAGCGCTCCGCTGATCACCCACCTCACCCTAGGGCGAGGCCACCCGCCCCGGATGGGACTTTCGGCCAGTGCCGGTCGGCCTCGAGGAGGAGGAAGCCCCGGCCCCGGCTCCGATCCGTCGGCGCCGCCGCTCGCGAAGGATCGGGGTCATGACACGACACACCACCGCCCCTGACACTGCCCCTGCCGTCACCACCGACACCACCGACCGGGCCACCTCGACCCTCGTCCGCTCCGGCGGCACCGCCGCCCTCGTCGTCGCCGGCACCTACGTCGTGGGCTTCGCCGCGATGGTCGCCTACTTCGTGCCCCAGGGGCTGGTCTCGACGCTCGAGGACCCCGCCGGGTCGCTCGACTTCCTCCGGGACCACCACGCCCAGCTGTCCGCGTGGTACTTCGTCCTCTACCTCGTCGGCGGCGCCGCGATGGCGCTGGTGGCCCTCGGGGTCGGGGCACGGCTCGCGGCCGCGCCGACGCTCGCCCGCGTCAGCACCGCGCTGGGCCTGATCTGGTCCGGCATGCTCATCGCCAGTGGGAGCGTGGCCCTCGTCGCGCAGCACGTGGCCGTGGAGCTCCACGCCCAGGACGCCGACCTCGCCCTGAGCACCTGGGTGTCGACCAGCGTGGTCCAGGACGCGCTCGGCGGTGGCATCGAGGTGGCCGGCGCCTTCTGGGCGGCGGCCGTCGGCCTCGCCGCCCTGCGGACCCACGCCCTCCCCGCCGGGCTCGGCGGCCTCGCGCTCGGCCTCGGGGCCGTCGGCACCGTCACGGTGGTGCCCGCCGCGGCCGAGCTCAACACCTCGGTC
>Ga0310345_10003608_pt1 | contig 14619 bp, 13 predicted proteins | sample HC15DNA20500_MG_FD_204667 | JGI IMG/M metagenome (GOLD analysis project Ga0310345, IMG submission 204667) | Marine microbial communities from station ALOHA, North Pacific Subtropical Gyre - HC15-DNA-20-500_MG | ecosystem: Environmental > Aquatic > Marine > Oceanic | place: Pacific Ocean: North... | reverse complement strand
GGGTTTGTTTTTTCGAACGCGGCGTCAGCTGGCCTGTTCGGCCGGCTTGGCGGGCGGCGGAGTCGGCAGTACCGCGAACAACTCGGCCTCCAGGTTCTGGCGCACGGCCGTCTCGTCGGCCCCGGCGGCAACGACGATGCCGAAGGCGTCGACCACCGAAGATCCCAACGTGGTCACCTTCGCCCACGAGATGTCGACGTCGGCGCGCTCGAACACTGCGGTCAGCTGAGCCAGCAGACCGGCGCGGTCGGTGGCCCGGATCTCGGCGATGACCTGGTCGGTGCCGTCGCTGTGGTGCCAGAGCACACGCGGCGGCGCCGCCGGCGCGTTGATCGGTACCGCGGCGCGTACTTCGCCCGCCCGGCCCGGTCCCGCGCTCTCGGCGTCCTTCTGCTCGAGCGCTCGGACCACGTCCAGGTCGCCGTCGAGGGCCAGGATCAGTTGTTGACGCAGCAGCTCCGCTGCCGGCGGGGCACCGAAGCGCGGTGAGACGACGAACGTGTTGATCGCCGCGCCCTGGTGACCGTTGACCGAAGCCGAGTGCACCCGCAACGAGTTCAGCGCCAGTACGCCCGCCGCCTTGGACAGCAGTCCTCGCCGATCGGGGGCGATCATCGTGACGTTGAAGATGTGTGCGGTGTCGGCCGGGGTGAGTTCGACATGGACTTTGTGCTGTGCGGCGAGCGACATGAACCGCAGGTCCACGGGATCCGGTTGCGGCAGCGGCTCACCGGCCATCGCCAGCCGACACCGACGCACCAGGTCGCCGATCAGCGAGGCCTTCCAGTCGCCCCACACTCCGGGACCGGTGGCCAGCGAGTCGGCTTCGGCCAGAACATGCAGCAGCTCCAGCACCACCAGATCACCGCCGAGGGCGTCCACCACGGCGGCGATGGTGTTGGGGTCCTGCAGGTCTCGCCGGGTCGCGGTGTGGGCCAGCAGCAGGTGGTGGCGCACCACTTTGGCGAGGATGTCGACATCGGAGGGCCACAACCCCAATCGATTTCCGATCTGGGTGGCCAGCTCCGCGCCGATGACGCTGTGGTCGCCGCCGCGCCCCTTGCCGATGTCGTGCACCAGCGCGCCCAGGACGAGGAGATCCGGCCGGGCCACGCGGGTCGTGAAGGCGCTTGCCCGAGATACTGTTTCGACGAGGTGACGATCAACCGTCCAGATGTGCACCACGTCGCGGGGCGGCAGATCCCGCACCGCCCCCCACTCGGGAAACAACCTGCCCCACAGCCCGGTTCGGTCGAGCGCCTCGATGGTCCCCACCACGGACGGACCGGCGGCGAGCATCACGAGCAGGTCCTTGAGCGCCTGCCGGGGCCATGGGGTGCGCAGCTCCGGGGCAGTCTCGACGAGTCGGCTCAGCGTGGAGGAGGCCATTGGCAGACCGGTCGTCGCCGACGCTGCGGCGACTCGCAGAATCAGTCCCGGATCACGCTCGGGACGCGCGTCGCGGGCGAGGATCACCTCGCCGTTGAACTCGATCACCCCCTCGTCGAGCGGGCGGCGCACCGGTCTGCGCAGTGCGGCCAGCCCGCGGCGGGGCAATGCATTGGCAGCGGTTCGGATTCCGGCGTCAACGTAGTAGCTGACAGTGCGTGCGGCGTCGGAGAGCATGCGCGCCAGGTCGAATCGATCGCCGATGCGCAGTGCGGCGCCGATCTCGTCGGCATACTGGGCGAGCAGCAGTTCGCGACCTTTGCCAGCCACCCGATGCAGTTCGGTCCGCACGTTGAGAAGCGAAAGATGGGCGTCGCCAAGGGTTTCGGTCGGCGAGACCAGCGAGCGGGACGGATAGACGTCGGCCAGCTGGGCGATGGCCAGCGCGTTGAGCAGCTGAACGTCGCGCAGTCCTCCCCTGCCGCACTTGAGGTCGGGTTCCGCACGGTGGGCGATCTGACCGCTGCGTTCCCAGCGAGCCCTGGTGTGCTCGACCAGTTCGTCGAACCGCGAGGCGATCCCGGTGCGCCACTGCCTGCGCGCACCCCCGATCAGCATCGCCGACAAGTCGGGGTCACCGGCGATGTGCCGTGCTTCGAGCATCGCCAAACCGGCCGATATGTCCTCCCCGGCGACAGTCAGCGCCTGCTCGACGGTCCGCACGCTGTGGTCGATGCGGATGTTGGCGTCCCACAGGGGGTACCACAGCAGCTCGGCGACCTCGGCGACGATGTCGGTCGGCATGTCGTCGTGCACGAGCGTCAGGTCGAGATCCGAATACGGCAACAACTCGCCCCGGCCGAGCCCACCGGTGGCGACGATCGCGAACCCGCTGCTCGCGGTGATGCCGATCTCGGTGGCCTTGGTGGTCAGCCAGAAGTCGTACAGATCGAGCAGGGCATCGCGAAGTGCGGCCGACTCGAGCTGGCGAGAGCCGCCCACCAGCAGCTGCTCTGCGGCCGCTGCCAGATCGGTCGCCGGCCGAGACGAACCCGCCGCCGGGCGCACCCATCGGGGCGCTCCGGCGGCGGGGTCTGCTTTCCGCTCTGTCATGACTCGTTGTCCTCCCGGCACTTAACGATCCAGCGCTCACACGGCGCAGAGCCGGGAGACGACGTCCTCAGATGGATGGGCGATTACAGGGCGTCGGCCCCCCGCTCACCGGTGCGGACTCGGACCACGGTCTCGACCGGGCTTACCCACACCTTGCCATCGCCGATCTTCCCGGTACGGGCGGCCTGGACGATCACGTCCACGACCTTGTCGACGGCGGCGTCGTCCACGACGACCTCGACCCGCACCTTCGGCACGAAATCGACGGAGTACTCGGCACCGCGGTACACCTCGGTGTGGCCCTTCTGGCGACCGTAACCCTGAACCTCGCTCACGGTCATTCCGAGGATACCCGTCTGCTCGAGACCAGTCTTGACGTCCTCGAGAGTGAACGGCTTGACGATCGCAGTAATCAGCTTCATGTAGTTGATCCCTTCCGATGAAATTGTCGCCGATCAGGCGAGCTCGTAAGCCGTTTCGGCATGTTCGGTTTCATCGATACCAGTGTCCTCGTCTTCCTTGGACACCCGCCAGCCCAGTGGCTTGACGATGAAGGCGATGATGAGGGTCATGACCGCGGTGAAGATCACGGCCACCAGCGCGATGACGAACTGCACGACGAGCTGCTCGAAGCCGCCGCCGACGAACAGGCCGGCGTCGGTAGCGAAGAAGCCGAGCGAGATGGTTCCCCACAGACCCGCGACCAGGTGCACACCGACCACGTCGAGGGAGTCGTCGTAACCGAACTTGTACTTCAGTCCGATCGCCAGCGCCGAGAGCACACCCGCGATCGCGCCGACCACGATCGACCAGATCGGGGTCAAGTTACCGCACGCCGGGGTGATCGCGACCAGACCGGCGACGATACCCGACGCGGCGCCGACGCTGGTGGCGTGGCCGTCCCGGATCTTCTCCACCAGCAACCAGGCCAGCATCGCGGCCGCGGTGGCCGCGGTGGTGTTGACCCACACCAGACCGGCGAGCACGTCCGCGGCGCCTTCGGAACCGACGTTGAAGCCGAACCAGCCGAACCACAGAATGGCCGCGCCCAACAGCACGAACGGGACGTTGTGCGGCCGGAAGGCGGACTTGCCGAAGCCGCTGCGCTTTCCGAGAAGCAGCGCCAGTACCAGTGCGGCCATACCGGCGTTGATGTGGACCACGGTGCCACCGGCGAAGTCGATGGGCGCTACGTTGGCGCCACCTTCCTCATCGGTGCCGAACATCATTGCAGCGATGCCGCCCTCGGCACCCGAGAGCAGGCCGCCGCCCCAAACCATGTGCGACAGCGGGAAGTACACGAGGGTGACCCAGATGCCGCCGAACAGCAGCCAGGTGCCGAACTTCATCCGCTCAGCCACCGCGCCGCTGATCAGGGCGACGGTGATGACGGCGAATGTCAGCTGGAAGGCCACCCACACGATGGCGGGCACAGTGCCGAATCCACCCAGCACGAAGGTGTCGACCCCGTCGATCTCGCGGGTTTCGGTGAGCTGGTTCACCCCGAACAACGCAAAGGGGTTGTCGAACAGACCCAGGTAGTTTCCACCGCCGACGTGCGCGGAGGAGAAGGACATCGAATAGCCCCACAACACGTAGATGACGCTGACGACACCCATGGAGCCGAACGACATCATCATCATGTTCAGGACGGACTTCTGCCGCGACAGCCCGCCGTAGAAGAAGGCGAGGCCGGGGGTCATGAACAACACCAGCGCAGCGGCGGTGATGATCCACGCCGTATCGCCCGCGCTCAGGCCGCCTTCACCGAACGGCAGGAACTGATCATCTGGTATGGCTAGGGCCACGTCATGCAAGCCAAAAACCACTTTGTTTGAACCTCCTTGGGACGTGAGCCGACATGATCGGCCTCCCGAAGAGACTCTTGTGCGCGCGTTTCACCTGTGATTCGTTCGTGTTTCAGCTACGTGAACGGGTTCACGCATCCGGTTACGCTCAGGTTTCACCAGGCACGTTCAGCAAAAACGATCGCGCCGTGGAACAATTTTCGTCCCCGGTGTGCCGGCGTAGCGCCACGAAAAACGGTCAGCCGAGCAGCGCGTCGACGAAGGCCGAGGGTTCGAACGGCGCGAGGTCGTCGGGGCCTTCTCCGAGTCCGACGAGTTTGACCGGCACACCCAACTCCTGCTGGACGCGGAACACGATGCCACCTTTGGCCGTACCGTCCAGCTTGGTCAGCACGACACCGGTGATGTCGACGACTTCAGCGAACACCCTGGCCTGCGGCAGGCTGTTCTGGCCGATCGTGGCGTCGAGCACCAGCAGCACTTCGTCGACCGCCGCCCGGCGGCCCACCACCCTTTTCACCTTGCCCAACTCGTCCATCAAGCCGCTCTTGGTGTGCAGCCGTCCGGCCGTGTCGACCACGACGACGTCGGCACCGGAGTTGATGCCCGTGTCGACGGCGTCGAACGCCACCGAGGCCGGGTCGGCGCCCTCCGCGCCACGGACCACCTGTGCGCCGACCCGCGACGCCCAGGCCTGCAGCTGGTCGGCGGCGGCGGCGCGGAACGTGTCGGCGGCCCCGAGGACCACCCGCCTGCCGTCGGCGACCAGCACGCGGGCCAGCTTGCCGACTGTGGTGGTCTTGCCCGTTCCGTTGACGCCGACGACCAGCAGAACCGAGGGTTTGTCGTCGTGCGGCAGTGCGCGGATGGAGCGATCGAGGTCGGGTTGCAGTTCGGTGATCAGCACGTCGCGCAGCACGGCGCGGGCGTCGGCCTCGGTGCGCACCTGGCTGCTGGCCATCTTGGCGCGCAAGGCCGCCACCACCGATTCGGTCACGACCGGGCCGAGGTCGGCGATCAGCAGGGTGTCCTCGATCTCCTCCCAGGACTCCTCGTCGAGATCGCCGCCGCCGAGCAGGCCGAGCATGCTGCGACCGAGGGTGTTCTGCGATTTGGCGAGCCGGCCGCGCAGTCGATCCAGACGGCCCTCCGGCGGCGCGATGGCCTCGATGTCCGGCGCTTCGGCGCCGGCCGGGATCTCCTCGGGGGCGGGGGCCTCGGGCGCTGCCGATTCCGCCGGGGCAACCGGCGGGGGTGTCTCGACCGGCGGCGCGGGCCTCTCGACGGGCGGCGCGGTCGGCGGCTCGACCGGCGGCTCGGGAAGGGTGACATCGGCGATCGGACGCTTCGGCGCGTCCCGCGGGATGGTGGCATCATCGCCGACGGCGGGTAGCCCGGTGGTGTCGATGCGCTCAGGCTGCGGCGGGGCGGTGTCTGGCCGGCTCGCCGGCGTCGGCTCCGGCCCGCTGGGCGGCTTCACCCCCGGCGGAGTCACGGTCGGGGTGGACTGACTGAACGTGATGCCCGACGAGGCGGTGTAGCCGCCCGAGCGATCGACAGGAGTAGCAGTGTCTGGACGGGCGAGGCTGATGCGCCGCTTGCGGTACCGCAGCAATCCGACCACGAGCGCAGCAACGAGCAGAACGGCGATGACCGCTATCGCGATCCAGAGACCCTCAGACACCACGCCATTGTCGCAGGGGGCCTGAACGATGACGCCCGACCCCACGTTCACCGCGGCGCACCGCAAGCGCAGGCACATCGACGTCTGCCTGACCAAACAGGTGGATTACCAGTTCGTTCGCACCGGCCTGGAGTGCTACCGGCTGCCCTACAACGCGCTGACCCAGACCGACCTGAACAGTGTGGATCTGAGCACGGAGTTCCTCGGCGCCCGGCTGCGCGCTCCGGTCCTGCCTGCTGAGTCTCAGGTCCGGCTGCTGACCAGTTCCTGGCCGCGCATGCGCTGCGAGATCACCGTCGTGATGCCGTCACCGCGCATCGACACGCCGTACAGCGCGTCGGCCACCTCCATCGTGGGTTTCTGGTGGGTGATCACGATCAGCTGCGAGCGCTCCCGGAGCTGCTCGAACAGGCTGATCAGCCGGCGCAGGTTGACGTCGTCGAGCGCCGCCTCGACCTCGTCCATGACGTAGAACGGGGACGGGCGGGCCCGGAAGATCGCGACCAGCATCGCGACGGCGGTCAGGGACTTCTCACCGCCCGACAGCAGCGACAGCCGCTTGATCTTCTTGCCCGGCGGGCGCGCTTCGACCTCGATTCCGGTGGTCAGCATGTCGCTCGGGTCGGTGAGCAGCAGCCTGCCCTCCCCGCCGGGGAACAGCGTCGAGAAGACCTGGGCGAACTCGCGCTCGACATCGGCGTAGGCGTCGGTGAACACCTGCAGGATCCGGCCGTCGACATCGGAGATCACGTCGAGCAGGTCTTTGCGGGCGGCCTTGACGTCCTCGAGCTGGGTGGACAGGAAGTTGTACCGCTCTTCCAGCGCGGCGAACTCCTCCAACGCCAGCGGGTTGACCCGGCCCAGTTGGTTCAACTCACGCTCGGCGCGCTTGGCGCGCCGCTCCTGGGTGGGCCGGTCGTAGGGCATCGGGGCCGGCGCGGTGACAGGCTCGCCGCGCTCCTTGGCCTGCTCGTACTCGGCCATCTCCAACTCCGACGGCGGCAACGGCACCGTCGGCCCGTACTCGGCGACGAGGTCGGCGGCGGCCATGCCGAACTGCTCGAGCACCTGCTCCTCGAGCTGCTCGATGCGCAGCGCCGCTTGCGCTTTCGCCACCTCATCGCGGTGCAGCGAATCGGTCAGTGCGGCGATGCGGGTGGACAGCTCACCGACTTCGTCTCGCGCCCGGCCCAGTGCCGCCGCCCGGGTCTGCCGCTCGGCGGCGACCTCGTCGCGAATCCGCGACGCCACCGCCACCGCTTGGCTCAACCGCTCGGCAACCGCTCGTCCGGATTCGGCTACCGCGGCGGCCATCGCCGCCGCATGGACCCGCGCCTCCCTGGCCCGCGCGGCCCGCACCCGGGCCTCCCGCTCGGCGGCGGCGGCGCGACGCAGCGAATCCGCCCTCCCACGAACAGCATTGGTGCGCTCTTCGGCGGTGCGTACCGTCAGCCGGGCTTCCACCTCGGCCGAGCGCGCAGCGTCGGCGGCCGCGGTGGACTCCTCGCGGTCCACCGGTGCCACCTCGAACATCGGCTCCTGCTGCGCGTTGTGCAGACGCGCCTCGAGCGCACTGAGTTCGTCGACGGTCTGGGTGCGCCCGGCCTCGAGTTCGTCGCGCTGTTTGATCAAACGCTGCCACTCGTCGTCGGCGGCGCGGGCGTCCTGGCCCAATCGACCCAGCTGTTCGTAGATCGCCGAGATCGCCGCGTCCGATTCGTTGAGGGCGGCCAACGCCTGCTCTGCGGCGTCCTGGCGCGCGGTCTGTTCGGCCAACGCCCCGGCCAGGGCGGCCGACAACTCGCCGGTCTGGCGTTCGGCGGCGGTCAACTCCGCGCGCGCCTTGTCGACCTCGGAGGCGATCTCCAGCGTGCTGGGCCGCCGGTCGGAGCCGCCGCTGACCCAACCACCGCCGACCAGATCACCGTCGGCGGTCACCGCGCGCAATTCAGGATGGGCGGCAACGAGTTCGAGTGCGGCCGCGAGATCAGCGACGACCACCACCCCGGCGATCATCGCCGTCACCGCACTGCGCACGCTGGGATCGACGTCGACCACATCGGCGGCCCAGACCGCACCGCCGGGCAGCGGGCCGGGGCCGGGTGCGGCCGGAACGGGCCAGTCACCCAGCACGATGGCCGCCCGCCCGCCATCGGCTTCCTTGAGGGCGGTCAGCGCGTCGCCGGCCGACCGCGAGTCCTGCGCGGCCAGCGCGTCCGCGGCGGCGCCCAACACGGCAGCCACGGCCGCTTCATGCCCGGCACGCACCTTGACCAGATTCGCGATCGACCCGAGAAGTCCTGCGCCCCTGTGGTTCTCCTGTAGCCAGGCGGCGCCGTCCTTGCGTTCGAGGCCTACGGACAACGCATCGATGCGGGCCTGCAGCGAGGCGACCTGACGCTCTGCGGCGCGTTCGGCGGCCTGCAGTTCGGCCACCCGCTCGTCGGCCAACCGCAACGCCGTCACGGTGCGGTCGTGGTGTTCGTCGAGGCCGACCTCCCCGGCGTCGAGTTCGCCGACGCGGCTCTGCACGGTCTCGAACTCGGCCTGCGTCTGCTGGGCGCGCGCGGCGGCGTCGTCGATCGCGGTGCTCAGCCTGGCGACCGTCTCGTCGATGGACTCGACGCGGGTACGCATCGTGTCGACCTGCCCGGACAGTCGGGCCAGGCCCTCACGACGGTCGGCCTCGGCGCGGGCCGCGGCCAGGTGCGCCCGTTCCGCTTCAGCCGCGACCTGCTCACGTTCGGCGAGCTCGGCGCGCGCCGCGTCGAGACGTTCGCGGGATTCCGACAGTTCCTCGAGCAGCTGGCGTTCGCGTTCGGCGACTTCGTCGGCCTGGGCCTCCAACTCGTCGGGGTCGGGACCGCCGGAGGTCTCGGGTTCGGCATCCAGATGCTGGGCGCGCTCACTGGCGATCCGGACGGTCGCGCTGACCCGCTCGGCCAGCGCCGAGAGCCGAAACCAGCGCTGCTGGGCGGCGTCGGCGCGCTCGCTGAGGTCACCGACGGCACTCTCGTGCGCATCGAGCTCGGCGGTGGCCGTCTCCAGCCGTGCGCTGAGCTCGTCATGCTCGCGGCGCAGCGTCGTCTCGGTCTGATTGGTGTTGTCGAACTCCGCCCTGCGGGTGACCAGGTCATCGGCGGCCAACCGCAGCCGCGCGTCGCGCAGGTCGGCCTGGATGGTCTGGGCGCGCCGCGCCATCTCGGCCTGCCGACCCAGCGGTTTGAGTTGGCGTCGCAGCTCGGTGGTCAGGTCGGTGAGGCGGGCCAGGTTGGCCTGCATCGAGTCGAGCTTGCGCACCGCCTTTTCCTTGCGTTTGCGGTGTTTGAGCACTCCGGCGGCCTCCTCGATGAAGGCGCGCCGGTCCTCGGGACGCGACTCGAGGATCTCCGAGAGCTTGCCCTGACCGACGATGACGTGCATTTCGCGCCCGATACCCGAGTCGGACAGCAACTCCTGCACATCCATCAAACGGCAACTGCTGCCGTTGATCTCGTATTCACCGGCACCGTCACGGAACATCCGGCGGGTGATCGAGACCTCGGAGTAGTCGATCGGCAGCGCGTTGTCGGAGTTGTCGATCGTCAGCGTGACCTCGGCTCGCCCGAGCGGGGCTCGCGAGGAGGTCCCGGCGAAGATGACGTCCTCCATCTTGCCGCCGCGCAAGGTCTTGGCGCCCTGTTCACCCATCACCCAGGTCAGCGCGTCGACGACGTTGGACTTGCCCGACCCGTTGGGACCGACGACGCAGGTGATGCCGGGTTCGAAGCGCAGAGTCGTCGGCGAGGCGAAGGACTTGAAGCCCTTCAGCGTCAGACTCTTCAGATGCATGACGTGCCACCCTACCGTCGCGGAGGTCAGCGCTCGGTGAAGCCGGTGAACGCGTCGGCCGGTTCCGACCAGTTCGCGATCACCTTGTCCACCTCTCCCGGCGTGTCCCCGCCCTCAAGAGCGCCGAGCAGCTGCTCACAGGCCTTTTTCGAGCCCTGCGCAACCACCTGGACGCGACCGTCGGGTTTGTTCGCCGCGAACCCCGTCAGGCCCAGCTCCAGGGCTTTTGAGCGCGTCCACCAGCGGAAACCCACGCCCTGCACATATCCGTGCACCCAGGCGGTGAGCCGGACGTCACTTTCCCCCAACATCTTTCACCTCAAAATTCACTTTGGTGCCAGTCTTTAACGTGCGCCCCACCGTGCACACCTGGTCGACGGCGCGTTCGACGACGGTGAGCAGCCGGGTCAGGTCGTCGGCCGAGAGCCCCGACAAGTCGAGCTCCAACGACTCCTCGAGCAGCGGGTAGCGCTCCTGCTCGCGGTCCGCCTGGCCGGATACCCGGATGGTGGCCTCGTAGTCGTCTCCGAGTCGGCGGCGCAGCGGTTGGTCGCTGGACAGCCCGCTGCACCCGGCGAGCGCGATCTTGAGCAGTTCGCCGGGGGTGAAGACGCCCTCGACATCCTCGGACCCGATGAACACCTCCGCGCCCCTGGAGCTGCGGCCCGTGTAACGCCGTACCCCGGTGCGCTCAACCCATAGTTCGGTCATGCTCTCTTTCTACAACGTTCTCCGAACGGAGATTCCCGGTCTCGACTCTGGCGCAGACGACGACCCGAAACCTCGGTTCGACGGGCAATGGGCAAGATCAGCGCGCTCGGGGACGAGGCTGACACCGCGGGCAGTAGCACGACGAGCGGTTCATGAACTTCTCCCGGCGCATCACCGCGCCGCATCGCCGGCACGGCTGCCCGTCCCGGCCGTACGCGTCGAGCGACCGGTCGAAGTAGCCCGACTCACCGTTGACGTTCACGTAGAGCGAGTCGAACGACGTCCCGCCCTGACCCAGCGCGTCGGACATCACCGCGGTTGCGGCATCGAGAAGTTCGGCCAGCTTCCCTCGCGACAGACCCGACGCCAGCCTGGTCGGGTTGACCTTGGCGCGCCACAGCGCCTCGTCGGCGTAGATGTTGCCGATACCGGAGACGACGGTTTGGTCGAGCAGCTGACGTTTGATCTCGGAGTTCTTGTGCCGCAACACATTCACCACGGCGTCACGGTCGAACCCTGGGTCCAGAGGATCCCGGGCGATGTGGGCGACCGGCTCGGGCACCTGCGCGCCGTCGACATCGACCAGCTCGGTGACCATCCATCCGCCGAACGTCCGCTGGTCGACGAAACTCACTGTCGTCCCATCGTCGAGCAGCGCCGCGATGCGCAGGTGGTTCTCGTTGGGCCGACGCTGCGGGCCACCCGCGCCGGTGCTGGGTGTCGATCCCAGCAGCATCTGCCCGCTCATACCCAGATGCACCACCAGAGCGGAATCAGTTTCTCTTCGCGCAAGCGGCTCATCTGAAGCACATTCTCTTCGCGCAAGCGGCTCATCTGAAGCACATTCTCTTCGCGCAAGCGGCTCATCGGAAGCACATTCTCTTCGCGCAAGCGGCTCATCGGCCCCCTCGTCGAGGGTCAGCCACAGATACTTGCCCCGCCGGCCCGTGCCGCTGATGCGGCTACCGAGCAACCGGGCGGTCAGATCGGCCGGCCCCGCCTCGTGGCGGCGCACCGCCCGAGGGTGATGCACCCGCACCGCGGTGATGGTCCTGCCGGTGACGTGCGCAGCCAGCCCGCGCCGGATGACCTCGACCTCGGGGAGCTCAGGCATCCGGGTTCAGCGCGTTCCACGCCGCAGCGGCAGCGCGCAGCTCGGCCTCCTTCTTGGTCCGTCCCACACCCCTGCCGTACTCCACCCCGGCGATGACCACCACGGCGGTGAACTCCTTGTCGTGGTCCGGCCCGGTGGAGCTCACCAGATAGGTCGGCGCGCCCAGCCCGCGCGACGCGGTCAGCTCCTGCAGGCTGCTCTTCCAGTCCAGACCGGCGCCCAGCGTCGGCGCGGTGTCCAGCAGGTCTCCGAACAACTTCAGGATGACCTTGCGCGCGATGCTCGCGCCGTGCTCCAAATACACCGCACCCAACAGGGATTCGACGCCGTCGGCCAGGATGCTGGACTTGTCCGCGCCGCCGGAGTTCTCCTCACCCTTGCCCAGCAGCAGGTAGGAGCCGAGACCCTCGGGCGGCAGCGCGCGGCCCACATCCGCGAGTGCGTGGGTGTTGACGATGCTGGCTCGCAGCTTGGCGAGATCGCCCTCGGAGCGGTCAGGGTGACGGTGGTAGAGCTCCTCGGTGATCGTCAGGCCGAGCACCGAGTCGCCGAGGAACTCGAGGCGTTCGTTGGTGGGCAGGCCGCCGTTCTCATAGGAATAGCTGCGATGCGTCAGCGCGATCGTCAGCAACTCCTCGGGCAGGTCGACGCCGAGCGCCGCGAGCAGAGGCGCACGGTCCGCCGTCACTGCTCGTCTCCGCTGGGCTCCCGCGGTCCCCCTGCTGTCTGGTCGCGGAGCTCGGCCAATTTGGCCCAGCGCGGATCGATCTTCTCGTGCTGGTGTCCAGGTTCGGCGTCGGCCAGCGGCATGCCGCAGTCGGGACACAGCCCGGCGCAGTCGTCGCCGCACACCGGCGAGAACGGCAGTACCAGTCCGATCGCATCGATGATCGGCTGCTCCAGGTCCACCGACTCGGCGCCACGGATGCGGCTGACACGGGCGACCTCGTCGTCGTCGGTGGTCTCGTCGGTCGTGCTGTCCGGATAGGCGAACAGTTCGGTGAGATCGATCTCCACGTCACCGGTGAGCGGATTCAGGCAGCGCGCGCACTCCCCCGACGTCGGCGCGGACACCGTGCCGGTGACCAGGACCCCCTCCGACACCGACTCCAGCCGCAGGTTCAGATCCAGGGGCGCGCCCTCGTCGACGGCGATCAGCTCCACGCCGATCCGCAACGGACTGGGCACCGTGGTCTCGACGGTCATCATCGAACCGGGGCGCCTACCGAGCCGGGAAATGTCGATCACGAGGGGCGACCGTGACCCGCGGTGCGCCGCTGCCTTTGCATGCGTCGCCATGCACGTATCGTACGGGCCGGAATCCGGCTAACGATCGCGTGCTCGCGGTCGGGGCTGCGGACCGGTCAGCGGGCCGCGTAATCGTGGGTGCCCGCGGCGGTGCGCAGCTGGTGCCGGCCCCGGCCCACCGACCGCAGGGTGCCGTTGAGGAAGTCCTCGAACTCGGCGAGTTTGCTGTCGACGTAGATGTCGCACTCGCCGCGCAGTCGGTCGGCTTCGGCGTGCGCCGAGTCGATCATCCGGGTGGCCTCGGCGTTGGCGGTGGCGACGATCTCGGTCTGCGCCACGAGCCGCTGCTGTTCCTTGATGCCTTCCTGAACAGCCTTCTCGTAGGCGAGATTGCCGCTTTCGATGAGCCGGTCGGCCTCGGACTTGGCCCGCCCGACGCTGGCCTCGTACTCCCGCTTGGCGGTGGCCGCGATGCGCGCCGCCTCGTCGCGGGCCTCCCCGACCATGCGTTCGCTGTGCTGGCGCGCCTCGGCGACCATCCGGTCAGCCTGCGCCTTGGCGTCGGAGAGCAACCGATCGGCTTCGGCGCGGGCGTGGTTGACCATCGAGTCGGCTTCGGCGTTGGCCGTCGACACGGTTGACTCGGCGTGGTCCTTGGCCTCGCGCAGCAACCCGTCCCGCGCGTCGAGCACGTCCTGCGCGTCGTCGAGCTCACCCGGGATGGCGTCCTTGATGTCGTCGATCAACTCGAGGACGTCACCGCGCGGCACCACGCATCCGGCCGTCATCGGCACGCCGCGCGCTTCTTCGACGATTGCACCCAATTCATCGAGCGCTTCAAAAACTCGGTACACGGCGACACCCTCCAGGCGTAGTTTGACAGTGACCAGTGTGCCTGGTGTTACGTCTGTGACTCAGCTACCGGCGCCGGTGTGTCGTGGTCAATTGCTGGTGACGCCCATTATGTCAACTCCGGGGTGAACAGCGCGACCAACGGCTGCACCGACTCAAGAGCGTTCGGCCAACTTGTCGCGCAGGCGGGCGTTGACCGGCGCCGGCAGCAACTCGGTGACGTCACCGCCGAGCGAGGCAACCTCCTTGGCCAACGACGACGACACGAACGAGTAGCGCGGCGTGGTCGCGACGAAGAAGGTGTCCACCCCGGCGATGTGCTTGTTCATCTGCGCCATCTGCAGCTCGTACTCGAAGTCGGTGCCGGTACGCAGACCTTTGACGATGGCGGTCAACCCGCGGTCTTTGACGAAGTCGACGACGAGCCCCTGCCCCGACTCGACGCGCAGGTTCGGCAGATGAGTCGTCGACTCCTCGATCAACGCGATGCGCTCGTCGATGGTGAACATCCCTTTTTTGTTGGGGTTGATCAGGATCGCGACGACGACCTCGTCGAATTGCGCCGCGGCGCGTTCGAAGATGTCGATGTGACCCAGCGTCACCGGATCGAAGGACCCCGGGCATACCGCACCGCTCATGGATTGCGACGCTAGCAGGGCGGCACCCGCCCCGGCCGGGTGCCCGACAGGCTGCGTCAGTCCCGTTGGGCGGGCTCGATACGGGTGTCGCCGTAGCGGCGCGTCCGCCACGGTGTCCAGCCGTCGGGCCAGGCGATCTCGGGTCCGGACGCCGATCGCTCCACGACGACCACGCTGCCCGGGGCGATCCACCCCCCGGTCGCCAGCGCGGCCAGCATGTCGAGAACCTGT
>Ga0310345_10003607_pt1 | contig 14619 bp, 9 predicted proteins | sample HC15DNA20500_MG_FD_204667 | JGI IMG/M metagenome (GOLD analysis project Ga0310345, IMG submission 204667) | Marine microbial communities from station ALOHA, North Pacific Subtropical Gyre - HC15-DNA-20-500_MG | ecosystem: Environmental > Aquatic > Marine > Oceanic | place: Pacific Ocean: North... | reverse complement strand
CCTGGTGGGCAGCTACCGCGGCTCACAATCCGGCCACTTCGAACGCAACTGCAATCAGCCCGAGTCCCTAGTGTCTCGGGTCTGAGAAGCGAAAAAAAGGGGAGGCCACCTGGCCTCCCCTTTTTTTTTGACGGAATCCTCGTGTCACCGGTGAGAGAAGTTCTCTGAAGGTCCAGGCGCCGATCATGAAGCAATCCAAGATCCCAGGCATGAAATGACAAAGAAGAGTTCCCTGAAGTGTTCCCAGGGCGTCCTTTTGGCTTTGATTCTGGCTGTGCTATCCGAACCGCTAGAGGGATCGGGCCTCGAGGTTCTCTCCCATTTTCGGCTGAACTCATCTGACGTCAGCGCCTTCGAAGAAGGTGGTGCCAATCGCAATCGGATCGAGGTCGGTCCTTCGGGAACTCTTCATATTGCCTTTTCGGGCGTTCTCAAGGGAAAGGCGCTAACCGATGTTTTCTTTCGCAGATCCCTTCCAGAAGGGAAGTGGGATGAGTTGAAACAACTCAGCGAGGAGAAGCTTCAACACCGCGCCCCGGCTATCTGGGTGGGGGATGAGGATAAGATCCACTATGCCTGGTTGGCCCATGATGACAGGCGGCAGCAAGAACGAGTGGGTCTCAGGTATCGGAAGTCTGAAGATGGGGGGGCTAGCTGGTCGAAGGTCCACGAATTCGATGTAGGGATTGTCGTGGCCCGGGTGCCCGTTCTGGAAGGTGATAGTCAGGGCAACCTCTACCTCTGCATCTCCAACAGAGGGCAGAAAGAAGACCAGGAGAGAATCATTCTCTTCCGGAGCGGGGATGAGGGTGAGAGCTGGGAACAGGTCGACGTCCACAACGGAGAGGAGAGGCTCTTCTCGGTGAACCCGCCCCGACTTGTAGCGGGAGGGGAGGGGAAGGCGTATCTGGCCTGGTTGGATTCTACCCCCGGGGGCAGGGCAGTGGTCTTTGCCCAGACCAGCGACGGCGGAAAGTCCTGGAGCAAGGCTGTCCCTCTAAACGACGATCTGACCCGGGTTCTCTCTGATCCGGTAATGACGTTCGACCAAGGCAAGATTCAAGTGACGTGGGTCGAGAGTAGCGGCCGAAGGAGTTCGATCTATGTCGACTATTCCGATGATGGAGGCGAGTCCTGGCATCCGGATCAGCTCCTTTACCAGGAACCTGTCAGTGAGGTCAGTCTAAAGAGTACACAGGTTCATGGTAAACTGCTGATCCTGTGGCAGGACTATCGGGAGCTGCTATGGCAGCGAGGGGAGAGTTTGTTGTATCGGCTCTATCCCCAGGACGAGGTTCCTGAGCAATTAGAGCAGCCCAAGAATGGATCACTAACGGGCAGCCTGGACAATCTACTCAGCTTTCGCGGCTTTGAAGTGGTACCTGTCGGCGACGAGGGTTGTGTCGGAGTTTACTCCAAGAAGACGTTGGATGGGCGGCCTACTATCTATGTGTCTCGGAGCCAGAAGCTGATCGAGGGCTTCGAGGAAGTGGTAGCAGTGAGCAAAGACAATGGAACCACGGAGAGTCTTTGGCCCCACGTCCGCAAAGTAAGTGACAAGGAACTTGTCATCCTGTACAATCAGATCCAGGCTCCGACTGGCCTGGAGCAGAGATCGCGTAAGCTGCTGGGGAATTTGATTCTGACTCGGGTTCGGTTACAAGACCGGGAGCCTAGTTCTGAGGCTGAGCAGTCGGAGTGAGGGGGAGGTGGAAGGAGTGCGCGATGCGGCCTCTGTGTAATCGCAACTTTTTGGCCTTTCTGCTACTAGTAGTTTTGGTCTCGACGCCTGTATTTTCCCGACCCATTGTCGAAATCGTAACCCCCGGTGGCGTCGTCTCGGCTGTCGACCTGGGAAATGGTAGATGGGGTGTGCCTGCTGGCTTTGTGGGTACCCAGAGCAATCCGATTCCGCTCCAGGACACGAACGCGGTTGCGCTCTGGATTGGTGACACAATCAATCCGGGGTTTTCCACTGGTTCTGCCCAGGTCAACGGCCTCGCCCCACAGACTACCTTTAATACTGGTTCTACCCTTATTGGGCAATTGGACGTATTCTGTGTTGGCTGCAATGGACCAAGGCCTTCGATCACGATTCTGAATTGGCAGAGTTTGCCCCTCAATTTGGCCAGGTCGATGGTCGCTCGGGTGAGCCTGGGGGTCGACGCAACCCTTCCCTACCCGCCCTACAACGCCGGTAATTCGGTGCTGGTAGAGATCTGGTTTGCCCGGACTGGTGCTGCTGTCAACGGGCCTCCAACCGCGGGTGCCGGGCCGAATCAGTCGGTTCAGTTCAACCAGACGGTAACGCTCCAGGGCAGTGTTTTTGATCCGGATGGAGATTCCACCTCGGTGTTGTGGACCCTGGTCGGAGGCACCGGGGGAAGTGGTGGCATTCAGCTCAACGGAGCCAATTCACTCACGGCAACCTTTATCGCTCCCAGTGATCCCAAGATCTTGACCTTCCGGTTCTGTGCCGATGATGGCCTGAACGGACCAGTTTGTGACGACACCATTATAACCGTGGTCGCGCCGGGTGGCGGAGGTGGTGGCGGAGGTAGTGGCGGAGGAGGTGGCGGCGGAGGCGAAGGTGGGACAGATCCCGACCCCATAGTACTTGACTGCGGTGTAGCTGGGAATCAGCCGGCTCAAGGCGCCATTGCGGACGGAGCACCCCGGACTGTCGGAACTGGCGAACTGGTCACGCTGACAGGAAGCGGATTCGATCCCGACAATTCAACCAACCAATTCGGGATCACGGGGATTTTCTATCAATGGACCGTCACGGATGCTGCCGGTCTCCCGATCACCCTGCAGACCAGCACCTCCACCGCGAGCTTCGTAGCACCTGACGTGACCGCGAGCACCACGGTCATTATCAGTCTGGTTATCTCTGATCCCCTCGGCTGCGGCGTCAGGGACGACATCCACATAACTATCCAGGCGGTCTACGGTCCGCTGACCGTGGATGCCGGACCCGATCAGACGGTGGCGCAAGGGGCGACGGTTACTCTGACGGGACAGGCCAGTGATCCGGACCAGGACCCCGCAACCTTACTCACCTACGGGTGGGCGCAGTTATCCGGTGCCAGCGTTGCTCTTTCGTCCTCGAATACGGCGGCTACGACCTTTGAGACGCCCGATCTTTCCCAAGGCGGGGAAGATGTAGTTCTAGTCTTCGAGTTGACCGTGAGTGATGGCTCGGAAGTCGCCAAGGACCAGGTTGCTATCACTGTCACCACCAACACTGCGCCCTCTATCGATCCTATTGCGGATCAGAACGGGGTCTCGGGCGGCACCTTGACCCTCAGCGGCTCCGCCGTTGATTTTGACGGTGATTCCCCTCTTTACTATCTGTGGACGCAAGTGGCGGGCCCGGCCGTGGCGTTCGACAAGACCGATCAGATTACCACCACCATAACTTTACCCACGATCGAAGAGAATACGGCAGTCTTCATCAAGTTTGAGGTACACGACGGCATCGCAGGCTCTGAAGTCACCTTCAAGATATCAGTGGAAGTCGTGTTACTCAACTCCGTGATCCTCCCTGCCGCGCTGGGGACGCAGCATCCCAGCTTCCAGGGGAGTTACGTCAGTGCGGCACTGGTGAGCCTTGGCTCGAGCTCAAACCAGATCACTCTTTCGGGTCGGGATTTAGATGGAAACGAAACCTCCAATGTGTCGCTGGTGCCTCCCTTGGAGCCCCAGGGCCAAGATGCCTTTTTGACACAAGACATCCTGGGCCAGGGCGCTGATGCTGTCTCAATCGTGGCTCAGGGGCAGCAAGGTCCGATCCAGGGTTTCTTCATGGTTGGCACGCACGACTCGAAGAACCTGGACGGCATCGGTGGGACTCTGCACGAATCTAATCAGCTCTACTTCCCTCTCGCCCGCCAGAAAGGGACGACTGAGGCGACTTTGCTCTTTATCCTGAACGTGAAGGAGGAAGGGGATCCGGCGGTCCGGATTAGGCTCTTCGACCAGTCTGGTACCCTTCTCCGCGAGACCACACTTCCGATTGCCGCGTTTGGGTCTATCGTGGGAACTCTGGACGAGATCTATAACGACCCTGGACTGGAGTGTGAAGAATGTTTCGTGGAGGTCACGACCAACGTCGTGCCGGTGAGCGGATTCCTGTTTTACTCGCAGCAGCAGAACTTCTCCTCCATGACCGCTCAGCTGGGGATCAATACCCGATTATTGCTAGTCCCCCACTTGTTCGCCGATGCTGGTGATGGAGACACCGAGATCCGGATCCTCAACACCGGCTTTAACAAGGCGACTGTCGAAATCATGGCCTACGACGACCTCTCCAACGAGCTGGGAGCCGCCTCGTTCGAGATCGAGCCAATGGAGTTGTTCGTGGCGAGTGCCAAAACTCTGCTCAACCTGCAGCCAGTAGGGCTCATGAGTGGTCATCTGAAAGTGCACGCAAGCGGCGGCACCGTGGGAATCGTCGAGCAGGCCGCGACCCTGGTGGGCGTGGTCAGCTTTACCGGGAACAATAGCAAGTTCCGTTCCACCCTTCCCATGATCAAGGATGGTCAAAAGGAGACCTTGCTGCTTCAAGTAGCCCAGTCGGTCGAATGGAGGATGTTCACGGGATTGTCGATCCTGGTGCCGGGAAACAACCCCGCCGTGGTCACGATTCAGGCCTACTCCGAAGACGGTGAGCTCACCGCGCAGCGGACAGTAACGATCGCCGCCGGGAATCGTTTGGTCCAACTCCTCGACGACGCCCAACTGTTCGGTTTCGGTTTTGAGCAGGTCAAGGGACATTTGAAGATAGTCAGTGATGAGCCGGTCCTGGTTTTTGCTCTCTTTGGTGACTATCTCTCAGAGTTCCTGGCTGCGATCGAAGGTCAGGCTCCGATCAACTAGGCTGAAACTTCAAGAATTCGTCGCACGTCGGATTGTCTGAACGTCGCACGTCTCTACCCTCCGAATAGTGCGGTGAACGGGAGCTGTCTCCTACGCCGAAGGCGTCATTTCGCGTAGCCCAGAGTTGCAATGCGAAGCGATCTACCCTGGGGCTAGGTCGGTCGAGAAGATGCTTTACCCCATAGGGGTTATTGCCGCAATGTTGCTTCAGACAAAAGGTAACCTTTTGGCAATAAGGCTTTCAGTGTAGAAAAGGAGGATATCTTAAACCCAGGGTAGCTCGCTTCGCATCGCCAACCCTAGGCTACCCGCAATAACACCTTTGGTGTAGGTCATGAATTCAGACGAGAAGTTTCTTTCTCGAACGGGGCCAAGGCTTCCTGGGGGCGGGGCTGAGCTGAAACTTCATTTGGTTCCAGGTTCAGGATTCCCAACCGTGGCACGGCCTTCCAGGCCGTGATTGTCGAGCCCTTGGCTCGACGGATCGGTCATCACGGGCAGGGGTGCCCGTGCCACCGCAGGACACTGAGACTTCCTTCTCGAATGGGGCAGCGCAGCGGGCGCGGGACTGAGCTGAAACTTCATTTGGCGAAAGGATAAAGTGTCTCGATTAAAGGTTTTCGATCCGCTGGAAAGCTGTGAGGCCGTCCGATAGAACGTCGAAGCACCAAGGTCTGCGAGGGACATACGCGACTTGCTGAGGCGAGATTGGGCTGCAGCAGAATTGGTCTTGAAGCTACCTGATCGTTCCTTCGAAACCAAGCCCAATCCCCTTCTAGACGGACCTTCACTCCTTCAATTGTCACGGGGTCCGGGTTGAATTTGGCCCGATCGAAGGCGTTTCTGGAGACTGGCTGACGCTTTACCGTGGAACCCGACTAACATCCTCTGTTTAAACAGGTTGTTTGATCTCAGCTGGGGCACTTCGGTAAGCTAGACGCTGAGAAGGAGAGGAAGAATATGATGCTGAGATCGATGATGTTGCTATCCTTTATGTGGCTGTTCACCACTGCGCCGCTTTGGTCAGGGAATGCACCCTCGGGCTGGGAGGGGCTTTGGCGGTTTGAGCAGCGATCCACGTTGACGGGTGCGATCGTTTTTCATCTGTTCGTTCCAGACGCTGCCAAGTACTCTGAGCCGGTCCTCTATCGCGATGGGTGGCAAACGCAGTCCACGGTAAAGCTGGAAATACGTGGGCAGGAGCTCAAGATTCAGTTGGATCTCAGCGGGAAGCCCATCAAGTTCGATGTGAAGCGGAACGAGAATCAGCTGACTGGTGAGTGGCTGCTCTTTCACCCGCAGTACCCGCATGACGGTGATCTTAAGGGATTTCGAGTACACAGATCGGGAGACTGGGAGCTTTTCACGGGTCTAAAGAGATTGCGTACCGATGATGGCTTGATTGACTTCGCAGGTTTTCTGGTGCGAGAGGCTCCGACAGGAGAGGAGGCCTTCGTCAAGTTCTGGGAAGAGACGGTAGTTCCGGAATTCTATACGATCATCCATGATTTCCTGTACGTTGGAAAGACACTCGAGACGAGACTCCCCAGAGAGCATCTTGGAAGCATTCTACGGGTTGTGCAAGGGCCAGAGTTCAGGGCGGCAGCCTCCAATTTTGCAGAGGTATACGCGAAAGTTCGAAGTGACCTGGCGAAAGAGTACGATGAGATAGGGCTGCTGAACTCGTTGATAACGATGCCCCCGATCAAGGGCTTCGAGAGCCAGACCAGGGAGCTTGCCGGGGGCCTCGTCACATTCGTGAACGTTCACGAAGAGGCGAAACGATGGTCTTCTGAGCAGCTTCCCTATTTCGTTGCTCAACAGGTGTTCATGACCCCGATTCTCCTGAGCTTTCCCATGACAGGGGCGCTTTCCCTGGAGATCTACAAGGATGGTGTCCGTTCTTATCTGGCCGGTAGGTTAAAGTACTCGTCGGATCCGTCGTCTCGCCTGTTGCTATCTGAAGGTGAGTTCGAAAAGGTAGAGAGCGATCGTTTGAAGTACGCCCGCGAGATCGAAGGGAACTTGATGAAGGGGGCCCCAGTCTTCATGGAAGCTCTGTTCGAGAGGGAGCCCCACCCGGGGCGAGTTCTAGCCCATTCTCTCGCGGAAAGCTTGGCCAAGAAGTTTAGTCCGAAGGAGCTCTTGGAAATGCAGGTCTCGGAGGTATACAAGGAGGTTGCGGACTACTTCGGCTCGATCCAGTAGTGATGAAGTCTGACCAGACCGATACCCCGATCGGTAGAGGAGACGGTGAAGGTCTGGGCGCGCTCGACGATGTCGTAGGCCTGGAGCTTCTCCTGGTCGGTTGCAACTACATTGAGATAGTAACGGCCTGATAGCAGAGGAGTTTCGGGAAACACGACCCGCGCATGATAGTGATGGAGACTCTCCTGGCGTAAGGAATCTCCCGCTGTATTGCTGCTGGCGGTGTAGACACAGACTCCGTCGTTTCGGACGAGCGCTACCGCAACCGCCGGGATCCCTTCAAAGCCTGGGCCGAAGTAACACCAAATATCGACCTGAAGCGGATCCCCGCTCTCGAATTCACTACGGGGGCGATGCTCAGCGTCGCTTAGCACGGTCTTCTCGATCCAACAGATCTGCCTTTTGGAATCGCGGTCGGATTCTACCGCTGGGGAAGATACCGGGGGCGACTTCGACTCATCCTCCCGTACGTAGTCCGTATAGCGATCCACGACCTCCTGTGACACGCCTTGGGCCGCAATGCGGCCTTTCTTCAGCCAGATGGCCCGCTCGCAGAGTGTCTTGACCTGGTACAGATTGTGAGAGCAGAACAGGATGGTGCAGCCCTTCCGCTTGAAGTTCAAAATCCGATCCGTACACTTTTTCTGAAAACGTTGATCTCCTACCGCGAGAGCCTCGTCGATGACCAGGATTGAGGGGTCGAAGCCGGTGGCGAGGGCAAATCCCAAACGCACGTGCATTCCGGATGAGTAGGTTTTTACCGGTTTGTCGATGAATTCCTCTAATTCGCTGAAGGCGATGATTTCCGACTCGCTCTCCTGAATCTGGGAGCGACTGAGACCCGCCAGTGCGCCGCTGAAATAGATGTTCTCCCGACCCGTAAAATCAGGATGAAAGCCCGCCGTCAACTCCAGCAGGGCGCTGGCTTTGCCCTGGACGTTCGCCGATCCCGAGGTAGGGAAGGTCGCGCCAGCCAGAATCTGAAGAAGGGTGGTCTTGCCTGCTCCATTTTCTCCGATGATGCCAAAAGCCTCTCCCTCGCTCACCTCAAAGCTGATTTCCTTGAGAGCCCAGAACTGCTGGTGAGAAGGCACCCTAAGTACCATTTCTTTGAAGAGACTTCGGGGGCCCCAATAGAGTTTATAGACCTTGGACAGCTGTGAGACTCGAACGGCTGGCTTCATAGTAGGTCAACCAGTTCGCGGCGAGTTCGACTCAGGACGAATTGTCCGACGAGGTAAGCTCCTAATGAGAACATGATCCAGTAGAGGACGCCCCAGGCTGAAGGTGTCGGATTTCCGAGAAATACAAATCGATAGGCTTCCACCATATGAGTCAATGGGTTGCAATTCAGGAGGATCTGGAACAGGCCGGTCGCCCTGTTCTTGGGATAGACGATTGGAGTTATCCAGAACATCAGCATGAAGAGAACTCCAATAATCTGAGCGATATCCCGAAAGAAGACATTCAGACAGGCCACCGTGACGGCAAGGCCGTAAGTCATGACGATTTGAAAAACGAATAAAAGGAAAACCAACGCAAAGAATCTGGTGTTGAAGGCTTGAATAGCAATGAGGACAAGGACGAAGACGACTGTGCCCAGAAGCTGATGGATGAAGGAGGAAAACACCACACTGAAGGGCAGCGTTTCGAGGGGAAAGCGTAGCTTCTTGATGAGGTGGGCATTCTCAATAAAACTACGGGAGGATCGTATGATGGCTTCCTGGAGAGCCATCCAGGGCAGCAAAGCGGCAAAGAGATAGAGTGCAAATCGTCCCCAGGAAGGATCGTCTCCAAAGCGCATGTTCATAACCGTGGAGAACACGACGGTGTAGAGCGTAAGTTGGAGCACCGGGTTGAGAATAGACCAGAAGACGCCGATGATCGAGCCAACATAACGACCTCTCACGTCCCGGGTTACCAGCTCTCGGATCAGGTATTTATTGTACAAGAGCGTCGCAAACATCTATTCTAAGTCCTCCATCGCAGCCAGACGGGAGGGCCCACAGATGAGGCTCGAGAGTAGGGTGTGAGGACTATTCCAGGCCCTTGGCCCGAAGGATTTTCCGGTACGCTCGCCGCTTCACCGGGCCTACAACACATCGTCCACGGAGTATAGCACCGGTTCCTTGAAATATAAGAAGGTAAAGAAGAAGCGATCATCGAATGGGCTCGAACCGCTGCTGTTTTGGGTAGTCGTCGCCTTCTTCGTCCTTTTGCCTTTCGTTGTCAGTTTAGACGGTCTGGAGAAGTTTCGTACTCCCAAGGATGTCTTCAGTGTCGCGGTGATCGTGATTCTGATAGCCATCTTTCTCTTGAGCCGGCGCTTCCGCATTCGCTTCTTCTCCAGAAGTTGGGAAGCTCTGCTAGGTTTGTCGGTGGCCTACGTTGGTGTTCACAGCCTTCTGGGGGAGAGGCCCGAAGTGAGCCTGGCGGGGTTTGTTCAGATCGTCTATTTCGTGGCGCTGCTCTATATTCTGATCGAGTTTCTTTCGCCCAACCTGCAGCGGAGATTGTGGCTCTGGATCGGGGCCGCCATGGCTTTGAACGCAGTCCTGACCATCGTCCAATACTATGGCCTCTTCTCGCTGATGGAGCGTCCGACGGGCGAGCTACTGGAAGGCCGATTGATCCCGGCTGGATTCATCGGCGATGTGAACAGCGGTGGCTTTCTCTTCGGTCTCAGCGCCCTCATCCTGCTTCATGGAGTCGTGGCTCGGGAGGGGACCAAGATCCGAGTCCTGTCCGGCCTGCTCCTGATAATCAATCTCGCCGGTCTGATCTATACGCGTACTCTCACAGCTCTCTTGGCACTTGGGCTCGCTTTCCTGCTCTGGGCTGTGTTTCACTGCTGGTGGGTATTGAAGACGCAAGAAAGCGGAAAGCGGGTTTTGGTCTTTCTTGGATCTGTGGCTATCATCGCCATTCTCATTCTGGGTCTGGTGCTTACTGGGCCCGGCCTCCGTTACCGTATACAACTGGTCTGGAACCAGGTGAAGAGCGGTCAGCTGGAGGTGGCAACGGCGGGTCGCTATCCCATCTACCTCCTCACCTGGGAGATGATCAAAGAGCGTCCCTGGTTGGGGTCCGGCCTGAATACATTCAAAGAGGACTTTTTCCATCATCGGGCGGGAACCGAATTCGGACGGGGCCTCAAGCTCCTCTCCGAACCCGGCAGTTACCGTGAGACCCACAACGAGTATCTGCAAATCTGGGATGAATTGGGGTTGGTTGGGCTAATCTTGTTTTTTCTGCTGTTCCTGATCCCCTTGGCCAAAGGGGTTCGGCACTTCTTTCGGACTCGCGATTACTGGGTAGGGATGCTTTGCGTCGGGACTGTCTACCTGGCGTTCGGCTGCCTGGGCTTTTTCCCTCTTCATCTTTCGGTGACTGCAGCCTTCGCTGTTCTTCTGTTCGCAAATCTACGCTACTTTCAGAGTCAGGAGCGCCTCAGCATCGAGTCGGTCGATCCCAGCCGGTGGTTGCATTGGAGGAGAGGCTTGAAACCGGTTCTGTTGTTGGCAGTCACGGCTTTGCTTCTGTATTTCCAAGTGGGAAAATGGCGGGCGAACCAAGAGGCGGGATTGGCCGCTGCCCTTCTGAACCGGGCCGTCAGCGGCAGCTCCAACAACTTGCGTCTGAAACGGGCAATTGCCGAAACTGCGAGCGAGAAGCTTGCTTTAGCGGCTGAGCGCTTTCCTGATCTGTACGAAGTCCACAACTTAAGGGGGGCCGCTGCGATGTTGCTGGGAAGACATCAGGCGGCAATCGGCTACTACGGAAGGGCTGCACTGTATTTGCCGAGCCCCGAAACCCTCACCAACCTGGGTGCGGCCTATCTGGCTGCAGGTCAACCGGGTTTGGCTCAGACCAACGTGGAGTTGGCCCTGCACTACAATCCTTCCTACCCTCGTGCACAGGAAGCACTCGACTTCATAAAGAAGGGACACCGTTAGTTGAGTGGAGTTGAGTGGAATAATAAGTGAGCAGTGAGCAGTGAGCAGTGAGCAGTGAGCAGTGAGTCAAATGAGTTCCCGATAGACTCGAACGGTTGCCTCGGCTGTTTCCTTCCAATTAAAGAGTTGAGCTCGTGAGAGACCCCTGCTGATGTAGGAATCGCGATCTGAACGAACCTTCTCGATAGCCGTAGCAAACGACTCCGCATCCGGCTCAGCAAGAGCTGCTGCGCCCCCGCAAACCTCGGGTAGACACGATCGATTGGATGCCACTACGGGGACCCCACAGGCCATCGCCTCCAGCACTGGAAGCCCAAAGCCCTCGTAGACCGAGGGGTACGCGAACACGCTGGCGGCCGAGTACACACCCTTGAGTTGGAGCTCGGACAACCCGGAATAGAGAAGTGGCCAGTCAGCAAAGTCCTTTCCCCCCCGCAGGATTCGACCAACCAGAACCAAGGGCAACCTTAGACGCTCTGCCGCCCCAGCGAGAGCCTCTAGATTTCGTCTTGGATGTATATCTCCGACATGCAGAATGTATTCAGAAGGAAGATTCAGCTCAGTGCGAACCTTCTCTGCCAGAGAGTCATCTCGAGAAAAGGACTCAGAAACACCGAGATAAACGCGCCTCAGCCGCGGTTCTAGCTCCGGGAATCGCTGCAGGATCTCGTTTCGTGAGAAATCCGTTGGAACCAGGATTCGGTCAGCTCGCTTGAGTGATGCCAGATAGTACCGTCTTCGAACCCGATCAAGGTGATACGGATACCACTCCTCGCGAACAAAGTACGAGATGTCCGCCACCGATAGGACCAGAGGGCAGAAGTTGAATAACGGACAAGTGTAGGAGGGCGCATGGTAGAGGGACCAGCGACGCCGACGCTGAGCCAGCAAAACTTGAGAATGGTTCCAAAGGAAATTGTTGCTGGGAAAGGGAGGATCGAAACAATCCAGAACCAAAACGTGCCGAAGCAGGTTGCTCACATAGGTCGCCATTCCAGCGGGACCTGATCGAAGGGATCTGCCATCAATGCCGACGCGAATCTCGTCCTTCTCATTCATTGCTGGACGACCTCTCAGGAGTCTTTGTACCGCCCCTTGATCCAGACCCCGAGATCACTCATTCACCAAGAAATCGCTACGACTGCTCACTGCTCACTAGTAAGGCGACCCGACATCTCTTCTGCCGGTGATCACGGTCCGCAGCAGCGCCGACCAGTATAGTAGTCGAATTCCCGCGAGCACCAAGGCGTTCTTTAAGGGACTGGACTGAGCTCCGTAGTGTTTGCGATAGAAAATGCCCATGGCTTCATAGTAGTGATAAAGACTCTTTCGGGAGCGGTGAGAGCTCCGCCCTTTGAAATGGGTGATTTTCGCCTCAGGATAGTAGATAACGTTCCAGCCCTTTTGAAGGGCTCGATAGCAGAAGTCCAGATCTTCTCCGTAGAGAAAGAAGCTTTCGTCCAAGAAGCCGTCTCCCTCCAGCAGAGCTGCTCGAAACATGAGAAATGAACCAGAGACCGCCTCGACTTCGTGCACCGAATCTTCATCCAGAAAAGTCAGGTTGTACCGCGCCAGGACCTTGCTGCGTGGAAATAGGAGGCTTAGTCTGAGGAGTCGGTAGAGCGCGGTGGAAAGACGCGGAATGCTGCGGCGCGAAGCAAGCTGCAGAGTTCCGTCCGGGTTCAGGACGCGGCATCCCACGATACCGACATCGGACCGCGAGCGAAGGAGCTCCAGGCTCTGGTCAATGGCTCCATCAAGGATCAGCGAATCCGGATTCAGGAGCAAGTAGTAGCTGGCGGGGCGCCGGCGGATCCCTTGATTGCAGGCGGTTGCGAATCCTAGATTCCTCTGGTTACACAGCAGATCAATTTCGGGGTGATTTCTCTTCAGGATTGCGGTGTCTTGATCCGTGGACGCGTTGTCGACGACCACGATCCGATAGCTGCAGCGTCGAGTCTCTCGAGCAACACTGTCGAGGCATTGGTCCAGATAGTCGGTGGCGTTATAGTTGACGATCACGATCGTCAGTTCAGTCACAGTTTCACTCTGCATCGATATTTTAGCCAGTTCCGTTCCAGGTGGGCCCGAAACTCGGCGGTGCTCACTTTGCGACTGGCTTGAATCCGTTGTCGTTTCTGCATGATGTCCGGGAACTTCCTGATGAAATCGATCTTTCCCTTCAAGAAGGCCCCTCCTCTACCCTTCGAGAGAAAGAAAAGCAGGCTCAAGAGATTGAATAGGAGCCGCTCGGGCATAAAGCTCCAGAGGAGTCTGGGGGGCATGTTCTTCCAGAAAACGTATTCCGAGTTACGATGACCGAAGAAAACATAAGTTGTGCTCAGGCTTCCGATGCTGGCGTTTACACGGTGCAGGACCACGGCGCCGGGAACGTAGAGGCAGCGAAAGCCCAGCAGCCGAGCCCTGACGTTCAGATCGGCGTCCTCGTAGATCAGAAAAAAGTCAGGGTCGAATCCACCAACTGACTCCAGGAGAGAGCGCCGATAGAGGGCGGCGGCGCCACAGGCACCAAAGACCTCGCAAGCCGTTTCGTGATGCCTTGCCAAATCTCCATGACCTATCTTGAACCCGCTGCCTACTACCGCCATCCCATCTCCGGCACTGTCGACACGGCTGGGATCCGAAGCAAAGAGGATACGGCATGCCCAGAAATCCCAAGCGGGAGAGTTTTCCTTCAGCAGAGACTCGAGCCATCTGGAATCAAGAACTAGGTCGTTATTCAAGATGGCAATCAGCTCGCCTGTGGTTTCCCTGATTCCCCGATTGCAGGCCCCTGCGTAACCCAGATTCTCCCGAAGTGCGAGCAATGGGATGTCTGGGAACGAAGTCTGAAGCAGGGAGAGGCTTTGATCGGCCGACGCGTTGTCCACTACGAGGATCTGGTCAGGGGATCGCGACTGATCTAGGACGGACTGGAGGCACGCTTCCAGGAAAGCCTCCCCATTGTAGTTCACGACAATCACACTGACCGTATCGTTCACGGGTTCCATTATAGACTTCGACCTGTCTCCGGTCAGATGATTGCTGCGACTTAGTACACCGTTTCACTACTGTCCGGTTTTAAGTCAAATGATATCAATCAGTTATAGATGTATCCTACCTGACTTTTCGAGTTCAAACGTCTAAGCGATTGAAAAAGAGGACTTTTGCAAACGGAGTCCTGCTGACGATTGGAAAGGTTCTGGCATAGTTGCGGACACCGAGCCGGTCCCAAAGAGGTGAATCCTGAAGGGATTTCTTCCTCTAGCCCAGGGTTTCCGAACCCTGGGCAAATGGTTCTGACCCTGGATTTCAACCCTGAAAGGGTTGTGGGAACATGGGTATGTTCCGGGCACATAGGTAACAGTTTCTCCCAGACACATAGGTTACAAGAGGAGTCATGTCATGGAAAGAGACGTGTGTAATGAGCGAAGGAGTGAAACTGATGACCGAACATCTGGAGGGGGACTATGGAATTACGGAGTTATCGCAGGCCTATGAGGTGAGTCGGAAGACGGCGTACAAGTGGATTGGGCGTTACGAAAAAGAAGGGTGGTTGGGGCTGGAGGATCGC
>Ga0310345_10003606_pt1 | contig 14620 bp, 15 predicted proteins | sample HC15DNA20500_MG_FD_204667 | JGI IMG/M metagenome (GOLD analysis project Ga0310345, IMG submission 204667) | Marine microbial communities from station ALOHA, North Pacific Subtropical Gyre - HC15-DNA-20-500_MG | ecosystem: Environmental > Aquatic > Marine > Oceanic | place: Pacific Ocean: North... | reverse complement strand
AGTCTTCTACGACCCCCGTGAGGAGTTCTTGCCGTTCTTCGACGAGTTGGAGTCAACTGAGTACACCCAAGAGAACCTTCCTCGCTTGTTGATTGGCGACGAACCTGTTTTTTTCGCTCGCTACACAGGTTCATTCTTCGCCCTCAAGGCAGCTGCCGAACCCATCATGAGAAAGAATTCTCCGGAACCTCTGGTCTTGTACATCCCAGGGGAGCAGCGTGACCGGCGAACCTCAGTCCTTATGGAATTCGAAGAGGCAGGTGACTGTTATGAGCCCCAACTCAAGAAACTGGCCCGCATTGTATTGCGTAAGCGCTTTACGGACGGTGACATTGACGAAATTCTTTCGCCTGATAATCTTGGCTACACCGATATTGTCAATGTTCTCAAACAACGAAAGGGTACGGATGCCTCCCTTCTGAAAGTCGTGCTGGGCGATGGCTCGAGTGAAGAACTCTTAGCGAAATGGCTCTCCAGCCAAGGCTACGACACGCCGCTGGAAAGCAAAGGGGCCTCCTCGGAATTGTTCAAGCTTGTCAAAGCTCGTCTAGGCTTTGAGCTTGCTCCAGAGACATCTCTGGGAAAGGCTCGGCACCAAGTAGCCAGGTATATTCTCATCAACGAATTCCGCCGTGATCTGACCTGCGATGCGCCCGACTCTCTGGTAGTCATCCCCACGCCACCCGGCAAACAAGAACAAAAGCGAATTCTGGGTCTCACAGATATTCTTCGCTCCCGATACCGGGACGCATATTCAGACATAGCGGACACCTGCGAAGCCGAAATGAGCCTTGGGGAACTCGAGCTTCCGCCAAACTGCCTCGGGCGAATCGATACCTTTCGTTTCGAAGAACGCCTCCTTCTTGGCTACGCCACCAACCTGGTTATGCAGGAGAAATATGATGAAGCACTCGCCTTAGCATTTGCTCGAGGCAAGAGCTTCTGGGTGGATCGAGATTTCCATCGGCTTGTCCAATGGGAGATGTTACGCTATCTAGCAGAACTCGGAATTCAGATCCATCGAATCAGACCTTGCCTCAAAAAGATGAGCAGCAAGGCAGATGATTGGATTGAGGCTTACGCTACTGAGGATGGCTGGTATGAAGTTGATCGGGCACAACGGACTCTGGAGCACTGGGTCGCCAATATGGACGACGAACCCACCAAGGAACTGAATCAGGCCCTGGGCCTCCTTCGTCGAGCCCACGAGACTCTTCTCAAACAGATGGCTCAGGGTTTTACCGACGCTCTCGTTAAAAGCAACTGGTCCGTTCCCAGTGTTCTGCACCAGACGAAGATCTTTTCCACGTGTGTCGAGAAGGCGGGTGGCCGCGTGGCCTATTTCTTTGTCGATGCCATGCGATATGAAATGGGTACGGAACTCGCCGAGCTTCTTTCGGAAACGGAGGATCTAAAGCTCGTCCCTGCCGTGACCGTTTTGCCATCAATCACCCCACTCGGAATGGCTGCATTGCTCCCCGAGGCCTCATCAAGTTATTCCGTAGTCGAACATAAGGGCAAGTTGGCGGCCCGCATCGATGGTAAAGTCATGGCGCAGCTCAAAGACCGACAGAACTTCCTAGCTGCTCGCCGGCCCGAGTCAAAAGACCTAAACCTGGGTGACGTTCTGCAACGTAGTACTGGAGCACTCAAAAAGAGCCTTGGTGACACGCCCCTTTTAGTCGTCCGTTCGCAATCGATCGATGCCCTCGGCGAAATGGATGGAGGCTTGTTGGCCCGCCAGATTATGGGAACAATCGTAAGCAATGTTGCCCGCGCTGTTCGCAAGCTTGGCCGCGTTGGCTTCGAGTACTTCGTCATTGCAGCCGACCACGGCCACCAGTTCTCACTTCGTAAAGATAGCGACATGACCATGGAAAAGCCGGGCGGAACGAAGGTAGATCAACACCGACGCTGCTGGGCAGGTCAAGGCGGCCAGACTCCAGCCGCATGTGTACGAGTGAGAGGTACGGAACTCGGATACGATACCGAACTCGATTTCATTTTTCCCAAAGGCTTAGCAATTTTTAAAACCGGAGGAGACCCGGCCTTTCACCATGGTGGAACTAGCCTACAGGAAATGGTCATTCCCGTTCTCACCCTCCGAGTGCCTTCCGCCACCAAACCCGCGTCCGCGGAATCTACAACCTTACTTCTGGATGGCTATCCTGAAACGTTAACAAACCGAACATTTGGAATGAAGGTCCAAATGCAAAACCTCTCTCTTCTAGCGTCGAACATCGTCACCACGCGCCTTGTACTTCTGTCTGAAGGCGAGGAGGTCGGCGGTACAGGGATGGCAATTGATGCTGAATTTGAGAGGGCTACGGGCAGATTGACTTTGAGCCCGAATAAGTCGGCCGACGTTGCAATGCTCCTGACTAGGGACAATGTTAAAACAGTCCGTATCGTAGCCTTAGACGCGGATACTGACGCAGTGCTTGCGCAATCTGAAGAAATACCGGTAAAACTGGGGTGCTAAATGAGTAAAAACATCGCTGAACGTGATGAGCTAGATGCGAAAGCGAACCGCGTTTTCGCTGGTAAAGTTGTACGCAAAGATCTCGTCCGCAAAGTAAAAGTTGGGGCCAATGTGCCAGTCTTCGTTCTAGAGTATCTGCTCGGTAAGTATTGCGCCTCGTCCGACGAGATGGCAATTCAAATGGGACTACAAGTTGTCAACGATACCCTCGCTGACAACTATATCCGCCCAGACGAATCCATCAAGGCTCAGAGCCTGGTAAAGGAACGACAGGCCCATACTTTCATCGACAAAATCAAGGTTCGAATCGTTGATTCGCGCTACTGGGCCGATGTAACGAACTTCGGCCACAAGAACGTCCACATCCCTGATCACTACGTCAGGGATTTTGACCGTCTCCTAACTGGCGGCATCTGGGCCCAAATCGATATGAGTTGGGACGACACAGACGAAAGAGCGCCATTCTACATCTCCAAGCTCACCCCTATTCAACTCGCCACATTTAGCCTCGCCGAATACCGTACGGGCCGCGCGCAGTTCACAACCGATGAATGGATGGACTTTATCCTTCGCGGTATGGGATACGAACCAGCCGAGATGGACCGACGACTGAAGCTAAATTTCCTTACCCGACTCGTGCCACTCTGCGAACGCAACTACAACCTGATTGAGCTAGGACCCCGCGGTACTGGAAAAAGCTACGCGGTCCAAGAGCTTTCACCATATACGGCGCTACTCACCGGGCCGACGACCGTCGCCAACCTTTTTGGGCACATGAGTGGCCGGCACAAAGGCATGCTCCAAATTTGGGATGTCGTCGGATTCGATGAGGTCGCAGACCTCCAGAAGATGCCAAAAGAGGTCATCACAACTCTAAAAACCTATTGTGAGTCAGGCCAGTTTCAGCGAGGCCAAGAAGCCATGGCTGGATACGCCAGCGTGGCGATGTTTGGAAACACTCAACAGCCTATAGATGTCATGGTCCAAACCGGGCACCTTTTCGCGCCATTGCCCGACACCATCCGAGATGACATGGCTTTCATCGACCGATTGCACTTCTATCTTCCCGGATGGGAGATTCCGAAAATGCGAAACGAACACTTTACGGACCATTACGGCTTTGTCGTCGACTACCTCGCTGAGGCCCTTCGTGAACTTCGAAAACACAATTTCACAGAGAGCATCGATCATCACTTTTCGCTCGGGTCGCACCTGAACGCGCGAGACCGAAAAGCTGTCAGAAGAACCGTTTCTGGACTGATCAAGATCCTCCATCCTCATGGAGAGGTGTCCAGGGAAGACCTCGAAGAGCTACTAAGCCATGCCATCGAGGGTCGCAGACGAGTCAAAGAACAACTTAAAAAGATGGGCTCCTTCGAGTACTATCACACCTCATTCAGCTATGTTGATACGGAGAACGGGGAAGAGCACTTCGTCGGAGTACCGGAACAAGGTGGACGCGATCTGATAGCAGCCGACCCTCTTCCTCCGGGGACCGTGTACAGCGCCTCCGTTAGCGGAGATGGTACGGTTGGACTCTATCGGATCGAGGTGAGCGTCTCATCCGGCACTGGCAAGCTAAAACCGGCTGGGGGCGTAAGCGGGATGATGAAAGAGTCCATCAAGAGAGCCTTCAGCTATTTGCTTTCAAACAAGAGCACCTTTGGAATCGCCCGAGAACTTGACACAGCGGATGTCCACGTTGAAGTTATCGACCTTCTAGGCAACAAAGTCGAGGCTGAACTCGGTGTCGGTTTCTTTGTCGCTACATACTCAGTTCTCCGCAAATCGCCAATTCACCCGGCTCTGATAGTCCTGGGCGACATGAGCATTCAAGGCAATATCAAGCCTGTGCGCTCACTGGTGGAACCCCTCCAGATCGCAATGGATAACGGAGCCAAGAAGGTACTAATTCCGATCGAGAATAAACGAAATTTCTTCGATGTGTCAGCCGACGTCCTCGAAAATGTGGACCCGGTGTTCTATGGAGATGTTCGGCAAGCTGCTTTCAAGGCTTTGGGGTTGAATTAGGGTTTCGCCTTGGAACCGGACCGGAAGCGCGAGCAAGAAGGTGTGGACAATGCCGCGCCGTGGAAGGGCAGATACCTGGGTGGAAACGAGATAGCTGGGAGGGGCCCTTCCACAGCGCTTGGATAAGTTCCGAAGATACCGGGATGGGGACTCGAAAGTTGGTGCCCGAGAACTTATCCACATTGACCACACTACGACGGCTATGGCCGGGGTCGGAGATAGAAAGACCACTGGGAGGTCCTTCCCACTGGTCAGCTAGTCTTTTTTTATATATTTGTTTTTTAGGGACAAGGCCGGGCCTGTCGGCCCGGTGGGTAGCGAGGGTTGGGGGCACGAGAGGTAGGTTGCAGGTCCTCGAAAGCTGGGAGGGACGGGGCCAAGCCGGTGGCCTGGCCAGACCGAGCAAGCTCGGTCTTCAACGACGGGTCATTCCTCGGGCGGCTGAAGCTGTTCCCACCACTCTTGAAACTTCTCATTGTCTTTCAGTTCGTAGAGCTGGCCGGTCACGTGACGAAGGAATGTGGCCCCTCCCTGGCTTTTTACCCACTCCATCAGCTCAGGTTTCAGCCGCACTGTGATACGGGGAGCCCCCTGGTGCTTCTCCCCGATCTCTTTTGCATACTGACGGGGTCGGCCCACTTGGCCAGTCTCGGCCTCGTCGGTTCTTCGCCACCGCTGGTAGTGCTTTGAACACATACCGCGCGCAACAGCTTTGTTTTTACAACCTTCTTCAGAACACTCTTCAGCCACAGGCTGATTCTAATTCTATTTTTGTCTTTCGTCAAAAAAACGACAGCCGGGTATTGAACAATGGTTTAACTTGCGATATAATGTCGACAGCCGATAATTTATTTTGGAGGAACAAATGAAAAACCTAAAGGCTGAAACAGTCCAAGAGAAGGCAGATCGCCTTCGGAAGAATCATCGCGTAATTGTCGTCGGGCACGAGAAGGTGCTCGTGATTGGCGAAAGCGACACCTACCTTGTTCAAAAGCAAGGCATCAACTGGACCTGCGACTGTAAGTGGGGCCGGTACCGGGGCCACCTCAAAGACTGCTCTCACGTGGTGGCTGCCAAGCAGGCACGTAAAGACCCGCTGGGTCAGGCCACGGTAGCGCGCCTGGCCGACTGGCTGATGGAGGCGAAAGTTGGATAAGAAATTTGAATTCTACACAGTAGCCGAAGTCGCGGAGCTTCTTCGCCTGAGCGACTGGAGTATCTACGAGTCGGTTCGCCAGGGGAGCCTCCCCTGCGTACGGGTCGGACGGACCGTTCGTATCGAGGTCCAGGCTTTCAAAGACTGGGTGGCTGCGGGCGGGATGAGCTACGACGCGATGGAGCGGCAGGCAAGCTGATCGCTTGGGACAGTCGGTGGTGGGTGCCACCCACCGCCTTGACCGGCCCCGCTCGCCTGGGGCCTTTTTCTTAGGAGGAACAATGGCTGGACAACTTATCAACCGCGGTGAGCGGAAATGGCTGGTGCGGATCTATCTCGGCCGCGACGTTGTGACCGGGAAACGGAAGTATCATAACAAGACCGTTTACGGGACCAAGAGGGACGCTCAGAAGTACCTGAACGGAGTTCTGCGTGAAATCGATCTGGGGCGCTTTGTCGAACCCCAGAAGATGCCGCTCAATGCTTTTCTGGACAAGTGGCTGAAGGATGCTGTGAAACCCAGGGTCAGAGACGTAACCTACCACAACTATTCGGAACTGATGAAGAACTATGTCAGGGAGGGCCTGGGAACAAAGCTAATCTCCAAGGTGACGACCCTTGAGATTCAGGCGCTCTACTCCGCTTTGCAGGAAAGAGGCCTGGCCGTTGTCACCGTTCAGAAGGTTCACACCGTTCTCGGTTCGGCTTTCAAACAGGCCGTGAAGTGGGGTTTCATTGGAATCAATCCGATGGATGGGGTTGAGGTGCCGAGGAACAGAGGTCGGACACGAGAGGAGAAGATCAAGATCATTCCACTTGATCGGGTGCCAGAGTTCCTGGAAGCGGCCTACTGCACTCCCCGGGGTGTCGTTTTTGCTCTGGCTCTCGGCACCGGGATGCGGCCGGGTGAGTATCTGGCCCTCAAATGGGAGGATGTGGACTTCGAGAAGAAGTTGGTTCGGATTCAGCGGACAATCTACCGACACCGGAAGGGCGGTGGTTGGTCATTCCAGGCACCCAAGACCCAAGGGAGTGTTCGGTCTATCTCCTTGCCTGACGAGCTGCTCGAAGACCTTGAACGACATAGAGCGGAACAAATCCGGCTCTTTGGTGAACCCCAGGAGCTGATCTTCACCAGCAGAAACGGGGAGCCGCTCTTCAGCGCAAACCTTCGGCGGCGGCACTTCAAACCGCTGATCCGGGAGCTGGGGATGGACGAGGGTTTAACCCTCTATTCGATCAGGCATTGCCATGCGACTCTTTTGCTCTCCGCCGGGGTCCATCCTAAGCTTGTAGCTGAGCGGCTAGGACATCGATCCGTGAAAATGACCCTGGATGTCTATTCGCACGTAGTCCCCTCGATGCAGAGCGAGGTGGCCGGGCAGGTTAGCAACCTGCTTTTTCGGCGCGACTGACTTCCAGCCGAGGAGCCAGGCTTCGGCCTGGCCAACGGCCTTCTGGCCGGCCTCCCCTCTTCCCCTCAAAAACCCATATCCTAAAAAAGACCTGCTGACCCTGTTCCGGTTCCCTCTCAATGGCCTGGAGCAGGGTCTTTTCGTCACCGTCGTCGTGGGGTGGTCAAAGGGGTCAAGTCCGCTCGGGCACCCAGCATTCCGGTTTGCATTCCAGGTTTCTTCGGCGGAGTTGTCCCCTTTGTCCACGCCTCTCCCAGGTAGCACACCATACGGGTACTATCTTCCGGGTTCAATCTCTGCGCATGAAACCATCAAACGGGATCTTCTATATGTCTAGGTGTGACGACCCAGCGAGAAACTTACTCGTCAGATAAAGGTATGGAAGGCATGGTCAAATAAGAAATCCATACTAACAGAAGAAAAGACGGTGGGGAGAAATGGCAACACGCGCAATTGCATTGTGGCCGGACGCAACGAAAATCGACTCAATCCGTGTGCTGGGCCTCGAAGGCCCATTCAAGAAGCCAAAGCTTCTTTTTACGGAGGTTGTTCAAGGTGGCGAGTCGTTCAGTGATTTTGGTGCTGAAACGAAGTATGTGCGAGAGGAGATTAGAAGACTATCCCGAGACCACGGCATTAGCGGGATGTCGATAGTTACCATCGACAATAGCGCAAAAGGCAAGTTCGCTGTAAAAGTCACAAATAACGTTGCCCAGAGGATTCGCTGGGAAGGCTTTCTCATGGGTATGTGCGATGAATTCGATTCGTATTTGTTCGGCCGACTCAACGACCTTTCCAAGCGAGCGGGCGAAACCAAAGTGTCGGCGGCAGTCGAACACGACGAGTTTCGCGAAATGGACGAATGGGCCCAACTTCCGAAAGTTTGGCGAAAGCTAGTTCTCGCCGCATCTGCAGTCCTTAAGGTAATGGAGAGTAAAGATTGAGCTACGACTTAGAAGCCTGGGACAAATTTTGTATTCTTGCTCCGAAAGGCGATAACGAAGGCAAGAACTCCAGGACCTACCTTGCTTACGACCCACAGCTGAAAACTACTTTCGTAGCAAAGTTTATTGAGACGGAGGGTTGGCGAGACCCCGAGTCATTTCTAAAAGAGGCTCGGATCTTGAACAGTTTGTCCAACGACAATATCGTCAAGTTTTCGGGCTGCGGGTTTGTTAAGAAACTCCCTAGCTCAACCTACAGCGACAAGTACCCTACCGAGTCTGCAGACGAGCTTGTGAAGAAGATTGACCTGAAGTCCGCAGACGTCTCGTTTTGGGTAAAACAGGATGAAAAACAAGCGCTTTCAGGATATTTTTCGATAAGGACTCCAGTTGCCGACTCTTCTCTCTCTGCTCACATTCATCAGAGCACTCCAACAAACCGGGAGGCTGTGGCGAAGACACTGAAGATACTTCAGGGGCTGGGCGCAGCACATTCCAAGGGTGTCCTACACCTGGACGTCAAGCCGTCGAACATACTGGTAAAAGAATCCAATCCGATGCTCACCGACTTCGGCATCTCAGCTTGGATAGGGCCCCAAGGATTTGCTCATCAGCCCAGGTTTTATTGCTTCATACGACCACCGGAAACTCTCACTCACGGGCCGATAGTGGACCTGAGAGCGGACATTTTTCAAGTAGGAACGACAGTCTACAGGATGGTCAACAGTGATTTTTTCTGGAACGAGACTAAAAAGCCTTACTGCCCTGCCCCGGGCCAAATCTTAACGAAAGCACTGTTCTCGAGCATGCTCAGCGGGCGATTCCCAAAGAAAAATTCGTTTCTCGCTCACGTTCCCCAAAAGCTTAGGTCCGTCATCAAGAAAGCACTTCAAGTCAACCCTCTCAATCGATTCGAGTCTTGCGCAGAGTTCGGGTCCAAGCTCTCGGCTTTGAAAGGCGATGAAATGCTCTGGGATTGGCGGTGTCAATTTATCGACTCAGGAAGAAGCTCATATAGCAACGAGAAACGATGCCGTTTTGTTGAAGTGATCAGTGATGGAAACACTTGGGCCGTTGAGTCCTACACGAAGAACTCTTCTGGGAAAAGACGAGCAGTTAGAAAATATCAGGCAAAAAATCTTTCTCTTCGCCAGGAGGCTGAGGACAAGGCTCACGAATATATTAGTGACTGGAAGTAAGGAATGACCACCAACTGTCCGTATTGCGGAACTGCTTTCAAACGAGACTCGATGGGACTGGAACAAAACCCATATTGTTCCAGCTGTTTCCTTGAACGCCGAACAGTTGCTCTCAAGGCTCTTGAGAGGGCTTACCCAGACGGTTGGATTGAGATTCAAGAGGGTGAGTGGACGGTCATCAGGCCGGAAAGTACAGGTAGCGGAATATCACCCCAATAAGTCCGCAGTCTGTTCCAGAAACCTCTCGCACACCATAGGCACACCTTCTCTCCCAGATATTTTAAGAAACCCCACAACCACGGGCCTCCTCGCCCTACGACTCGTTCATTCGCCAGGAAACCGGCAAGCTGGGAGTGGCGATAGGTATAGTTTGTTGAGTGTGGTTGAGACGGGGTTGGAAGCCCGTTTCCTCTGCCGGAAGCACTTCGAAGTCGAAAACACGGAGGATTGTGCGTTCGACATGGGAGGCTGGCTGGGTCAGGTGAGTTCGGCGCCGAGGAGGGTGGTCAAGACTTCGACGGAGACGTAACGGCTTCGCCTTGAACACCGCAAGCGGCTTGTGGCACACTGGCGATTCTAATCGAGTCACCTCACTGTCGCCGGACAGTCCTCTGTTCAGATGGTCACCTCTCGATAACCACCTGCCTTAATTGCACCAACGGCTGACGCCACATCACTGGTCTTCTGTTTGATTCGAGGCCACGAAGTCGAGAGTAGAACTACGATCGCAATCGAACGACTACTCAGGTGCTGTTGATACTGCAGATTCTGATCAGTAGTGATCATCAAGTCGTACCCCTCCGTCTCGGCCCTGTCGAGCAATTCGCCATTCTTGAGGTCCGACCAACCCAACTCGTAAGCCGTATCAATCTCGTGGCCGCGAAGGTGGTGGCGGAGCGGAACGGGAGTCCCCTGATCGAATAAAATCTTCAAGAGGCGGATCGCGCCCGAACAGCCTCAGCGTCTAGTACTGCTTCTACTTGGGAGCGGTCAACACCCGGAAACCATTTCAGAAAATCATCGAGCGACGCGCCGTCTCGCAAGTTCTCAAAAAGTGCCGAGATCGGGACTCTCGTGCCACGAAATACCCATACACCGCTGACACGGCCAGGTTCTCTTTCGACGGCGCTACATTGCTCCCAGTTGCTCACGATTGACCTCTCTGCCAGCAACCCAGTTGATTCCTTCGGATTACTACGATAAGTCTATCATCACGAGTCTCAACTCTCAACGGAAATATTCTGGTCAATCCTACGAAATGCGACCACACCAAACGTCACTCGGACGGTCAGGAATCCAGGTCGAATACTAACCTTCCATTAGTCCAGCCCTGCCGACTTTGCCAGCCCTCTTGCACACTATAGGCACACTATCGCTCCCATTAAAATCAAGAAACCCCACAACCACGGCTCTTCTCCCTATGACTCGTTGTTTCGTCATCCGCGAGCGGGCGAGTGCAACCGATGGGTGTGCTCAACCATCTTCGAACTCGCCCGAGAACACTCATTTTTCTTGCTCACCACTTTGAATCCGTGATCGACTTTTTCAGGGCAAGCGAGACTCACGCACGATCCTCAGTTTACGCCCAAAACGGTCTCGAAGGATCTCTCCTTGGGTTGTAGACTGGGTCTTGTGGGGCGGTGGGCAGATGTCAGCCCTTGAAATCCAGAGATGGTATCTGGATCAGGCCGGTCCTTTTTATTTCTCACGAGACGATGATATGATGAGACGGGAGGTATCTCATTGGATACATATGTCTATCTTTGGCTGGCACTTACGATCGCTCAAGGGAGCGTTTTTCTTTACTACTTCACGAAGTTCGGGCTGAAGGCGCTTCTCAAATACGGCAGAAACAACCAGGAAAAGAAGGATGATACCAACCCGTCTCCTCTACTACACACGCTCACCGTTATGGCGGTGCCGGAGTTTGCCATGATTCCGTTAATGATTTTCTTCGGAATTCTCTCAGCGATGGAGATGCTTATCTGGTTCATGATCTTCGGGTAGCACCGAAAACAACCCTCAGAAAAGCCGGTAGGATGAAGAATACCAGGTTATGTCTTGAGGGGTTTTGCCCGAATGCGTCGAGTCGTTTACCAACTACCCGTGGTGCCTCCCACGGTTCAATAGCTGAAGGAATTCACCCCAAAACTCGGAGCGACGACGCCGCCAAGTAGGTCGCCTCCGGCAACTGCCCCTACCAGTCCCAAGGGACCAGCCACGCTCCCCAAAGAGGCGAGTGCCGCGCCAGCAACGGCAGCCGGCAAGGCTGTCTTCCAATTGATGGTAGAGAAGGGCTCTGCGGTCATAAAGCCAAGGCTCAGGCCAATACCACCACCGACCAGGCCGGCCACAGGAAGTGGAGCTCCGCCCAGCGTGGCAAGCCCTGCGCCTAGAAGACCGACGCCTCCCATCAGGCTTGCTTGCTTTCCGTCAACACTTATTTTGTCGACGAACTGTTCGGATTCTTCTCGGTGGGCTTGGGAGACCGAGGGGCTGAAGACGTTTGAGGTTCGGCCGTTGGGCAGGATGATGGGTTGATGTTCCACTGCCTTTTTGGCCAATAGGTGTGCCTCTCTTGCCTTCTCCGGTGAAGGACGGCCGGTTAAAAACGAGCCCACGCGACCGGCTACTTTTTGCAGTGAAGACTGCTGTTCCAGCACGTTGACAATCAACATCGACCTCCGAGAAGTGGACCAGGCCTGTGCTTTTTCTGTACATCTACTTAGAAAGTGTTCGTAGGGCCAATGGTTCTTTGGAAATAGTGTAAAGCGTTCCCAAACCTTGTCGTCGCAGAGTTCCGTGCAACGTTTCGCTGTGAAAGATCATCCACAGCGGACTCTCCTTAGCTTTCACCAGATGACCAATGATTTGCATTGGGCTAGATGTTGGACGCGAGAAGCGGCTTGAGACGATTTTGGGTGAGTTGCACGAGGCGGCTTGGAATAATGATGTGGCTTGACCTCGAGTCATGATTGACTAACCCCTGGACTAACCTTATTCTGAGAGGGTGAAACAGTTCAACGTCCACGAAGCGAAGACACAATTTTCGTCCATTCTCTCTATGGTCGGAGCCGGCGAGAAGATCATTATCGCCAAAGCCGGTAAGCCGGTTGCCGTTTTGAGCCCCTATCAGTCGCTGAAGGAGGAGAGAGAGTTCGGCCCCTTCAAGGGCGAGTTCGAGGTGCCGGACTCTTTCTTTGAGCCTATGGACGAAGATTTCATGGCTCACTTCGAGTGAGTTCGTATCTACTTGATACCCACACCGCTCTCTGGTGGGCCGCCGGTAGCCCGCGCCTTTCAGAACGAGCCAAAGCTCTTATCAAGAGCAAGGATAACCAGATTTTCTTGAGTGTTGTCTCTGTGTGGGAGGCTGCTATCAAGTCGGCGCTGGGCAAGATGCCGCTACCCGGAAAACCCGGCCCATTCTTCCGGGCTCTGGCCAAGCGGAGTAGCTTCACCGTTCTCCCCGTCCATCTTAGCCACGCGGCCGGAGTCTACTCACTGCCGCAAATCCATCGAGACCCATTCGACCGGCTTCTGATCAGCCAGGCCATCGCCGAGGATTTCACCTTGATCTCCGACGACCAGGTGTTCCAAGACTACTCGTTGCCGGGCCTGGTTTTCTGAACCGGCGCGGCGGCAACGGCCTCTAAAATTTGTCATCCTGGGGACGATGAGAGCGAGAACCGCTATAGACCGGAAATTCCGGAGAGCCCTTCACGAGGCAAAAAGGAAGCCTACGTGTTAGCTGTCCCAGTGGGGGCCCATAGGGGACCAACACCCCAATCCGGCCCATCACACCCCATAACCAAACTCCACGAAAACCCCACCAAATGAGGCCCCGCGCCACCCTCCTTGACCCCCTGACACCCTTCGAGAACATTCACCAAAAACAAGCCAAACCCCAAGTCCCCTTAAACCCCCTCCCCGAAAAGCAACCCCCGCGCCTCCCTAACACTCCCGGGTCGCTTATCCGGATGCAGGGCCATGAGGTGCAGGATGGCCGACCAGGTGCGGTCAGAAACTGTGTCGTTGTACTGTCGCACGTCTGGCAGGTCTTCGCCTTTGGTACCCCGGCGCCAGGCGGGTACGGGCTCTTTCCCACTCAGCAGAAAGTAGAGGGTGCCGCCCAGGGCGTACAGGTCGCTTCGGGCGTCGGTGCTGGCTCCGCCGTACTGCTCCAGAGGCGCGTAGGCTTCGGTGCCCATCCCTTTCACGATCGGCTGGGTTCCTTTGTTCGGGTCCAGCCGTTTGGCGATACCGAAGTCGATGAGGCGCAGGTGGCGGTCGGTGGCGCTGAGCATGATGTTTTCCGGCTTGAGGTCGCGCACGATCACAGGGGGGGTTTGGGCGTGCAGGTAGCTGAGCACATCCAACAGTTCCCCGGCCCAGACCAAGATTCGTCGTTCCGCGATGGGCCGTGGAGCCAGGCCCACCACCTGAAACAAGGTTCGACCTTCCACATACTCCATGACCAGGTAGTGGTGTCCCGCCTCTTCAAAGTAGTCGCTTACGGAGGCTAGATTTCGATGATCCAGCCCTCCCAGCAGTTGAGCTTCCTGGGTGAACTGCTCCTCAAACTGGCGCTGTTTTTCTAGAGTGTCGGTGACCCGAAGCAGCTCTTTCACAGCCACCTGTTTCCGCAACCGGGTGTGAACGGCAAGATACACGTTGCCCATGCCACCGGAGGCCAACAGTTTCTCAATCCGGTAGCGGCGTTGCAGTATGACACCAGGTCTCAGCACACTCAGGCGTTCGGATTTAACAAATCAGAAACCTTTGGTGATTAGCATCCCGATAGAGTGGAGACTGAGGAGTTCCTATCTATATGTGTCAATCCATTGCCCACAAGCACAATCATCACCATAAGAGTTGCCCGAAGCCTGTTAATAAAAAGGCTCCGGAAGCCGCTTATAGGGTTGAAGTGGTGAAGAACGCCGAGGGAGCCGAAGAGATACTCTCCGTAAAGGCGACCGATCAAAAGATCGACCAAGATGAAGTGGTGCTCCGTTCCACCCCGTACGACCTGGATTGTCACGAAGGGGGCTCCAAAGAGACCTACGTGGAGAGCTACGTGGCCGAATCGGCCCTCAGCGAAGCGGAGAAAAAGAAATACGGGGAAGAGCTTTTCAAGTCCAAGCCCGAGTGGGCGGGATCCGAAGTGCGCACCATTGTGGATCAGGGTCCGGTGGAGAACAGGATCGACCTCACCATTGTAGGTGACGGCTACACCCAGGAGCAGAAGAAGCGTTTCTTTGAGGACGCCAAAAGATTGACCGACGACATGTTCGTAGGGCAGACCTTCGCCTCATATCTCCCTCTTTTTAATGTTCACGCCGTCTTTGTGCCCTCCAACGAGTCGGGAGTCTCGGACCTGGAGCGAAAAGACA
>Ga0310345_10003602_pt1 | contig 14628 bp, 14 predicted proteins | sample HC15DNA20500_MG_FD_204667 | JGI IMG/M metagenome (GOLD analysis project Ga0310345, IMG submission 204667) | Marine microbial communities from station ALOHA, North Pacific Subtropical Gyre - HC15-DNA-20-500_MG | ecosystem: Environmental > Aquatic > Marine > Oceanic | place: Pacific Ocean: North... | reverse complement strand
GGCAGGCAGTTCCTCATAATCAATGATGACTGCTTCCGCGGCAGCGCGGGCATTGGCGAGCGTGTCGGCAATAACGACGGCAGCCGCATCGCCAACATAGCGCACCTTTTCGGTCGCCAGCGCCGACCATGCACCCATGTTCATCGGCGAACCGTCCTTGGAATGGATCATCCAGCCGCAGATGATGTTGCCGATGCCGTCACCGGTAAGCTGCCTGCCATCGAGAACTGCGATGACGCCGTCCATCTTCTCGGCAGCGCTCTTGTCGATGCCCTTGATCTTTGCGTGGGCATGCGGGCTGCGGACAAAGGCGGCGTGATGCATTCCCGCCATCTTGAAATCGTCTGTGTACCGGCCCTTGCCGGTGATGAAACGCTGGTCTTCCTTGCGCGCCACGCGGGCGCCGATGCCTTCAATACCCATCAGGGTTCCCTCCTCCTGAAAACTGCTGTTCGACCGCCGAGCGGCGGCGCTCAGGCCATCTGGCCGGCAGCCGCCTCAATGGCGCGGACTATGTTGTGGTAGCCGGTACAGCGGCAGATATTGCCTTCCAGCCCGTCGCGGATCGCCTTCTCATCCAGCTTGCGGCCTTCGGATTTGGCGCGATCGATCATGTCCACTGCTGTCATGATCATACCCGGGGTGCAAAAGCCGCATTGCAGACCGTGATGCTCACGGAACGCCGCCTGAACGGGGTGCAGATCGCCACCATTAGCGAGGCCCTCGATGGTCTTCACCTCGCTGCCGGACGCCTGGGCCGCAAGCATGGTGCAGCTCTTGACCGCCTTGCCGTCGAGATGCACGACGCATGCGCCGCACTGGCTTGTATCGCAACCGACATGCGTTCCCGTCAGGTTGAGATGTTCGCGGATGAAGTGGACAAGCAGCGTTCGGTCCTCGACATCGCCGGACACCTTCTTGCCATTAACGGTCATGGAAACTTGCGTCATGAATCCCTCCCTGCACGACACACAAACGACAGACACTCATTGGGGAGAACCCGTCCAAGTTTGAATGTGGCGCAGGCAGACGCGCTCAGCAAGTGGCCAGAGGTATTATCTTCGGCACAAGCGCCAGTTCAGGCATTCCGTTCTTAAAGAATGCCATTCTGCCGCAAGCTGATTTCAGCGGCCCGCGAACTTTCTGCCCGTGGAATGGGCAGGCAAAGCCGCTGCCTCATATTGCAGCAGCCGCGGATGAGACCAATTTCACGAAAGCTCGATAAAGCGTTCCAGATGATGATCCGTGTCGCCGAAAAGGTGGTCAATCATAGTGATCCGCTTGGCGTAGTGGCCGACCGGATATTCCCAGGTCATACCCATCCCGCCGTGAATCTGGATCGCTTCTTCGGCCACCTGCCGCCCGGCCCGACCCGCAAGGTTCTTTGCTGCTGACACGAACCATTCGCGGCGCTTGCGATCCTCTTCGAGATTGCCAGCGGCATTGACTACTGCCGAACGCATTTGCTCGATCTCGATCAGCACGTCAGCCATGCGGTGTTGTAGCGCCTGGAACTTACCGATTATCACGCCGAACTGTTTTCGGGTGTGCATGTATTCTACAGTCTGATCCTTGGCGACTTCCATCGCGCCGAGGCATTCGGCACAAAGGGCGACAATACCCTTGGCTACAGCCTTTTCGATGGACGCGAACGTCTTGCCGTCTTCGCCCAGCAATTGCGCCGCGGTGTCATCGAACGAAATCTCGGCGGCAGGGTAACCGTCGACCGTTGCGTAGCCGCGCACGCTCACGCCTTGCGCTTTGGGATCTACGACGAAGAGAGAAATACCGTCCGGGTCATCCTCCTCGCCGGAGCTGCGAGCCGAAACCACGAGCAAATCAGCCTGTGCGCCCGCCAGGACAACTGACTTGTTGCCGGTCAGCGACCAGCCGGAGTCTTCCTTCCGGGCGACGGCCCCTACCCGCTCCAACTCGTAGCGGCTTTCGGGCTCTCCGTGCGCGAAGGCGAGGATTTTTGTTCCGCCGATGATGTCCTCAAGAACGGCTCTTTGTCCGTCGCTGCCCAGTTCTGCGATCAGTGATCCGGCAAGAAGCGTCGGCAGGAAGGGTTCGACAACGAGCGCCCGGCCCAGCGCCTCGAAGACAACCACGATGTCGTCGCCGGCACCGCCGAAACCACCGGCCTCTTCGCCAAATAGCGCACCAACCACACCAAGCTCGGCGAATTTTGCCCACATCCCAGCCGAGTGACCTTCACCCGAAGCCACGACCTCGTGGCGCTTCTCCAGCGGATAGTTGTCACGCAGGAAACGCTCCAGCGTCTCGGCCAGCATTCGCCGGTCGTCATTGAGGCGGAAATCCATGCCCTACAGTCCCAGTTTTGTCTTTGAAATGATGCCGCGCTGGATTTCGTTGGAACCGGCAAAGATGGAAAGCTTGCGGTTGTTGAAGTAATCCGGCGCGATCGAATTTGCATAATCCGGGCCGATCGAAGGTTCGTTATAACCCTCTTCCAGCGCCTCGGAGACGAAGGGCAGCGCCATCGGACCGAGCGCCCGGCGGGCGAGATCATTGATCTCCTGCCGGATCACCGTGCCTTTGATTTTCAGCATGGAGCTTTCCGGTCCCGGCGCGGCACCGCTATCGGCCTCGACCAGAATCCGCAGATTGGTGGTCTTCATGGCTTCAAGATCAATTTCAACCTTGGCCATGCGGGCGGCAAAATAGGGGTCCTGAGACAGCGGCCGACCCTTGCTCTTGGTGTTCGCCGCAATCTGCTTGAGTTGCTCCAGCGCAGCAGAGGAGTTACCGATATTCGCGGTGCCGGTGCGCTCATGGGTGAGCAGGTATTTGGCATATGTCCAGCCCTTGTTCTCCTCCCCGACGAGGTTTTCAGCAGGGACCTTCACATTGTCGAAAAAGACTTCGTTCACCTCGTGCTCGCCATCAAGCAGGATGATCGGCCGTACCGACACACCGGGTGTGTTCATGTCGATCAGCAGGAAGGAAATGCCCTCCTGCGGCTTGCCCTCAGAGGACGTTCGCACGAGACAGAAAATCCAATCGGCATAATGGCCCAGCGTCGTCCATGTCTTCTGGCCGTTGACGATGTAATGGTCGCCTTGGCGCTCGGCGCGGGTCTTGAGCGAGGCAAGGTCCGAACCGGCACCCGGTTCCGAATAGCCCTGACACCACCAGTCCGTGCCGTCGAGTATGCGCGGCAGATAGTGCTGCTTTTGCTCATCCGATCCGAACTTGATCAGCACCGGCGCAAGCATGTTGAGGCCGAAGGGGATTACGCGCGGCGCGCCGGCCGCCCAAGCCTCCTCGTCGAAAATGTGGTTCTGGACAGCGGTCCATTTTGCGCCGCCCCATTTCTTCGGCCAGTTGGGTGCGAGCCAGCCGCGTTCGTTGAGCGCGGCATGCCAACCTTCCATGTCTTCCTTGGTGAGCCGCTTGCCGAGCTTCACCTTGGCGGCGAGCGCAGGAGGGAGCTTCTCCCTCAGGAACTGGCGGACCTCCTTGCGGAAGGCGTCTTCTTCTTCAGTGAATTCCAGGTCCATCATTCCCTCCCTCGCGACGCGACAAGGCCGGGCGTTGCGCCTCTTGCCTTTGTCATGGCTGCAACCCACCATTACGGTGCCGCTACTTGGCGGGCAATCTAGAAAACCGGCAACAACCTTGGCAATCGATTTTTCCCATTACGTAAAGGTTAGAGACTGGCTGGATACCGGCACGGGTGTGGTGCTGGTCGAACTGGCGGGGGTTGAGGGTTCCTCACCACGTGAGGCCGGGGCGGCGATGAGCGTTTCCGGCGATGCGATCGCCGGAACGATTGGCGGCGGTCAACTCGAATGGCGAGTTATCGCCCATGCCCGGCAAATGCTGGCTGAAGGGGTCAAGGAGGACAGGTTGTCGATCCCGCTCGGGCCGGAGTTGGGGCAGTGCTGCGGCGGCCGGGTGGAACTGTCATTCCGTCGTATTGGCCCGGATTTGCTTGCCCGTTTGGAAAGCGACGCGGCATCGCAACAAGAGGCCATGCCGCATGTGTTTATCTTCGGCGCGGGCCATACCGGCGTTGCGCTGACCAATGCGCTTTCCACCCTGCCCTACCATGTAGCGCTGTATGACAGCCGGACTTCGATCCCTGTCGAAATTACCGGTCCTGTGGAGCCGGTCCAGATCGCCATTCCCGAATCGCGGATTGGCGAAGCGCCATCCGGCAGCGCCTTCATCGTGATGACGCATGAACACAGTCTCGACTTTCTCATGGCTGCCGAAGCACTCAGACGCGGCGATGCCGCCTATGTCGGCATGATCGGATCGAAGACCAAACGCGCCGTGTTCAGCGGCTGGCTTAAGGAACACGGCTACGATCCGTTGCTGGCGGGCAACCTCGTCTGCCCGATCGGCGGGTCCGATGTGCATGACAAACGACCCGAGGTGATTGCGGCGTTGACTGCGGCGGAGATCGTGCGAGCCTTGTACAGCTATTCTGCGGACACGGACCAAGCCTCTGGATAGAAATACTCTTCCAGATTGCCGCCGGGCCCGTCACGGTCGATCACCAGAAAATCACTTTCGACTTCCAGCGAAATCAGCGGGTGGTGCCAGACATTGCGGGCATAATTGACACCCCTGACGCCGCTCTCGTTCGGTTTCACCAGAAATGCCTGCGGCCTCCCGGGCCTGCCGTTCTCGTCCTGCGCCACCACCGCGAGCCAAGGCCGCCGATGCATCGGTATGAAGGCCTGGCTGCCAAACGGATGGCGCTCCATCATCTTGATCTCGACAGGAAGCTCGAATGGCTGCCCCCGGAAGATACTGGCGATGACCTTCCCGTCTGCGTCGGTTTCTATGTTCGCGATATCGTGGAAGCGCTGCGTCGTACCATTGTTAATAAGGCGTAATTCGGCACCGGCTGTTTCGATGACGTCGCCGAAAGGCGCGAAGGCCCCTTTTGTCAACGGCTGCGCGACAATCTCCTGCATCAGCGCGGCGGGATCGAGTAGGTGGCGGTAGCCTGCGCCACCAGCAGATCGTTTTCGCGCGAATGGATATGGATCTCGCAGATGGCAAGTCGTTTGCCGAGTTTCAGCAGGCGGCCTTCGGCGTAAAGATCGGCCTGCGGGGGTTTCGACAGGAAATTGATCGTCAGATTGGTGGTCACCGCCAGCGCCACTTCGCCCACATGTGACAGGACGAGCAGGTAAGCGGCCAGATCGGCCAGCGCGAACATGGAGGGCCCTGATACCGTGCCTCCGGGCCGCAGGTGGTTGTCGGTAACCCGCATAGCCACGGTAACCTCGCCGGGGCGGATTTCCTCGGCCAGGCAGTCGAAGGAATCCGATTGCGGGTAGACCGTGGAAAGGTAGGCGTTCACCGCATCCGCATTCATCACCGGCTTGTAGATCGCCGAAGTCCGTGTGCGGCTTCCGTGGGTTCGTGCGTCCATGAGGCGATCCCTAGGCTGTAACCCGCATCAGTTCGCGACCGATCAGCATGCGGCGGATTTCCGAGGTTCCTGCACCAATTTCCATAAGCTTGGCGTCGCGGAAGAGCCGCGAGACGACCGAATCTTCGAGAAAGCCCGCACCACCGAATGCTTGCACCGCCTGATGCGCCTGGTTCATCGCCTGTTCGGCGGAAAAAAGCACGCAGGCGGCCGCGTCCTGGCGTGTCACCTCGCCCCGGTCGCAGGAGGCAGCCACCGCATAGACATAGGCGCGAGCCGAGTTCATCGCGGTGTACATGTCGGCGATCTTGGCCTGCATGAGCTGGAAATTGCCGATCGACTCGCCGAACTGCTTGCGCTCGTGCATGTAGGGCATGACCGCATCCATGCAGGCAGCCATGGAGCCGATGCAACCGCCGGACAGAACCACGCGCTCGTAGTCGAGGCCGCTCATCAGAACATTGACGCCCTTGCCCTCTTCGCCCAGCACGTTCTCGAAGGGGACCTCGCAATCCTCGAAGATGAGCTCGCCGGTGTTGGAACCGCGCATACCCATTTTGTGGAAGGGTTCGGAAGTGGAAAAGCCTTTCATCTCCTTTTCGATGAGGAAGGCGGTGATACCTCGCGGGCCGGCATCAGGATCGGTCTTGCCATAAACAACGAGCGTATCGGCGTCGGGGCCGTTGGTGATCCAGTATTTGGTGCCGTTGAGACGGTAGTGGTCGTTGCGTTTCTCGGCGCGCAGGTTCATCCCCACGACATCGGAACCGGCTCCAGCCTCAGACATGGCCAGCGCCCCGACGTGGTCGCCCGAGATGAGGCGCGGCAAGTATTTCTGCTTCTGCTCCTCGGTGCCGTTAAGGCGTATTTGGTTGACACAGAGATTGGAGTGCGCACCGTAGGAAAGTCCAACCGAACCCGAGGCGCGTCCGATTTCCTCGCAAACGATTGCGTGCGCCAAATAGCCCAGACCGGCGCCGCCATATTCGTCCTCAACGGTGATGCCGAGCAGGCCAAGTTCGCCCATCTCCTTCCACAGTTGCATCGGGAACTTGTTGGTTTTGTCCATCTCGGCAGCCAGCGGGGCGACCCGGTCCTGCGCCCAGCGATGCACCATGTCGCGAAGCGCTTCGATCTCCTCGCTCAATCCGAAATTCATGCTCACGGTAAACATCGGCTGCTCCTCACCCTCCTATGCGGCACCCAGGCTGCGTAGTGCCATCTTTGCGTAAATGTTCTCAATCTCGTCAACAGACAGCCGCCCCCCGGTGCGATACCATGCCGTGACCCCGGTCAGCATGGCAATAAGCGCCATAGCGGCAACCGGGACATCGGCGACGCTGAATTGGCCACCCTTGACGCCTTCTGCCACGATCTTGCGCAAACAGCCCTCGTAATATTTGCGCATGCCCTCGATCTGCCGGAAGTTCTCCGGCTCGAGATTGCGCAACTCCATGTAGGAGACAAAGACGGCATCCGAACGCCCGAGATGATAGCGGATATGGAAACGGACAAACCCCTCCAACCCGGCGAAAGGATCGCTGAACTTGCGGCTTTCCTCCTCCCATGCGGCAATCAACTGCTGCATATGGCCGGCCATCACCTCGCGCAACAGATCCTGCTTGGTGGCGAAGTGATTGTAGAGCGCGCCAGGCTGGACTCCGACAGCATCGGCGATCTGACGCATGGATGTAGCCGCATAGCCTTCGCGGGCGAACAGGCCGAGGGCTGCCTGTCTTATGTTCTCTGCAGTCTCGCTGCCGACCGATCCCGACTTCCTCGCCATAGATTGTTTGTAAATGAACATTCATTCATAAACAAGTAGCGCCACGCTGGCCGATCGCACCGCTATCTATGGATCGCCGACCAATATCACGAATTGCTCATTTTTGGCCTCATATCGATGCTGATATGAGCTTGCTTCGATTTCACTTTGCCGCACCTGCGGCTGCAATAGCTCGCTAACGGGGACAAAGCATGACACCGACGCACCGAGCGCCTGCGACCCACTTCACCGCCGTGGCCTGTATCCTGATCGGCATTTTTGTCGCCATCCAGCCCGCACAGGCCGAGAGTGTTGCGCCGTTCGCCCGCAGCCAGGCCATCAAGTGGCAGGGCACGGTCATCAACGTCCAACCGCTGATGGACTACTACAAGCGGCAGTTCTTCAAGGGGTCGTGGACGGCCAGACAGGGACTGACCCCGTATGGCGCCGAACTGGTGCAGCAGTTTTCTACCGCGGCAAGCGACGGGCTGGAGCCCTCCGACTATCTTGCAGGCGTGCCCGCCAATGTGAACCAGCTTACCGGCGAACAACTTGCGGCGGTGGAGCTTTATCTGGCGGATGCAACGGTCCGCTACGCCCGCGATCTCTACGGCGGAAGGACGACACCGGCGGTTTCGGAGCCGGACATCGTGATCGCTCGCAAGCAGCTTGATAACGTCGCCCTGCTTGGCTCGATTGCCAAGAATGGAGCGGCAGCAGTCGCCGACCGGTTGCGTCCGCAGCATGCGCAGTATCACGCGCTCAGAAAACTGCTGGCCGGTGCGAAAGATGCTGCAACCCGCCAGAAGATCATCGTCAACATGGAACGCTGGCGATGGCTGCCCCGCGATCTGGGCGACCGGTATGTCATGGTTAATGCCGCCGCATTCTCCATGACCACGGTAGATGGCGGCCGGCCTGTGGACAGGCGCAAGGTCATTGTCGGCCAGCCATTCCACAAGACACCGATGTTCTCCGACAACATTCGCTATTCCGAATTCAATCCGACCTGGACTATCTCGCGCAACATTGCCGGCAACGAGATATTGCCGCATCTGCGGCAAGACCCCGGCTATCTGGCGAAGCGCGGTTATGTGCTCTACGCAAGCTGGGAAGCCGATGCTCCGGCAATGAACGCCGCGCAGATCGATTGGGCCTCGGTCAGCCCGAAGAGTTTTCCCTACAGGATTGTGCAGCCCGCCGGACCGGAGAACGTGCTGGGTGAAGTGAAATTCCTGTTCCCCAACAAGTTCCATGTATATCTGCACGACACTTCGAGCCCGAACCTTTTCGCCAATACCGATCGGGCCCTGTCGCATGGCTGCATTCGTGTCGACAAGGCAATGGAGTACGCACAACTGCTGTACGGCCTCGACCGCAATCCGGCTGCAAACCGGCTCGGCGCGATCGTCGCCAGCGGAAAGACCACACAGGTCAAGTTCCTCAAGCCCATCCCCGTCCATCTGACCTATTTCACGCTGTGGGTGAACGGCGACGGCTCGGTGGCCAGTCACAAGGACATCTATGGCCGCGACAAGCTTGTCGGAAACATTCTGTTCGGAAGGGTGTAGCCAGGGTCGCCGGTTACTTGCTCCTGCCTTCCAAGCCACTTATGAGAGCGGAAGCAAGGCGGGGCTTGGCTTGACCGAAAGACTGAAGATCACGAAACCGGATGACTGGCATCTGCATCTGCGTGACGGCGCGATGCTGGAAGCTGTGCTGCCGCACACGGCGAAGCACTTTGCCCGGGCCATCATCATGCCCAATCTGGTGCGGCCTGTGGTCACGGCAACAGACGCTGCAGCCTACCGCGAACGCATCATGGCAGCGCTGCCCGAGGGCGCGGATTTCACGCCGCTGATGACGCTTTACCTGACCGAATCGACCCAGCCGGACGACATCGCCGCCGCGTTCGACGACGGGGTCGCCACTGCGGTGAAACTGTATCCGGCCGGAGCGACGACCAATTCTGCCAGCGGCGTGCGCGATATAGCAAAGGTCTATGCCGTGTTGGAACGCATGGCGGAGATCGGCATGCCGCTTTGCGTGCATGGCGAGGTGACCGATTCAGCGGTGGACATTTTTGACCGGGAAGCGGTGTTCATCGAGCGTGTGCTGCATCCACTGCGCACTCGTATACCCGAACTGCGCATTGTCATGGAACATGTGACAACCAAGGACGGTATCGACTATGTACGCCAGTCGCAGAAGAATCTGGCCGCAACGCTCACCGTCCATCACCTGATGATCAACCGCAACGCGCTGTTCAGGGGCGGAATCCGGCCGCACTACTTCTGCCTGCCCATTGCCAAGCGCGAGGTTCACCGGCTTGCGCTGAGGGAAGCTGCGGTTTCAGGAGATGCGCGTTTTTTTCTGGGCACTGATTCCGCGCCGCATCCCGATCATGACAAGGAAACCGCCTGCGGCTGCGCGGGCTGCTTCACCGCAGCGAACGCACTTTCGTGCCTCGCGTATGTCTTCGAGGAGGAAGGCGCGCTGGACCGGCTCGAAGGTTTTGTTTCGCATTTCGGGCCGGACTGGTACGGACTACCGCGCAACGAGGAGGCCATCACACTGGTGAAGCGGGACAAACCGGTGGGATACGTCCCAAAGATCGAAGCGGGGGGAGAGCGTGTCACCGTTTTCGACCCGGAAGTACCGTTGTGTTGGGAGGTGGTATGAGCCGCATCGTTTATGTCGCCGGTGAGTTCTTGCCCGAGGAGGAGGCCAAGATATCCGTTTTCGACCGGAGCTTCCTGTTTGCCGACGGTGTCTATGAGGTCACCTCCGTTATCGACGGGAAACTGGTGGATAACGCCGCCCATCTGGCGCGCCTCCGCCGCTCGCTTGCTGCGCTCAAGCTCACTTTCCCGATGAGCGACGCCGAGATCCAGGTTGCACAGAAGGAACTGGTCAGACGCAACGGCCTTACCGAGGGTGCGCTCTATCTGCAGGTGAGCCGGGGGGCGGCCGACCGCGATTTCGCTTTCCCCTCTGAGCCCCAACCTGTCCTTGTAATGTTCACGCAGGTGAAAGGGCTGATCGACAATCCGGCCGCGTCGAAAGGCATGTCGATCGTCACCATCGACGATATCCGCTGGAAGCGGCGCGACATCAAGACGGTGCAATTGCTGGCACCTTCGCTGGCCAAGCAGGCCGCAATAGAGGCAGGCTCGGATGATGCCTGGTTGGTGGAGGACGGTCATGTGACCGAAGGCACCTCCAACAATGCCTATATCGTCAAGGGCGGCAAGATCATCACGCGGCCGCTGTCGAACGATATCCTGCACGGCATCACCCGGAAAGCGATCCTCAAGCTGGCGGTACGAGACGGCGTTGAACTGGAGGAACGCGCTTTTACCGTGGCGGAGGCGCTTGAGGCCGACGAAGCTTTCGTCACTAGCGCGACGACCTTCGTCATGCCGGTGGTGAAGATCGACGGGAAGCTCATCGGAAACGGCAATCCAGGTAGCGTTACCCTGCGCCTGCGTGACCTCTATTTAGAAGAGGCCAAAGCCAGCGCGGTGTGACTTTGGTGTGAAGCTTGCATGTCCGCGAAATAGCGGTGACGTTTTCAAACCATCCCAACCCGCATTAGCTTCTTATTGATGCTTCAATGCAGGCGCGGGCGAGGCGATGTTTCTTTCGGTATTCGACATCTACAAGATCGGCATAGGCCCGTCGTCCTCCCACACGATGGGGCCGATGGTAGGCGCAAAGCGCTTTCTCGACGAAATCGCGCATGGCGACTGGCCGCGTCCGGCCGATGCGAAGGTGGAGGCGCTTGCCGTCTCCCTGCACGGTTCGCTGGCCTTCACCGGGATCGGCCATGCCTCCGACCGGGCGATTATTCTGGGTTTGACCGGCGAAGCTCCGGATACGGTGAACCCCGACGAAATTGAGAGCATCGTTGAGCAGGTGAAATCCGCGCGACGTGTCACACCGCCCGAACACCCCGCATATCGCTTCAATCCCGAAACCGATCTCGTGCTCGACCGCAAGACGCCGCTGCCGGGCCATGCAAACGGCATGCGGTTTCAGGCTTTCGGTCCGGCGCGGCAATTGCTGCTGCAACGCGAATTCTTTTCCATCGGCGGCGGTTTCGTTGCCGACACCCGAGAACTGGAGGAGCTGCGCAACAAGAAGCCGGACCGGCGCGCCGACAAGGACGAGGTGCCCTACCCCTTCGCCAATGCCGCGCAAATGCTGGAAATGGCGAAGCAGTCCGGATTGTCGATCGCCGCGATGAAGCGGGCGAACGAGGAGACAAAGGAGGAAGGCGCGGCGCTGAACGACCGGCTTGATGGCGTCTGGTCGGCGATGAAAGGCTGCATCGAGCGTGGTATCTCGCAGGACGGCATCATGCCGGGCGGGCTCAACGTGCGGCGCCGCGCGCGCGCCATGCACGACAAGCTGCAGGAGGAGTGGAAGCAGAACCGGCGCAACCCGCTGCTAGCCAATGACTGGCTCGCCGTCTATGCCATGGCGGTGAACGAGGAAAATGCCGCGGGAGGGCGCGTCGTCACATCACCCACCAATGGGGCGGCCGGCGTGGTGCCTGCTGTGCTGCGTTACTATCTCCATTTCCATGACGATGCCGACGAGAAGGGCATTCGCGACTTCCTGCTCACCTCTGCGGCTATTGGCGGCATTATCAAGCACAATGCCTCGATCTCCGGCGCCGAAGTCGGCTGCCAGGGAGAGGTCGGTTCTGCTTCCGCGATGGCGGCGGCAGGACTTGCCGCCGTTATGGGCGGCACACCGGAGCAGATCGAGAATGCCGCCGAAATAGCGCTGGAACATCATCTCGGAATGACCTGTGACCCGGTCGGCGGGCTGGTGCAGGTGCCGTGCATCGAGCGCAATGCGCTGGGGGCGGTAAAGGCGGTAACGGCTGCCTCGCTGGCGCTGAAGGGCGATGGCCAACATTTCATGCCGCTCGACAATTGCGTCGAGGCGATGCGTCAAACCGGGCTCGACATGATGGAACGCTACAAGGAAACGAGCGAGGGCGGGCTGGCGATCAACGTACCGGTGAATGTTCCCGAGTGCTGAGACGGTTCACGCCACCATCTGCCAGGCGAGACCGAGCAGGATCGCGCCCGTGAGCCCCAGCAGCACATAGGCAGCGAAGACCTGTACTCGCACGATTGCCCAGATGGCCGCCATGGCCGGGATGGAGGTGACCGCACCGGCGATCATGAACGACATGGCCGCGCCGTTGCCCATTCCCTGCTCCATCAGGCCGGCAACCAACGGCGGAGCGACATAGGAGTTGAGATAGGCAGGCGCTCCAACCAGCGCTCCGAACACGACCGGCAGCACGTCGTCACCGCCGACCCGAGAACCGATCCAATCGGACGGGACGTAATCGATCAGCAAGGCTTCAAGCACATAGGCGAGCAGCAGCCATTTGACGAGAAAGATGGCGTTCGCGATCCACTCGGCACGGAAACTGGCGCGGCGGTCCGCCTCGTCCCAGAAGCGCCAATGCGGTTTACCGGAAAGCGGCGAGGGTCCGCAGCCGCAGCTTGAGGTCGGCGCGTCGGTACGCATTGGCGAAGCAAACGCACCAATGCGCAGGAATGCCATCATGGCAAAGCCGCCGAACAGGCCGATTGCAACAGCCCCCACCGCCTTGGCAATGGCGAAATCCCAGCCAAGCGCGCTGGCGGTGATGAGCAGTGTGGGCGGGTCGATCAGCGGTGATGAAAGCCAGAAGGCCATGATTGCCGATAGCGGCGCACCAACCGCTAACAATCCCACGATGAAGGGCACGACCTCGCAGGAGCAGAAGGGCGCCAGGCCGCCGATGAGGGCCGCAAAAAAGATCATCCGGGTTTCCTGCCCCTCAAAGGCGCGCGCGATGACGCTTTCTGCGCCCGCCGCCTTCAGCCAGGCGATCAGGGTGACCGCCAGAAGCACATAGGGCAGCGTGCCTGCGAAAGCGCGCAGGGCAGTCTCGACAATGTTGCCGAGATTGGCGGCGTCGAGCACGGCCACGGCAAGCAGGATGAAGGCGATCAGCGCCCAAGGCGTTCTCAGCCATTTCGCCGCGGAAGCAGCGGCCAATGAGAAACCGGAAGGTTGCGGCAATGCTGGTTGTTGCAGGCTCATCGGTTACTCCGCGGTTTGGGGAACGCCTCTGGCGGCGATGCCGGAACGATCGTCATGGGTGTGACCGGCCACGGCGTCTGCGCAGCACTCGCGCAGAAGGTATTGCGCCAGCGTGCCGATATGGCCATAGGCCGCGCGATTGATGACCGAGCGGCCCTGTTTTTCCTGCTCGACCAGCCCGGCGGCGGCCAGAAAGCGAAGATGATGCGCGAGCGTCGAAGCCGGTTGGCCAACACGTGACTGGATGTCGCCGATTGTCAGCCCGCCCTCACCGGCTTTCACCAAAGCCAGCAGTACCGTCAGCCTTGGCTCAGAGCCAACGGCAGCAAATCCTTGCGCGGCCTGTTCGAGTTCCATGCTATATCTCCATATAACTAAATTCCTAGTTATATCGTTTTGTAGAGACGATCAAGCCCTCCGCCTCAAGAGTTTGAATGTCAGGAAACCGCCGAAAGCAGCGAGGCGTTGCCGCCGGATGCGGTGGTGTCCTCGCTGACGCAGCGCTCGTGGAACAGCATGCCGAAGGCAGATCCCTCGGCGACAACCGGAATCCGTCGACCGGGCTTCTCCGCCAGCGCGATGCGCCATTCTCGCGGCATTTCGCCGTCAATCATCACCGCATCGATGCCGTCGCGGGAAAGTGCATCATCGAATGGCTTCTCACCGGGACGGCCAGCGAGAGCAGAACTGCCGGACTTGCGTGCAAGGTCGAGCTGGCGCGCGGTCGCTTCCTCGCCCGGCCCCATACACGCGATGAGGCCGCGCGGATGCAGGGCATATGAGTTGCGTTCGCCGGTCGGGCCATTCAGCAGTTGCGGTTCCGGCTTTTTCGTTTCCACCGATTCGGTGCGGGTGAAGCGCCGCGCGTAAAGCGGCCCGCCCGCCTTCGGCCCGGTGCCGCTCAGCCCCTCGCCGCCGAAGGGCTGCACGCCAACCACCGCGCCGATCTGGTTGCGGTTGACATAAATGTTGCCGACATGGGCGCGGGCGCATATGCGGTCCACGCGGTTGTCGATGCGGCTGTGAATGCCGAGCGTCAGACCATAGCCTGAAGCATTGATGGACGCGACCACGGCATCGAGTTCGCCCGCATCGAACTCGATCACATGCAGGACCGGGCCGAATATCTCCTGCTCCAGCTCCTCCAGCGCGTTGAGCCTGAATGCGGCTGGCGGAACGAATGTACCGCCGGACAGGTCTTTTGGAACGTCCAACTTAAACAGCAGCCTGCCCTGCGCTTCCAGCTTCTCGCAATGATCCAGAATGGTCTGGCGGGCCTCCTCGTCGATCACCGGCCCCACATCAGTGGATGGTCGCCAGGGATCGTCCA
>Ga0310345_10003601_pt1 | contig 14632 bp, 13 predicted proteins | sample HC15DNA20500_MG_FD_204667 | JGI IMG/M metagenome (GOLD analysis project Ga0310345, IMG submission 204667) | Marine microbial communities from station ALOHA, North Pacific Subtropical Gyre - HC15-DNA-20-500_MG | ecosystem: Environmental > Aquatic > Marine > Oceanic | place: Pacific Ocean: North... | reverse complement strand
CCGATCAGCAGCGAGATGGCGGTGAAGATCGAGAAGTTGGCGGCCGCCTCGGCCACCTGCTCGGCGGTCTCGCGGGACGCCTCGGCCGCGCTGGCGGCCGTATCGGTGCCCGCAGCAGCCATGCCGGCCATCACCGTTCCGACCGCGAACAGCGCAGCTACCAGCAGCGTCGCCAGCGCCCAGGCGAGCATGCCGTGCGCGCTGTCCCGGAAGAACACCTCATCGGTGCGCAGACCCGGCGTCTTGCTGCGGAGCCGCCCGGCCATATAGCCGCCGAAGCCCGAAGACAGCCACTGCATGACGATAAGCCAAATGCCCGCGCCGATGGCGAAGCTCTCCGGCGCTTCGTTGCTGAAAGTCCACGGCTCGACGGTCGAAAGCCCGAAACCCGAGCCTGCGGTGAACAGGATGATGGAGACAGCGACGGCAGCCAGCGCGCCGCCGATGATCGCTCCCCAGTCGGTCGCCATTGCATGGCGGTCCAAGGTGAATTGAGAGATGGCGATCTCGTCCATCTCCGCGATAGCCACGTCTGGCCTACGTGCCATTTCGATTTCCCTCCCTTAATGTCAGGACGCCTCCTGGCGCACCTGTTGCCTCTCGATCACAGGCTTGCGCCCGCGTCACGGAACCAACTCGACTTCGCGTGGTTCCGTTCCTGGAGACAACGCAAAACGGGAGGAGATACTCGAGATGTTGCCTGGCATTCTACTTTGGCTGATGGGCGTTCCTCTGCTGGTAATCGTGATCTTGTACCTGTTGTTCTAGGAACTCAGGTTGAAGGCCGCGGCGGCACCGATCTGCGATGGAATACTCGCAAGGGCCCGCCGGCAGAGAGATGGGGCGGTTCACGACCCGCTCAGATCGCAAAAAGTCTTCCGCGGGCTGCGCCATGGCGCGGCCCGCTTTTGCGTCATAGGATCGGCTCGATACCGGCGGAATCCCGCCGCCCCCTCCAGAAATCCGGTCCCGGCACATGACGCTGCTCCGCATCATCAATGAAGCTCCGCTCTGGCTCGTCGTCTTCGGCGTCGTGGCCGTGCTCGAGATCTATACGGTCGGCCTCATCCTGATCTGCCGGCGCATCTGGGGCCACGAACGCCTGCAGCGGAACAATGAGGTGGGCGGTCTCAAATTCGGCACCGCCGGCGTGCTCTACGCCGTGGTGCTGGCCTTCATGGTGATCGCCGTCTGGGAAGACTACAAGGACGTGGAGACAGCGGTCCGGACCGAAGCGAAGGCGGTCGGCGATCTGCTCCAGCTCAGCTATGCCATCCCCCAGAACGCCGAAGCGGTTCGAGCGCCGCTGTTGGAATATGCCCGGCACGTCCAGGAGGACGAATGGCCCGACATGGCCGAGGGGATCCTGGATAAGAAGCCGGCGGAGCATCTCGCCCACGTGGAGAAGGCCATCATCGATCTGGAGGTCGACAATCTCCAGGAGCTCGCCCTCTATCAGGAGGCCCTGCGGCTGCTGGCGATCATCCAGGATAATCGGAGCGAGCGGGTGGAGAACGCCGACGGCTCGATCCCCGGCATCCTCTGGCTCGTGCTGATCGGCGGCGCCTTCATCCTGCTGGGCTATCCCGCCTTCTTCGGCACCCCCAATGTCATCGCCCAGATCTCAATGGCCGCGATCATGGCGGCGCTGGTCGCCTTGGTGCTCCTTCCGGCGATCCTGTTCGACTATCCCTTCACTGGGCCGGTGCACATTTCGTCCCGGCCCTTCGAGACGCTGACCCTCCAGGTCCCGCCCCACGAGATGAGCGGCGAGTCGTCTCCTCCGGCGGAAGGTAGGGCAGGCGGGACGTCCCCCTGACCGTCGCGTCAATCCCCCATCTGCCGGCCTTAGCCTTCGATCGACATCGGCGAGAGTCTCAACCGATGATAGCGGCACCCCGGCGCCTCATGCGCCGGGCGTTTTCATCCATCCGCTCAGCGTGGCTCCGGATGGAGACGGGGGCAAAAGACGGATCAGATCTGTCTAAGCAGGGCGTCATGTCCTGACCTTCCACGACCGGCCGCGCGCGCCATCGCCGGCCCGGCCCACGGCACAGATTTGCGCAAAAATACGTTCGGCCAGGCCGTTCGCAGCCACCGCTGCGAGGCTTTGGCATCCCTCCGCCCACTCTCCCGCTGGTCTTCACTTCGATTGGGGGCTGCTCCCCGGGAAAGGGAACGATCATGGCTGACAAGTCGAGCGAACGGCGCCACGAAGGCGGCGTCTTCTATCATGTGCCGGGCGCGGATTATTTCACCAAGCGCGAGCTGAAGCGCCACGCCGGCGTCTTCTCCCTCTGGGCGCTGGGTGTGGGCGCCGTCATCTCCGGCGATTTCTCCGGCTGGAACCTCGGCTTCGCCGTCGGCGGCTGGGGCGGCATGCTGGTGGGCACCATCATCATCACCATCATGTATCTCGGCCTGACCTATTCCATCGCCGAGATGAGCGCCGCGCTCCCGCATACGGGCGGCGCCTATTCCTTCGCACGCACGGCCTTCGGTCCTTGGGGCGGCTTCATCACCGGTGTTGCGGAGAACATCGAATACGTGCTGACGCCGGCGGTCGTCGTCTTCTTCATCGGCGCCTACCTGACCAGCATCTTCGAGACGCCGGTCGCCTTCCAGCCCATCTGGTGGCTGATCGGCTATGTGATCTTCGTGGGGCTGAATCTGCGCGGTGTGGCGCTCTCCTTCACCGTGACCGTCGTGGTGACGCTGCTCGCCCTCGCAATCCTGATCTTCTTCTTCATCAGCGCCATCCCCCATATCGACTTCTTCAAATATGCGCTGAATATCGGCGTCGATCCCGGGACGGGGGAGGCGGTCGAGCTGCCGGACGGCAACGGACCGTTCCTGCCCTTCGGCGCCTACGGCATCCTGGCCGCCATGCCGTTCGCGGTCTGGCTGTTTCTGGCCATCGAGGAGCTGCCCCTGGCGGCGGAGGAATCGGCCAACCCCCAGCGCGACATGCCCAAGGGCATCATGCTCGGCATGTTCACGCTGATCGCCACCGCCTTCCTGATCCTGTTCATCAACCCGTCCATTCCGGTGGGCGCTTACGATCTAGGCTCCTCGGGCGAGCCGATTCTCGACGGCTTCCGGGCGATCTATGGCTCGGGCTGGGCGAAGATCCTGTCGCTCTTCGCGGTGGCGGGGCTTGTGGCGAGCTTCCACGCCATCATCTTCGCCTTCGGACGGCAGATCTATTCGCTCTCGCGTGCGGGCTACTTCCCGCACTTCCTGTCCGTCACCCACGGCACCCACAAGACGCCGAACGTCGCCCTGATCGCGGGCGCGCTCGTCGGCTTCACGGTGATGCTGGTGATCTGGTTCGCCGAGGGCGGCGAGGATGCAGGCGCCTTCATCGGCGGCGTGCTCCTCAACATGGCGGTGTTCGGCGCCATGTTCTCCTACCTGCTCCAGGGGCTGACCTTCATCAAGCTCCGCCGGGCATTCCCGAACATCGAGCGGCCGTTCCGCAGCCCGTTCGGGGTCGTTGGCGCCGTGCTGACGGTGGTCATCGCCCTGGTGACGATCGGCTTCCAGCTGGCCGATCCGCTCTACCGGGCCGGCATCATTGGCGTCGCTATCTGGTACGCCCTGACCATTATCTATTTCGCCGCTTACGGCCGGAATACGCTGGTCTACTCGCCGGAAGAGGAATTCGCCGTGAAGAACCGCGAGGGCGCGGCGAGCATGAAGCCGTAACGATTTGAACGAAGGAGCGGTTCGGGACGGGCCCGGACCGCTCCTCAACGTCTAATGGTGGTGGTGGCCGCCTGCCTCGACAGGCGCGGTCAGCATCAGCTGCGGGGCAGGGGCCTTGAGCGAATGAAGGTCCTGACCTTCCTTCGGCAGCTCGGACCACGAGATCTCGCCATCGGCGCAGACCTGCGTCACCGGGAAGTAGACCGCGCCCGGCTCCAGCTCGGTCGCCAGAAAGCCGGTTACCACGAACTCGTCGTAGAACTCGTCCGGCACCTCGCCTCCCGACCACACGATCTTCCGCACGCCGTCCTTCAGGGTCATGCCGTGGAGGAAGGCGTATTCGCGCGCGTAGGCGCCTTTCTCCGTCTCGATTTTCCAGCCCGGCTTCATCATCGGCTTGGCCGAGATGAAGCCCTCCGGAAGGGTCACCTCTATCTTCACCGTGGGCGACCCTTCGCAGCCATGGGGCAGCTTCAGCACCGCCTTGTAGAAGCTTCCGGGCTCGGCGCTTTGCTTCTCCAGGGTCACATGCGCCTGGGCGCCGGTGCTCAGAAGCCCGGCGAACATCGCGCCCGACAGCATTGATACGACTCTCATTTTGCTCATTCCGCTCACCACTTCATCTGCAGGCCGGCGAACACCGCGCGGCCGTTGCCGGGCCAATAGAGCGCGGCGTCGGGATTGGCCTCGGCGACGATGTCGACCGCGGCGATATAGTTCTCATCCGTGAGATTTCTGGCCTCGACATAGCCGGACCAGTTTCCCTTCTCGAAGCCGAGCTTGGCGCCGAGCAAGGCATAGGCGTCGGTCCGCGTCGTGTTGGCGTTGTCGACGTAATAGCCCTCCGGCGTCCAATCGATCGTCGGGCCGGCATAGAAGCCCCACGGGTGCTTGTAGAGAAGCTCCGCCCGGAAGATGTGCGGCGGCGCGCCGGGAATCTGGTTGTCGCCGTAGATCGGATCGTCGTCGAAGAAGAAGTCGTTGTAGGTGTAGACGCCGTTCAGCCAGATTCGGTCGGCCTCCTCGCCCTTCTCGAAGATGCCTTTGAGGAGGCTGTAGCCGAGGCCCAGCTCGACGCCCTGGTGGACGGTCTTGTCCGCGTTGACCACCGTGCAGGCTGCGGTCGATGCGCCGAGGCACTGCAGCTCGTTGCGGATGTTGGCCCGGTAGATCGAGAGGTCCCAGCTATAGTCCGGCCTGCTGCCGCGCGTGCCGATCTCGTAGGTCGTCGCCCGCTGGGCGAGGATATCGTTGAAGTCGATCACGGCGCCGCCCTCGCCGAAGCTCGGGATTTCGGCGCTCCGGGAGATGTTGCCGAAGATCTGCCAATCCGGCTGCACGTCCCACAGCAGTCCGACCTTCGGACTCCAGAGGTCGAAATTGCTCTCACCCGAGGTTGTGTTGAGGATCGCAACCTGCTCGCGGCTGGCATCCAGATACTGGGTGCCGGCGACCAGAGCGACATTGTCCAGGAAGTAGAACGAGTTCTCCAGATAGGCGGAGAAGTTCTTCGAGATCTGGTCGGAGCTCTGCATCAGCGGACCCCGCACGGCGCCGGGTCCGATGCCGTAGAGGTCGGCATCCGTCTCGCCGTTATGCAGATTGACGCCGGCGATGAAGAGATTGCGCTTGCCAGCGATCTGCCGCTCGTCGAACAGGCGGGCGAAGCCGCCATAGTCGGAATACTCGTAGTCGAGATACATGAAGATCGGGTGGATCAGATGCCGGTCCACCCCGAAGGCGCCGAGCTCCAGCAGGGTGTCTGGCGCCAGGCGGATCGCCGTCTTGTTGGCGATCCGGTAGGATTCGACGTTCCGCTGCCAGTCGTCGATGACGTTGATCGCGGCGGGCATCTTGGGCGCCGTGAGTGCTATCTGGCGCGTTACCGCACCGGGGATCTCCTGCTCGATGTCGTTGGCGTTGAAATAGAACCGTGTCTCGACATTGGGCGTGATCCGGTAGCCGAGATTGGCCACGGCGCGCGTGGAGTCGCCCGCGCTATGATCGCGGTAGCCGTCCGCCTCCTGCCAAGTCCCGTGCACGTAGTAGTCCACATTGCCCGAGACAGCGCCGGACGTGACCGCCACCTTCGCGGTGCCGAACGATCCGACGTCGGTGCGCACGCCGAACAGCTCCGAATTGTAGCCGGTGGGCATCACGAAGTTGATGGCGCCGCCCAGGCTGTTCGCACCGAACCGGAGCGCGTTGGCGCCCTTATAGACCTCGACGAATTTGTAGGCGGTCGGGTCGATCTCCTGGAAATCGCCGTAGCCGTCGGCCGTGTTGATCGGAATGCCGTCCATGTAGAGCTGGATGCCGCGCAGGTGGAAGTTGCGCGACAGGCTCGAGCCGCGGATGGAGATCCGGGAATCCTCGCCCCATTTCGGCTCGATATAGACGCCCGGCACATAGTCCAGCACGTCCTTCAACGTCGTTGCCGGGGTGCTCTCCTGATAGGCGCTGCCCGGCACGATCTCCACGCCGCCCGGCGTCTGGTTGATCTCCGCGATCGCCTCGCCGATGGTCGGCACGGTGAGGCTGCCCGAGCGCGTGCCGGGCTGAATCACCGTCGTCTCCAGCCGCTCGGCATATTCCGGCAGTTCGGCCGGCGCATCGGCCGGAAGCTCATAGCGGCTGGCATTCGCCGTGGAGGCCGACGCCGAAGCCGAACGGCGCGGCGGCGCGGGTTCAGGCTCCGCGGGCTGGGTGACCACGATGGTCGGAAGTTCGTAATCCGGCCCGTCTTGAGCGAGCGCGGCGGACGCAAGAAAAGAGGTCGCGATCAGCGACAGCGGCCACGCAAAGCGGGCCGGGCGAAAATGCCCCATGGGAAAACTCCCCGTTGAACGAGTGTTACGCAGTGCGCCAGGCAAGGCCTCGCGCAGTCAGTGTTCAGACGGAGAGGGTGGGTGGACCGCGGCTGAGCGGGATCTGGCCGCCGCGATAGACCGCGATGGCTGTCCCTTCTGGCAGAACGACGCTGCGTGTGCCCGACCGCTTCAGGATGACCGCGACCGGTGCAGGCGCGGCGAAGTGGAAGGAGGCGAAGTTCTTACAGAACGGGCAGTGGGTGTTGGACTTTCCGTCCTCCCTGTCTGCCGAGTGGGATCCCACCACGCCGGACTGGCACATCACCGAGTAGGCATCGCCGAGCTTCGCGTCGACGAGATCTGCGCGGAGCTGGGAGATCAGGTGGCCGGGGATGAGCGCGGAATAGACGACGATGCCGAGAAGCGCCAAGGCTCCGGCAATCTGTCTCCATTCCTGTCCGTACTGTCCCTGCACGGAATATCCCCCCAGACATCCCAATTGAGCAGCCGGAGACTATTCCGATTTCAAACGGTTGCTCAAGACGCAAGTTTTCCCGGCTGTCTTGGGAACTTCGACTTCTTCAAACGCTTAAGAGCCAAGGGTGCGGATGAACGAGACGACAACCGCGCCTGTCGAATGAGCGGATTTTTGAAAGAAAGGGATTATTCGATGGGGCTGTTTTCAAAAGACATCGGAACGATGGAGGGCCTGTTCCTGCACACCCTGCAGGACATCTACTATGCCGAGAAGCAGGTGCTGAAGGCCCTGCCGAAGATGATCGAGAAGTCCACCAAGCGGGAGCTGACCCGCGGACTGAAGAACCATCTCAAAGAGACCGAGGGCCAGGTGAAGCGCCTGGAGCAGGTCTTCGAGAAAATCGGTGAGAAGGCCAAGGCCGTGGACTGCCCGGCAATCGACGGCATCATCAAGGAGGCCAACGAGGTCTCCGGCGAGGTTGACGACAAGCGCGTCCTCGACGCAGCGCTGATTGGCTCGGCCCAGGCCGTCGAGCATTACGAGATCACGCGCTATGGCACGCTGATCGCCTGGGCGAAGGAGCTCGGCCACAAGGGCGTGGTGCCGCTTCTGAATGCCAATCTGAAGGAAGAGAAGGCGGCCGATAAGACGCTGTCTGCTCTCGCCACCGAGCGCGCCAAGGTCAACGCCCGCGCCGCCGGCAAGAAGGTCACCATGAGCGGGTCCAGCACCGCCAAGGCGAAGAAGAAAGCCGCCTAGCGGTTTAATGAGAGAGGCGCGAAGGCGCCTGTAAGATGCAGAAAACGCCGGCTCTTTGGAGACCGGCGTTTTTCTTGGCTTGAATACGCGACACCCCGCGCAAAAAAAACGCCGGCTCGGAATGATCCGAATGCCGGCGCCATTTGCACCTCGCTGGCAAGTTGCCTCTCAGCCGCTCGGTGCGCCGCGGCGGGTGCAGGGTCTCGCCGCGGTCTTGCCTTCTGAATTCCGTCCCTCGAAAGGTCCCGTGCTACTTACCGTAATTCAACTCGTGGCCACGGACCGACTGCATGGTGCTCTGCAAGAGCGACGGCTCATTGGCCCTTGCGTCACGCCGGAGCCAGCTTTTGACCGCGAGATCCATCATGCGGGGACCCATGGGACCGAGGTCAAAATTGTATACGAGCCAGTAGAGTAGCTTAGTCATGGCGGATAAACGCCGACCCCACGAAAGGGTTTCAATCGTGGTTAAAAAATTTCTTGACAGCACTCTTTCAGATACAGCTCACGGAATCGCTTCGTGATGGGGCCGGGGGTGCCGTCCCCAATGTTTCTGCCGTCTATTGAGATCACCGGCAGCACGAAGGCCGATGCGGCGGTCAGAAAAGCCTCCCTCGCACCAAGCGCTTCGTCGATGCTGAAGGGACGCTCCTCCACCTGAACCCCGTGGTCTTCGGCGAGCTTCAGGACGGCCCGCCGGGTGACGCCGGGGAGGATATGCCGCCCCAAAGGCTGGGTCCGCAGCACGCCCTCCGAATCGACGATGAACGCGGAAGAAGACGTCCCTTCCGTCACCAGATCGTTCTCGACCATCCACGCCTCGTAGGCGCCGTTCCGCTTGGCGAATTCCTTGCCCATGGCCTGGGGCAGGAGGGCGATGGATTTGATGTCCCGACGCCGCCAGCGGATATCCGGCACCATGACGACCTTAACGCCGGTCTCGGCCAGCGGATTGTCGAGCAGCGGCTTAGCCTGGGTGAAGGCGACGATGGTGGGGGTGAGCCCGTAGGGATAGGCGAAATCGCGATCCGCCACGCCGCGGGTGAGCTGGAGATAGACGATCCCCTCATCGAGATTGTTTCGCGCGATCAGCTTCTGATGCACGACCCGGAGCTCCCGGTCGGTGAGGGGAGAGACGATATCGAGGGCGGCAAGGGATCGGGCGAGACGGGAGAGGTGGGAATCGAAATCGACCATCCGGCCCCGGACCACCGCCGTGACCTCGTATACGCCGTCGGCGAGCAGGAACCCGCGATCGAACACGGAGATCTTGGCCTCCGCCTCTGGGACGTAGCCGCCGTCGACGAAGATGATGCGGGACATTGCGGGGTCAGCCGCGCGCTTTGGCGCAAGCCGCGGCGCTTTCGCGCCCGCCGCAAGGCGTATCCTCCGCCCGTGCCTCGGAAACCGTGAGCCCGGCCTCCTCGATCAGTGCGAGATCCTCGCTGGTGTCGTTATTGTCCGTGGTGAGCAGCTTTTCGCCGTAGAAGATCGAGTTGGCGCCCGCCATCAAGCACAGGAACTGCGCTTCCTTGGAGAGATTGTGCCGCCCGGCCGAGAGCCGCACCCGCGATTTCGGCATCACGATGCGGGCCGTGGCGATCATCCGCACCAGCTCCATGGAATCGACCTTCGCCCGATGGGCGAGGGGCGTGCCTTCCACCGGCACCAGTGCGTTGATCGGCACGCTTTCCGGATGGGGGTCCATGTCCGCCAGGCTCTTCAGCAGGCTTGCCCGATCCTGGATCGTCTCGCCCATGCCGATGATGCCGCCGCAGCAGACCTCGACGCCCGCCTCGCGGACATTCTCGATCGTGTCCAGCCGGTCCTGGAAGGTCCGGGTGGTGATGATCTTCTCGTAATACTCTTCGGAGGTATCGAGATTGTGGTTGTAGGCCGTCAGGCCGGCATCGGCGAGGCGCTTCGCCTGCTCCTTGTTCAGCATGCCGAGCGTCACGCAGGCTTCCATGCCCATGTCGCGCACGCCGCGCACCATCTCCAGCACGCTGTCGAATTCCTTGCCGTCCCGCACCTGCCGCCAGGCCGCGCCCATGCAGAAGCGGGTCGCGCCGGCTTCCCGTGCGCGCTTTGCCTTGGAGAGCACGTCGTCGACATCGAGAAGGGATTCGCGCTCCAGCCCGGTCTTCTTGGCGTAATGCGCGCTCTGCGGGCAGTATTTGCAGTCCTCGGGGCAGGCGCCGGTCTTGATGGATAGCAGGCTCGCCAGCTGCACCGTGCCGTCTTCGTGATGGCGGCGATGCACCTCCCGCGCCTGATCGATCAGGCGCATCAGCGGTGCTTCGAGCAGGGCCTGGATCTCGTCCCGCGTCCAGTCGTGACGCAGACCCCCATGGGCCGCGCGCTCCGGCGTCATGGCCGGGGCTTCCAGCTCTTCGGAAGGGTGGTCGGTGAGGGTTTCGGGACGATCAAGCACTTGAACAGGCTCTCGATTGCTGCGGGACCTTCCGTTCGCTAATACAGGATGATGGCACGGAGTGAAAGCCGCTACGGCGCATATCTGGCCGCCCAGGCCGAACAAGGGCTTCAAAGGTCGCTTATCGACATGCGGCCCCTTGACGCGCGCCTGATCGAGGTGGCGGGTCAGGCCTACGTGAACTTTTCCAGCAACGACTATCTCGCGCTCCGCTTCCACCCCATCGTGGTCTCCCGGGCGAAGCTCTGGCTGGACGCGTTCGGGGCCGGCACCGGCGCCTCGCGCCTGGTCACCGGCAATCTCACCGCCTTCTCCGTCATCGAAGCGAAGCTCGCCAAGCTGAAGCAGAAGGAGGCGGCCCTCGTCATGGCCTCCGGTTTCCAGACCAATGGCGCGGTTCTCGCCGCCTTGCTCGATCCTTCGGTGCTGGGTGCCAAACCTCTCGTCTTCGCCGATAAGCTGAACCACGCCAGCATGCATTTCGGTTGCGCTGCGGCAGGCATCCGCCAGCAGCGCTACCGCCACCGCGACGCAGGGCATCTGGCGGAGCTCCTAAAGAAGTCGGAAGGCGAGTCCGGCCCCCGCTTCATCCTGACGGAGAGCGTCTTCTCCATGGATGGAGACATGGCGCCGCTCGGTGAGATCGCCGCCCTGGCCAAGCAATACGACGCCACTCTCATCGTCGACGACGCCCATGGGACCGGCATCCTGGGCGATGAGGGGGAGGGGCTGAGTGGCGGCGCGGATATCGTCATCGGCACCGCCTCCAAGGCCTTGGGCGGATTCGGCGCCTTCGTCGCCTGCTCCAAGGAGGTGCGCGAATACCTCATCAACCGATGCGCCGGGCTGATCTACTCCACCGCGCTGCCGCCCGCCGCCCTCGGCGCCATGGACGCGGCTCTCGATTTGCTGCCGAGCCTGGATGAATCCCGCGCCACTGCTGCGCGCCTGTCCAAACGCTTCCGCGACGGCGCTCACGGAATCGGCTTCGAGACCGGCGCCTCAGAGACCCAGATCGTGCCGGTCATCGTCGGATCGGCCCAATCCGCGCAAGGGCTCAGCAAGAAGTTGAAGGAGGCGGGCTGCTGGGCCACCGCCATCCGCCCGCCCACCGTGCCGAAAGGCACCGCGCGGCTCCGCTTCGCCTTCACCGCCGCTCATACGGATGCGGATATCGACGAGCTTCTCGACGTTCTGAAGGATGTCGGTCCCGGCGCCGTGACCCGGCCTCTGGCGGCCGAATAGCGCCCATGCATTTCGTACTGGTCCACGGCTGGGGCTTTCACCCCGGCATCTTCGACGCTCTCGCGGAAAGGCTTGAGGGCAAGATCACGCGCGTCGATCTCGGCTTCGTCGCCGGCGGCAAGGACGATGCCCTCGGACCTCAGGACGACTGGCCCTCCGATGCCATCGCCATCGGCCACTCCCTCGGCGTGCTCTGGCTGCTCCACGAGCGGGCCGAAAGCTTCCGCGCCTTGGTGAGCCTGCAAGGCTTCGATGCCTTCGCGCCCCATATCGGCCGAGCCAAGGTCGCCGGCATGCGAAAGGCCCTGAAGCGCGATTCGTACGGCCTGATGCGTATGTTCTGGAAGAGCTGCGGCACGGAGCCCTTCGTGCCTGAGGACGCGCTGAACGTCGACCGGCTCGCGCAGGGCCTGGACTGGCTGATGGAATGGGATGCAGACGAGGCGAGGGCGAATCTCGCCACGCCGATCCTGCCTCTCGCCTCCCGCGACGATCCGATCGTGCCGGAGGCGATGAGCGCGGCCATCTGGCGCGATGCCGTTGAATGGTCACCCGCTTCCGGCCATCTTCTGCCCGCCCGCCATGCCGAATGGTGCGCAGACCGCATCATGGCTTTTGCGGACACGCTGACCCACGAGACGCCGGCCAGGAACGAGCTCGCAGAATGACCATCACCCGCAGCGCAAGGATCGCGAAGAGCTTCGGCGCCCGCGCCGAGAGCTACGAGAGCCACGCGACGCTCCAGCGCGTGGTGGCGAGCCGCCTCGTCGCGAAGCTTCCCGAATGCAATGCGCCTCGCGTGTTGGAACTCGGCTGCGGCACGGGTCTCCTCACGCGGCACCTGCTGCAGGCATATCCCGATGGCGACTTCCTGGTGACGGATCTCTCGCCGGATATGATCGCCGAGGCGGAAGCGAAGCTCCGCGCGCCGGCGACGGCCAACCTCGCTTTCGACGTGATGGACGCGGCCCGCGTCGAAGGCGCCGGCCGGTTCGACCTCATCGCCACGAGCATGAGCCTCCATTGGCTGGACGATCCGGCGGCGGCGCTGTCCCGCCTGCGCGACCGGCTCAATCCCGGCGGCACGCTCATCTTCAGCGGGCTCGGTCCGGATTGCTTTGCCGAATGGCGGGCGGCGGCGGCGAAGGAAGGCGTCGCGGACGGCATCGTCCCCATCGCTCCTCTGCCCGGCGTACAGGACGAGGAAAGCCTCGTCATGGAGGAGAGCGGCCTCGCCTTCCTGCAGCGGCTCCGGGCCATCGGCGGGCTGACGCCGCGGGAGGGCTATTCGCCCCTTTCGCCGGGCGCGCTTCGCCGCGTCCTCCGCCGCCTGGAGAAGGACCACGGCGGACGCGTCACTTGGCACATTGTCTATGGGCGCTTGTCGTCCATGGAGAGTTCGGCCGCCGCCAGCCGGTCCAAGCCTTCCATGATTCCCTCATAGGCGTGGTCGAGCTCCGCATCCGTGATGCAGAAGGGCGGCATGAGATAGACCGTCGGCCCGAGCGGACGGATGTTCAGCCCGTTGCTCAGGAACCAGTCCTTCAGTGTACGGCTTTGGGCCGATTGATAATCCGGCGACCCCTTCACGTCGAAGGCCATGATGCTGCCGACCTGGCGGGGCCAGGTCACGTCCGGCCGCTCCGCGATCCGCTCCAGGAAGCTCGTGTGCTTCGCCGCGATCTCGCCGATCCGCTGCAGCGTGTTCTCTTCCTCGAACAGCCGTAGCGAGCGCCTCGCCACGGCGCAGGCAAGCGGGTTCGCCGTGAAGGAATGGCCGTGGGCCAGCGCCTTGGAGAAGCTGTCGCCGATGAAGCTGTCGAACAGCTTGTCGCGCACCACCGTCGCCGCCATGGGCAGATACCCGGCCGTGAGGCATTTGGAGAGGCAGACCATGTCCGGCACGACCCCGGCTTGCTCCATGGCGAACATGGTGCCCGTGCGGCCGAACCCCGTGGCCACCTCGTCGAAGATCACCAGGATACCGGCGTCCTGCGCCGTTTCCACCAGCCGCTTCAGGAAGCTGGGGCGGGACACCCGCATGCCGCCCGCGCCCTGCAGCAGCGGCTCCAGGATCAGGCCGGCGATCTCGTCCGGATATTCCTCGATCAGCCGCTCCAGCGCGGCGATGGCGCCGTTCTCCTTATCCTCCACCTCATCGTCGCCGATGAAGGTCGAGGGGTAGGGGAGCACCTGCACCTCGCACATGAGATCGCGGAACAGGGAGAAGAAGCCGCAGCCCTTGCCGACCGACATGGCGCCGACCGTATCCCCGTGATAGCCGCCGTCGAGCGCGATGAAGACCTTCCGTGGCAGCCCCCGGTTGGCCCAATGCTGATAGGCGATTTTTAGGGCCACCTCGACGGCGGTCGAACCGTCGTCGGAATAGAAGACCCGGTTGAGGTCCCCCGGCAGCAGGTCCACCAGCCGGCTCGCCACGTCGATCGCGGGCTCGTGGGTGAAGCCCGCGAACATCACATGCTCGTAAGCCTTCGCCTGTTCGGCGAGCGCCTCGTTCAGCGCCGGGTGCGAATGGCCGTGGGTGCAGGTCCACCACGACGAGATCATGTCGAGCAGCTCGCTCCCGTCGCCGAGGGTCAGGGTGGCCGCCTTCGCCTGCTTGATGAGGAGGGGCGCGCTCTCCGTGCCGTGCTGGGTGAAAGGGTGCCAGATATGACGCTTGTCGAGCGCCATCAGCTCTTCAGAGGATCGCTGGTCGGGGGAGTCGGTCATTTCGCCATCTGTGCCAGTTTCGCAAGATCGAGCTCCGGCTTGATGCCGCAAAGGGCCTGCCGGTCGAGTGGATCGAGCCAGGGAATCTCCGCGATCACCTGGGTGCGGCCGTAACGCTCGATGGCCGCGCGATTGTGGTCCATCTCCGGCCCGATCATGATCACACCGGCGATCGCCAGCCCGCGGCGGCGGAGCGCCTCCAGGGAAAGCAGGGTGTGATTGATGGTGCCGAGCGTGGAGCGCGCGACCAGGATCGCGGGCAGGCCCAGATCCTCGATCAGATCGATCACGAACTCTTTGTCGTTCAGCGGCACCATCAGCCCGCCGGCACCTTCGAGCACGAGGAAATTGTCGATGTCCGGCAGGCGGATCGCGGCCAGATCGATGGTCACGCCGGCCCGCCGGGCCGATTCGTGCGGCGAGAGCGGCTCCGGCAGCACATAGGATTCCGGCACCACGCGCTCG
>Ga0310345_10003599_pt1 | contig 14641 bp, 32 predicted proteins | sample HC15DNA20500_MG_FD_204667 | JGI IMG/M metagenome (GOLD analysis project Ga0310345, IMG submission 204667) | Marine microbial communities from station ALOHA, North Pacific Subtropical Gyre - HC15-DNA-20-500_MG | ecosystem: Environmental > Aquatic > Marine > Oceanic | place: Pacific Ocean: North... | reverse complement strand
GGGTTGGGCAGGAACTGGTGCGAGGGATCGTTCGTGATCACCCACGCCGCTTTCCGGAGCCAGAAGCAGGGGATGTCGGCGAGCGACTGGATGAACGCTTCGGCGGTCATCTTCGGATCAACGATGCCGCCTGGCCGGGATGCGATCATCAAGTAGATGATCCGCTTCCTTTCGCTATCGCCCTCCGGGCCGGGCCATGCCGACGTGCTCTTCGAAGATCCGCTGGAGCGGTCCCTTTCCATCGACTTGATCCTGCTGATAACGCTTCGTAGGTCGTCCATTTTTGATCCACTCCTGTGTGATTCCGTTTCGGATCCAGTTCTCGACGACAGAAACCCAATCGACGTACTTCTTCCCCTTGCTTCGGTTCCAACCGAGCGCCTCGTCGATGAAGAAGTTGAGGTGGTCGGCACAGGCGATGATCTGTTCGTCGCTGTACTTGCCTCCGGACTGGGCCCACTTCGTCAGGCGGGCCATCTCGTCCTCGCTCAACGCTTCCGGCGCGGTGGTGGGGCGGCTGCTCTTCTGCGTCGAAGAAGCCCTTCGTCCTTTGCCTCTCTTTATTGGCGGCGAAGTGCGGCGAGTTGCCGCAGAATGCGGCTGTTCGCCGCTCTTTCCTCTCGCTTCTCGCTTCTCGCTTCCGCTTCTCTTAGCGGCCAAAGCGGGTTCGAGGCAGCACTTCTCGGGGGCGGGGCGGCGCTCCTTGCTCTGTGTCCGGAGCCGCTGATAGTCGGTCCAGGCGGGGAAGTGGATGTACTCCTCGCCCTCGAACTCGTAGCGGTGGATGCATCCCTCATCGACCAGCTCGCTGATCCAACGCTCGACATCCTTGTCCGTGATATCTCGCCGCCTCGGGAATAACTCTGACCTGAGCGTCAAGACATCGCCGTCGGCGCGGCCCTGGTCGTCGGCGATCGTCATGAGAAGCACGAATGAGTATCCCGCCTCCAACGAAACCCTAGAAAGTGACGCGCTTTTGCGAACATCACCGTCCAGCATACGCCTAGGCATCTTTCCCCCCCCTGTTTGCGGCTCAACCGAGTATTTTTAAGAGCACCCGCCGCCAGAACGGAAGTGTTTCGATCTTTTCGTACAGACTTGGGAAGTCTGACGGCGGGAATTTCTTCAAGAAGTACTCTTCGAGTTGACCGTCGATCGTCTTCGCCAGGGCGGGAGCAGCTTCGATAGTCTTTTCTCGAACGCGTTCCAGGGGGAGGGACCAGTCGATGATGACTTCGACGCCGTGGTCCCAGCGGATGTCCTCAAGGAGCCCCGCTTCTAGCGAGGCGACCGTTACGTTGGGACGGGCGCGAAGTCGCCCCACTACTCGTCGCCGGGTAGTTGACCTTCTCGGCCATTGCGTTCGGGGAGGAGATCCTCGAGGGCGATTCCCCGCTTGCGCCAGGTCTTCGACCAAGCGTGGAGTTTGAGCGCCGTGGTGAGTTTCGGCTCGATCTCACCGAGTTCGATTCGGATCACGGTGCTCTGAGCCAGGCGGGCCTCGCGAGCGACCTCGTCGGCGGTCAGTCCGAGGGATTTTCTAAAGTCTCGTAATGCTCCCATGCACGGGAACATTGCACGGGCGGGGCGGATCGGAAATTGACAAAACTGGGTAGTCTCCCGTGCGTACTCATAAGTGATGCCTACGAATTACCAACGGATGACCTTCGGGAATCTCCCACCCACGCAACCCACCCTTGCATGAGAAGCAGACCTAGTGCAGTATGTGTTGGCTCAACGTCTCATGGGGGTGAGAAATGGCCGAGAAGAGACTCGACGTAGGTCTGCACGAGTTGCCGATGGACGACTACGTCCTCGCCAAGGGTCCAAAGGGGCAAACGCTCCACAACCAGTCCTTCCTCAAGCTCTACCAGGGTACGGCTTCTAAAGCGAAGCAGTCTCTTATCGGCCCGTCCGAGCCGACGCCGGCCATGGAGGTGGGCTCCGCCTTTCACTGCCTCGGACTCGAACCAGACGAATACCCGCTCCAGTACGCCGTCGCGCCGGATTTAAGCAGGCGCAACAAGGCAGGCAAAGACGCGTGGGCGGTCTTCACCGCCGAGAACTCGGGCAAGACGATCATCCGCGCGCAAGACGACCGGATGATCCGAAATATGGTCGAGGCCGTCCGAAACACGACGACCGGGTCTGCGCTTCTCGGCGGGCCAGGTGTCAACGAGGTCACCGCCGTCTGGGTAGACCATGATTCGTCCCTCTGGTGCAAGGCTCGTCTCGACCGGTACACGGTGCTCGCGGGCGAGTCGGTCATCGTTGATTTGAAAACGTGCCAGTCAGCGGATCCGGACGACTTCTCAAGAAGCATCGCGAAGTTTTCCTACCACATCCAAGCAGCCTTCTACTTGGACGCGGTCGCCTACGCCACGGGCGAGACCGGCGTTCAACGGAAGTTCGTCTTCGTCGCCGTCGAGAAAACGCCGCCCTTCGACGTGGCGTTCTACGAGCTGGACCCGTGGGCCATCGAGCGGGGTCGGGCGGCTTACAAGATTTGCTTGCGGAAAGCGAAAGAATCCGAGCAGTCCGGAGTTTGGGCTGGCTACGACGATGCGATCAAGAAGATCGACCTTCCACCCTGGGCGAAGGATGCCGCCGCCCTCATAGGAGACGAACGCGATGACCTCTTCTGGTGATGTGATTGCGCCTGCCGGGGCGCTCGATGAGAGCGCGAAGATGGCAGCACTCGAACAGATCGAAGTTCAGATCGGGTCCGTCGTGCCTTCGACGATGGCTCAGGTCTGGCACATGGCGACCTTCTTTGCGAACAGCGAGCTTGTCCAGAACGACTTGAAGGGAAAGCCGCGCAAGGTCTGTCTGATTCTGCTCAAGGGAATCTCCTTCGGTATCAGCGTCACTGAAGCGATCGAAGAGATCGGGATGATCAAAGGTCGCCCGAGCCCGAGCGCGAAACTTCTTCTAGCCCTTATCCGGTCGAGCGGAATGGTGGACCCGGCCTACGGAATCCGTCGGAAGTACACCGGCCAGGGAGAGGAACTTTCTTGCACCGTCTCGTCTAAACGAGTCGATCAACCCGAGCCCGACTTCGATGAGTTCTCCATCGCCGACGCCAAGGTCGCTGGCCTCTACACCCGCAACGATTCGTGGAAGCGCTATCCGAAGCGGATGGTGCTTTGGCGGGCGGTGAGCCAGCACGCTGACTGGCTCTACTCCGACGTCATCGACGGCACTCAGAAATTGACCCAGACGATCACCGACTATCCGACCGACGGGAACGTGGCCTTCAACGAGTTCGAGAAGCCCCGCACGGTGAAACTCAAGGATCCGGTGATCGCGCAATTCGGCTTGGATGCAACGGAGGACGACGTTGCAACCGATGCCGTGGTGATCGACGAGGGCGATGAGCACGTCGATGTCCCGATCGACCCCACGGAATACGCCGAGGGGTTTCTAGAGATGGAGGCCGAGGGCAAGTGAGCGACGAGGCCGAACGACCGCCGTGTCCGAATGGGAACTTCGGAGGCTACAAGAAGGTCGCGACGCACCCCCTCGCAATCGGGTCTCCGGCAAAGCTGTTCGCGATTGCCGACCTGTACGAGTGCTGTATTTGCGGTGAACGGATCTACCGGGTTACGCGCGAAGGCGAATACGAGCACGTGGACCCGAACGCCGAAATCGATATCGGCGGTGACCTCGATGGAAAGTAATGATTGGCGGGCCCTTGTCACGTCCCCCAGCAGCCCAAACGTCGCTCGGGCTGGTTTTGCCTGGGGCCCGCCAATCGATGACAGGGGGTGGAATGCAAGAACGAAACGTGAGAGACCTAGCGAAGCTGATCGACGCGCTTCTTACGCACCGAGTGTCGGAACACGGGAAGGGGAAAGGCCCGGGACATGGCGGGGACATTCCGCCGTTTCGCCGTGATGGGAAACGGTGCAGAACGTGCGAGACGATGATCTCGACGATTCGGGCGATGTCGAGGAAACCGCTGACGTGCTCAATCCGCACTACTACCGGCGAGGCGATGTCGAGGTCTTCGACGCGCTCCTAAGTTGGGGGTTCGGGCGTGACTACGCGATTGGGAACATCGTGAAGTACGTGGTCCGGGCGGGCCACAAGGGAGCGGCGGCTCCGGATCTGCGAAAGGCGCGCTGGTATTTGGACAAGTTGATAGAACTTCAAGAGGGGGGTGAAGATGGAGGCGAAGAGAGGGATTGAAAATCTGCGGCCACGCGAACACGAGGTGCTGCAATTGATGGTCACCGGCAAGGACACGTTCGAGATCGCCGAGGCGTTGAAAATCGAGGTAGGCACTGTCCGCGCGCACAGGCAGGCGATCTACCGCACAGTCGGAGTACGAAACCTGGCTCGCCTTACGTTGCTCTGGCACAAGTTGTGCACGCCGTGAGCAGCGGTCAGCTCTCTCTGACATCGCTGTGGGCGTACCAAGAGGTGTTGCGCGAAGGCAAGGTTGGCCGGGCGCAGGCGACAATCATCGTTGCACTGCGTGAGGCGAGCGGCCCGATGACGGGTAGAGAGGTCGCCGACCGAACCGCCATCGACGGGGCCTGGAAGCGGTTACCGGAACTAGAGCGCGCAGGGCTGATTCGGCGAGTCGGGACAACAAGGTGCTCGGTGACCGGGCGTCGAGCGACGGCTTGGGGCCCTGCTCGTTGAGGTAGGGGATAGGAGAGAAAAGATGACTGAATTTGTTTTGAGTCCACTCGAAGTTTTCGGCGATCCGCCGATCGAGAGACCGGCGTGTGAGGAGTGTGGTTGCCCGGCTGAAATCGTTTGCGCCTCGCCTTACTGGGGTCCGACTGGTTTCGACGAGGTCAAGTCGCCCGACAACGTGAAGGCCCGATTCTGTTGCCGCGACCATACCGACTGGACCGGGGCCTGGTATTGGGCGTGGCTTATTCCACTGGATGAAACCGACCGACGCCTCGGATTCGGAGACGGGATCACCCTGCAAGACTGGGATGACCTGCAACACGTCGCGCAAAAAACCTGGGGCGGCGCTTTCATCGGTTGGCTTTTCAACGCGTACAACCTGCGGGACTCAGACTGATGGCGATAGAGAAAAAGACGACAGCGTGGCGACACCCTCTTGCAGACATAACGCTGGAGTTCATGAATAAGAACCACAACAAACGGTTTGACAAGTTCTTTCTGGCGGGTGAATTGGCTGGCGCAGATCATCTTTGGTTTAAAGAAGGCGGGAACTGCATGATGAAGCACTACAGGGTAGTTGCTTATGACGTCCTTAAATGTCTCGCCGAACGCGGGGAATTGGTCGAGTGTGAAGAAGACGTGTTTAAACTTGCAGCCCCAAACTTCGGAGTGAAGGCGTAGTTGCGATGGCTAGCCCCCCGCTCTCTACGATCTCGATTTGTAGTGGCGTCGGGGGCATCGAACTCGGCCTCAGTCTCGTCCTCGACCTCCGGGTGGTCTGTGTGGTCGAATGGGACGCTGCGGCAGCGGCCACCATCCTGGCCCGGATGGAGGAACAGGCGCTGGATCCAGCGCCTGTCTTCTGCGGAAGTGTCGCCGACTTCAACCCAGCTCCGTTCGTGGGCACGGAGCTTCTCGTCTCCGGGTTCCCCTGCCAGCCCCATTCCAGCGCGGGCTCCAGGCGCGGAACCGCCGACGAGCGATGGATCTTCGAGGACATTGCTCGGGTCATTGGCAACATGGGATGCAGAGCGGTCTTCTTGGAGAATGTCCCAGGGCTCTCTGTTTCTGGACTGGGAGAAGTTCTCGGGGCCCTGGCCCAAAGCGGGATGGATGCGACATGGGACTGTTTCCGCGCATCAGACCTGGGCGCACCGCACGCGCGCGAGCGCATCTTCGTTCTCGGTTGGAACGACCTGGGAGCGGAACGAATATCCGACGCCTTCCGCCAGCCAGTACGGGACGGCTCAGAACGAGGGCCAGGTCGAGCACAAGCGCCCGAGTGCCGGGACGCCGAGTCTGGAGACGTGGGCAGCGACCTGGCCGACGCCGACTGCGGGCGACGCGAAGAGTTCGGGGTCGCGGAATCTGGCAACCTCGAGGGCGAACGCCGGGGTGAGTCTGACCGACGCAGTGCTGTACGGGAATTCGACGACCGCTCGCTCTGGCCTCCGGGGCCACTCGACCGAGCCGCCTGGGAACGCATCGCTCGCAACGATCCAGAAATCCTCCCGGCGCTTGAACCCGAACTTCTGCGAGCATCTGAATGGTCTCCCTCACGCATGGACCGACTTCGGCTCGTCGGGAACTGCTGCGTTCCGAGCGTGGCGGCGCTCGCATTCGCGCGGCTTGCGAAGCGCGCTGGGTTGGTGAGCTGGTGACTTCTTGCTGGCGAAACCCTGCGTTTGAATTCGACGAACGCAAGTGGAGCACACGCCCCTCGAAAATTCGGTCAATCGTCGGGAGCGACGAGGTCAAAAATGCGAACGCACTCGATCACGGAGGCGAGGAATGGGACTTCGTTTCCAACGCGACGCGACCGCTAATTCGCAGCGCACTCGACAGCCTAACGCCGGCCGATATAAACGACCGGGACCATCTGAAAGACCACAGCGGAGGAAAGCGGATAAAGTCGTGGCGGGGGCCGGCTTACAAGGTGTCCCCGTGGAAAGCGGACATCCTGTTTCGCCGCCGTCGGTACGACGCGGTCCACGAAGAGCACCTTCTCTACCTATTGTTCAACTCCAACTATGTTGGGAATAGCCGCTGGGACGGCGATACCGAAGCGCGTGCTTGGGCGCGGGAAAATTTCATCCCGAATCCCGAACAACCGCTGTGGGGCATCGATCGAGGCTGGCCCCACATCGTGCTCATGGAGTGCATGGAGATGGTGGAGGCGCAACGAGCCGCCGAGGAGGACGAATGGCTTTAGGGATTACGATCAACCGGGTCGCCGAGGTCACGGGACTCTCGCGCCGACAGGTCCGGATCACGATGCGAAACGAAGAGGTGAGGTTCAAGCGTCTGGGGAAAGTGCTGCTGCTCGACCCCGACGACGTGGACCGGGTTTTCGGGTTCGCGGCTGCGGGGCGGGCCGACTCGGAGCGCAAGCGCGAGGATCTGGACATATTCCGCACACTTAGAGACGACCGCTAGGGGCATTGGTGGAATTCAAGTTTCTGGGCTAAACTGCACTAGTGCAGTAACTGGACTGCACATCGCCCAGGAGGATAGGAATGGCATCGATCTCACTTACGACTCTAGGTAAATTGCGGGGAACGTGGTTTCGGGAGCGGTATCCAGAGCGCTCTCGACTTCTCGCGATCCAAATTCGCGAGCGCGGCGGGAAGAAGCGCACGATCGAAATCGGCGAGGACACCGCCGAGAACAGGACACGCGGCGAGCGCCGCGTCGAGGAACTGCGCTGGGCCGCGAAAGCGTCTGCTGCTGGACAGGACGCATCGCTTCTGGGCTTTCGCGAAATTGCGCTCGACTTTCTAGAGCGGGGGATGACCTGGCGAGAACTCGCCCCGAGCACGCAGGAAGATCGCCGGTCGCACCTGGGCCTGGGAAAGCGAATCGACCGCACCTTCGGCGAGCGAACGCTTTCGGGGATCGGCGAGCGCGACATCGAAATGTTCTTCCTCGGCCTTGTTCACGAAGAGGGGCTCGCCGAGAAGACCGCAAAGAACCACCTCGATTCCCTTGCCGACGTCTTCCACCACGCGAAGAAGCACAACGGATTCGACGGCATGAGCCCGGTCGCAATGTTCCGCGAGACGCGCCGCAAGGAAGGGAACACGAAGGCAGCGCGCGCACGCAAGGAGAGCGGAGACGTTCGCAAGCCCATCGAAGACCTCGAAGCGCTCCAGAGGATGGTGGACAAGTCGGCGGAGTTGGCGCTCGACCGCGCGGCCCTGGTCGCGCGCAACCGCCACGGCAAGCGTGAGCGCTTCACCCAGTCGGTGCGACGGAGAGATCCTCGAAAGCACGTTGCGACCGTGCTGCTGCTCGACTCGGGTATCCGCCTCGGGGAGGCGCTCGCGCTTCGCTGGGGGCACATCTCACTGGGTACGGAGACGGACGCCGCAAGCCGAACGATTCGCGTGTCAGCGAGCAACTCGCGCGGTCGCGACGCAACCGGCTCGACGAAGTCCGGTCGATCTCGGTCGGTTGCGATGAGCCTGCGGTTGCGCGAGCTGCTCATCGACTTCGAAGAGTGGTTGGTGGACTGCGGACGCAAGCCTTGCAGCGGCGACCTCATCTTGGGGATTGACCCCGCCAACTGGCGAAACCGCCACTTCAAACGGGCGTGCGTTCTGGCGGAACTCGGCGACCGCTCTCCGAAGGATCTGCGAGACACGTTCGCATCGCAGCTTCTCACCTGCGGTGTCCAGCTCGCATACGTGTCGCAGCAGCTCGGCCACGCGAGCGTCGAGGTGACCGCGCAGCGTTACGCACGCTGGGCCGATCCGGCGTATCGAATCCCGATGGAGACGGCCGAGCACGAGGTTCCGGCCGATCTCATCGCAAGACTGGGAGGGTGACTATGACGATTTACATCGATGCGATAGCTGGTTTTGCGATCGCTGTCGCGGTGGGCTCGGCGCTGGTGACGGCCTTCGAGGCGGGGCTTTCACGAGCCCGCCGTAAGGACCGATCCAGGCTCGGGAACGACGCTGCGGTGGTCGCACGGGGGCGGGCACGGCGACGCTGGGCTCGGTTCTCGAATGGGAGGGTCGGATGATGTTGGCGAGAGACGTCATCGGCCGAAAGATCGTCGCAGTACAACAGGACAGAGTCCACGACGAAATGCGCGGTTTTTATTGGGAAGTTCGCGGTTTCACCCTCGACAACGGAACCGAGTTGTTGTTCCAGGCTCACGAAGCAGAAGTCGCTGCCTATGTAGGCGTCACCACCTGCAAGCCCGAACCAATGCGCGACGAAGTAAAGGAACTGAAAATCGAGATGCGGATCGCTCGCGACTCCACCGAGGAGGAGGATCTGTGACCGCTTCCGCCCCCGGCGGTGGTGCTCCCACGACCTCGGGGCCGACACTGAGACGCGATAGAGGCCACTTAAAACGTGTCCCAAAGATGTCCCAAAGATGTCCCAAAGCAAAAGCCCCCCAAAAAGAAACCCCCCGGAATCGTGATTGATTCCGGGGGGTTACGTGGTAGCGGGGAGGGGATTCGAACCCCTGACCTCCGGGTTATGAGCCCGACGAGCCCGCGGCTAGTAAATGCATGGAATCATAAAGGAAATCGGCTTTGAGATTCACCGCTCTGGGACACACATATAGCCATATAGATACATATAGATACATTTTCCCTGCACGAATGCTTTTTCTGCTCTCGCGCCGTTTCTGCTCCCGTCCCGCATATTTCCCGGCGGACCCTGGTGATCGTCGCTTACAGCGCCACCTGCGAAGCCTCCGGGGGCCTCAAGCCTACCCCCTTTGGCTCTTGTCAGTCTGAGAATATGGAGAATATGGCAACTTGAAAAGTGGGAGGGACGACTGTGCTACCATGGGCGGTGGAGGATAGGGAATGATCGGCAAAGCGAAGGAACTCGGGAAGGGTGACCTCTTCTCGACGGAGTTGGAGGGTGCGTGGCGTCGGATCAGGGAGATCCGGCGGGGACGCCTCCGCACCAGAATCAAAATGGTCGGGGGCGGCGAGCTGGATCTAGACAACGACGATCCAGTACGCTTCGAGCCGCTCACCGTGAATAGCGAGAAGGGGAAGAAGTGACTGCGCGGAAGAAGAAGGCAAAGGTGTCTTGGGGTGGTGCCCGGAAGGGGGCCGGAAGACCGGAGGGTTCTGCCCACACCGAAGGGTGGGTGACCCGCTCGATCGTCATGCGGCCGGATCTCGACAAGAGGGTCGATAGGGCCAGGAAGGGCCAGACCCGCTCCGCGTGGGTGGCGGAGGCGTGCGAGCGAGAGCTGAAGCGGCTCGAAAGAGCCGCCACTCGCCGGAAAAAGTAGAGACGCTACAATCCTGACCGTCGGCTAGAGAAAACCTATCCTCCGGTTGACGGAAGGCCCCGGGCGCAGGCGGAAACGTCACACCGACCCGGGGTCTTTTTTTGCCCGCAGATGGCGCGGCACAACCTGCACCAGATCCGCTTCTGCACTAGAATTTTGCAGGCGGTCGGGGCAGTCCAGTCGCATGGTCTGGCAAACGAGCGGGGCGGCACCCAGTTGCGGGACGAAGGGGTTCGATCCAAAACCCAAGGCGTCGCCCGGCTCCGCAGCCTCGACCGCTCGCCCTACCAGCCATCGGGTAGGTCTCCGCCGCGGTACGCATCGACCGCGATGCAATAGATCGCGACCCTCTCCAAATATTCGTGGAGGGCGTCTACGCGTGGGTCGATCCTTCCGTCGTCTTCCAGCAGCAGCAATCGCTCGTAGTCGTCAAGAGCTGCTCCCCACTGCGGGCAAGGCGGCGGTCGAGAAACTCCGGTCGTCGCCGGGCAGCCGAGTGCCAGCACGCCGAGCACCGCGAGGAAAACTCTCACTCGTTCCCCTCCCGCTTGCGAAGAAACCGGAGCAGCTTCTCCCGGCGACCGATCCGACGGGCGAGAATCTCGTCGAGGCGTTGTCGGTCACGGAGTGCCTGGCGAGAGTTGTCCGCGTCAATCTCTGCGCGAGTGCGGCGACGCACTTCTGAAAATGCGAGAAACAGAACGGCGGCGAGGATGGCGGCGAGGGAACCTGCAATGATGATCGACGACATTAGGATACGTTCTGGTAACGCAGGCTGTAGTGATTTCCGTCCGGATTCGAAACGAAATCCCCGCCCCACGTGAACTCTAAACGCGTGCCCTCGTAGGTGCCAGACAGCGACTTCCAAAACACGCCGAGTTCCGCGTGCTGCTCGGTTTTCTTTTGCCAGCGGTTGTTCAGAAAGAGGTCGTAATCTTGGGCCAACTTCTTGGTATGTAACGAGCGTTCGAAGCCGAGACGCTTCGCCGCAATCGCATCGCGGTAGCCCCAGGCGCGTCGCACCGTGTACCCTTTCATGCGCGCATACGCCTCGAGGAGGCAGCACGCCTCGCTGAAAATCTCTTGCCGGCGTCCAAGGGTCATTCTTCCCTCCACTTGTTCCATCCATACAGGTCGATCGAGGCAAACAGCAGCGGCCACACGATCAGGCTGGTGAGCAGTACGCCCTCGAATGCGAGAAGTACCGCGATGCAAATCCAGCCAATCGATCCCGCTAAACGCAGAAGCCACCCGGCCGAGTGTCCTTTGGCTATCGCAAACATCCCGAGCACCAGGGCCGTCTCGCATAGGTGACCAGCGATGTCGAGCGCTAGGAATTCCGTCATCGACTTAGCGACATCTCGATCAACCACCCGAGCAGCCCGAGCGCGACGGCCACTGCGGCTGCGCCCGTTCCGATCCGAGCCTTCAATCGGTCGAGGCTATTTTTGAGCTGCGCGATCTCCGAGACATTTCCGTTCACCACCATCCGCATATTGCGTAGGTCGTGCCTCGCCTCGGCGATTTCTACCTTCGCCGCCGCCAAGTCTGCTGAGAGGTTTTGTTCCGTCATGGTCGGTATTTTTCCGGATAGCACCATGACTCGACCGTGCCGGCCGGGTCATGGTCGTGCAGAGCCTCGTGGATGCCGGCGTATACGACGCCGAACGCTGGGTCGTGGGGGAACAGTTCTCTCGGGCGCTCTCTCCCCGCGCTTGTCAGACCCGCCTTCGCCTCCCACCGAGCGGGTTGAATCAACATCGCGTGGGACCACTCGTGTGCGAGCGTGTCAATCAACAAGCCGGTCGGCCATGCTGCTGCGAACACGATCGTGATCCGCGCGCGACGGCCACGCTTCTCACACCAACCGAAATATCGCTCTGAGGGTTTTAAGGTCGCAGCCCGGACGAAGCGAAGCTCGACGGGCATCGGACAGGGGAATTTGTCCTGCAACCAGTTTGCCGTCTGGTATACCCGACCGCGTTTTGTTCGCGCCCTAGGCATAGAGCTCTTTCACCCGATCCATGTTCAGCCACTCGACGTTCATGTCCCCCGTGCCGTCGCACCCGCGCAAAACGACCAGGCCACGCCACCAAAGTTTGTTTGCTTCCCCCGCGTAGGACATCTCTTCTTCTGTGTAACAACCGACCACCAGGCCGTGCATTTTCTTTCCATCTCCGGACGTGCGGATCGCGTGGTCTGCCAAGTGGCTGTGGCCGACCACGGAACTCTTGAAGGTCTTCGCCAGAAGCGACGACGCGTGCTGTATCCCGGCGATCGGTTTCGCCATAACGCCCGATATTTTCGCGTGTGAGAAACTGATCCCTGCAACCTCGACGCTTTCGAGGTAGGGGTAAGTCTCCCAGCCAAGCTCCGTAGCGCGGAGATTCTCCATCGAGATGAGGCCCGTGAGGCGGTAACCGATTGGAGTTTGGTATAGCAGTGTGTCGATACGGGCTTCGTGGTTGCCCAGCGTGAGAATCCATCTCTCCGGCTCGGAGCGATTCTCTTTCTTCCTGCCTCGGTTGAAGTCGTCTACCTGCGCCTTGATGCGGAGCATCGCGTCGATCCCGGCATCGCAGTCTCGGTGGAAGTCGGATCCGTCAAACCACGCACGCGATCCCGGTTTCGAAAAGCGCTCCAGTGAATCGAAAGAAAACAGGTCTCCCGCGCACCAAACCACATCCGGTTGGATGTCCGTGATCGCCCGACCGAGCCACTCGAAGCGGCGGTTGTCGGGGAGGCGACCCTCCGGCCCAGGCGTTGCGTGTGGATCGCCGATGCACAAGATGGTCTGCCCGGCGGGTTTGGGCTTCTTCGGGCGGCGATAGGGCGGGGGGGGCTTTAGTTCCTGCGTCCGTAGTCGTGCTGCCTTTTCGGCCTCGCGTAGCGCCTGGTCTTCCGGCGTCTCCTCGACGACCTCTGACCACCGCTTGGCGTTCGCTTTGACCTTCGTTCTACTGCCCACGATTGGCGATCTCCGAATGCAAATCGCGCTCGTGCTCTCGAATGTGATAGAGCAGGCTACTCAGTGTCATCTGGTACGGCTCGCCGTCGAAGTTTCCAGGGTCGATCAACCAGCGATGGAGCGCTGCGAACGTCACCGCCTTGCGACCGTCTTCAAGCATTGCGACCAGGCACTCGCGGATCGTCTCCTTCCATGGAGAATCACAGGACGCACAAGTTCGGCTTTGCCGCGTTGTGATCCCGTCGATCCAACCTGACGCTTTCGTTTTCGTTCCCATAGGCAACCTCGCAACTGGGGGGTGCGGGGAGGCGTTTAGTCGAGAAGGTCTTTCACCTCGTGCCAGTCGTCGCCAGGCGCGGTTCCGCTGATGGAGATAAGCGTGTACCCGAAGCGGGACACGAGCCGTTCGATCGGCTCGATCGCACGCATTCGGTTATCCAGTGCAACTTTCCCCAGCACGCAGATCAAGTGCCCGACGCCGGTCTCCGTTTGGCATTGGAGCAGTCGCGGCTTGTAGTCCTTCTCGCGCAGAAGCGCTCGGCAGGCAATCGCAAAATCATCGCAGTCACCGCGCACGTGATCGGGATCCGGTGGGAGTCTCCAATCCTCTGGCATCCCATACTGCTCCTCGTCGGATACCGGACGAAACCCTGCTTTCACCCGCCGGAACACTTCTTCGCAGTCGTCGATGTAGTTCCGGTAGTCGTCAGCAGTCGGCATTTTCGCCGTCCCTCGACTTCCAGATCATGCACCCCAGCGGGTCCATCGACTCGTCCCCGAGCACAATCGGGTTGTCGGCTTCTGGATCCGTGGGGTTCTCCGTCCCGATGGTTACGCAGCCGATCACGCTTGCGGCGACAAACACAAGCAGAAGCCGCCTCATCAACGGTCATCGTCCTTGTTGACAGCGGACCCGATATTGAGCGAGATAACCGCTACCGCGTCGAGCAAAGCCTGGATCAGAGGGCTCTTGCTGCGGCTCGAGAGAACCGCCGAAAGCGCACTCGCCAAAGCGATCGCCGCAGTAATCGCGGGGCCCCAATCTGAGTTCAGCCACGAATTCCAAAGTTCCATAGTGTTTCCTTATTCCGCTGGGTGTAAAATGCGACCGCGCGGAGCGCTGCTCGTAGCGCCCGGCTTTTTGAGCCACCGGGCAACTCCCCCAACAAGTAGCCCGGGTGCGCTCCGCGCGGTGCGACGGGGGGCGGGGGGGTCGGTCAGCGCCCCTCGCGTTCGAGGACAAAAAGAACTCTGTCAACCTTGCGAGAGATTTCACGTTGATCGACCCGCATTTCACGCTGATCGACTCTGATTTGTTCGAGGTCTTCCTTGATCGCAGCCTGGTTTGCTTTGACGGTTGCAATCTCCGGCGAAGACGCCACAACCTCGCGGATGGCTTTGGTGTCCGCGAAAGACGCGGTGATGCTTCCGGTGCCTGCTCCTAGCCCGCCGCCAAGCGCCAGGATCGCGATCGTCTTCCACGTCCCGTTCATTCCGTTTCCGTGCCCGTTTCCGTTCGGCATCAGTTTCCCCCGGGCTCTGCGTTGACGAGGTCGGCGACCTGATCTCTTACCGCTTCGAGGTCGGCGTCGGCAGGCGGGTCTGCCTCGACCGGTGTCGAGACTTGTAGCTCCCAGTAGGCGCGAACGTAGGCGTCGATCTGATCGACCAGTGCCTTCGTCTCGTATGGCAGCGCGTCGTAGTCCTGGCGCTCGCGGATTTCGTGGACGTAGGCTTCCGCGTTGACAATCGCTGCT
>Ga0310345_10003597_pt1 | contig 14648 bp, 19 predicted proteins | sample HC15DNA20500_MG_FD_204667 | JGI IMG/M metagenome (GOLD analysis project Ga0310345, IMG submission 204667) | Marine microbial communities from station ALOHA, North Pacific Subtropical Gyre - HC15-DNA-20-500_MG | ecosystem: Environmental > Aquatic > Marine > Oceanic | place: Pacific Ocean: North... | reverse complement strand
TAGTACTAGTTTATCTGGTTTATCAGGTGATGCAGGTTTTGGAATGTCTGGTTTATCTGGTCCATATGCATCAGGTAAAGCAGGGATCGGTGTTGCTGGTAAAGGTAACACAAAAGGACTACCAATATGTGCAAGAGCACCACTAACATTAAATATTGTTTGTCCGATAAACCCAGTTGCTCCTATTCCCCCAAAAAGAAAAAGCGGAGATTCAAATTGTGTTGCAATTCCTGTCTTAACTCTAAATTGCATTGCAGATTCAAACCTTATTGTACCACCAGACTTAAAATTTATGTCTCCATCTGCATCAATGTTTAAATCACCCTTAACTTTAAGAGTTTTTTTATCTCCCACTACCAATTCAAAATCTTCTCCTATAATTTTAACAACTCTATCTCCATTACTTTTAATAACTTCTAATGTTCCAGAACTATGAACTTTACTCAATCTTTCAGAACCAGGAGTATCATCAACTTCAGTAACATGTCCTGATTGACTTTCCTCTACTTTATTGTGTGGATAACTCGCATCATAACCAAGATCGGGAGTTGTAATAGGTGCAGGAAGAGGAATTGTACCAGTAGTATTAGGACGTCCAACAGTCTCTACAACACTTGATTCAGAAGTCTCCACATATGTATCAGCAGTTTCACCTCTTGCAAGACGATTAGTGTTTATTTCATCAGTTGAAATATCACGTTTTCCACCCCAAGATGGTGCAGATTCTGGAGGTGCTGGATCATCTTCAGTTTTATAACCAGAATCTATAATGTGTGTCATAACAGGTTCTTGAGCATCATTCCCATCACGAAAAAACCCCATCACCCAAGTTCCCACTACAGGTCCCACAGCTGGATCACCAGGCCTACTATTAATAGGCATTGCTGGATAGGCCCACGGCAATCCATCAACAGGAATATCACCTTTATCTTGTGAATGAAATCCTAATATTCGGACACGGCAACGTCCTATCTCCAACGGATCATCCCTATCTTCGACACGACCTTGCCACCAAACAAAAGTATTAAACTGTTCTATCATCTGTATTTTGTGTGATTAAAATTTCCTTCTTTCTCCAGGCCTCAATATACTCTTCCTCAAGTTTATATACAACTTTAAACATTTCTTTCATCAACTGACCTTTATCCGTCCTAGGAAATTCACCTGTAATTGTTTTAACAATTTTATCATATGCATCAAATTCAATTTTATATAAATTAGCTGAGTGATTAGCATCTTGATAAAGATAACTTGCAAAACAACCAGAATCAATCGAAACATTAGATTTCCATATTGTTTTTCTTATAAACTCTAGACGTTCAGTTTCTTCGTCGTAATATACTGGCATGATTTTCTCCTTATTATGAACAACAGTTACAATCGCTACAATCACAATCGTTACAACAACATTCTTTTTTATTTGGCATGAGTTTCTCCTTATGTTACCTCATATTCCCCTGCAACATCTACTTTATCTGCATCTTTTTCTTCTATAAATAAATGTCGTAAAGATTTACGTTGACGTTCTTTTCTACGTTTTTTAGCGTCATAATAGTCAGTACCGTCATAAATGAATTGTAATTCATGATGTTCTAAAAATTCATATATACGGTCTGGATGTGTGCTGAATCCCATCCAAGTCATAATATCTATTCCAAATCCTAATTGAATATTAGTTATTCGTGAACACAATCCTAACAAAGAACCACATGATGAAAATAATCCACCACCCGAATTCCCAAATATAGATGGTGCATTATACATCAAATATGACTTTTGCTCAATTATTTCTCGTAAATATGTTAACTCACCTTTATTTGCAAATGGATCATGCAACAAACTACACCCACTTGTCCATACCTCATCAAACAAACTCAAATCATCAATCTTATTTTTAGGATAAAGTTTTGCTATATGTTCTAATGGTCTAGTATTATGCAATTTAACAGCAGCCAGATCATGGTTTTTATCATATGCAATTATTTCTGCCTGCGAACTATTTGCAGAAGATATTTTTGATCCATCATAATCAAATATTTCAACTGAAACTTCTTCCATAATATCCTTTTTAATCTCTCTCTTTAACAGAGAATCCCATTCATCCTTAACAGAAATTGATCCATCAACAACATGCTGACATGTCAATACTATATTAATATATTTAGTTTCATCTTTTGGATCTGGTTCACTGTAAACCAAAACTCCAGACCCACCAGCCTTTCCAGCTTTAACTCTGGTAACAGGATACAAAACTTGTTCATGCAGTTCTGTCTGATTCATACTCTTTTTCCTCTCATGTTTATAATAAATTTGGTTGTGGGAATCCAGTGTCTGATTCCTGTCTTAAAGTCGTTTTTGGAATAGGATCTTTGTAACTATCCTTCACTGCCGTTATTGTTGTAAGATATTTAGATACATCTATTGTATGCTTTAAATTTATAATTAAATATTTTCCAGAATAAACAGGATCCCATATATCTCTTTCACCAACAGGTTCTGGAGACACAATTTTTAACTCAACAATATCACCAACAGTTCTTGTTGTATCTCCTGCAACTATAAAAGAAACTGAAAAATTTTTCATTTGTTGCATTTGAGACTGTCTTATTTGTATTGAATTTTGTATATTATCACTATAATCATACGAATTATCATATTTTTTTGTATGTTTAGGAACATACATTATTTTTGCATCATTTTTCCCACTATAAGAATTACCATTCGCCCTATTATCATCTAAACTACCTTTATTCATATGCTCGTATGAATCAAACGTTTTTTCATAATTAAATTCGTTTATTTTAAACGTCCTCCTAACAATATCATGTTCAATAACTTTGCTTGCATACATTCCATTACTAATATTATCTGTTATATTTATTCCAGTATCATAAGAAATGTCCAAAACATTATAAAAAGACAATTTTCTCGCTTCAGGTTCAAAAACAAAATCTCTAATTGGCTGTCTATATTCAGGAATATTATTTAATTTTCCTTGTTCTATGCCCCTTTCAAACAATCCCTCAAGTGAAACAAAATTATATCCATCTTTATTCTCATAAAATAAATAATTTGCCCCTTTATAACTACCAGAAATCGCACGATTTGCTAACCAATTCATTGCAGAAAATGGTGTCCAGTTTGGAATTACTAAATCCTGAGAAACAATAGTAGGATCAATATTAATTTTTTTTGTAGAATTCAACTCACTAAAAACAAGATTTGCAATATTAGATATAGAAGTATTTCTATATGATTTGCTCACCTTTACTGTTAAATCTGTAAAATATTCTTCAGAAATAAAATTAACAGAATACATCGATGTTGTAGCATTTTCTTTTTTATAATCAGTAATTGAATGTATTTTAAATTTTTTTGAATATTCTATTGAATTTATAGATCCATCCGAACGTTCTTCATCGATATAATAAATAACTTTTACCGTTTCATATCCAACTATAGGTAATTTACTTAATATATTCCTACTATCGTTCAATATTATATTTCCAGATACACAATCTTCATAAACACTTTCAAAGATATTCAACTCTATTGCAAGACTTCCCATTAACAATTCTAAATCTGGATGAAAATCTGAAGATAATTCAAGCGCACCTATTCTAAATTTCCCTGGATCTACGAGTCTAGTATTATTCATTGTATTTTATCTTTAAAATCCTCCTCAAAAGACTCAATAAGTCCTGGATTTAACATTTTAATTTCTCTATTTTCCTCATTCAACCTAGATTCATAAGTAGCATTATCAATTGCAACAGGTGCAACCCAAGAAGATATTCCTCCTGGAAGTTTTGCCCTCTCAGCATCACTAAAGCCTCTGCTAACATTCAGTCTATCTTCTGAACCATCTCCATTATCACGTACAACTTCATAAAATTTTGGTGCGGCATATTCTTTTACAGTTGATTCAATTGTTGCACTTGCTCCAGATTCCGAACCTGTAATTACATCTACTGGAGCGGTTACAGCCCAATTAGGTCCACTCTCATAAACAATTTGTCCTAAATCTGGATTAGAATCTTTAACAATTGCAGTAGCACTGGATTGACTTCCAGTTATAGTCTCTCCTATAATAAAAAATTTACCATCAGGACTAATAGTTGTAATATCATATATCAATACTTCATCTGGATACTTTTTTTGCATATAAGCATCAAATTTCGCATAATCTAAAACCCAATCGAAATACGGATCTACAACCCCATTTACATGAAGAAGAATCCAATGATCAAGAATAGATCCATATGCACTCAATGCATATAATTCTGGACGTCTACCATCAGTGACAACATGCTTATAATAAGAACTGATATATTCAGAAAAATCATTCCTGATTCCAACCCTTTTTGTTATATCAACTACAGTTTTAGCGTCTGTCGGATCTTTAGTTAAAGTATACTCAACTGTTGGAAACGTACCAAAATATTGTATTGCCACTAAGAGTCTCCCTTAAAAATAATTTTGAGATAAGTTACCCCATTGTAGAGCTTGTCGATCTTTTTCTGTTCCAGTGAAATTCGCCGTAGTTGGAATTGTTAATTCAGTCAAAGAAACTGTTAGATCAATCTCAACAGGTGCGCCATCAACATGTCTTGCCCACGTACCAGCACCACTGAAATTAGTTGCAATTTGTGTTACTGCACATTTATTTAGTTTGGGTAAATGTGGATTTTCCATATCACTGTTCGTTGTTGCACCTTGTATTGGAGGCATCATAAATGCTACATCCCATATTAATGGATACTCTAAAAAACTTGGTTGTTTTCCAACTCTTACCGAAGTAGCAGCTTTAAAATTACTAATTAATTTGTTAATCACATCCGCTTCATCCGAAGTTTCTGCAACTATTTTATGCATAAATTCCCATGTTCTATGTGACATACCAGTAAAAAATTGTTCTGATACAGGATTTACAACACGGCCGCTCCTACGTTCATTAGTTTTCTGTATAGCACCTGCACCTCCAAATTTAGCAAGGCCAATATCCTTTGCAGCTTCCCACAATCCCTGTTTTCCTTTGCCCTTAAAAAATTCTTCTTTAAATGCCTCACTTGTCGTAGTACCAAGATCTTTAGTTGCTTTTAACCAATCATCTTGTGCAGTCCAACCTGCCTCAAGTTGTTCATTAAGTTCTGCTGGCATAGGCAATCTAATTATCATAGACTCGTCCTTTCGATTTCCAGAATATGATCGAGCTGTATACGAAATATAATCATACTTTGTCGCTTCTTCTGGAAAACTAAATGATTTCTTAGGTTTTGTAACAGAGACATCCCCAGGAAGGGGTTCTATTTTTATCTCTGTTATCTGAGGCTTTACTACTTCAGGTTCCTCCGCAAGTTCCCCTGTAGTCTGATCATATTTAGAGTTTAGGCCTCGATGATCCTCACGTGAATAAAGCTGACTTTTTTCATGACCTAATTTAGGATTAAACTCCCCTGGCCAGTCTGCCATATAAACCAAATTGCTTAAATTCAATATTGTACCTAACACAATCTACCTCCTATAAATATTAATATACTAGTAGCTTTATTTATAAATACTTGTATGGCAAGAACCGGTTTTTATGAACTAAAAAATCCACATAAGTATTTAGGTGTCACCCGAAAGTTGAAGTATCGGTCTATGTGGGAAAGAAATATTATGAAGTGGTGTGATATGGAACACAACATCGTAAGATGGTCATATGAACAAATAATTATTCCATATAAAAGTCCGTTAGATAAGAAAAATCATAAATACTATCCAGACTTCTACATAGAACGTTCTAATGAAAAGGGAATTGAAAAATTCATATTAGAAGTTAAACCACAAAATCAAGTAATGAATCCAGCAAAAAAATCAAAGGCAACTATCTACGAAATGAAAACATATGCAGTCAACGAGGCAAAATGGATCGCCGCATTACGTTTCTGTAAAAAACGAAATTTAACTTTCAAGATAATAACTGAATATAATCATCCAGTTCTAAAGAGATATAAAAAATGAGAATACAACCACAACAATGGACCACTTGGGATAGAGTAAGAGGTATTACTCAAGCAAATACTAAAAAAGCAATGTCTTGGTTCAGTCAACAAGTGAGAGCAATAAGCAACTTTGGACCTGCTCAAATGTGGGCACAACATAGAGATGATCTAGTCTCACAAATACATCGTGGTGGAATGTTCTTATTCTTCTACAATCCAAAATTGAAAGATAAACTTCCATACTATGATAAATTCCCATTAGTAATTCCATTGGAACGTTATGCAAATGGATTCTTAGGAATAAACTTACACTATCTTCCACCAAAAATACGTCGAATTTTACTCGGAAGAATACGTGACAGGCATATGTCGTACAAAACATTAAAACGTTACAAATACATAAAACCAATTATAAAAAGATATCTAAATAGTCATATACAAGGTAGATTTCTATTAGTCAAAGAAGAGGACTGGGAAACAGCAATATCTTTACCAGTTGAACGATTTGTAAAAGCAACTAAAAAATCAGTTTGGAGTGACAGATAAATGGCCGTACCACAAGATTTTATAAAAAGTTTAAGTTTAGGAGGAGGGTATTCTTCACCAGCACACTTTGAAGTTACCTTTTTTGGTTCACCACACTGGCCTGAATTTCCTTTTAAATTACGATGTCATCAAGCTGTCTTACCAGGTTTAACAGCAGCTACTAGTCAATATGCAACAGGAATGCCAGAAAAAAATAATCCATATCGTGCAACCTTTGAAGATATCACACTAGGATTCTATTGTACAGAAGATCTTGTAGAAAGAGAATATTTTGAACAATGGCAAGCAAAGATATTTCCAACATTAGCATCAAACGAAAATCCCAGGTGGAGAAATTGGCCAATAGGTTATAGAGAAAATTACACACAAGAAATACATATTACTAAATTAAGTTTTGATGGACTTCCAACTAAAACATACATACTACACAAAGCATTTCCAGTTACAATCAACGAAACTCAATTAGAATGGGGGCAAGAAGAAATATTAAAAATTGAAGTTATATTTTCTTATGACTGGTGGAAATTAAATATCGAAAATATAGCAACTGGCCTTACTGCTTTGCGAAAAGAAAATGAATTTGTAACTGGACATGATATACAAACAGACAGAGCTATTGATGGACAAGCAGAAGATGCTTGGAGAAAGCATCGTAATGATAATCCAGAACTTAGAGAACCTGGTCAAGCAGTTGGTGATCAAAGAAGCCATTATGATGCAAAAGGTAGGAGTTCATCTCAGCAAAGGACAGAGTACCGACAAAGAAATGATGAAGTAAGAAGTAAAATAGCTGTTACAGACCAAGGTCCTCCTGCACCAACCTCTGTTCAAAAGAAACAATCATTAAAAAATGATATGGGCAGAGAAACACTAGCATCCAATTTAGGAAATTTAAAACCTAGACATGGTACACTTGCCGCTGGAGCTATGAAAGCAGTTCCAACAGCTTCTCCATCAGATGCAAGAACAAAACAAGCATTAGATACTGGATTTGCATGGGGAAATTTCAAAAAGAAAACTAGATCATTTTGATCATAATTAATTACAAGGAGTAGTAACTTATTATGCCTTTGCCAACTATTGAAGTGCCGAATTATAAAATAGATATAATATCAATACCAGAAACAATTACATACAGACCATTCTTAGTAAAAGAAGAAAAAATTCTATTAACAGCATTAACTGGGGAAGATGAAACAGAAATTATCAATGCAATAAAACAAATAATTTCAAACTGTATTATCGAACCAGAAATTAATATAAATATATTACCGCTATTCGACATAGAAATTTTATTTATAAATTTACGATCCAAATCTGTAGGATCAATATCAACAATAGGTCTTCCTTGTAATGGATGTGAAGAACAAAATCAATTTGAAATAAGTTTAGACGATATTCAAACTAACGTAAATGAAAATCACACAACAGACATTGAACTGGTAGAAGATACAATTGGTGTCAGGATGAAATATCCATCTGTAGATATTCTAACTTCTATTGAAAATACAGAAGAATCTAATTCAGAAATATCTCAAGTTTATGATTTAGTTTCTAATTGTATACAAACTGTATATACTCCAGAAGAAGAATTTCAAATGACAGACTATACAGACCAAGAACGTACTGAATTTTTTGAAAGTCTAACACAAACACACTTCTTACAAATTCAAGAATTTTTTGATACCATGCCATACATTTACTATACATTGAAATATGTATGTGAACATTGTAAACACAAAGAAGAAATTGACGTAAGAGGTATACAGAATTTTTTTACATAGGCATGGGGCATAACACATTAGAAAATTATTATACTCTAAATTTTGCACTCATGCAACACCATAATTACAGTTTAACAGATATTGAAAACATGATGCCGTATGAACTTGATATATATACATCAATGCTCGCAAAACATATCCAAGAGGAAAACGAAAGAATTAAACGAGAAAACAATAGGTAAAAAAACTCATGGGAAAACAACGCAGAAGAACGGCACAAGTTCTAACAACCATCGAACAAAGAAGGTTGAAATTAGAAGAAGAAATAAGAAATTTAGAATCTCAACCAGATAGTCCGTCGAGAAATAGATCTCTTGCAACAAAAAGAAGATTATTAGTAAATGTAGACAAAGAAAGATATAATTGGTTGGGTTTAGAAGATGAAGAAGAATTAGGAACTGAACATTTTCTTAAAAATATACAAGCAGTTATTAGACAACGAAAAGCTGGACTTGCTACTGCGATTAAAGGCGCAATCGGAATGAAAATTCTTGGAACAGATCCTCTTATTTCTAATGTTTGGGCAGGTAGTTTAATGCTCAGAGATATGTTCCGTGGAAGAAAAGCTGAAGAAGATGTTACACCAAAAGGAACAAAAACACCTCCCCCAACTATTCCAAGTATGGCTGCATTATCTCCAGACGGACCTTCTCTCCTAACACTACCAACAGGAGACAATAATTCAAGTGCAACTGTATCTTTACTATCCCAAATAGCTAACATATCTGAACAAACATTTAATTTATTAAAATGGGTTTATACATATAGGCGTGCTAGATTCCGTGAAATAATGAACCTTGATAATATTAAAAATGCCGCCCTTGCAACTACTGCTACTAATACAGAAGCTCTTCCTCCTGGTGAATTCCGAGAAAGTTTAACAGATCGTGAAAATGATGTCGAAAATAAAGTAACAGATTTAATAGCATTAACAAGAGAAGGATTATTTGGCAGTCCAAAATTATTAGGTCCTGCAGGACCAATTGCTGGTTTGTTAACTGAATCTCTACAAAACACAACTTCATTAATGGAAACAGGCTTAAAAATGGGAAAAGAAACCCATGATAATTTAGGAAAAATACACGAAGCTACATTAATCCAAGCATCTGCTATTGAAGATTTAGAACCAACTGAAGAAGAATCCAGAGAATCAAAAATGGGAAGGTTGGGTAAATTAAATCAATGGACAAAAAATAAAAAACTTTCAACATTAGCTACTATGGCAGGTGGCACTGCCGCCGGTGCTGGAGGAGGTTTACTTCAAAATGTATTAGGTGAAGCAGGAGGAAAAGCACTTTATACAGAAGGAGCAATTGCAGCTGGAACAGTAGGAAAAACAATAGCAAAAATTGCTGGAAGTACTGGACTAAAACTTGTTGGACTCGCAGGAACAGCAGTTATAATGGCAGGAATGGATGCAGCTAAAGGTTGGATTTATAAACATAAAGAATGGAAAGTACGTAGAGGGAGTGCCGCAGCTGCAGCTGCCATTGCTGGAACTGGAGATAGAGGAATTGTAAGTGCATTTTCAAATATGGGTAAATGGGCAGCTGCTGGAGCAGCTATAGGGATGCTTGGAGGACCTCCAGGAATGTTAGCAGGCGGACTTATCGGAGCTGCAATAGGAGGTGTTCTTGCTTGGATAGGTGGATTAAAAATATCTAACTGGATAGACAGTATAGTATCATGGTTAAGTGGTGATATCGTAGAAAAAACAAAAAAACAAGTCTCACTTGAAACTAATGTAGATTTAAACAAACCTTCTGAAAAAACAACATTCACTCCTGCTCCCAAAGATCCAAAACTAAGAACAACACCTGCAGTTTCTGCCGAACAAATTATAAAAATTCTAAGAACAGAAACTATAACACCTTCAAACAACAACGGAAGTCAGATAATCGCCGGCAGTGGCAATACCACAGCTGTGGATGCCAGTCAAAATACATTCATTAGCACTGGAATTAAGACAAAAGATCCTAACTCTCCAACTATATCTATAGAACGTGGAAAATAAAAAAACCCGTTAGAATTAACTAACGGGTTTCGATTAAACATAGATAAGTAACTACTCACCTTCTGCTAATTTTTTAAAATATGACAAAGTTTCTTCTTCAGATCCTTCCTCATAAGTTGACTCAACTGAAATTTCTGGTTCAGCCGCATCAACTGATTCTTCAACTGCCTCAAATTTAACACGATCCGAATCTGCCTCAAAACCTAAAACACGTTCCAACTTTGCTTTAAGTTCATCAAACGTTTTAAATTGATTTGGTGCAACCAATTCTTGCAACGAATACTGCTTGTTATACAATTCTTCCAATTTTGCATCATCACCATCAAGAATTGCAGTAGTAGCATCAAATTCTGACCTATCATAATTAACAAACCCATCAACAGTACGAATTTTAAGTTTAAAATCAGCACCTTCCCAATAATCAAATGGATTCATTGGAGTTTCATCTTGAAATTCTGGGTTCATTGTATCATTAATTTTATCAAAAATCCTCTTCCCATAACGATAAAGGAAACTCTTACCTTCATTATCAGGATTTGCTGGATCTTTAATTACCATAATATTAGATACATAATTCAGACGCCGTTTCTGCTTACGTGCTTGTTCTTTGCCTGCCTCTGTACCATTATTCCAAAGACCAGTATTAAATTCACTAACAGGATCTTTCTGATTCAAAGTTGTAAGTGAATTCTCAATATACCAACCACCAGGACCTTGAAATCCATGCGAAAAAATACGAACCCATGGTAAATCTTCTCCTTCAGTCTGTGGTAGGAAACGAATCACAGCATAACCATTACCAGACTTATCACGTTCTGGTTTCCAATAACGATCATCGATATAACTAACCGTTTGTTGTTGAGTTTTTTCTAATTCTGCGGTAAGATTAGCAATTGTTGCATTACGATTTTGCTTTAAACTTGCAAAAGATGACATATATGATACTCCTTATTATTTTTATGCGTTGTATTAGTTGTATAGCGACTTGTTCACTAAACATTATACTATATTATAACATATTTTTCAGGCAATGTCAAGCCTATTTTTAATAATTCCCTTATATTTTTCAATATCGACACTAAGGAAACTCTTATACTTCTCACAGATTATTCGATTTGCTGGCCATTGATACTCGTCCAACTCCTCATCAAACTGTGGGAAAAAATTTAATATCATATCCATAATGATAAATGTTTCGGGTGAAATAATACTCTGATAAAACAATTTTAATATTGTTGGATCTGCATCCTTCAACCTAAACAATTCATCAAAATGACTAACATTATCTAACATAACATCCAATTCCTGTTGGAAATTGTATGTCATACTCTGCATACGGTTCTTCCAAGCAACGAAAATATCATCACCTGTATTTACCATATCTTCTAATCTTTTATTTCCAGAAACAAAATTAGAAACAAAAAACGGTAATAACTGTCCTTCTTTATATCGTTTATTAAACGTTTCAAAATAACGAGGAAACCCCCGTCGACCATAAAATTTCTCGGACGATTGTACACGGACACCACCATTGTAACGAAAATAATCATATCCAGGTTGTTCAAAATGTTGCTTAATGCCCATGTACAATTTATAAGTCTTATAACTCATAAAGGCAAAGATCCTGTTCTTGGTAAAAAGTTAAATTTAACTGCCTCTGCCTCGACTTTATCTTTTAATGATTTACTCAATAACTTAGGCACAATATCAGTATCAATATTATGTCTGACACAATAATCTAATATTGCATCCATGTAACCGAGTCCCTCACTTCTAACCAAATTACAAATAGCATCAGAAAATTTTTTTGGATTGTGTAAATTTGTTATCTCCAAAAATTCTTCTTCAGTCAATTTCGCCATAAAATATCATATCTCCTTAATGATTTTGTAAAAGTTGGAATATTGCATGTGACAATGATTGTGCTTGTGCCATCATCGCTAATGCTGTTTGTTGTTTAATTTGATTCACTGACAAATCAGTGATTTCCCTAGCTTCATCCAATGCAGTCAAACTATTCTTATTGTTTTCCGTTTGCAAGACCATACCTTCCAAGTTGGTTATAGTAAAATCAAACCTACGGATAGTTGCACCAATTCGTGCTTGTTGTTCAATCAATTGATCGAGTGCAGCGGATAACGTTTCAACCGCATCAGATGCTTTTGATGAATCGTCAACTGAACTATCAGAAACAGAAAATAACGTGGGAGTTCCAGCAATCTCTTTAGTCTTTCCCAATATATCAGCAGACATATCACCCAATGTTATATTGATTCTTTGATCTGGATCGTCAGTAACTCCAATTGCAACAATCTGATTAGTAAAATTACCAGCCAACAATTCAATACCATTGTATTTGGTTGAAGAAACCACAAACTCAGCTTCTTCCAATAGTTGATCATATTCAGCAGACAATACTGTTCGTTCTTCTTGTGAAATAGCATCGTTTGCAGTCTCAATACCAATCTCTTGTAATCGTTCTACAATCGACCTGACTTGGGCAATTCCTGTATCGGCAGTAATAAGTAAATCTTGTGAATTTTTGACGTTCCGATTTGCTTGTTCCAGTGCGGCTATCTTATTGGTCATTCGGACGACACTCGCAGAAGCGACACTATCATCAGAAAATTTCGGTATTCGTGTACCAGATGCTAACCTCTCGACATTCTTTTCAATGTCTCCTGTTGCTTTTTTGTACGAGTCGTATGCGGTGAGCATTGCTCGTTGTAAACCTTGAATCATTTGTTACTCCTCTATAAAAAAGTGTATACTTATATATCGTCACTTTTCGGAAAAACTTTAGCCTTTTCTTCAAATTTTTCACAGGTATATGTATTCTTATCGGGTATAGTAAGCAACCTAGTTCCTTCACAAACTTTAACACATTTTGCAATATATTTCCATTCATTGTCAATATATTCATGTACATGAGGAACTATATGCCTACAATTAATACAAACCTTTTCCAATTCAATCACTAACTATATCCTTCCAACTTCTTAAATCATCCCATTCTCCAATAGGATAAATAAAATTCTTCTTAGCTGCAATTTGTTTTCCTATATTTGTTGCAGGAATTTCAACTCCTTCAAACACAAATGGAACTTGTAATTTTTTAACATGTTGACTATATGCTTGTGCAATTTTTCCCAATGTGGTAGATGTACCAACACTGAAACTATTTCCATTCTTTTCAATAATATGAACTTCCTTTCCAAACATTTCTTGAATACGAATTACAGAACCATCTTGTTTCCAATAACGAGTTAAATATTTTGCTTTATTAAAAAAATCTTTTGATTCCATATCATCTGGACGTATTGCCAAATAAGAACGTTCAATTACATCAACTAATTTATCCTTAGGACATTTCTCATATGAAACACCTTTTATTGAACATTCACGCCAATGACCCACCAACTGATACACTCCCATTTCTTGACGATTAAACCAATGTCTTAATTGTCGATTTCTAGCAATATTTTCACGTTTACTAAATTCAGCACGATATGAAGTAATAATAATAAAATCTTTATTGTCTGTTTTTACTTGTTTTATAACTTTTGCTAATCCTGCTTCCGTAATAGCATTATTATTTTCACTATCAACTCCCCAATCATCATATGGTGAAATATCTTCTGCAAAGTCCGCATATGTTTTCATACTTACTCCTTTAATTTATTTAATACTCCATATCGGCAATTCCCAAAACCATCGTTTGAACTTTTCTAATCTGGTCAACGGTTTGGATTCTTCTTCCTCGTCCACCCATTCCCATTTTATAGGAGCCCCTGCAACACCTTTGAATACCTTCTTTCTTTCAAACTGTTTAGTTTTTGGTTTTCTTTTATAGTGACTTGAATTCATCTTGGAATAGTTAACCATTTTTTTATTCTATACCAACGAGTTTTAGGTTTTTTCACATTTGACATATTTCCTGTTATGGTTTTCTTTTTTTCTAACTTAGAAGTCAAACCATCTCTAATAACTTTTGATACTGCACCGTATTGCATTTATCTTTCCTCCACAAAATTCGTGGCGGCCTCTTGTTTCTCGTCGGCGGGCCGCCAATACCTTTCCTATATTTGCTTGGGCCATATAGACTCTTGGAAATATAGAGGGGATTCTGTTGACAGGTTCCCCATAGACCCCGGCATTACCTATTAGGCAGCCATTTGTAATTCATAACTGTTTCCAATTATTAGTTTGCAACTTCTGAGATGTTGCCTCTCCAAATAACCTACTCTCCATCATCGTCATACCTGTCGAAACCTTTACGCCCCCATATATGGTGGAGGCGGTGGGAGTCGAACCCAC
>Ga0310345_10003596_pt1 | contig 14656 bp, 19 predicted proteins | sample HC15DNA20500_MG_FD_204667 | JGI IMG/M metagenome (GOLD analysis project Ga0310345, IMG submission 204667) | Marine microbial communities from station ALOHA, North Pacific Subtropical Gyre - HC15-DNA-20-500_MG | ecosystem: Environmental > Aquatic > Marine > Oceanic | place: Pacific Ocean: North... | reverse complement strand
GCTGCGGTGCCCTCTTGAATTAAAGCTTGGAACTTTTCTAACTCCGTAGAAACCTTTCTTTGGTGTTCCTGTACTTTTGCACCTGCCTCAGCCTGATATATCCCTACTGCAGCACGATGTTGTTCTAATTCTTTTGTGAATGCTTGCACCGCATCCCTTTGTTCTCTGTCGTATGATGCTAATTCAGTTTGTGCATCTTGTGTAATCTTCCCTACCTGAGCCTGATAATCACTAACATCAGCTCCAAATTTTTGTATAGTCTTGCCAACTTCCTGTTGATACTTGGTAATATCCTGTTGGTATTGTCTTAGTTTTGCTTCCCGCTCTGCATTTTGCTTATTAAAGTCATTCATATTATTTTGAATATCAGTACTGTATTCCTGTAATTGCGCACCAATAATTTGCATCCTTGACGCTACTAACTCGGGGTCTTCATTTGTCAAATGTGTATTTGCATCTGCAATATCAGTAGATACACTAGTTGAAAAGTATGTAACCGATGGTAATGTAACCGTAGGTACTGAAGGCAACGCAGTCATTACTGGATTAGAAGGAACATTTTCCAGAGCCTTAGGAAGAGTAAATCCGCTTGGTGCATTGTAAGAAAACACAGGTTGAGATGGAACAGAAGGCATCGAGAGTGTAGCCAAAGTTGGCAAAGTTGGAGAAACATATGTTGGAGCCTCAGAACCATAACTAGATACTAAACCATCAATTGTTGTTAATTCTGTTGTAACAAGAGACTGATTTGATTCACTCTGTCTGAGGAAATCTAAAGAGCCAGCATACATAAGAACTATATTTTCGTACTCCGCTAATACCCAACTGTCAGTATTCTCATCCACAATTGGTGGGGCTGCATATACTATGACTCCTTTCTGCAAAGTTGTTGGATCAGGTTTAATCCATATTTTACCTTCGAGTTTGTAGTATTTAGGAAATAAAGCGGTTGCCTGATTGAGAGAACCGCTGCTAGATTCAAAAGAATATGCCTGAGAGTCAGGTACTTCTCTTGCAATTCTCTTTACCACATTAGGGCCAGTTACAGTGCCACCATCATCTGGAGATACAGTTGTTTCAGTCGTAGAACCATCTGATAATACTCCTTCTAACGTGAAAACATCATCCCCTTTTGTTGCTACTTGTGTTTGTAATCCATTAAGACTAGTAAGTTGAGTAAATGCAGATAGACTAACAGTATCTCCTACAGCAAGACCATGTGCAGTTTTTGTAAACGTATATGCTGCACCTGCTGATGGAGCAACACCTGTTGTAACATCTGTTAATGGGACTGATGGTTGTCTATAGACAGACAATATTTTGTCATATGCTATTCCACTGCCATCTGAGTCAGTTACTTCTGAAGTAGAAGCCACAGACCATAGAAATTTCTCTGGAAGAGAATTAACCACCCATTTTGATGCTTGATTGAGATGCTCTACCAAAATCCTAGATTTAGAATCACACCCGCAAAGATTATTTACTTTTTCCCAAAGTTTCATTCTACTCCTAAGTGAGTGAGTGCGTCCCCGCTAGGGAAAGGAAGGGGAAACCCAGCAGGGACACATAACACTCGGATTGCTAGAAGGACTACTTAGTTCGCTGGAGTTATTGATCCAGTAGACCAAGCTAAGAAGTACCAGTTTGTGCCATCGCACATCACTTCTATTCTGTCACCTATTACACCTGCATCTAATGTCAAAGACGATCTTACCTCTTCGGCATCAATATCACCGCCAGTACTGCTAACATGCTGATGTCTAAAGCCGTATCCTTTGGATGCCATGCCTTGAATCACATGCTCGCTATCATCGCCACTAATAAAAGTACAATGAAAGCCTGCAATAGAGCTTGATATAGTGGGTAGAGTAACAGTCCTTGCTGCACCAGTTAGAATGAATACCTTACCAGAATCCTTGGCTACCAATGTCTTGTTAGCTGTTACAGATTCACAGTAATTATTATTCCAACTAGCTTTTGCACCTAGTTTAGCCATAATCGTTACCTCCTATTTCCAGATTGCGTGAGCTTCGGGCATTTTGAACTCAAAGCCAGCTTCTGTAAGGATCATATCCACTCGTTTGTCATCTCCACTATTTTCTAGAGAGCTAACACCGACATAGACAGCTGTGTCACGATTCATGCCATTTCCTACTAGAGGACGATATCCAACGTACTTCATGTTCATTGCGAGCATCTTCACTACAGAACCATCTAGGTGGATGTTACGAACAACATTCATATCACCATAAACAGTACTGATTCTTGTGAAGTCAACACCAAACATACTTCCGCGGCCTTGGGCTGCGAAATTGGAACTAAAGTTAGGACTCAATTCCAAACTATTGGAAAAGTATCCACTCAACTTATGTAACCAGTTATATGTTGAAGTATCACAGAAGAACAGCGTTGCGTTAGCATTGTTGTATCTAGGATCGAGGAACTGACTCATATCATCCAAGAAATCATCAGATGTTTTAGTTGATTCCGTTAAGGAGAATATATTACCAGTGTTCAGTACGAAATCAATTGCACCCTGAGTGGTGTTCACTATTGAAGTCGTAGTACCAGTAGAACCTTGAGCGGAAAATAGAGCAGCTTGCTCAATGTCCCACTTATGTTCAATCAGTTTATCTTTCCAGATACGAGCCCATTCGTTAGGTTCGTACTTCAGAGCAGTCGCCCTTGCAGTATTGGTCATACCGAACTCAGAACGAAAAATCTGAGTTTGTCCATATGAGGTACTGTAAGGATTATCGTTCCACACTGTGTCGATCAGTCCTGATCCTTCAGAGTGGGCACTACCAACAGCGTATGTACGCCTTGATTCAAAGTGACCAGCAAGAGTATCACTAGTCGTTACTGAACCAGTACTGTCTACCGTAGTAGCAGTATTATGGTTAGTAGAATAAGCCGCAGCTGGTGCTGGACTAGTTGGAACACGAATAACAGAGCAAATTGCTTTAATCGTTTCCGCGTTGTCAACACCATCTCCAACACTACCCAAGTCAACACTTGTATCATCTGTAGTTGGTGTTGTAACTCTAAGAATGTAGTAGTCTTTAGCTGCTTGATCTGTAGCTGAGTCTGATACATTCACTTTGAGTAGCATGCCAGGGACAACAAAATCAGGTCTTGTTCCGTCCGCACCAATGTGATTGGCTGTCTGACCTATTTTATTTTGAATGTTACCTGCTGTTAAGTAGTCACCAGCAAGATAAACAGTCATAGTGTCTCCAGCTGAAACACTTGTACTATCTGATGTGTTTGCTAGGATAGCTTCGTTTATTACGACAGCCGATCCATTATGGAAAGCGACTACGTATGCATATCGTTTATGCCACGAACCTCTTTTCTCGGTGAATTTAAATTGGGGATCATCAGTCGGCTGTTTTCCAATCTGACTAACCAGTCTAAAAAACGGAGTCTGATTAACTGCAAGTTCAGTGAACCTATCAGAAAAATCATATCTTCGTCTTGGGTGACCAGTTGAAAGACCAGAACCAGCTACGCGACCTGTTGCCCCTTCCGAAGTCGGTAGCCCACCTTGAGTAGCTACCGCCAGGTATTTTGGGGATGTGTAAGCCATGTGTACTTACCTCCTACTTGTCTAGTTTAGCTGATAAGGCTTCAACTCCTTGATCTAGATGTAAGAGAGCGTTAAATACTTGGTCATCTTCGGTGCCCGCATCAGGTGATTGTGATCCAGAAGTTGAAACACTCTGAGGTTTTTGCCTCACGTTTTTCATTTGATCTGCCACTTCCTGTCGTGCGTTTTGCGCTATTTTCTGATCCCTATTTTCTCTAGTAAACAGATAATATATATCATCCATTGTGAGAGATCGGTTTTTTGCAAAGTCTACCATTTGATTCATTTGATCCTCATTTAGATCAAACTTTTGCTGGATTCTTGATTGCTCTGCCACTCTTGTATTTTCAACATTTTGACGATTGGCGTATTCACCAACTCTTTGTTGAACAAGATTGTCTACATGAGTATTCATTACTTTTGCAGAATCAGAGGCTGGATCAGCAATTGCTTCATCATAATCAAATACAAAATCCTCGTCTAAGCCAAGTTGCTCTTTCAAGCTAGATGGAGAGTTTCCACCACTATTACCCTCAAAGTAGCTCCGCATATGCTGAACTAAATTAGGGTCTTCTTTCATCGCATCGAGAATAGGCATATAGGGTTCTACTTCAGTCATCTGTGTATTTAATTTCACAGCTTCTTTAGAAGAATCCGAATACCTTTGTTCCCAATCGTGCTCCTGATCTTGGCCCGAGCTCTGACTCGCATCAAAGGTTGCTGGCTCCGAAGGATTAAGAGCTTGTTCTGTTCCTTCAGATTGATTATCAATTATTCCTTCATTAACATCAGAGTCTAAGTCATCCATAAAACTCTGTATGTCAAATGATTCAGTTTCAGCAGACCTATCTTTTCCCTCTTCACCCTTCATAACGGTGTTTGCTTCCAGTACGGTATCTGCGTTGTTATCTGCCATATTATATTTCTCCTTTGTAATTTAACGAAAAATTACTAAACATGTCAAGGAGACTGCTTCTTTTGTTTAATCTTTTCCTGTTCCACAGTATTCTTGATCTGCCGAGACATTTCTCTCTTCATAAGATCAAGTTCTCCCCTTAACATATTCCTTAAATACTTCTGCTGAGACTTAGTTTCACCAATATCTCTATCGACTTCAGACTCAGCATCTTTAATCTTTGTTCTAATTCCTGATTGTATTACCTGTCTAGATAGTGTTTCTATTGTACCATCCCTATCTTTTAATACCTGCTCCATTTCTTCGAGTTGAGATTGGAGTTGTGCATATACAGACTTTCTCTTCATAATATTCTCTTTCCCACGAACATCTGTTTCTGCCAGCATCGCAACATCATCAATGAGACCAGCCTGAAACCATCTAAAGTATTCTTCAAGTAATGCCCATCTATTAACAGGAAGCGTTGATCCAGCCACAATTCTAATATCAAATCTTGCTGTCCCATAATCTTTCCACTTGCCTATCGCAGCTCCAAGATCGTTGTATATTGGAATATTCATTTCTACAGTACGTTCTTCCTGTAATGCACTCGGTTGTACAATTCTAAAGACTTTATGAGCAGTATATGTGCTTTGCGCCATCTCTTTAAAACATCTTCCAAGATGCTCTAATGCTGGTTCAATCGTAGCGTCCATCCATGCCTTGATACGCCTTGTACCATATTCATCAGCTGCTAAAAGACCCCTGTATGTTTCATGTTGAGTTCCAACATCGCCTTGCATAGAAGAGTATATTCCAGATAAGTACTCCATATCTGATCTTCCTACACTTGTCAACTCAAAGAAGGCTTGGTTGAGTGGAAGTGGTTGAACTGGAGTTGGGGGCGCGAATCCTGACCTGTATTTTAACAATGCGCCAGGAGCTGAGGAATATTGTTCCCACTCATCCTCGGGAACTGATCCTTCTTCATAAAGCCACCTCAAGTTAGACGCTAGGTTGGCGTTATGTATCATAAGTTGATGAGCCTTGTTCAGCTCCTGTTGTTTCCCCACTAGAGGACTGACCGCGCTCATCGGATACGGAGTCCCCGTCCAAGTATACATAAATGGTACTATTGGATATTCAGTACAGGGAAGAACTGTTTCCCATAACAGGACAGAAGAACCTATTGTACAAGTTAGTCTTACTCTTGTATCAAAGAACTTTACAGCTTCAACTATATTCTCTTGACCAACTTCTGTAGCAGCTAATTCTTTATACACACTTTCTTCAAGAACTTGATTCTCTACTCTAGATTGTGCATCTACTATTTTCGATATTATTTGCTGTCTATACTGTTCAATTGCAATTTCTGCTTCTTGTTGAGCCTTTTCTATTTCTAGGGTTGCTCTCTCAGGTATCATTTCCCCACGATCTACCGCTTGTTGCACAGCTGCTTCAGTCTCTTTCACAGAAACCTCAGTCTCTTTAATGAAATTTTCTATTTCTACTTCAGCCTGCTGTTTGATTTGTCTCATTTCATCTGGAGAAGGAAGAACTTTAATATAGACATTATAGTAAGGTACTTTTATTTTCTGATAAGTCTCAAAAATCTCAAGCATTTCATCTTCTTCTGCGGTTACAGGATTGTATGCTTGTACTCCAACCTCGTCAGAAAGAATAGCATCAGATGTTCCCAAATTTCTATCAGAGAACATGACCCCACCTCTGCTTGACATTGTTTGCCCCTCAGCCTTTTTAATTTTTCTTTTGTAATCTGGGTACAAAGCCATTAACTGTGTCTTTGTTAAATCTTTCTTGATAATGACATATGACGCATCACGAAAGAGAAAGTCTGTACTCATTGGGTCTACGAAGACATCAAATGGCTCTACCCTCTTGAATACAACCTCTCCCATACCTTGATCCAAGTCGGGATTTACATCAATTAAACAATATCCTACTGATTTGGTAAGAGCATCTTGTATGATATGACTATAAATAGACTTTCCATTCGATAGATACCAACAATAGTCAGCAATATCAGAATGAACAGCTCCGACATCTGTATCAGAACCATCAGTACCAACTGCTTGCCATCGAGGATTGTTAGCAGAAACAAAGTATTTCATCATCTCAATAACAGGAGTAATCCTGTTAATAATGAAACTTGGCATACCTGAGGCTTCTATTGCCTCTCTTTCTTCACTAGTTAATTGTTCGTTAAGATAGAAGTCATATCCTCTTTGATTAACCTTCTGCCACTTTTGCCTAGAGCTTCCATTGGATTGCTCCCAAAGCCTTTTATTAATATCGGCTTTCTTTTTGTCGCTTTGTCTAGGCACTCTATCCTCTATAAGCTAGTAAAGTCGCATTAGAGTTGGTATGATTCACTACCCCTGAGAAGCTTCCATAGATGATGTCACCAGGCTGTAAGAATACAGACGTTAAATCATCACCCTCATTACAAGCAGCTGTTAACTGACAAAACTGACTTGCATAAGCAGTAGAGCCAGGAGTTACAGCGGCTAGACATTGTAAGGCAATCCATACACCAGCTCTCCCATTTTCATCTGGGGGAGACTGTGTGGTTGAATCGTGTTCTCCAACAACATCAAATCCAGCTTGTCCTAACTGAAGGTTTAGTGCTTCTGAGGTATTATACTTATGTACCCCGTAAACTATTGCCATTTTTCATTCTCCTACGTTATTCTCTTATTTCAAAATGTGGAAGGTCATCGAACTTATTATCCTTAACTTGCGTGTCTCTATCCCAGTCGCCGCCCCAACGAATTTTTAATCCCATTTGCGATGCGATGCCCAGAACAAAACCACCAAAGTAATGAAACCTGTCGCGATCGCTCCAGTCGATAGGGTAAGGAGCCACATCCACGGCTTTTGAAGGATCAGCATTATGCTTACCATCAGGATAACGAAGTTTACTTCGTCCCGCGTCATATGCTTGGTTTTGCTCTGCTTCACCTCTATGCCCTTGAATCACCGTACAATCAAAATATTTGATAACTTTTTTGAATAAGTCTTGAAGTCTATCATCACAAGTTGCAAGTCTTTTCTTAGACCTTTTGCCAAATCTAGGCATGGGTAGACCACGGGTATCTGAACGATCTTGACATTGGTATTCCTTCCATTCCCATATCTACCAATCTTTCCAACGAATAGGATACAGCAGGGATCTTTTTTCTCTTTGTTATCTCTTGCCACACAGATTTGGTTGGGCCTTTGTTTAAATTAAGGTTAGTACCATTGGATGCTCTGGTTGTAAGCCTATTGTTGAAATATGGCTTTCTTATATTTATGCTATTATCCAATTTTTAACCTTTTTTTTCGGCTTTCTCCACGTTTTGTCCTTTTTCTGGGCATAATTGGGAGGAAAAGCGTGCAGATTTGCATAATAAAGAGCCTCTATGGTATCATCGTGTGCCATTCTCGGGCCGAATGTAAGTATTTCATGAATTAGATCAAAGTGATTCTCACGTAAATGGACAGCATTCATGCTAAATCTTCCAGACAGTCCACTATATATCCTATTTCTCTTGTGATGTCCACCAGGCTTCTGTGGAATAATTGAAATGCTGAACCTGTTTAATCTTCTTTTTTCATCGTTCATTGCTTGGAATATAGACCTGTTCATCGCAACGTCTTCTACAGTAGCACTTGAACAATGGTATTTTGTATATAAGTCAATAATTATATCAACAACGCCTCTTTTCCCAATTAAGTTCCCGTCAGATGCTTTTGATCCTATTGTAGGGATGCTTCTATGCCGTTCATACTCAAGTACGAATAGATTATTATTTGTGTCCACACCCACAACCATAATGACGCTGAAATCAGACTCTTTAGTATCAATATCAGTAGCAGGGTCACACCCGATAAATGTATGGATAGGTGTCTTCTCTCCGTCTTGTACGATATAGTTAATGCCTTCTTCATGCTCATAAAATCCGCTCCAATGTTTAATATCCGTCCTCTTCCACATCGCATCTTCTTCGCTCATCACTTCCATCATATATTCCTGATAGAATTTTGATGGTTGCCCAGAATCCCTATAGAATTTTTTCTTCTCTTTTAATTTTTTGTTCGAGAAGAAGCTCGGCCAGAGTGGAGTCCCATCTTCGAGAATAGCTTTGTATGTAACCATGTCCCAGGAAAAGGATTTGTTCTCTTTATCTGCTTGCTCGTAGTTTCTGAGCAGGTTATTAATAAAGCTGTCAAAATGTACAGGAGTCCCGTTAACACGGAGGCGGCCAGTGTGAGGCTCCAGAGCAGGATAGACAACAGCTGTAACAAGATTCGCATTTTTAGCCCTCGCTTCGTGAGTAATTGTATTAGCTTCATGTTCAAAGTCGTCAAGAACAATCAGGTCATATCGTTTGTGCAACTTTGCTCCACCACGTATACCAGCCACATTACTTTTCGATATTAACTTACATCCATTCTTAAGTTCTATATCTTCCTCTGTCCATTTCGGGCCTTTTAGATTTCCGAAATAATACCTTATTCTATCGTTGTATTCTAGATGATGTTTGATATAATCCATATTACCAACAGATAGTTTTTGTGTAGCAGAGACCCAAGCATAGAAAAGAAGGTCATCAGCGAAACAGAAGTCTTTTATAATTGATGCTTTGGTGAGGACAGTCTTACCATGCCCTCTAGGCACAATGATTGCTAGTTGCTTTGTTTCCTTGTCATCAATAAGGTCAGAAATCTCATAGTGGAATGGAGGAGTTTCTGATCTTAGAAAATCATCTGGTAGAAATAACTTGCCAAAAGCGATGAGGTCATTCTTCGATGTCTGAAGAATTTCCTCCGCTTCCGCTATGTTCTGGCTGTTCACGTTCATATTTTTCTTTTAGAAAGTTTTCAAACTGTTCTGACTCGTCTTTATATTCTAGATATTCTTGAAATTCTTGTTGTTGCATCTGAAATACAGTTAGCAAATTGTCCAATCTATATCTCAATGCTTTAATAGACCTGATGATGTCATGCTTCGATATTGTTTTTTTTGTCTTCATATCCTACCAGTTCTGGAACTTCTATGTGGTCAATAATACTCTTTATCCATGAAACTCTTATCAAATCATATTCTCTTCCACTGACTAGACCAGAATAACTTACCTCCCGTGAGATTCTCTTTAACTCTTTAATTGATTCTCCGAGGTCAAGGTTCGATGGATCATACTCTGAGATTTTTCTATACAATTTTTGCACACTCAATTTGTCCAACACCTAATGTCTTCTTTACTGAGCTCCATTGTTACCCACCCAGTTCTCACAATTGTATACAGAGAATATCTAGCATATTCAGCATATCTAAGAAAACTGCCCCCTCTTATATACCATCTTCTGTGTAAAGTCTCTTCTTGGTCTTCTACTTTGATTGAATCTATTGGTTTCGCATATAATTGGTGATTATGTCCAAGAAAGAAAACATCTCCCTGACTGTATATGGAAGATAGTTTATCTAATTCCAAGTCTCCATTTTTCGCTCCACTCTTGCCGTGACCAGAGACAATCGACCACGTTCTATCTCCTATGGTGATTAAGGAGTAGCCTGGTAGTCTGTAGTATGGAACATCCATCTCTCTAGCAAGAATCCTAGATACATCATAGTCTAGCAACCTCACACTTCTCAAATAATCGTGATTCCCACCTCGCACAAACAGGCATTTGTCGATGATGGGTGCAATCAAATCCATGAAGGCAAGATGCTGAGCCTCTGGATTAATATACTGACCTCGCTGACTAATATGGTAGTTGGGTGGAATACACTCAAGCATATCTCCATTACCAAACCACCGTGCATTGTCATCTTCGTAGATTACCTTGATTGCTTCTTGGAACTTTTCCAGATCGAACTCGTTAGCACCTACGTGCATGTCCGTTAATCCGTGCAGTCTAATTTTCTCCTCACTTTTATACTCATACACTTTACCAGGCTCAACCACTTTTCCCTCTGGCTGCATATTTGTTATAGGGATTGAAAAGTGTCTACCACAGGCGTGGCACTCAAATATCTGAGTCTCTCCTTTTATCCCATCTTTTTTAATCTGATACGATGAACACCTCGGACATATCATCCTGTTACCTCTTCTACTTCTTTACTTTCTAACATAGGTCTTTTGGCTTGCTCTAGCTCTTCTGGAGAGAATTGCTGAACCATACCATAGATACCCATTTCAACATTTTTCTTTTGCGGAGCTCCTAAAGTGCCTATTGCTTTACCAAGTTCTTTCGTTGCCTGCAGCACTATATTCTCATCGTCAGAATCCTCACAGAGAATTTTTAAGTTATTGAAGACGTATTCATGGTCTATACCCATGCTCTTGGCAACATCCATAACGGACTTTTCTATTTCTTTCATAACTCTTTCCTGTTTTAATAGCATTACAGCCTTTGACTTTGCTTTATTATCTGGAATATCTCCAAATGAAGATTTGTAAGCCGCTACTACTCCATGACCAGCAGCTATACTCGTTGCGAATATCCTCTCTTTTTTTGTGACTGTTTTTCTTGATCTAAGTCTTTTAGCTGGCGTACTCTTTTTTCCTGAGAATGTATATCTATCTTTATGTTTACTGAAGTCTGAGTCCATAGTACTATCTTTTGTTTTGATAAATGTTCCCACAACCGTTCTCACCCATCCTTGAGCATATTTGTAATTCTTGGAATCGTTAGGATGTTTAATATCTGATACTTTTAATAATTGAACTATCTTCCCATCATCAGCATATACCCAATCGCTCTCTTGCGCACTCTTCCAATTTGAATGGATTGGGGGAGCCTTCCCCTTACCAAAGTATTCTGCATATTCTTCAGCATCGTCAAAGACACAATGCTGCTTTCCCTTAATTACTCTTGAATCCACCAGAACCAGATAGCTCTTGAAGCTCCTTAATTTGCAATACTAAATTATTAATCAGGGCATCTACCTCGGGGTCTATGTGATAAATAATGCGGTCTATCTCGATTGCCACGAGCGGTCTTTCTTCATACATCTCATCATCTATATCAGGATTACCATTTCCAGAAAGCATAGGACTCATCATCTTATCTTTTAAAGACTCTATCTCCCCCTCCCCCCTATAGTCCCCCCTCCCCCTCTTGCTAGGGGAACAGTCTGGGCAGAGACTACTACCTTCCATATTTACCTCAATATATGGCTTATCACACTCAACACAGTGGTTGGGCATTGGCATTATTCTTCTTGTGATTCCTCTTCCTCTTCTTCCTGCTCTTCTTTCTCTTCTGGCTCTTCTTCGCCCGCCAGAGGCTTATGAGCAATACCAGTGACACCAGCAGCCCTCGAAATATCCGACAGCCTTACTACACCTTTAACCGCCATATCGTAATCTCCTTATTTGCTCGTAATATACCCTCAAAACCCAAGTGTATCAAGTAGTTTGTGCCACAATGTTATGCAACCATACACTCATCGATACCAGTTTAGAGAGATTATGGATTCTCTCTTTTTCGTTAACGATTAGTTAGAAGGAGTTCTATTATGAACGAGATACTGATGGCACTACGTGGATTCAACGAACCTATGAGAGTACTGGAAGATTGTTCAACGTACGAGTGGCAAGGAGTGATCTTTGTCGAACTTACTTTGGCAGTCAACAGGACTACTAAGGTCACTATCGCACAGTCTAAGGTCGCACAGGCAATCGAAGACGCATCAGGGTTCGAGAAGACTCTCACCCCAGCGAAAGTATCCGACTTAGTGTAATCCCAACCTTCACATCGGGGGACTTCGTCCCCCTTTGTGTTAGGATTCAGTTCGTATAAAAGAATAAATAAACAATGAAGTAGTTAAACTACACAACTCGGAGTCCTTGTCCCCTACTCTGTTACTCATTGGGGGCTAACCTTTATATACCGTATTATCAATTCACTTGGGTATCAACTTGAAACAATCAAACGGAGGACATAACTATGTTGTACGAATACATTCTCTTGCATCCAAACACGGCACTATCGGCATGGTTAATTGGTAAATGTCTAGCATTTGTCCTTCTTTATCTTGCACTTATAATCACTAAGATTATTTCATATAAGGAGACTAACTAATATGAACATAGATAGAAAAACAGTTCAATTGATGAATAAATACGCTGGACATGAATATTATATCCCTCCCGATTTAATAGATGATTACGAAGATGATGAGATCATTGACTTTATGCACAAAACAATAATTGGCATGGAGCAAAAACTCATGGAAGAAATAAAAGATTTAGACAAGACACTTAATAAAGTATTACTAGCCGCAAAAAAGGCAGGTATAGTCGGTACAACTACAGACAGGAGGATAACACAATGAGTAGACTTGAGTATATAATCAGTAAAAGGATTGACACCATCATGGATAAAATGTGCATGATGTATGTAATCGTAGCGCACTTTGGTGTGCTATACATCGGGATACATCTCTTAATCTATTTATGGAGGAATTGGTCATGACGTTATACTCAGGCATATTCTTTGAAAACGGGTTGCACGTAACATTTGATTTCAATCCTCCTAATCCTGTAATTCCTTATCCATTTAAAGATGGTGATGAAATAAATGTATGGTGTAATGGCATAGTAATATTGAATGAGTTCACTGTTCTAAAATGTGATATTCAAGGTAAAGATGATGAAACAAGATTCTCTCATCAGTATAACTCTGATGTACCATTACATATAACTTTACATACTGCAAGCAACATAAGACCTGTAGAAACAGGTAGATATTTAAGAAAAAATCCTGATAAAATAGTATCGTTAGTAGGAAGATCAACTGCACTAATAGGTAAATGGGGGTATTTTGAGAAATGAGAGCATATAAAGCACCAAAGCCACTCACATCCGAGGAAAAGGGTAAGTTATTTGATAGTTATCTCAATGTAATGGAAGACTATTACGACAGACGAGATTTGTATAAAGCAGGTTTAATATCATGTCCATATAAATGGAAATATGAATTAGTTGAGTGGTATTTATTCAGATTTGGTGGTTCTGAACGCAAAGCATTGAAGATGAGTAAAAAACAACTCTATGCAATATGGTATAGATTAGCAAGGAAGGACAGATAGTTATGCCTAATAGGAAAGCAAAGAACAGAAAGCAGACCAGACGTGAGAAGGATGAATATTTAAGTAAACATGGTAGAACACCATCACAAATCAAACGTAAACTAAAAAGAAGGGGAAAAAAGGAGGTGCAATTATAATGACTACAGCATACATAAAAAACTGGAAACTCCGTGAAGGTTATCCTGATGATCCTAAAAGTGTTGCAGAGATAGCAGAGTTGGCAGAAGAACACGGTAATGGATGGTGGTGGTATAAAAATGCTTCTGGTAGACTCAAAACAAAGTCTACTCCTTCCGATAGATATAAGAAGAAGAAACCACAAGGTGGCCGTATGGATTTACACGGTAATCCCAGAGGTCTAAAATGAGTAAGAATAAAATATTTGGTGGTGATACTGGTGTAGATGCTGACTATGAACAAGCTCTAGCAGATGAGACATCTAAACTATCAAGAACAATGGAAGATATTCTAATAGATTTAATTACTGTACACTATAATCACGACAAATTGATGTCTGTAAATGATTTTGATTCATATTGCATACTAGCAGAAGAAACCTATAATCAAGAGAATGGAGAAAGGGGGATAGATGAGTAAACTATCGAAACTAGTGGATTATATCATAAAGCACAATGGCGAACACGTCAGTATTCTTACAAGAACAGTTTATCTTATAATGATGATAATCATGGCGATTATCGCTGGTCAAATCCTAAAATACCTATGGAGGATGTATGAGTAAAAATAACCAAATCCGTAAACTTCCCACGATTAGAGAGAAAGAAAAGGGAATAGATGCGAGAGAACAGTCCAAAACAGACAGACGCAAAAAGTTTACTAAAACTGGCGTTGTCTATAGCACAAAGGAGTATGATCTCTTTGATTTCTTTGATGAAAACAGAGATACAAGTCAAAGTCACGTCAATTCTCTTAGGGCAGCTATTAGAAAACACGGTAATCTGTCCAAAGAGTTCTCAATACTCGTCAACAGAAGCTTTAAGATCATAGATGGTCAAAATAGGTTTCTCGCTCTTAGTGTTGACAATCGTACTGTCTATTTTCAAATAAC
>Ga0310345_10003593_pt1 | contig 14668 bp, 10 predicted proteins | sample HC15DNA20500_MG_FD_204667 | JGI IMG/M metagenome (GOLD analysis project Ga0310345, IMG submission 204667) | Marine microbial communities from station ALOHA, North Pacific Subtropical Gyre - HC15-DNA-20-500_MG | ecosystem: Environmental > Aquatic > Marine > Oceanic | place: Pacific Ocean: North... | reverse complement strand
TCTGCCGCTCTCTGGGACGAGGTGCTGCTGTTCGCATTGCCGGGGAAAAGGACCTGCTAAAGGGTGAGCGGCTTTTCGCTTCGGTTGGAGGATGGGTGGTGGCGCTCTCCCGCTGGCTGCCCCTGCTTCCCGAGGTGGTTGCTTGCATGGCGGGTTTGAGCCGCATGCCTCCGTGGCACTTCTTCCTGGCTCTCGTGTGTGGGACCCTGCCGCTGGCTTTCACCTTTGCGGCTGTGGGCGAAAGAGGGATTGACGACCCCGTATTGGCCGTGTCGCTCAGCGCGGCTCTCCCCGTGGTCCTCTGGCCCCTGGCGCAGTGGTTTTTAAATCGCCGCGCGGCTGGGTCGTAGCGCGGTTTTCAGGCCGCCGTGCGTCGGGGCAAAGGCTCGAAAGAAGAATACTTCGGCCTGAAGACCCAAGCCACGTTTCACTGGCACAGGCATATGAGGCCTCAGCCCTTGGAGATTGGAAGGGTTCGGATCCCGGCTCGCTGTCGCTTTGGCGTGCATACAGAGCCGTGACCGTGAGGGAGCGGGCCCCGATTACCGATCGGGGCATGTGGCGAGTCTTTCAGAAGAGGGTCCTCGGGCCACTGTCGGCCGGGTCCGTTGTTTGCCGGCATCGGTATGGCGGCACCGCTCCTTCGCAGTCACGGCTCTGTCAAACGGCTGCTCCTGCATGATTTCCTATCCAATGAAGTTTCAGCTTTAGTGGCCCCCAGCGGTGCTGCCCCATTCGAGAATGAAACTTCCGACTACTGGGAGATTGTGCGTCACTGCGTGGGGAAGAGTTGTCCGGCTCTCTCCTCGGAACCTGGGCTCATCTTGCTAACGGCTCAAGTCGTTCGCGGCTCTGACGGACTTGGCTTTGTCATACTGGTAGTTCACCCTCAGGTCGTGACAAGAGTCCGGGGAGTCTAGTCTTGGTGAAGTAGGTTGATGCTGCCGGCCAACAGGTCCCGTTCGACGCGCTGTTTGGGGACTAGAGACGTGCGACGAATTCTTGAAGTTTCAGCTTAGCTGCCAGGTTTCATGTCGCTAGCGTTTCAAGTCTGTTCGCGGCTCCGCTGGAACTGGAAGGAAAAGAGCTTGGCTTTCTGGACCTCGAATTTCAGCTTGATTTGCTTGCCCGTCAGAGAACCGAGGTTGGCGTCTCCTCGCCAGCTTACCGTGTGGCTGATGCTATCTCCGCCGAAGACGTCGCATTCTTCGCTGCCAAAGCCGGGTAGGGGCCGGCCCGTCTCCCCGTCCTGGACCTCCACCTTGATGGTTCCGTAGCCGTAGCCGGCGTAACGATCGAACCCATTGGCATTGAGCAGGAGCCGGTCTCCCTGAAGCAGGAGCGGCCTGGTGGTCAGGGATCCGCTTCCGGTTACGCTGACAAAGCCGTCCAAGCGGAGTATGGCCAGGCCCACCTGCCCTCTCTGCTGTTCCCCCCGCTGGTTGAACCAATGGTGGCCGCTGAAGCCCTCATAATAAATCCAGATCTCACCCAGATCCTCTCGCACGATGGGAGCCTGGACCGTATAGCACAGGTGCTCGTCCCAGCTTCCTTCGGGACCGTTGGGCAGAAACACCCGCCGGTCCCCTACTCGGTCGAAGCGTCGGGCATCCCGGCTCCATAGCAGCTGGACATCCATACGATCGATCCAGGGAGTGCGGGCTTTTCCAGAATCGGCTCCGGCGGGAATCTGTCCGAACAGGTTGTGATAGGTGGAGGTAAAGCCGACGAAGCCTCCGGCGTAGGGAAGGACCTCGAGGGTGTAGAAGTCGCGGTCGCCGGGCCGGTCCTGGGCATCGGCGTGAAAACAGATATAACGCTCCTCGGGATCTTTTTTATCACTGGGACCGTCCCATCGAAGAAAGTCCTTGCTTGAGGCCCAGGCCGGGGTACGGACCCTGTAGTTCTCGGGGAAGAGGCGCTCAGGCTTCATCCAGCGATCCAATCTGGGGTAGGTTCTCAGGTAGAGCATGTACTCCTGGTTCCCGGCATTCCAGATGAGGTTGTTGTTGGTATCGCTGTAGAAGGGGGCGATGGGTCGGTCCAGGGAGTAGGATTTCCAGTGGAGTCCGTCAGCTGAGTGGCCTGGATACATACCCCACTTTTCACCGCGCTTCTCCTGAAAAACGATCTTGTAGCGTTCTTCCTGACTCTTCGCCACCGGATCCCGCAGCACGGCAACGTTGCCCGGATTGGCATCTCCCAGAAAGGAAATCTGAATGAAGTTGGTGTCGAAACCGAGATAACGGACCTGACCCTGAGCCGGTTTTCTCCAGTGGAGACCATCCTCAGACTCGCCATAGAAGAGAAACTTCTTGTAGGACCCCTTTTGGGGAGGCCACTCAATCATCCAGTCGTAGAAGCGATAAAGCTTCTGGTCCTCATCGTAGAAAATGGTCCCCGCGTCCCCGCCATGGGAAAGGCCCCCTTTCTGCTCCCAGTCTGTGCCCAGAGAAATGACCGGATTTTCCCGATACTTGATAGGCTGATTCAGCAGCCGAAATACCCTGGGCTCCATTGACTCGATCACGTGGTCATCCAGGAAGAGCTGCTTCTCGGAGCCGATCTCCAGGGGGACGCGTACGCTTTGAACCCGGATGCCGCTCCCAGGTTTGGCTGCTACGCCAGGTGCATGAGCTGCTGCCGCGGTGCCGCTACCTAGCAGCATTAGGAAATTCCTACGCTTCATGGGCTGAACCTTTCGCTGGGGATGATCGCAGTCGGTCCAAGACTAACGACTGTAATAGCCGAAACGCACCGGCAGGTTCTCGGTCTCGGGTCCTTCCACCATTTCACGGTAGATGTTTTGGCCCTTACGGAAGAGATCCACAACCTTCTTCTTTTCCGACTCCTGGCTGAACTGGCCTTTCTTATGAACCCGTTCGATGAGCTTCTCGATCTGATTGACGAAGTACTGAGCCGCGCCTCGGCTGCGGATCGGCCGGTCCTTGAAAGTGAAGTAGACTGGACTGGTGTGGGCATAGAGTGCCGTGTCGTTGGGCAGGAGCCGGTGAGCCGCTCCCCGGACCCGAACCGCCATCCAACAGCTGTCGCTGATCTCGAAGCTCTTGCTGAGAAGGACTTCCTTCTTATCCTTCTTCGCTTTCTGGGTGGCTACCGCCAGTCCGTTGACCACCAGCTCGATGCTGTCCATAGGGACGTGAGACGTCGCCTCGGCCTCAACCTTGACCTTGAGGACCCCTTGCTCCCATTTCAGCTCCCCCCCCGGGCCCTCGCCGTTGACGCTGAAGGTCACCATAGGGGCGTTGGTGGCGAAGCTCTTCCCCTGTTTGTAGCCCTCAATCCATCCCGAGTAGGTCAGCTGAGGACCGACCTCGACGTAGACTCTTCCGGCGCCCGGAATGAGGTGATAGGGGAGATCCAGATAGCTATCGGTTCCGGCCGAGATGGGACAGCGAAAGCCGCAGTTCAGGAGCTGATACCAGTCCGATGTGTTCTTTTCCTCGTCTCCCTGGCACATCACGTCGATGGTGTCGGCCACTCCCAGTGCGATGTCCACTGGGTACTCGCTGGGGAGAGAAGGATGAACGTAGATCACCGCCGCACCCTGCTTTTTGGCCTTGACCGCCTGATCATAGTTGGGAGGATCGTCCTGGGGGTGGGTGGACCCTGGCCAGCCGACGAAAGCTGGCTCCACGAAGCTCTTCAGCTTCAGGAAGGCCATGTGCCCATAGAGGCGAAGATTCCGCATCTCCTCGTTCCAATAAAGGATGTATCTCTTCTCGGATAAGGCGTTAGGCCTGCCCTCAAACTCGTTGCGCCCGTACACATAGCCATCCTCACTGTTGCAGGCGAGAATGTTGCCGACGTTCAGATCCTCTGCCTTGACCACAAAGAGCACGTCTTTCGGTTTGATCCTGCTGTCGCCGCCTGTGATCGGGTCGTGGAAGAGGTTGGCGTGCAGATGTGTGTCTCCAGACCACCAGCCACGAGCTGCCATGTCCCAGGTGCGCTCCAACCGAATCTCGATCTCTTTCTCGCCGTTCGCAGGCAGGTCAATTTGCTTGGCAGTCGGTCGGTACTCGAGACCCTTTACGACCTCCAACGTGGTCGCTCCGGCAGGGACTCTCACCTGGAAAGAGCCGTCGGCATAGAAGTAGTACTCCCCACCATAGGGCTGACGGTAGTCCCCGTTCGTGATCCGAGGTTGGACCCCGTCAGGTGTATAGGATCTGCCGTCAGCTCCCATCAGATAGACACGTGCCTGGGTCGGGAGCTCGTGTTCGTCCAGGATCCTGACTCTGAGGGTGCTGGACTGCCAGGGGCGGGTGGCAAGAGGAATCTCCTTGGAAAGGGAGCCGGCTTCGATGCTGAGGGCAATCTGGCCCTTCGTGAATTCCTTCAAAGAGAGCGGGACGAACCAACCCAGTGTTTGGCCCGGCATGAGATGGCGAGTTTCGGTTTCGATGTTCAGGGCTGATCCCGAGCTCCGCACGGTCACTTGGACCTCCTGGTCTCGGGTGTTGCGGACGACGAAGGGAACGGGGGTGTCCTTCGAATGCAGCAGGTCGAGTCGTTCGGGAGCCTGGAGGAGATGGATCTGGTCCGAGATTTCTACTTTGACCAGACGTGGGCTCTCCAATGCCCAGTATGTACCTCCCATCAATTTGATCACGCCGTCCAGGGGCAGGGGATGATAGTCGAGATTCGCTCCCCACTCCTGGGCGTAGGTTTCTCCCTTGATCGTTTTCTGCACCTTCAAGACCGAGAGACGATCGGTATCGGACCATTGGAGAAGCCGAATGGCAAACTCGGCGGCGTCCCCCAGATAGGGAGCCACCTCCTTGTTCATCACGTAGTTGCCCAGCAGTGGAATCTGGGTCAAGGGGATTTTCTTGGGCTTTGCCGCAAGGCTCAACACAAGGGGAATCGTCAGGGTGAGCAGCACCGGAAGGGATGCACGCTTGGGAAGTAGCATAACGCTCTCCTGTTTGTGTGGACTGGGTGGGATTCTATGTCCTGAGAGTGCTCCGGTCAAGGAGGGAGCGGCCGGGACTATAGTGGCGAGCGCAACGCTGTGGTCGAGGCGCACGATTTCTAGGGCAGGAGTCAGAGCGAGAGGTTGGTCTCGGTCAGGAGATCCAGAAAAGCCCGAGTGGCGTAACTCAGCCTTCGTTGCTTCGACTGAAAACATCTTCGTAGGAGACACGCAGAACCTGACGGCCTCCAATGCCCAGATCGGCGTGACGACCAGCGTTCTGAGCGTAGCTGGTCTGTCTATTACGAGCGGTATTTCCGGTACCGGATCCGGCATTTCAGTCGTCATCGATGGCACCAATACGGCCACCGATATGCTCAATGAGGTGGAGGCGGCAATCGACACCGTTGCCAGCCGGCGAGGATCGCTGGGTGCTTCCATGAACCGACTCGAGAACGCCGTGTCGGTGATGCAGTCGCAGGTTCAGAACCTAACCGCTGCCGAATCACAGATTCGAGATGCGAACTTCGCTTCGGAGATCGCGAATCTAACGAAGTTCCAGATTCTGTCTCAGGTTGGCGTAGCCGCAATGGCCCAGGCCAACGCCGTACCTCAGAGCGTGTTGTCGCTCTTCCAGTAGTCCACAGCCCCTACTTTCGGATTAGGAGATAGGTCGAGGCGCAAGCCTCAGCCTAGGAGTCTGCGCGGTAGAAATGATCGTAGCAAGAAAGCGCGGAATCGAGGCCAGATTTTCTTGATTTTGAGGGGCATAGTTGTCCTATTCGTCGAAACATTGGGGAAATATGGGCCGATTCTACCGTTTTCGCAGTAGATCAGTTTCTACCGCGCAGGCTCCTAGCTCAACTTCTTGACCCTCTCTTTGCAGCGCTCCAGGGCGCTACGAATCCGGCTCAAACAGAGCCCCTCTTTTCCAGCAGCTGCGAGCACGCAGCTCACTCCACAGCCCCCAACCCACGTCCGATTTCGCCTATAAATGGTGGCTAGGGCTCACAGTCGTAGTGGTGGTCTCCAGGCCGCGATGCGTCGAGCCAAAGGCTCCGAAGAAGAAGGACACTTGGCCTGGAGGCCAAAGCGACGCTAGAATTTCGCCTAAAACGCAGGATATGGATTGCATGCTAGACTTTCTGGGTGTTCCTTCGTTGCTGATTGACTGGAGGGTATGGTCTCGATGCGTGCGGGTTACCTCGTGCTCCTTCCGGTTTGGACCTTGCTGCTTGGCAGTACGTCTGGATGGGCAGGCAGCGCCCTTTTCGACGTCTCGTATCTGTGGCACAGCAGGTTGGAGAGTGTTCTCTCCTACCGCCACCAGGTTGGGCGAGTCCTGGGTCCGGCCGCGGCAAAGAGGCTCAAGGTCGTGCAGGGAACTTCCCTTTTCGGCCTCATCTATTACAGGAAAGGGGACAGTGCCACCGCCAACTGGCTGGTTCGGAAGCATTCCGGTCTCCTGAGGTCTCACGGGCTCGAGCCCGCTGCCCGTATTCTCACCAAGGAATGGAACTTCGTCCCCGAAAAGCAGGGGGCGCGGGTTTCAGCCCGCTCCGGTTCGCTCGGGACTAGATCCAAGAGGAAGCAGAGAAGCCAGGATCTCGAGGTTGCAGTGGAGCAGTACCTCAAGCGACTGCGGCGTACTGGAAAGATCGCCGCCGACGAGCGCACTGCATGGTCCGTCTACGACTTCACGAGTGGCCGAAAGTTGGTTGATATCAACGAGGATATCCAATTCCAGGCGGCCAGCCTGGTGAAGCCCTTTTTTGCTCTAGCCTTTTTCCACGAGGTCCGCACCGGTCGCTTGAAACACGGTAACAAGAGTAGGCGACACCTGCAGCGTATGATCCAAAACTCCAACAACTCCTCCACCAATTGGATCATCCGGCGAGTGGGTGGTCCTGCTGCCGTGCAGCGCCTCCTGAAGCGACACTACCCGCGAATCTTTCAGGATACCCTCATTGTCGAGTACATCCCCCCAGGTGGCCGCACCTACCGAAACAAAGCCTCGGTGCATGACTACAGTCGCTTCCTCTACGCTCTCTGGAAGGAGAACCTTCCCAGGGCAGGCGAGATCAAGCGTCTGATGGCCCTGCCCGGCCCCGATCGTCTTTATAGCGGCAATCGAATACCCAAGGGAACAAAGGTCTATAACAAGACGGGAAGCACGGCCCGGTTATGTGGCGATATGGGGATCCTGATCGTCAAGGGTAAAGGTGGAAAGCGCTATCCCTACACGCTGGTTGGTGTCATTGAAAAGCGTCAGCGTGCGCGAAGCTATACTTCGTGGATTCGCTCTCGTGGCAACATCATCCGCAGAGTGTCGGAGATCGTCTATCATGGCATCTCGCAGCAGTACGACCTGTAAGTGTGCCTATCGAGCGATCCGGGGGCTCGGCGTCTTCGATGCCGTCGCTCTGACCAGGGGATTCGGAACCGGAGAATAGGATGAGTGATCGGAGTACCGAGGAGCCTCGAATCGAAGGGAGCGATGAGGACACCAGCTGGAGCTACCGGGGCTATCGGATTGATTCGGGCGGTTTCGCCACCGCCATGGTGCATTTCTACCGCGGCGAAGTCAGCCGTGCCAACATTTGGCGCTCACGTCTGGACACCACCACCAACTGGGCGGTGGTAACGGCCGGAGCCGTCATTACCTTCTCCTTCGGGGCCGCGGGCAATACGCATGTGGTGATTCTTCTGGGAATGTTCCTGATTCTTCTGTTCCTGATGATGGAGTCCCGGCGCTACCGCTACTACGAGCTGTGGGCCCTTCGAGTGCGTCTGATGGAGACCGACTTCTTTGCCACCTTGCTGAGTCCTCCTTTTACCCCCCATCAGGAGTGGGCGACTCGGCTGGTAAACAGTCTTCTGACCCCCGAATTCCCCATCAATTTCTGGGAGGCCGTGGGGAGGAGACTGCGTCGCAATTACATCTGGCTCTTTTTGGTTTTGGTGGTCTCCTGGGCTCTCAAACTTATCCTCGTTCCCACGGCGGTCGCGACCTTTTCCTCTTTGCTGGAGCACGCTGCCGTCGGCTTTATTCCGGGAACCATCGTTGCCGTTCTCGTCGCCTGCTTTTTCGGAACGATGCTGCTGATCTCGCTGCTGACGGCGGGACTCCGGGCCTCACCCGGAGAAGTGCTGGCGGACCGGGAGCTTCTAGGGGCTCCCGCCGAGCTTCTCCAGTCTTTGGCAGGGGTGGCCAGAGAACTTCCCTTCATTCACAAGCGCAGGCAAATGGTCACCGTCATCACAGAGCGGCCAGAGGAGGTATCGCAAAGCCTTCTCACGCTTTTAAAGCGGGGTGTTACGAGTCTGGAAGGAACCGGAATGTATAGTGGCCGGAAGCGGGCGGTCCTCTTTTGTGCCGTCGAGCCGTCGGAGATTCCATCCCTGAAATCGGCGGTCTACGCCACTGACGAGGACGCCTTCGTGGTGGTCAACCCCGCCGAGGAGATCTGGGGCGGAGGCTTCGAAGACATCCGTCCCCCCTGGCGCCGCGGAAATCCCAAGTCCCACTGACTTCCGTTCCGAAAACCCACGTCCAGGACCCGGGCTGCCGGGGCCCAGGCCGTCAGAAAGACAACTAGAAAAATGCCCAGCTGCAGACGTATCAAGCGCGTATTCCTCATATCAACAAATATCCTATGGCGTTATGAGGAGTCTATAGGAATGGGGATGTGTGGGTTGGAGTTCCCTGGTCTTCAACGGGTCGATGTTCGGGCATTTGAAGTTGAGCCGCTATCCTAATTGAGGGTGCCGCAGAAGTCCGTTTTAGAGTCCGGACAGAGCCCTGCTGGTCAATAGAACAGCGCTGAGTCAGAAAGGCTTCTCTGTAGGTTTTCCAGCGTCCTGGAGATCGAGGTCAATCCTGAAGGGATTGTGAATTCAGCCCAGGGTTTCTGAACCCTAGGTTGTCGGTCCTCTCTCCCAGGAATCTACCCTGAAAGGGTTCCGTACACTGCTTTATCTAGGGCATCTGGAAAACATTTCGAAACGATGTAACTTCCGATTACTTAACCCTTTCAGGATTGGATCTGAGGGGGGACCAGGATGACCCAGGGTTCGGAAACCCTGGGCTGAAATACGGAATCCCTTTAGGATTCACAGACTCCTGAGTGCTCGAACCAGGTCAAGGTGAAGCCGAACACGTACGCTGCCTCAAATGGGTGAACTACCAGTACTGCGAAGCCAAGTCCGGAAGAACCGAGAACGACTTGACCCGTGAGCAACATGAGGCCAGGTTTCGAGGAGAGAGCTGGACAACAGCAAGATTTCCCCTGGAAAAAAGCCCGAGTGCAGTGGGATAGCCTGGCTTCGTCTCGCCCTCGTGCTTCCGAGTAGGAACCCGACAATTCACGGGCGTAGCGTCGAAAATGAACACCACGACCCACGAATAGGGGTAGAATCGCGGCTATGCAAGTCATTCGCCGAGTGCCACCGTACGGCCTTGAGAGGCAGGAGATTCCAGGAACTCAGGTGGTGCTCTGTTGTCTGCTGTGTGGTCTGATGTTTGGAGTGAAGGTAGTAAAGGTATGAAAGCATTGTGGGCGATTCCCCTTTTTTTCCTAACTCTGACGCTTCGAGCGCAGAACACGTCCGAGGTTTACGAGACAGCTAGTCGGCCGCGCGTAGTGGCCTTGATCGGCGATCGCTACCATAGTCCTGTCTACATCCGAGACAACTTGATCAAGGCCATGGTTCGGGAAAACCTCCCGGTAACCTTTATCGAAAACGTCGAGGCCTTAAACAGCGAATCGCTTCAGAAACACGGTCTGCTTATCATTCTGCGCGACGGTATGAACTGGCCCGACGGCTATGACAAGCCGCATATGAAGTGGATGACTGACGAGCAGCAGCAGGCCATTTGGGACTTTGTCCACAACGGGGGTGGTTTCCTCGCTCTTCACAACTCCCAAGGACTGTATCCCCCGAATGGGCTCTACTACAAACTCTTCGGAGGAGACTACGGAGGCCACCCCAAGCCCAACGTCTTTACAGTTCGAGTTGAAGACAAGAGTCACCCTGTGACGGCGGGGGTGGAGGATTTTGAGATCTTTGACGAGCAACACACGGTGAAATATTTCCTGGATCACGAGCACCTCTTGCTGCGATCGATTGCGAGCGATAACCTGGCTGCTGCGGCGGGTTGGTGGCGTGAAATGGGAAAGGGACGCTTCTGCTATCTGGCACCCGGGCACACCCCTGACGCACTCGGCCACCCCATGATGCAGCGACTCATTCGAAACGCCGCCAGGTGGCTTCTCCGCCTGGATGACCGCCAGTAACCGTGAAGGTATTCGAGGTGCATAGAGACAACGGCCCCTCGATTCTAGTACGCTAGGGACTTGCTGAGGCCTATGTGGGGCTTCTTTGATAGGTGGGCCAAGACGGAGGAATAAGAATGCAGCGACCCTACAGGGTGGGAAGTTCGTGTGAGGCCTGGTGTACGAAATGCAAGGTGGAAGGGGAGCACACCATTATTGCAATGGTGGAGAGCTTGCCCAAACGAGTTGAGTGCAGCAGCTGTCATGGTAAGCACAATTATCGTCTGGCACCAGCCCCGCGCAAGCCAGCCAAACCGAAGGCTTCCGGGTCACGCCGCTTCAGCGGCAAGAATGCCTGGGAGAGACTGACTGCGGACGCCCCGGAGGCCAGACCTTACTCGATGAGCGAGCGATTTGCGGCTGACGAGGTTATCGAGCACCAGAGTCTAGGGATTGGGATCGTTCATCAGGTCCAGCCGGGAGACAAGATTGAAGTCCTCTTCAAGGTGGGCAAGAAACTTCTGGTCCACGGACGCTGATGGGCGACGAAGGTTTACTGGTTCTATTGGGGTGTATGGGACTCACGGTGTCGCCGAGAACGCTCGGATGTTGCCTACGCGTAGTGCCGTTCCCGCCGGTCCTATCGCCCCGATCTTCCTGATCACTGGCCGCCTGCCCGATTGAACCACCTTCAGGATCCAATAGGGACCACAAATACTGTTGGTTAGTTGAGAACCCCCCAATCCGAACTCCTCGAGTGGAGGTGCAGGGATCTGGCAGTGATCCAGATCCCAGCCTTCGATCTTCCCTGGGTAAAGCTTGGGAATTCCAATGAGGTGAAAGTGGGTACAGGAGTAGTCCTGGTTGGAAACCCGAGGGGGCTGGAAGGTTCACTCTCCAGTGGAATAGTCAGCGGGATACGGACACTCGTCTCGGCCGGAAGGTCGCGCTGAAGATCGTGCCTGAGAAGTTTGTCCGAGATCCCCAGAGAATGGGCCGCTTTCAGAGGGAGGCGGAAGTCTTGGCCTCTCTCAATCATCCCAGCACCAGCATTCATCTATGGCTTGAAGGCCTGCTGCTGGGTGGCTCACGACGTCAATCTTCTGTGGGCGGGCCAATCAGGGACCGGGGAAAGTCACCTGGCCATTGCTTTGGGACTCGAGGCCATCCACAAAGGCTATCTCATCTGCTCCACCTCGGTGGCGGACTTGATGGGCCAAGTCAATGTGGACACGGCCAGTGGCTAGCTGCTGGCGCTGCGCAAGAAGCTCCTCAAGCACGACGTCATCATGTTGGGCGAGTTCGGCTATCTCAAAGTCGATCGGTCTCAGGGAAACTTCTTGTTCTCCAGGAGAAAGAGTATGGAAGAGAAAAACAGCAACCTAGTTGTCATCTTTACCGCGTTGATTGGCATCACCCTGATGGTAGGGGAGTTGACAGGAGGGGTAACAGCATCAAGTGTGAGTGATCTTTCAGGAAAAGAACCCATCTATTTTTCTCACTTTGGTAATGGTGGAGGCCTAAGGTCAGAAATCTTGCTCGTCAATCCTTCCGACTCAGACACCATCCTGGTGTGTGTTGAATTCTATGATGATGGCGGTCAGACACTAAGCATCGACATCACCGTTTCTGGAACGGATGATGCTACCCCGTCAATTCAGACCGATAGCTCCCAGTGTGCCAGCAGTAATGAATTTCCGATTGCCCCACTTGGAAGTCTTACTCTTTCAACCGATGGAACGGGTGAGAAGGCCGCAGTCGGTTCAGCCATCGTATCGTCTGATGAGTCGCTGGGAGGGGTTATTCGCTTTAGCATTGAGGGGATGGGAATCGCGGGAGTAGGTGCTAGTGAAAGCCTTGACAGTTTCATTATCCCAGTGACAAGAAAGAAGAATGGTCTCAATACAGGCATCGCTCTTTTGAATGTTGAACAGACTCCTGTATCTGTTACTTTGTCCCTGAACAATCAAAATGGTGAGCAGGTTCCCGGTGGATCTGTCTCAATTGTCGATCTATCTCCGTTGGGACATCAAGCCAGGTTCATTTCTGAATTATTCCCTGAAGCAGAAACAGAGGAGTTTCTGGGCACACTGACAGGGACGGTTGCCGGTGGGAAAGTGGCTGCAACCGCACTGGAATTGGGTGTGCAGCCAGGGGAGTTCACTACCTTGCCGGTTACCCCATCGGATCTTTTCGGTAAAGAGACGGTGATTTTAGGAGACGGAAGTTATGTTTGCAGACCCGCTGGGGTAGGGCCTTTCCCGGTTGTTTTGTATAACCACGGAGGTCTGGGAAATGCGATTGGAGGTGATCTCGAGGGAACGTGTGAAGCCTTGGCGACAGCAGGTTACCTGGCTAGATCCGAGAAGCGACGGGAGACAGTCCCACTTGACGGTCATTTAGAGGATGTTGTAGGGGGGCTCTCAGAATTACTGTCCCACCCTGATGCTGATAGCAGTAGAGTAACTCTCCTAGGGTTCTCTAGAGGGGGACTTCTGACCCTGCAAGCAGCTGTAGAGAATCCCAATCAGATCCATTCTATTGTTTTGATGGCGCCGGCCCCCGGAGGGAATGATGATATGCAAACCACTCTGGAAAACATTGCTCTCTTGAAGGCAAGCGCCTTGATAATGGTGGCAGAGAATGATCTGCCCCCCGCCCAAGCCACCGATCATGTCCAACTTTCTGAGGAGGTAAGCAGTACACTGCGGATAGCCAGCAAGACAGTTACCATGATTCTCTACCCTCCATTCTCTACAGATGGACACGACCTATTCGATGAAGTGCGGGAACCTTACTGGAGTCACATACTGGCGTTCCTTGAAACTGAAAGTGGACTTTGAGAGTTCTCGAAAACACTAGTCTGTACTGAAGTCAAGAATCGCCCTACTCCACTCAGACCCGGAGTCATTCGAGTCGAGAATGCGATCCCAGGAATTAAGGAGGTAAGCACAACTAAGAGTGTCTTACAATCCCTTGAAAAAAGGAAAAGCGCTAAACGGCGAAAGCTCCCGCACGACGTCCAGCATCTTCTCCGGCGCAGGTGTTTTGTTGCCGTGCACTGCCACGTTGCCCGCCTGCCGGATGTACTCCGCACCAGGAAAAGAGGATAATTCTCAACAGCCTTCTTGGATGCTTGTTCATCTTGAGGGCTTCAGGATGGATGGAGTAATACATTCCAGCAGTTCCTCGCTGACCTCCCACCCGGTCGCCGCGAGCCGCTCCGACTTCAGACGGTTCTATCCCACAACCTGCTTTGTCTGTTCTAGATAGAACTGCTGCCTTGAGACGGACCAGAACTAGCCCCCTTTAGAGAGCAATTCGAGGAATACATCCTGGAGCGCACAGCGAACCATCCTTCGCTGGTTCCCATGGTCATGCTCCAGGGTAGCAAGGTCCGCTTGCGCCTCGCCTGCAAGGAGACTCTTGACGGCACCAATTGGTCTTCCTGGCTGGAGCAGGGAGCCTTGGATGGTCCTATAGGGTGCTGATCGACAAGGAGATCTCGACCTGTCTGAAGGAGCTAGGATACCCAGGGGAACTCTCCTACAAGAAGGTGCCGAAGCGGGCCGATTCTGGCCCCACAGCAGACAAAGCCCCGCCTAGCTTCGAGGAGCTTCTTCAACTTGTCCGAGCGGCTGCCGCTGCCACACCCTTGGAGTTCATGCGGCTGGTAATGGCTTCCTCCGATAACGTGCAGTTCATCGAGGTGACCGAGGGACCTGAACTCCGCGCAGAGCTACAGACGGCCTTTCGCGGGGACTTCCTGGCTCTGGGAATGCTGGGTTGGGAGGTTGGCGAGGGGACGATGCAGGCGAAAAACCTCCTGTTCCCCTGGCACAGGGACAACGAGACGCTCTGCGAGCTATTCGAGCGGCTCTGTGATGAAGGCGCCGAGAGCGTGGAGCAGGAATTAGATCGACGGACCAAACCCTAGCCGTACAGAAGCCAGAAAGAAGGCCCTGATGGCACTCTGCTAAAGGGGTCTCTCCTGGTTCCCGTCCCGTGCTAACCCCTGTTGATCCTTCCCCTGCTCCTTGCTAGGCTGGGTTCGGCTGAGAACCGGAATTCCCTTTCGCTGAGGAGGATGGATGATGAGGAAGGCACTGCTTATTTTCAGTCTGCTGCTCTCTGTGGCGGCGACATCGGCGAACCCAGCCGAGACCACAGAGGCCCTGGACATCGGCTCCCGCCTGGAGCTGTTCGTGGACGAGTACCTGATCGACTCGAGGGAGGGGGTAAGGCTGCAGCTGCACGAGCCCCAGCCAGAGGAGGTGGTCCTGGTGGCGGACGCGCCCTGGGAGGGCAATATCTCTGCCTACTTCAACGTCTTTCGGGATGGCGAGCTGTACCGGATGTACTATCGGGGCGCCCATGCTCCGACGCCCACGACTCGGGGCAAGTACTCAGTTGCCTGCTACGCCGAAAGTAGAGACGGAATCCACTGGATCAA